>Ga0233425_10008027_pt1 | contig 14331 bp, 14 predicted proteins | sample Watercolumn_Towu_2_FD_181712 | JGI IMG/M metagenome (GOLD analysis project Ga0233425, IMG submission 181712) | Freshwater microbial communities from Lake Towuti, South Sulawesi, Indonesia - Watercolumn_Towuti2014_140_MG | ecosystem: Environmental > Aquatic > Freshwater > Lake | place...
CTCCCGCCCTTCAATTACTACACCCTGCGGGTCTTTTCCCATTCATGAGCAGAATCATAGCACAGGAAGTGACAAATGAAAAGGGAAATATATTGCAAAAACAATAGCAATATCATAAGGTTAGATGGTATTTACTGTTATTACAGACTAAATGTTGGGATGGTAATTTATGGGAAATTTGGCAGTGAACCAGAAATAGCCCTTACAGTCCTATCTCCTGAAATAATACTGCATTAAAGCAATGGCAAAGATCATAAGGCCGGCAGGGACGATCTTCTTATAGATACCCGCAAGATCTGCCTTGAAGTATTCCCTCGTAAGCACAAGGCAGAGATGCACGGGCGAGAGCATCACCCCAACAAAACCGGCAACAAAGGCAAGATATATAAGCAGATGCTGCTCATCACCCCCCAGGCTTAGAAGAAGGGGAAAAGAGCTTCCGACAAAACCGACTGTATGGCCGGTAAGCATGCCGGCAATGAACGGCAGGATGCAGAATATGGGCAGCGAAGGTATGCCGTGTTCAGAGAAAATCCTTGCAAGGTTCGCTATTGCCCCGGACGCCTCCATAGTTTCCTTGAAAAGAACAATGCCTGCAATCATTATAATCACATCCATCGAAAAGCCGTACCTGAACGCCTGATAGATCTTCTCTGCGCTGTATCTGTAGAAAATGAACAGGGGGACAAGAACCACCACAAGCGCATAATGCAGCTCTATCCTCAGAAAAATTACAAGGATAAGCACTATGCCAATCGGAATAAAGCTCGGCCAATTTCTGTCTGAGCCGTCAACCGCCTCTTCATGCGCATTCCCGGATGCTTCAACAGACCTCATACTGAATACAAAGCCCGTAACCATCATTGCAGCGGCAAAGACAAGATTGGACATAACAAGGCTGCGAAGCGGTATCCCGGCCACCGCGGATGCAAAGACTATTCCGGGGTAGAGCGGCAGGATGAACTCCCAGGGATGCCTGAACCAGTAGTTTATAAAGGCCAACTCCTCATTATCCATATCCATTCCCTCTGTCGCCTCCTTAACCATTGGCGCAGAAAAATAGGCCCCTCCGAGAGAGGGCAACATCCCGATCAGCAGCGGCATGGAGATTATGACTGCCCTTCTGGATATGCGCGAGCCCCTGACAGCGGACATCATTGATGAAAGGATATTGTTCTCCCTCAGGACAAGCTCAAATATCCTGATGAGCGAAAGGGATAGAAGCAGCTTTAGGGTTATGCTGCCTGTTGCGGCCTTTTTTATCGCAAGGGAGATCTGATGGATGTTCATTGCATAGAGACCTGCGAGCGCAGCTGAACAGATAAGCATGACATAGCCTATTGCAACCTTTTTCCGGAGCAGAAAGAGGATCAGCATGAAGATAACGGCATTTTTGAGCAGATCAGACATACGGAATTTTAACATGGGACGCGGTCGTTGATGTTGAGAGCATGGCAGGTGAGATATGGCCCCGAGCGGTTTTGCTTGATACCATGCTGACAGGATGTCGAGCTGGGGCAGGCGCCTCGGAGCGAGCAGTCTTGCGAGCGAGAATGAGCGATGATGCCGTATCTGCCCGCCACCCAACATATCTCCGCCAAAATGTTCCACGTGGAACAAATTCATAAACGCTAAATCTCTCTTTGTGTCCAATTCTCCAAAGCTTGCTTCGTTTTTTCTGTCATTCCAGCAAGTCCCGCGTAGCGCGGGATCAGGTCGCCTCAGCGACTCGCCAAGGAGAGAATCCTTCATAACCCTACCCTTCCTCCCCTTATCTTAAGGGGAGGTGAGGAGGGGTTACCGGAATAACAAAGTGTTTTGGTTTTGATACCCCACAGGCTTGCCTTGGGGAGCATGCCAATCCAGATGGGAAGGCAGGATATGGCATTTGAGCGGTTTTGCCTGATACCATGCCGACAGGATGTCGAACATGGGGCAGGCGCCTCGGAGCGAGCAGTCTTGCAAGCGAGAATGAGCGACGATGCCGTATCTGCCCGCCGCCCAACATATCTCCACCAAATTGTTCCACGTGGAACATTTCCTTAACAGTTCCTGGGAATCGCATGCTATAATACCCTCCCATGAGCAGAGTCATTTCCATAGTCAATCAGAAGGGCGGGGTCGGAAAGACCACAACAGCAATAAACCTTGCTGCATCACTTGCGCTATCCGGAGAAAAGATCCTCCTTATAGATATCGATCCGCAGGGAAACGCAACCTCAGGCCTCGGCATTGCACGCGAGAACCTGAGCAGGACTTTATATAATGTATTGGCGGGCGACTGTGGCCTCGACGAGATATTGATCCAGACACAGATAGAGCATCTATTTGTTGCCCCTTCAAGCATAGACCTTCTCGGCACAGAGATAGAGCTGATCAGCAAGGAGGGCAGAGAAACGATATTGTCCGGCGCAATAGCCGCACTGTCTGACAAGTTCAGATACATATTTATTGACTGCCCCCCTTCGTTGGGCCTGCTCACCCTGAACGCGCTCGTAGCATCTGACTCTGTGCTCGTACCTGTCCAGTGTGAATACTATGCACTCGAAGGCCTCAGCATGCTGCTTAAGACAATAGGGCTTATCCAGGGCTCATATAACCAGCGGCTCGATATAAAGGGCATCGTACTTACAATGTTCGATACGAGGAACAAGCTTGCACACCAGGTTGCTGAAGAGGTCAAGAAGCATTTCGGCAGCAAGGTCTACGAAACAGTAATACCAAGAAACATCGCATTGGGAGAGGCGCCGAGCCACGGAAAACCGGTCATGCTCTATGACATGAAGTCACGCGGGGCACAGAGCTACCTCTCACTTGCAAAGGAGATATTAGGTGAAGACAGCATTAGGTAAGGGACTGGATGCACTGATCCCTGACAGGGGTGAGAACATCGTTCAGATAGATATAGACAGAATAATGCCTGGCTCTCAGCAGCCGAGGAAGATATTCAATGATTCAGCGCTCAAGGAGCTTGCAGCATCAATAAAAGAGAAGGGTGTTCTCCAGCCAGTGCTCGTGATAAGAAAAGGCGACGGAACCTTTAATCTTATTGCCGGCGAAAGAAGGTGGAGAGCGGCCACTCTGGCGGGCCTCAAAAAAATGCCGGCAATTGTGAAGAATGTAGATTCTAAAGATGCCCTTGAGATGGCACTGATAGAGAACATCCAGAGGGAGAACCTGAACCCGATTGAGACTGCAGAGGGCTTCAACCGCCTGATGGAAGAGTTCAGCCTGACACAGGAAGAGCTGGCGGACAAGGTCGGCAAGGAGAGGGCAACAGTCGCAAACTATCTCAGACTGCTCAAGCTGCCCCAGGAAATCAAGGACATGATCTATGCAGACAAGTTGAGTATGGGGCATGCAAGGGCACTCCTGTCAATGGAAGGGAAACTCAATCAGATAGAGGCGGCAAGAAAGATAATAAAGCAGGGTCTGAATGTGCGGGAGGCCGAATTATTGGCCAAAAAACCCTCAAAACCTGATAAAATAAAGCGGGAACGAGACCCTCAGGTGGCATCACTTGAGGAAAAGCTTATTAAACAGTTGGGGACAAAGGTCCATATCGTACAGAAAAATAAAAAGAAGGGAAAGATTGAGATAGAGTACTATTCTCTTGAGGAGCTGAACAGGCTGCTCGATCTTTTAATGCAATAATGAAGAACATTCTTATTACAGGGCCTGCCGGTGCAGGCAAAACAACATTAATAAAGAGACTCTGCGTCATCTTCAAGGAATTCAATCCTGCCGGGTTCGTAACATCAGAGATAATGGAAGAGGGCGTGCTTTCAGGCTTCGAGGTGAGCAATCTGCTTGGCGATTCGAAGATATTCGCACATACAAAGTTTAAGAGCAAGGTAATTGCAGGCAAATTCAAGGTCGATCTTAAAATCCTTGATACATTCATCGAGAATACATTTGCAAAAGAGAAGAAGACAGGGCTTTATGTGATAGACGAGATATGCAAGATAGAATGTTCATCAAAGAAGTTCCTGAAGCAGATGAACGAGATGCTAAACTCGAAAAAGCCGGTGATAGCGACTATCTCAGATAAAGGGACCGGGGTCATCAGCGACATAAAAAAGAGAGAAGATGTCAGAGTTTTCGAGCTCACAGAGCAGAACAGGGAGCTTAAACTCAAAGAGCTCACCATGATAATCAGAGACCTGCTGCTCGAGTAGCAGCTGGATTAAACCATCAAACATGCCAGCAATTGTCAGAAACGGCATTGACCTTATTGAAAAGTACTGGCCCAGGCAGTTAAGATCCGCATCAGTCGGTCTTGTTGTTCATCCTGCATCGATAAACAGCAGCTTCATCCACTCCTCAGACATATTCCTCAGATCAAGGAATTTCTCGGTCACGGCCTTCTTCGGCCCGCAGCATGGCATAAAGGGCGAAACCCAGGATAACATGATCGAATGGGAAGGATATAAAGACAAGAATTCCGGTCTGCAGGTCTACAGCCTTTACGGCAGGACAAGAAAACCCTCCTCTGATATGCTCAAGAACCTTGACGCAGTTGCAATAGACCTGCAGGATGTTGGGTCAAGGTACTATACATTTATATGGACAATGGATCTTGTGATGGAGGCGACTGAAGAGTTCGGGAAAAGCGTTGTAATACTCGACAGACCGAATCCGATCAACGGAAAGACAATAGAAGGTCCGGTTCTCGACCCTAAATACTCGTCCTTTGTTGGCCTCAAGCCGCTTCCGATACGCCACGGCATGACAGTGGCAGAGATTGCACTATATCTTAAGGATAACTATTATCCTAAGCTCGACCTTCATATTGTCAGCATGCAGGGGTGGAAAAGGGAAATGTGGTTCGACGAGACTGGCCTGCCCTGGGTGCTGCCGTCCCCGAACATGCCAACGGTTGATACTGCCGCAGTTTATCCCGGCATCTGCCTGCTCGAAGGAACGAATCTGAGCGAGGGCAGGGGAACAACAAGACCATTCGAGATACTCGGCGCTCCATACATAGAGCCGGACAGATTCGTAAAGAGACTGAATGAGCTCAGGCTTCCGGGAGCCTATTTCAGGCCACTCCATTTCCAGCCCACATTTCAGAAGCATGCAGGTAAACTCTGTGGCGGCATCCAGATCCATCTGTCAGACAGGAAAAAGTTTCTGCCATTCAGGACTGCTGCGGCCATACTCATGGCAGCCTATGAATTGTATCCCAAAAAATTCAGATGGAACAATCCGCCATATGAGTATGAAAAGAAGCTTCTGCCCATAGACATCCTTGCAGGCACAGACAGGTTCAGAAGGGATATAGAGAAAGGTATTTCGCTCGATAGGATGGAAGAGCGGTGGAAGACTCAACTTATTGATTTCAATAATAATTTCAGGAAGAAATACCTGATATATTAGTGGAAAGACTATCTGCTTTCATACTTGCTGCCGGTCTCGGCGAGAGACTGAGGCCCATCACAGACCATATACCTAAACCCCTCCTGCCAATACTCGGAAAACCTATTATTGAATCCGTAGCAGAGAGGTTCGACCAGCTTGGCCCGGAAAAAATCTGTATCAATATGCACCACAAGTGGGAACAGATAAAGGAATGGGCAGAGAATTCACGCTATGTCTCAAAGATCAGACTGTTTCACGAGCAGGAGAGGCTCGGCACAGGCGGCGCCTTCTGGAATGCAGAAAGATATCTCAAGGGGTCTCATTTCATCTCTCACAATGCAGACATAATCTCTGACATTGATCTGAGCCTCCTGGTCAGCACACATCTCTCCTCAGGCAATATAGCAACCCTCGCCATACATGACCTTGAAAGGTTCAACAATGTATGGATAGACAGCAAGGCACAGCTGAAACATATCGGAAATAAAGGGAACCTCTCAGGATTATGTAAAATGGCATTCACTGGTATAGCAGTCTACTCCCCAGAGTTCCTGAAATATCTTCCTGATGGAGAGTCGAGCGTTGTTGATGCCTGGCTCAAGGCTGTCGAAGATGGCAGGACTGTCGGGACAATAGACTATACAGGCTGCAAGTGGACAGATATCGGCACACCTGATGCATATGCAGAGGCGGTATTTGAGGCACTGCAGAATGATGGTGAGGCCTTATATCTGGGTGAAACCCCATCCTGCGATCATCTCGATCTTGCTGCGAATGCCGTCATAGAGAAGGGTGCATGTATTGAAGGCGCGGCGCGTATAGGGAGGAGCATTATCTTGCCGGGGGCTGTAATAAAAGATAATTCAGACATATCCAACTCTATAGAAGGCCCGGGATTCTCGGTACAACTAAAAAAGGCTCTGGTCGAACAGGGACTTTTTCACCACCTTAAAGGCGCAGAACAAGCCGAGATAACAGAGACCGGCGCAGGTGGTTCAGACAGGAGATACTACAGGGTAAGGACAGAGATCGACAGCAGAGTATTAATGAAATGCTCAGAGGCTGACATGGAGTTCTCAAGACATATCACACTGACGAGATTCCTGAAAAGATACGGCATCCCTGTCCCTGAACTGTTTGAAGAAGATGCGACGCACAAAGAGGCACTGTTCGAGGACCTCGGGGACATGACCCTCTACTCCTGGCTTAAATGCAACCGCAGGCCCGAAGAGATAGAAGAAATATACAACGGTATCATGGATATCGCAGCCTCTCTCCATACAGAAGCATCAGCGCATATGAACGAATGTCTCTGCATCTCCGAGAGGGCATTCGATATTGAGCATTTCAGATGGGAGACTGACTATTTTATTGAGCGGTTCATAAAAGGACTTCTGAATATCACAATTCAGGATGAAAAAAGGTTGAAAGCAGATATCGATTCACTCGCAGCTCATGCAGCATCATTCAGCAAGACAATAGTACACAGGGACTTCCAGAGCCAGAATATAATGATGCATAACTCAAGACCAAGGTTGATAGATTATCAGGGCATACGCCTCGGCCCTCCAGCCTATGACATAGCCTCGATGCTCTGGGACCCATATCACAGGCTCGATGATGATATAAGGGAAAGGCTGATAGATCATTACGTCGGACAAAGAAAAGCGGCAGAGAATGCCTTTGATGAGCAGGATTTCACGGGATCACTGCTGCCCTGCAGACTCCAGAGACATATGCAGGCCCTCGGAGCATATGGTTTTCTCTCAGCAGTAAAGGGGAAGCTATATTTCAGAAAGCATATTCCACAGGCACTCGATTATCTAAAGGAAGAGGTCAATACTGTCAAAGATATCTATCCCCATCTGCATGCGCTGGTAAGACAGTTATGAAGAACACTGATTACGACGGCATCCAGAAGGCAATGGAGGACACAGAGCGTGAGGCCTTTGACTACTACCTTGACCTGAACTCCGGAGAGGTGGTCGTGCTCTCAAGTGAGATCATCGGCATGGCGCAGGACATCCTCGGCAGCGCCTATGATGACGACAGTGATGATTTTGATGATGTTGAGCCAGATGAGGTCCCGGAGATACCTGAATGGATGGAGGACGAAATAGAGCTCGCGCTTGATGTGCTGATGCATGAAGAAGAGAAGTACATCCGCATACCCGAACGGAGTCCGCAGCATGCCTACAACTCAATGAAGGCATATGCAGAGACCCTTGAAGACGATAAACTGCGGACAGATCTTCTGGCAACGCTGGACGGCCCAGGCTCCTTCAGGGCCTTCAAAGATCTCCTCGATCCTCACCCTAAGCTGAAGAAGAAATGGTACACCTTCAATGCAGCAGAGACAAAAAAAGAGATCGCAGCCTGGATCTCTTCAATACAGATCTGATAACCTTTCTGCCGATCAATATAATTCTTGACATTCAGTGATACCATATATAGTATTATCTTATGCGCAAAAGGGTGAGGATCATCCTCGACACCAATGTACTATATTCAGGCCTGTATTCATCAAATGGGGCTTCTTTCAGGGTGTTGCAGGCAATCGATAAAAACAGGGTTAAGATGGTGCTCTCAACCACACTTCTGTTTGAATATGAGGATGTCTTAAAAAGAGAACTGTCAATTCTGGGACTGTCCGATAGAGATGTCGATAAATTGCTTGATTACTTATGCCTGCAGGCAGAGCATCAGAAGATACATTTCTTGTGGCGTCCCAGACTGCCGGACCCTAAGGACGATCACATATTGGAGCTGGCCGTTGCGTCACAGACAAGCCTTATCGTGACCCACAACATAAAGGATTTCAGAGGTTCTGAATTATTTGGGGTGAGATCAATAACGCCAAAAAAACTCCTGGAGGAAATATTATGAGTGCTTTAAGTTTACGGTTACCCGACTCAATTCATCGCCATATAAAGGAAGTCGCCAGGATGGAAGGGGTTTCTATCAATCAATTCATCTCCTCGGCAGTTTCAGAAAAGATTTCGGCTCTGATGACAGAAGACTATTTAAATGAAAGGGCTAAAAGGGCAAAGAAGGAAGATTTCGGAAAGATATTGGCCAGGGTGCCTCGCCGTAAACCATTGCCGGGTGATGAACTTTAAAGCCAGACAGGCAGAACTGTCTGAACTGTTCGCGATTCATAATAATCCGATTTCTTCTAACCCTTCTTTTGTCTCTTGAGCTTCTCTACAGCAACCATGATAATCGAAAGTGCTGCTGGGGTCATGCCCTGGATCCTTCCAGCCTGACCAATGCTCTCGGGCCTCACCTCTTCAAGCTTCATAAGCAGCTCTCGCGAAATGCCGGGAAGCGATGAGTAATCAATATCCACAGGTATCTTCTTTGCCTCAGACCTTAGCAGTTTCTCGGCAGTATCCATCTGCTGTTTGATGTAACCCTCATACTTCACCTGTATCTCGACCTGTTCCCTGACATCCTGAGAGAGCTCAATTTCTGACGGGGCATAGCGCTCGATCACGCTGTATGTGACCTCAGGCCGCTTCAGGAGCTGTTCAAGGGTTAAGTCCTCGGTTATCTCCGATGTGCCGAGGCTGCTCAGCTCGTTGTTTATAACTGCCGGCTTTATTCGACTCTTCCGTAATCTTACGATCTCAGATTCTATGCCTGATCTCTTCTGCCTGAAACTCTCATAGATATCTTCAGAGAGCAGGCCTATGTCATGCCCCCTGTCCATAAGCCTCATATCAGCATTGTCATGCCTCAGAAGCAGCCTGTACTCAGCGCGCGAGGTAAACATCCTGTACGGCTCCTTAGTTCCCTTTGTTACAAGGTCATCGATAAGCACGCCGATATACGCCTCATGCCTTCCGAGTACCAGCTCTTCTCTTCCGCTTATCTTCAGGGAAGCATTGATGCCTGCCATCAGTCCCTGTGCTGCAGCCTCTTCATAACCTGAGGTGCCGTTTATCTGTCCTGCAAGAAAGAGCCATTTGATAGCCTTTGTTTCGAGTGAATGCCTCAGCTGGGTCGGAAATACATAGTCATATTCAATTGCATAGGCAGGCCGCATTATCTCGACCTTCTCAAGCCCTGGGATCGTCTGCAGGAACTGGAGCTGTATATCATACGGAAGGCTCGTCGAGACTCCATTTGCATAGTACTCTGTTGTCTCGAGTCCTTCCGGTTCAAGGAAGACCTGGTGCCTCTCCCTGTCAGCGAACTTTACGATCTTGTCCTCGATTGATGGACAGTATCTCGGGCCTATGCCGGTGATCTTTCCACCGTACATCGCAGACATTCCAAGGTTCTCATTTATTATCCTGTGCGTCTCGCTGTTGGTATATGTTATATAGCATGGAAGCTGGGGGTTTTCGATCCTTATGGTGCTATGGGAAAAAGGTACTGGAGGTTCATCGCCGTATTGCGCCTCTGTCTTCGAAAAATCTATGCTCCTTGCGTCGAGCCTCGCAGGCGTGCCTGTCTTGAGCCTGCCGAGCGAAAGGCCGATATTTCTTAGAGAGTCTGACAGCCCGATGGAAGGGAACTCCCCTGCCCTGCCTGCCTCGAATGTCTCATGGCCGATATGCATCAGACCCTTCAGAAAAGTTCCGGTAGTAATGATGACTGCCTTTGCGCCATATACAACACCAAGAGATGTCTTCACCCCGGTAACAGTGCCGCCCTCAACAAGCAGCTCCTCGACCATTGCCTGCTTGATGTCAAGCCGTTCCTGAAGTTCGAGCACCCTCCGCATCCTTGTCCTGTAAATTGCCCTGTCTGCCTGCGCCCTGAGAGACCATACAGCAGGACCCTTGGATCTGTTAAGCATGCGGAACTGAATACCTGCATGGTCTGTCACCCTTGCCATCTCCCCGCCGAGCGCATCTATCTCCCTGACGAGATGTCCCTTTGCCAGTCCCCCTATTGCCGGATTGCAGGACATCTGGCCGATGGTGTCGAGGTTTATAGTGAATATGCAGGTCGAAAGTCCCATGCGCGCGGACGCGAGAGCTGCCTCGCAGCCTGCATGGCCAGCGCCGATGACTATAACATCATATGATTTTGGAGATGTCATGGACATATATTATAACCTGTCAGGGCTGAACTGCAGGGCCTAAGGGTGGTCTAACTGTCTTGATTGCGGAATTATGCGTCTGTACTCATCATATGAAATTGAAGATTCCCAATTTCCGCTCATCTTTGCCATAACAATGGCTCCGAAAAAGACGGCAATAATCAGCACGCCAAATATTACAGGATTAACAACCCTTCTTTTCGGCAGTGCTACATCGAGAGCGCCTTTGGCAGGGCAATGGCTTACACATGTCAGGCAGCCTGTGCATTCAGGGGATCTTACGGATGCAAGAGATTCAACGGGCAGCTGTGAAGGGCAGTTCTTGGTGCATTTCCCGCAGTGGATGCAGGCCTGTTCACTCCGTCTGATCTTTAGCGGGCTGAGCATGCTGAGCAGTCCGAGAAGCGCTCCGTAAGGGCAGAGATATCTGCACCAGAAGTTCTTGTATAAAATGGAGAAAACAAAGAGCAGGGAAAGGGTCACGGCAGTGGTAGTCGTCATTTCGGTGAAGAAGAAGAGCATCTTCACATCAGCAATCTTGTAGTAGTCGCCTTCAAGAAACCTGAGAATGGCGAACGAGGGCATCCTGATCACGATCACATAAAAGAAGAACGAAAGCAGCAGATATTTGATCGACCGCAGTCCAATGTCCGCGTATTTCGGCAGAGAGAAGTTCCTGCCGAAGACCTTTCTGCCGAGCTTCCAGACAGCATCAGAAATAGCGCCGACAGGGCATATCCAGCCGCAGAAACCCTTTTTGAGAAATATCGCAAGAAGTATCGCTCCGATGAATATAACAAGCCCGGCAGGATGTATATGATCGAAAACGCCCTCAACCAGCCATAGCTTCAGGCCCATCAATGCCCCTATCGGCAGGAACCCTTCTACAGAAGGCAGCCTGCTGCCCATGATCCCGCGATCCACCGCTGCGGTCCCAGAAAGAAAATGCTCCACAAAGAAATAGAAGCGGTATCCGGCGTATATTAAAAAAAAGAATACTGCCCACTGAATTGCGTAGCGAGTATACCTGACATATGAGCGGTCGATCTTTTCCATGCAGATATTTTATATGTCTTTCGACCAATAAGATATGATCCCGGACATAAAATATCTTCTTGTTTTTAGGCGTCAACGATGATATTCTTTCCCCTAACCCAATGTTATCAAAGATACTTTCAGCAAGCATCGTAGGGATAGAGGCATATCCTGTAGAGGTTGAGGTGGACATCTCTTCCCGGGGCCTGCCGCATTTCTCTATGGTCGGCCTGCCTGACGCAGCAGTCAAAGAGAGCAGGGACAGGGTCAGGGCTGCGCTCAAGAATGTCGGCTTCAGCTTCCCGCTTAAACAGATAACTGTCAATCTTGCGCCTGCTGACCTCAAAAAAGAGGGGGCAGCATTCGACCTTCCAATCGCCGTCGGAATTCTCACATCAGAAGGCATGCTCGAACCTGAAGCAGTAAACGGATATCTCTTTACAGGGGAGCTCTCGCTTGACGGCAGGATAAAGCCTGTGCGCGGTGCTCTCTCAACAGCATTAAAGGTGCGCGACCTCGGGCTTAAGGGCCTGATAGTACCGGAAGAGAACGCCCCGGAGGCCGCTGTTGTGGCCGGAGTGAAAGTCTATGGGGTGGGCAATCTTCCTGAGCTGATCGCAATGCTGAGGAACGAAAAAACCCTCCATCCTGTGTCCGCAGACATAAAGGATTCCATACATGAACTCTCGATATATGAGGAGGACTTCTCCGAGGTTAAGGGGCAGGAACATGCAAAGAGAGCTCTTGAAGTGGCTGCAGCCGGCGGGCACAATCTGCTGCTCATAGGCCCTCCGGGATCTGGCAAGACCATGCTCGCCAAGAGACTGCCTACGATACTGCCGCAGATGACCTTTGACGAGGCGCTCGAAACAACAAGGATACACAGCGTTGCAGGACTTCTCCGTGACAATCAGCCTCTGCTTGCGACAAGGCCTTTCAGGGCGCCTCACCATACAATATCGGATGTGGCGCTGATCGGTGGAGGTCAGGTGCCAAAGCCGGGAGAGGTGAGTCTCGCACATCACGGCGTGCTATTCCTTGACGAGACGCCTGAGTTCAAGCGCAACGTGCTTGAGGTGATGAGACAGCCGATCGAGAATGGAGAAGTGACAGTTTCACGCGCTGTCGCATCCATCACATATCCGGCATCATTCATGCTCGTCAGCGCCATGAACCCCTGCCCCTGCGGATATCTGAACGACCCGAAGCACAGCTGCTCATGCACTCCAGGCCAGATTCAGAGATACAGGAGGAAGATCTCAGGCCCGCTTCTCGACAGGATAGACATCCATGTAGAGGTCCCGGCAGTGCCATACAAGGAACTTTCTACTGAATATACAGGCGAATCATCAACAGATATCAGGAGCCGTGTGGTGAATACAAGGAACCTGCAGCTTGAGCGTTTCAGATCAGACAAGATCTACTGCAACGGCCAGATGAAGACCAGACATATCAAGAAGTACTGCGGTCTCGACAGTAATGCCATTAATCTCCTCGAAACAGCGATGCAGAAGCTCGGTCTTTCAGCTCGGGCATATTCCCGCATCCTCAAGCTCTCCCGTACTATTGCGGACATGGAGCAGGCAGAGAAGATCTCCGCAAGTCATATCTCCGAGGCGATACAGTACAGGTCTCTGGACAGGGGGATGTTTTAGGTGAGTGGGATAAAGTGCATCTCTTATCTGTTTCCCAAAAAAACAACGTGAAATCTCTTAAATTACTCATATCTTTTGTAAGTCTTATTCTCTTGATCAGTTGCGCCCCGGCAAGATCTGTAACTCCTGAGGAATATAGCCAGATACGTAGAATAGGAATAGTTTCTATCGTTGGGGACGGCATCCCTGTTGCATACACAGGTCTTTCAAATAAGGACAGAAATACCAGTGACCCTAACGTAGAAGCGTATTATCCCTCCTCTCCAATAAACAGATCCCGAAATAAGGTCTGTATTAGCTGGAATATGGACCGTTTCATTTCTGAGCGGATCAACTCAGAGTTGAGCCAGAATGCACATTTCAAGATCGTTGATATAGATTACTCATATGGAGATCTTATAAAGGTCTATAAAGGCTCTCTGCAGATGTTCAGCAATCTGAGTTACATAAAAGAAGACCTGCAGGACATGTTCGCAAAGAACGATCTTGATGCAATGATACTGGTAATAGAAAGAAGACACATTGCAAATCATTACTGGGTAAACGGCTTTGGAGTGGTTATGGAGAACCCTACTACATGTTTCACCCATCTTTTTGCATGGGCCTGGCTTATTAAGAGGACACATCTTGAACAAATAACAAGCTTCGGTCTTATGGCTCATCAGAGACTCAAGCCTGTTTACTGCCCGGATGGCGATCTGTCACTTACTTCGGAACAGCAGGAATTTGTTATTAATTGGGCAAAAAACGAACTGCAAGCAGATATTCATAATGGGTTATTAAGAATCGGCCTTATAAAATGACCTTTGACCATTGCTTGTCCCGTCACAGCGGTCAGGGGGATGTTTTAGGTGAATCAGAACCCGAGAGGCTCTCATTTTGAATAATCACACGGGTTGGGCAGACCCATGATCTTCCATCCAGTTATCTGCTCGATGAACCTTTCCGTAACGCAATCACTCTGCTGGTCAACGCTCTTGCAGACGTAGCAGAGGATCGGGAAGAACCTGTGCTCCTCATACCGGGGATTGAACTTCATCTGAACATTACTGGATGAATTATTGAATTGAGAGGCGTTTCGTCTTGACTGAATTGCCTGCAGATAAATAAAATTATGGTGGGCAGTCGCAGAATTGAACTGCGGACACCGGGTTTTTCAGACCCGTGCTCTACCAACTGAGCTAACTGCCCACGGACATTAAATATACCTATTATAATTTTTGATTG
>Ga0233425_10008028_pt1 | contig 14325 bp, 10 predicted proteins | sample Watercolumn_Towu_2_FD_181712 | JGI IMG/M metagenome (GOLD analysis project Ga0233425, IMG submission 181712) | Freshwater microbial communities from Lake Towuti, South Sulawesi, Indonesia - Watercolumn_Towuti2014_140_MG | ecosystem: Environmental > Aquatic > Freshwater > Lake | place...
GCGAAAGTCGCCGACAAGATCGGCGTGATCGAGAACCTCCTGCCCAAGTGCGAGACGATGCTGATCGGCGGCGGGATGACCTACGCCTTCCTGAAGGCGCGCGGCAAGGAGATCGGCGACTCGATCTACTCGGAGAGCAGCGGCGCCGCGGCCAAGGACCTCCTCAGCCAGTCCGGGGAGCTGCTGTCCCGGCTGCGGTTCGCCGTGGACACCGTGATGGCGGAGCGGGTCACCGCGCACAAGTGCGTGAAGACGGTGCCGGTGGACTTCCTGCGGCCGGGCTGGGAGGGACTCGACATCGGGCCGGTGACGGCCGCCCAGTTCGCCGACATCGCCCGGGCCGCCAAGATGCTCTTCTGGAACGGCCCGATGGGCCTCTTCGAGGTCCCGCCCTTCGACCGCGGCACCCGCGTGGTGGCGGAAGCCGTGGCGGAGTCTGACGGCTTCACCGTCATCGGCGGCGGAGATGCCGTCGCCGCCGTGACGCAATTCGGCCTCGCCGACGAGATGGGCCACGTCTGCACCGGCGGCGGCGCCTCCCTCGAGTTCCTCGAGGGGCGTGAGCTACCCGGCGTGGCGTGTCTGGACGGCGCGTGACGGTTCGCAGGTTCGCAAGTTGGCACGGGAGGAGTTCCGATGCGTGTACCGATGATGGCGGGGAACTGGAAGATGAACTGCGACCTCGACGAGGCCGCGGCGCTGGCGCAAGGCGTCGTGGACGGCGTCGGGTCGGTGGAGGGCGTCGCCGTCGTGCTGGCGCCTCCGTTCACGGCGCTGGACCGCGTGTCGAGCGTCACTGCCGGCAGCAACGTGAAGCTGTCGGCGCAGAACGTCTACTGGCAGGCGAAGGGCGCCTACACCGGGGAAGTCTCGGTGGGGATGCTCAAGTCGTGTGGGTGCGCGTACGTGATCGTGGGCCACTCGGAGCGCCGGGGTCGGTTCGGCGTGCCGGAGCCCGACATGACCGAGGACCTCATCCGCGTGTTCGGCGACACCGATGCGGCGGTGAACACGAAGGCCAAAGCGGCCCTCGCGGGCGGCCTGACCCCGGTCATCTGCGTTGGCGAGACGCTGGACGAGCGCACCGGCGGACTGACCGACGCGATCGTGAGGGACCAAGTGGTCGCGGCGCTGGAGGGCATGACGCCGGAGCAGATCAACGCCGTCGTCTTCGCCTACGAGCCCGTCTGGGCCATCGGGACGGGCGAGACGTGCGAGGCCGGGGAAGCGAACCGGGTGATTGGCGTCATCCGCGCGGCCATCGATTCGGCCGCCGGCGCGGGCGCCGCTCAGGACATCACGGTCCTGTACGGCGGCAGCGTAAAGCCCGACAACGTGAGGGAACTGGTGAGCCAGCCGGAGATCGACGGCGGTCTCGTCGGCGGCGCCTCCCTCAAGGCCAGTAGCTTCAACGAGCTGGTCACGGTGACGAAGGAAGTGCGCGGTTCGTGAGTCACAGGGATTGTCCAAGCCGGGGTCTCGCCGAGCGGGACCCCGGCGCATGGACTGTCCCCTGTTGGCGTTCCCCGCCCTACTCCTCGATCTGGGGGAACAGTAGCTCCTGGATCGCCGGGTCGTTGAAGTTGTCCATCGTGACGAGCGTGACGCCGGTGTCGACCCGCTTGTCGACCTGCTTCCCCTGGATCGCCTCGATGGCCAGCCGCACTCCCTCGTAGCCCATCTTGAACGGGTCCTGAACCACCAGCGCCTGGATCACGCCGTCCTTCAGGGCGTTGATCTCGGCGTCGGCGGCGTCGAACGCCACCAGCTTGACCTCGCCCGCCTTGCCGCGCTGCTTGATGGCCTGGGCGGCACCGATGGCGCCGGGCTCGTTGGCGGCGAAGATGCCCTTGAGGTCGGGGTTGGCGGTCATCATGTTCTCTGCGGCCTTCATGGCCTTGGCGGCATCGCCCTGCGAGTAGAGCGGCTCGACCGCCTCGACGGTCGGGTTGCCCTTGACGGCCTCGTTGAAGCCCTCCTCGCGCATGTCGGAGGTCGCCGCGCCCTTGATGAACGGAATCGCGCCGATCCTGCCCTTCCCGCCGATCAGCTCGATCAGCTTCTCAGTCCCCTCACGCGCGCCCTTGACGTTGTCGGTGGCAACGAAGGAGAGGGCGTCATCGGTGGCGATGCCCGAGTCGATCGTGATGACCGGGATGCCCGCGTCCATCGCCGCCTTGACCTTCGGGGCGAGGGCCTTGGCATCACAGGCCGCCATCACAATCGCGTCCACCTTCTTCGAGATGGCGTTCTCGATGATGCTGACCTGCCGCGCGACGTCGGTCTCCTCCGCCGGGCCGGTCCACTCGATCTTGCCGCCGAACTCCTTGCCGGCCGCCTCGGCGCCAGCCTTCACGACCTTCCAGAAGCTGTAGGCGGTGCCCTTGGGCACGACCGCGATGTCGTAGACTTCGCCCGCCGGAGGCGCCGTCTCCGTCTTGGTCGGGTCCTTCGGCAGGTCGGTCGGGGTGGTCGTGGTGTCCGTCGGCTTGGGGCAGCCCGCCAAGGTCAGCAGCACCGCCAGAACCAGCAAGGGAAGCGCGCGACGCAGCATGTCATTACCCTCCGAGCACTTGAGTGGCCCTCTATTCGCCCTGAACCGCCGTCACCTCTGCCTGATCCGGTCAACCAGCACGGCCAGCACGATGACGCCGCCGATGACGACGTCCTGCAGGTGAGGGCTGACGCCCTTCAGGTCGCAGCCGCTGCGCAGGACCGCCATGATCAGCGCGCCGAGGATGGTGCCGGAGATGGTCCCGACGCCGCCCATGAGGCTCGCGCCGCCGATGACCGCCGCCGCGATCCCGTCCAGCTCATACCCCATCCCGCCGGTCGGCTGCCCGATCCCAACCCGAGCCGCCTGCACGACGCCGGCCAGCCCCGAGAGCAGGCCGCAGATCACGAACACCACCGTGGTGTAGGCCTTCACATTCACCCCCGACAGCCGCGCCGCCTCCTTGTTCGAGCCCATCGCGTAGCAGTACCGGCCCAGAGCCGTGAAGCGGAGGATGAAGAAGGAGATGAGCGCCACGACGATCAGCGCCAGGACGGGGATCGGCACCCAGTCCGCGAGGACTCGCTCCGACCCGAGTCGTGTGAAGGTCGGCGAGCCGGAGACGTCGATGTTCTGGGCGTCGGTCCAGATCTTCGCCAGGCCGCGACAGATGCCCATCATCCCGAGCGTGACGATGAAGGGGGGCAGCCCGGCCTGAGTGGTCAGCAGCCCGTTGATGAGACCGCACAACGCCCCGACGCCGATCCCCGCGAGGATCGCCAGCGCCACGGGCGTGTCGTGGGTCAGCAGCAGCGCCGTCGTCACCCCGGACAAGGCCAGCACCGAGCCCACCGATAGGTCGATGCCGCCCGCCACGATGATGAACGTCTCGCCGATGGCCAGCAGCGCAACGACGGCGATCTGCAGAGCCATGTAGATCAGGTTGTCTTTGGTGAAGAAGCCCGCTGTGGAAAGCCCGAAGTACAGGAACAGCAGGACCAAGCCGGCCGCCGGGCCGGCCTTGTCCAGCACCAGCCGCATGGCGCCCGCGAGGCGGGCCCCGGGCGGCTTCGCGGCGTCGGCAGCCAGGTCCCTCATGGGGCGGGCTCGCTCCTGTCGGGGATGTCCAAGCGCAGGCAGGAGATGTCGTCGAAGTACATGACGCCCTCGTCGCCCTGATCGTAGGTCACCAGGCAGATCACGGCCTGGGCCGCGCCCTCCGGCGGGCGGAACCACGTCTGCAACCGCTGCCAGCCGTCCGTCTGGCCGGGCGGCAGGGTCGCCGCGGGCTTCGCCGCTTCGAACCACGCGCCCTGCGCGTCATGCCACTGCACGAGCAGCTGGGTCAGCGCACCATCCGGCACACTGCCGCTGACCCAGCACGAGCAAAGGTACTCCTCGTCGGGCTGCACGGGGAGGCTCTGGATGAAGCAGGCGGCGACGGCGCCCTGCGCCTTGAGCGAGGCCTCGCCCGTGCGGGCCTGCTCGGTGGTCCACACCAGCTGCCCCGGCGTACCCGGGCGCAGCCACTTGCCCCAACCGCCCGGCATCTCGTCGCTGGTCCAGTCGATGCCCTCCGGTGCCGCAGCGTCCGCCTTGGCGTCCTCCACGCCCCCGTTGGTCAGGCGCTCCACGCCGGCCTCGGGGTGCTCGTGGAGGTGTGCGAGGGCCCGCGCCAGTCGGCCTGCCGGGGAGTCCGCCGCTTGCCCGGTGAGCTCCGCCATGAAGCCCTCGATCGCCGGCCACTGGTCGTTGGCGTCGGCCCAGGCCATCGCCTCGGAGAGGAAGCCCATCAGTCCCGAGGTCAGGTCGGCACGCGCCCGCTCGGTGAAGGGGATGGGCGACTTGTGCAGCGGGTTGGCCTCGAACACAGCCGGGTACCATGTCTCGAGTTCCGCCCCGGCCTCGCCGACTTGCTGCGCCGCCGCGAGACCGCGTTCGAGGCTCGCGCGGTCCTTCACCCGCAGCCCCGCCAGTGTCCGGTTGCCGAAGTACAGCGCCGAGTACAGCTCCGTGTAGTGGAATCCCTCGCTGTACAGCTCCACTCGACGTTTCGCCCGCCCATCGGTCGCCTTGGCCTCCGCCTCGGTCAGCAGCGCGCGCGCCTGCCGGCAGACCTGGGGCGGGAAGAGCTCCATCTGGGTGATGTCGAAGAAGCCCTTGAACCACTGCGCCTGGCCCGGCTGGGTCATCCACTGCCGCTCGCAGAGCTCGAAGTAGCGGCGCATCGGCCCGGCGGCCTCGCCAAACATGCCCGCGTAGAAGTCGTCGAGCAGCTTCGCCCGGTCCAGGCTCGGGTCCCAGAGCAGCTGGCTGGCCAGCCACGCCTTGGGCCCGTCGAGGCTCCAGTTCGAGTAGATCTCCGCGTAGAAGGCCCGGACTCCGGTGCGATGGGCGAACTTGAGGCTCTCATCGCTGACCCGCGTGAAGACCCGTGGGATAAGATACCCGGAGCCGTAGTAGTAGTCGTAGATGCCGACGATCGGCTGCTCGGCGCACCAGCGGCGGATCAGCTCCTCGTCCTCCGCCCGGAAGGCCGCGTCACGCCACTGCGCCCGGTCGTTGGTGAGATAGGGGATGACATGGTCGTGGACGGGGAACGTCGGCACGTCCTCACACCACGAATAGGCCAGACAGCCGATGTAGCGGTCCGGATGGGTCCGCTCGAGCCGCTCGGCCACCGCGTTCATGAAGTGGAACACCGGGTTCGAGCGGTTCGGGCGATCACGGAAGGTGGCGTGGTCGGGATCGGTCAGCGCCTCGCATGCCTCGCACTCGCAGTACGTGTTGACATCGTTGATCCCCATCGACACGCTGACGAGCGCCGGGTCCTTGTCGAAGGCCGCCGCGGCGACACCCGCCGCGTAGTCGGCCACCCCTGGGTTTGAGAAGCACGGCTGCCAGTTGTAGTCCTCGGCGGACGCCGGCTTCCCGCGCTTCCCGTCGATGAGGGGGAAGTAGTCCGGGTGCGCCTCGAAGACCTCGGGGCGGAAGATGTCGACGAGCGCGTGGTGAAACGAGTAGCGGCTGCGGATGTAGTTGCGCCGGGGCCAGTTCCCATCCATGCCCGACGGCGCACTCCACAGGCGCGACAGGTAGCCTGGCTCCTCGACGATGTTCAGCCGGTCCGGCACGCGCAGGTCCCGGGTCCGGGGGATGTGCTCACCCAGCTCCGTCGGGATGTACCAGCGGCAGCCGCACTGGGTCTGCAGGAAGCGGGTGACGGCGAACTGAGCCGCGTAGGCGTCTCCGCCGCACAGGAACAGCCTCCCGCCCTCGGCCTGGATCACGACCCCATCGCGGTCCAGCCCCTCAGGCGGGAGACCCACGGCCTGCGCGGCCTGTGTGCGGCCCACGTGGATCTGCGCCCCCGTCGGCGCCTCCGCCTCCGCGATGATCGGCAGGTCCGCGCCCGTCGCAAGCTGCACGTAGTGCGCCAGTTCAGCGGCCGCCGCCTGCTCCTCCGCCGCGGCCGTGTCAGCCACCACGATGACAGACACCGCGCGACCGTCGTGCACGAACTCCGCGCCCCGCCCGGCCGGCGCGCCCACGAAGGTCGCCAGGAGCGTCCAGTAGATCAAGGCCCGCCTCCGGTCGTGTGTTACCCAACCACGTTCGGCACGCCGCCCCGTAGGAACAACTCCCGCAGCTCCGCCCGTTCCTCGGCGGTGCAGGGCTGGGTCGGCGGGATGGGCGGGCCGCCCGCGCGACCGACCAGCTCGGCCGCGATCTTCTTCGGCGCGGCCTCACCGCCGGTCCGGCCGCTGACCTTGCCGCGGAACTCGTAGAACGGCCAGCTCAGCCGCTCCATGTAGGCCGGAACCTCGCGGTACTCCCCGCGCTCCAGCATCGCCCACAGCTCCAGGTCGTGCTGTGGCCAGAAGTCGCCCGTGTTCGCGACAAACCCCTGCGCGCCCATGATGTGCGCCTGGACGTGCATCCCCTGGTTGTCGATCATCGAGAGCTTCTGGGCGCACTTGCGGTAGCCGTGCAGGTAGTCGTGGATCATGGGCGAGGACCACTTGGCGCCCACCACGTTGTCGATCGCGCTGAGCCGCACGAGCAGATCGGAGGTCATGTTCAGCGAGGTCCACCACGTGTTGTAGGCCAGAATGGCAATGTCGACCGCGGCGGCGACGGCCTCGTAGAAGCCGACGATGTCCCCCTCGGTGTGGTTGTCATACAGGCACGGCGGACCGAGCTGGATCCCCAGCGCGCCCGCGTCCTGCGCCTGCCGCGCGAGGTCCAGGCAGATGGCGGTGCCGTTGTCCTGGACCGCCCCGAGGACCTGGGCCTTCCCGTCCGCGGCCTCGACGGCCGTCTTGAGGCAGTTGCGGCGCTGCTCCGGGGTCAGGAACGGCAGCTCACCGCCCCCGGCGGCGATGAGCAGCACGCCCTTGCCGGTCACGATCCCGTCCTCGACCGCCCGCTGGACGTTGCTCCGCAGGCCGCCGTAGTCGATGGAGTAGTCGGCGTTGCACGGAGTGAGACACGGGACGACGACGCCCTTCAGGACCAGCTGACGCGCCAGACTCACGGTGGTGAAGCCCCTTTCGGTGTGGCACGAGCGTCCCGCTCGTGACCGTCATGCCGTCATCGCCTCAGGTTCAGCGCGCCAATCCGGACCTCCTCCGCCCGCAGTCCCGAGGGGGCAGTGAACCGCAGGGTCACCGGCTCGCCAGGCAGAATCGGCACGTAGTTGTCAGACGCGACGATCCCATCGACCGGGAACAGCAGGTGAACGAAGTAGGCCGGCACATCCGACGCGAGGGTCACCCCATACTCGCCGCCCGCGGCCTTCCACTGCGCCTCGATCGTCGCCGGGAGGAGCGGCACGTCCTTCAGCTCCCGCGCGAAGAGCACGTTCTGCGGGATGTCCGGCTCTTCCGGGATGCCGAATACCAGGCACGTCGGCTCGTCCGACGTGAGCCCGGCGAACTCGTTGAGCCGGAAGATCGCCAGCTTCGCGGCGGAGTTCGGCGGCACGTTCACCTCCACTGAGCGCTCCGTCAGGACCTCCCCAGCGAGCGACACCTCCCGCACGATGGCTTCCTCGTGGCGCCGCTCCGCGGTGTCATTCACACCCCAGAGCTGGACCTCGTCGCCCCGGAGAATGGGGGAGAGGATCACGGGCGCCAGGGCGCGGCGGACGTAGTAGTAGCTCGCCTTCGGGTTCAGGTAGTAGTCGATGCAGCTCCAGCTGATCCCCGGCCAGCAGTCGTGGAGCTGCCAGAAGAGCGCCCCGCTGCAGTGGAACATGCCCCGTCGGTAGTGTTCGAGGCCGAAGCGTAGCCCCTCGGCCTGCACCAGCGCCGACTTCAGGGCATAGTCCTCCAGGTCCGTCGGCAGCCCGACATGGGCCGCCATCATCCGCTCCTTGCGGGTCTTGTCCGGGTCCTTGATGCGGTTGAGGAACGCCTCCGAGTCGTACTGCAGCGCGCCTCGAGTGATGTGGCGCGTGAGGGTCCTCAGCTCCGGGGAGCCGTGGATGCCGAACTCCGAGCAGAAGCGCGTGGTGTCGTCCGCGTAGTTGCGGAACGAGACCGCCTCGGGGGTGTTCCCGCCCGGCGTCTGCTCGCCGAAGCGGCGCGGTACGGGCAACCCGGCCCAGACCTTCCAGTTGTGGCGATCGCCCTCGCGCTCCGAGTTGTGGTCGTTGCCGCCGTAGGGGCTGCTGGGCCAGTACAGCCGCGTCGGATCGAGCCTCCCGCAGACCGCCGGGAGGATCTCGTGGTAGATGCGCCGCCCGTAGAACGGCTTGCCGGGGTCCGTCGGCCGGATCATGTCGTCGATCCAGTCGTTCTCGTTGTTCCCGCACCAGAGAGCCACACACGGCCGATTGCGCAGCCGGCGGACCACGGCCTCCGCCTCGACCTCGACCGCCTGCCGGAAGTCCGGATCGTCGTCCGGGTACCCCGCGCAGGCGAACATGAAGTCCTGCCAGACCAGCACCCCCAGCTCGTCGCAGGCGTCGTAGAACGCGTCGTGCTCGTAGACGCCGCCGCCCCAGATGCGCAGCATGTTCATGTGCGCGTCGCGGGCCATCCGGACCAGTGCGCGGTAGCGCTCGGGCGGAGCGGAGCCGATGAAGCTGTCGACGGGGATCCAGTCCGCGCCCTTGCAGAAGATCGGCGCCCCGTTGACGTGCACGGTGAAGCTCTTCCCGGCGCCCTCGGCGTCGGGCGTCTGCACCACCTCGACGGTGCGCAGGCCTGTCCGCACCGTCGCCTCGTCCAAGACATCCTCCCCGCGCAGCAGCTCGAGGCGGACCCCGTGCAGGATCGGCGACCCGTGGGTGTGCGGCCACCAGAGCTGCGGCTCGGGGATGATGAGGCGCGTCTCGGCGCGCTCGCCGCAGACCTGCGCGACTCCGGTGAACGCCTGGCCGCCGTGGTCGAACGTCACGCGGACGGTGAGCCCGACCTGGTCCGCGCCCTCGATCTCCGCGCCGACGACGACCGTGGCGCCCTCGGGGCTGAGCGCGTGGCAGCGGACGTACGGGCTGCGCAGGCGCGGGTCGCGCTTCGCCTGCAGGCGCACAGCGCGCCAGAGGCCGACGGTCACCAAGCGCGGACCCCAGTCCCAGCCGAAGTTCATCTGCGCCTTCCGCACCCAGGGGCGATGGGCGTAAAACCCGGACCAGAGGTGGTCCGCCGGGTGCTGCTCGACCGTGGCGCAGGTCGGGTCGAACCTCACCGCGATCACGTTCGGCTCGCCGGGCCGCAGGACCCCGGTCACCTCGAAGGTGTGGCCGATAAGCATGTTCGCCGCCCGCCCGACCTCCTGCCCATTCAGGCACACGGTCGCGAAGGTGTCGAGACCCTCGAACACGAGCTCCGCCGGCCCGATCAGATCGACCGGGGCCTCGAACCGCAGCCGGTACCACCACTCCTTGCCCTCGACCCACGCGCACTCGGTCTCGTTCTGGTCATCGAAAGGCTCGGGCAGCTGCCCCGCGGCCGCCAGCGCCCGATGCACGTCCCCCGGCACCTCCACGGTAGTCCACGCAGCATCATCATGCTCCGCCGCGTGCGCCCCGGCCGCCAGACCCTCGCCCGGCTCAAAGCCCTTCAGACGCCATGTGCCGTTCAGACAAGTCATCGCCGTGCCTTCCCTTCGTCGCCGTCTTCCCGTCTTCGCGCCGTGTGCCGTCTACCCGTCCTTCGGCAGGATCGAGCGGTTCATTGCCCAGTCCGGGTAGTACTGCCTCAGCTCGACCCCCGGCGCCGGGCTGCCAAGCATCTGCGGAGGCACCTGGAAGGGTGCGGGCAGTGCGCGCAGGTCCGTCAGCAGGTGCCGCATCCCCAGCGACCGCATCAGCCGGGCCGAGGGCAGGTTCCAGGGCGCTGTGGTGGCGAGCACGAGGCGACCGTGCTCCAGAACGAACCGCCCCGCGCTGCCCACGACCGCGCGGCCCAGGCCGCTGCCCTTGGCCTCGGGCACGACATCCACCCCGACCTCCCAGACCTCGCCCTCATCCATGCGGAGCACCGCCAGCGCCGCCAGTCGCCCCTCGTCGTACAGCCCGAAGTACGTGCCTTCCGGGCCCTGAGCGCAATGCCAGAAGAGGTCGAAGTCGATCTCCGCGACCTGCTCGGGGGAGAGTTGGGTCACGCGCTCATCCCAGCGCCCCCGGAAGGCGGCCTCGTCGGCCACGTAGTACAGCGCCGGGCCCCAGCAGCCAGAGCCCTCGGGGAGCAGCACGCGCGCGAGCTCCGCCACGCCGAAGAACGAGAACAGCTCGTCCCGGGTCAGACCCGCGACGACTTGCCCAATGCTCTCCCGCCAGGCGGGCAGGCACGTCACGAGGTCTCGCCGGCCGTCGGTGACCGCCCACAACGGCGGCGTCTCCCGGTCGCAGCCCACGACCTCAACCGCTCCCTGACCTGCCAGATCGAGACAGACGCCCAGTTTGCGCTCGAACCAGTGGGGAAACGTGTCTTGCATGGGGGCTTGCTTCGACGTGGGGGTGCGGTTGCCCTGTGCGGCTCAGCGCACTGCGATGTCGGCGACGACGGGACAGTGGTCCGATGGCCCGCCGCGTAGACGATAGCAGCCCACCGCGGTCAGGTCACGGTTCAGCCACACGTAGTCGATCCGCAGGACCGGGGCGTGGCTCGGGAAGGTCCAGCCATAGCCCTGGCCGGCGGCTGCGAAGGCGTCGGTCGCGGCGTCGGCGAGCCGGCGGTAGACGTGACCCCGCGGCGGGGTGTTGAAGTCCCCCGCGACCAGCGCCGGCCCGTCCTGTGCCTCGAGCCACTCGAGCACCGCGTCGACCTGAGTGTCGCGCACTGCAAACACGTCCTCGGCCAGCTGCTCGGACTCAGCGCTGGGCGGGTGCTTCAGCGCGGACGCGAGCTGCAGCGAGTAGAGGTGCACGTTGAGCACCTTGAGCCGCATCCCGTCCAGAACGATGTCGGCCTCCAGTGGCGCGCGCAAGGGCTGCCCTGGCTCGCCCAGCCGGATGATCCGCCGACTCCGGATGTCCCCATGGGTCAGGATGAGCGTCGAGTGGGTACGGACACGGCGGGCTCCGGGCATCACCTCCTCGAAGCGGCGCGCGTTCGCCTCCTGGAGGCACAGGATGTCGGGATTGAGGCGCCCGATCGTCTCACGGAGCTCCGGAAGCCGGTCCAGCCGGTCGTGGATGTTCCACGTGACGACCCGCAGGGTTCTCTCGACGGGAGCCCGCCGATGGGAGACGGGGATACTCGGGCGCGCGACTCCCACGGAGCACAGTCCCGCCGCCAGCAACGCCCACGCGGTCGCGCGACGGTCCCAGGCGAACACCGCGATTGCGAGAGCGACGGCCGGAAGGGAGAGGTAGAGCACCGGAGGCGCGTAGGTGACGATGGCCGAGAACCGATGGCTCTCGCCCCAGAGCTCCTGCACCCCCCAGACTACCCCCACAAGGACGACCGCGAGCCCGGCCATGAGCCGCGCCAACCGCCGGCGCAGGCTCGTCGGGGTCGCGGGAGTCGGGGTCGGCTTCATCGGGCTCTGCGCGCCTCGGAAGATGAGATTCCGCCATTCCTGGGTGGGGCCCCCTTGGGACTGTGCTGAGGCACGGGCCTGACGGGCAAGGATGCCCGTCCTACGCGTCGCATGGGTCGCGTAGGTCGGGCTTCCAGCCCGACGATGCCTTCATCAACACAATCCTCATGGCGCCCGAGACCTGAGATCGCAGACTCCTGTGCGGGGCCGTTTCGTCTCGCGCGCCCTCGCCGCCTGCCTGGCAAGCCGCCACGACGGCCTGGAGCCTGACTCGCCTACGTCCCGGTGCCCCAAGAAGAAAGACGTCCCGGGCACCGTACCGATTCCATCCCGATTCGTATCCTGGTAGAGGGAGACAGCTCGCTCCCGCTCACCCACTTCGGTTTGCCTCCGGAGTCCCCTCGTCCTGGCGGCCGGTGATTCGGGGTCACACGAAGGTGGCCCTCAGTCCGGACGTGGAACCCCCGTCTCAACTTGGCGGGCCGACCGCACCCCAGACCGTGGAGGGGCACCCTTCGGATGAGCGCCCACACGAACCGTTCGGCGTATGTGAAGTCGCCCTGGCAGTTCGAGTTGCGCGACGTGCCGTTGCCCGACCCGGGCCCGGGTCAGCTACTGATCGAGGTGGGAGCGTGCGCGGTCTGCGGCACCGACTTCCACGTCGCCGACCGTCAGGCCCCCGATTGGCAGCCCTTCGGCCACGAGGTCTCGGGGGTCGTAGCGCAGGTGGGGGAGGGCGTCACGCGCTTCGCCCCGGGGGATCGGGTGGCGCTGGACAGCTCCGCCCCGTGCGGGCGCTGCGAGGGGTGCCTGCCGCCGCCCCAGGGGCGAGGCAAGCCTGAGCTCTGCCGCACCGTGGCTAGCTACTGGGGCTCCCCGGCGATGGGCTACTCCGAGCGGTTGCTTACGCCCCAGGAGTGCGCGGTGCATGTGCCGGACTCGGTGCCGCTGGACGTCGCGAGCCTGGTGGAGCCGATGGGGGTCTCCCTGGACCTCGTCCGGGTCGCGGAGGTCGACCACGGCGACCATGTGCTGGTCATCGGTCCGGGCCCCTTGGGCCTGGGGGCCGTGGCGCTCGCGCGCCGCGCCGGCGCCGAGCGCGTGCTCCTCGCGGGTCGGTCGCGTTCCGCGGCGCGACTGCAGGCTGGGCGGGCCCTGGGGGCTGATGAACTGATCGAGGTGGATCGGCAGCCGCTGGAGGAGTACGCCTTCGGGCGCGGCCCGGACAAGATCCTCCTCACCGCCTCCCCCAGCCTGATCCCGGTCGCGCTCAACGTGGCAGCGTATGGGGGACTGATCGCCTACATCGGCGTCGCGTGGGGGCCCGACGCGATCGTCACCTTCGACGCCGACCACCTCCACTTCAGCAAGCTCCAGCTGCGCTCCTCAATGGCCTCGCCGGGGGTTCACGCCGCGTCGAGCGCGCGCATCCTGGAGACGATGCCCGAGCTGGGCGAGAACCTCATCTCCCACCGCTTCCCGCTGGAGGACCTCGCGGCGGCCTTCGCCCTCGCCCCCTCCGCCGAGGGGAAGGCGAGTGTCAAGAAGATGGTCATGGTGCGGGAGGACGTGCGCTGACGGCCGGCGGGCGCAGCCCTACCTCACCACAACGTCCCACACGTCGTCCGGGTACAGGCCGCTCAGGCCATCCCTCGGGATGAGGACCTCCTGCCCGAGCTGCCTCCCGTCCAGCGTCAGCCGCAGCTTCGCCGCCACCGGGTAGACGTCCCACGGCGCGCGCTCGAGGGACAGCATGTAGAACCCCATGTTCTGGGACTGCATGGCCGCCACGAGCGTCTGGCCGTCCTCGGTCCGGAGCTCCACCCCGAGGTCCTCGATGCTCCGCTCGGGGCCGTCCCCGACCCGGATCTTGGGAGGCCAGGCCTCGCCCGCGCCGCGGCTCCAGATCTGGGAGCCGTCCTCGCGGACGAGCCGTATCCCCACGGGGTTGCTCTGCGGGCGAGGGTACATGCGGACGTCGTCGAACCACGCCCGGCTTGTCGTGGGCGCAGGCCCGCGAGGTGGCCCACCGCCCCGGAACTTCACCTCGCAGTGGACCGTGCGCAGCGTCATCGCAACCGGCGGTCCGACCTGGACCCAGCGCTCGCCATCATGCACCCAGGTCGTGGCGACGTTGGTGCCCCCATCCATCTCGACCTTCGCCAGGAAGCCGTCATCCGTCCCTCGCTCCAGGACGACTTCGCTCGCCGAATCGTACACGAAGACCCCTCCGGGCTCCGTGGACCAGTACCCGAAGCGCCCGCGTGCGCCCTCATCGCGCAGGGTGATCTCGGTCCAGTGATCCGGGCTCCGCGCGCCGTCGCCTCCGCACAGGTGCAGGGCGAGGGTGTGCGGATCGGGGCCCTCGCTGCGCACGTCCATGCGTCCCACCAGGACGACGTCCTTGGTCTTCACCGAGTTCAGGTGCCACAGGCCGTTATGCCCGATCTCGCCCTCGGCGGTCAGCTGGAAGCGCCCGTCGCGGACCGCGAGCGTCGTTCGCGTCGGGTCGGAGTGCCAGACCCGCCAGCTCTTGGGGTCGGGCTCAGTCCCCTCGAAGCCGTCAACCAGCCACGCGCCCCGCTCGACGAGCCGCACGGCGATCGGGCCCTCCCGCAGCGGGACCGGGCCGTCGCCCGGTTCCTGCGCTGCAACGATCCGCGACCAAGCCGCCAGGCAGAACGAGGCCAGCCCCAGCCATCGACCGGTGTGCTGCATCAGATGTCTCCTTGGTCACCGTCCGGGGGACGCGCCCCGGACGCGCTCGATGACAGCCTTCACCAAGCCCGTCATCGTTGTCGAGTCGGTCTCGGGCGCCATCCGCTCCGGGTGCGGGT
>Ga0233425_10008029_pt1 | contig 14322 bp, 12 predicted proteins | sample Watercolumn_Towu_2_FD_181712 | JGI IMG/M metagenome (GOLD analysis project Ga0233425, IMG submission 181712) | Freshwater microbial communities from Lake Towuti, South Sulawesi, Indonesia - Watercolumn_Towuti2014_140_MG | ecosystem: Environmental > Aquatic > Freshwater > Lake | place...
CAACGCCTCGCCAATAGTCGCAGCCGCCAGCTCTGCGCTTAATAAGCTATAATAGACCCCGCCACCGGTCGTCGGTTTGGCGAGTCCCGCAGCATCACCGATCACCAGCATGCGGTCGGCGAAGGTTTCTGAAAGAGGCCACACAGGAACGGGGCGGCGCAGATACCGGCACACACTCACCGGTCGAATCCTGGTCGCTACCGCCGGTAGTTGCAGGAAACGAGTCAGGTACTGCGCGGCGTCCCTGGATGCCAGGAGCCCGATCTTCGCCATGGTCACCCCGTGCCGTGCGAACGGCACAACCCATGCGAACGATCCCGGCGCCACCTCATTCCCGAAGTAGACCTCCACCTCGGACGCCTCCTCACACTCAACCTCTACCTGGGCGCCATAAACAAACCGATCAGGCAACCGAAGACCGAGCCCCCGATGAAGTCCATATGATGCACCGGTCGCCAGGATGCCAAGCCGCCCGCGAACCAGCCGCCCCATACCTCTACCTGTAGACGTCCTGACCGCCAAACTCCTTCTGAGCCGACGAAGCGCCTCAACTCGATGCCCTGGGAAGATATCGACACCCACGGCCGTTGCTTGCGCAGCCAGCCCCTGGTCAAACACCGATCGGTCCAGCACGAGCGTTTCGTCCTTTTCTGACGCCACAGAAAGGACATGTCCGCCTGGAGAGTGAAAACGAGCGCGTCTCAGTGCGGCCCGGTTCGCCTGCATCGGCAAGTCGAATCGCGTGAAGCTCTCCGAGGCCACCAGCCCCGTGCAATGCACGGGAGTCCCAATCTCCTGGTGCTCTTCGAACACTGCCACGCTTCGGCCTGCCTTAGCCAGACAATAGGCCGCATATAATCCCGCCGGCCCACCCCCAACAATCAAGACATCATACATCGCGCCCTGACCATTGCTAGAACTTCGTGCCCCGCACTTCCCAGCGCCATCGAAAGGTCACCCAGAACGAGATGGCAACCAACCGGACGTCCAGCCAGAAGCCTCGCCGACGGATGTACAGAAGATCATACCGAAACTTTTGACGGCTGGGAATATCCCGGTCCGCAAAGATTTGCGCAATTCCTGTGAGCCCGGGTCGAACGGCGTGCCGCTGCCAATACCCCGGAACTCGATCCAATGGCGTCATTGCTTCCGCCATCGAATCTTGTACGTCGCCCGTTAAACTTTGAACCTTGAACGTTGAACTTCTTCTCTCTATCTCTCCCGGTCGGAGCGCCCTCGGGCCCACGAAACTCATCTCTCCTCGAAGGATATTCCAGAGCTGGGGCAGCTCATCCATCGCCGTCGCCCGCAGGAACCTTCCTATCCGCGTCACTCGTACGTCGTCTTCAGTCGCCTGGCGCGGGCCGAAACGCCTGTCCGCGTCGGGTACCATTGTACGGAATTTCAAGACCCAAAAAAGCCGCCCACCCTGCCCGACACGGAGGTCCCGGAACATGACCGGTCCTGTATCTTCCAGCTTTATAGCGAGGGCTATAATCCCCCAAAGAGGAGCAGAAACCAGAAGGCCGACACCGGACAGTAGCACATCGAAGAGAAGCTTGAGCAGCGATCCACCACTCTTCGTCGTCGCGGAAGCGCGCTCCTCTATAGGCGTAATGGCATCGGCATCCACGGACTATCGCCTCCGATCAGTCACCAACTCACAATACAACTGCTCCATGTCAGTGATAAGGCGCTTCATAGTGAAGCGCCGCTGCACAGAAAGCCGAGCAGCCCGACACATTCGATCTGTGGTGTCCGGATCGTGCAGCACCCGCAGGATGGCGGCGGCCAGACCTTCGACATCAGCGGGCGGGACCAGATAGCCGCTCTCACCGTTGGTGATCAGATCTGGCAGGCCTCCAACACGGGTCGCCACCACGGGACAGCCGGCCGCCATGGCCTCGATGGCCGAGACTGGTGTGCCCTCATTGTCGGAGCAGAGAGCGAGAACATCCAGATCGGCATAGACACGGGGTAGGTCGCGGCGCCATCCGGTGAACAGGACTCGGTCGACAATGCCTAATGCGCAAGCCTGGCGTTCCACCTCCGACCGAAGGATACCATCGCCGACGATCACAAACCGAGTGGCCGGCTCCTTCACGCTCACCAGGGCCGCGGCCTGCAAAAAGAGTCGGTGGTTCTTAATAGGAGCGATACGGCCCACGATCCCCACCAGTGGAACCTCATCACCAAGATTCAGCTCACGACGAAACTCTCCCCCGTAAACGGCGCAATCCAGGAACGGATCCAGGTCAAAACCCAACGGGATGACACGGATCTTTCCTGAAGGGGCAACGCCGTAGGCCACTAACTCTGTTTTCACCTGCTCGCTGACTGCGATGATGCAGTCAGTGATGCGGGCTAGTATCCTTTCCATGATGCGGAGGATCGCCGTCGTAAGGGGGCCATAGTATCCGTGCAGGATATGACCATGGTAGGTGTGGATCACAACTGGAACGCCGGCCAGTCGCGCTGCCAGGCGTCCCAGGAAACCTGCCTTAGCCGTGTGAGTATGGACAATATGGGGCCGCTGCCGGCGGATGAGGCGGTACAGTTTAACCAACGCGATGATATCCCTCGGCTTGAGACTCGCCTCGGCAACGATATCCGGGACAATAATGGGTTTTACGCCACTGGCCAGCACCTCGGTCAGCATGGAGCCTTCACCACAGTTCTCCAGGCCAGTAACAAGCGATTGTGCGAAACGATTCGAATCGAGACCGGCATGAAGCCCCTTCACATGAATAGTGGGGCCGCCAACAATAAGCCGGGCGATAACCCGCACCACCCTGATTGTCCCGTCAGTGACGACAGATGGCTTTCCGTTTCCCGTCTGTTCCTTCACGTCGTATCCGTTGGGAGAGCACCGTCTCATACAGTGACATGGTCTCTATCACCATGCTCTCGGCAAGGAAGTGATCTTGTACACGTTCCTGCCCTCGCCTTCCCATCCTCTGCGCCTCTTCAGGATGCATGAGAAGCCAGGTAATGGCATCGGCGAACGCCTCTGGATCGTCGGGTTCCGCCAGTATGCCCGTTTGACCGTCTATGACGATTTCCGTAAGCGGCGCTATTTTGCTGGCCACCACTGGCTTCCCGGCCGCCATGGCTTCAATGGCAACTTGTCCGAAACCCTCTGATCTTGACGGAAGAGCGAACACATCCAAAGCGTGGAGGAACGAGGACACATCGCTCTGAAAACCAACTATTCTTACCTGCTCATTAAGGTGGAATTTGTCGATCAATGCCTGAAGCGTCTTGCCATAGCCCCACAGATCATGTCCTGCGATGAGGAGGGAAGCATGGGGGATCTGCTCAGAAACACGCCGCAGCCCTTTGATGAGTAAATCATGACCTTTGACAGGTCGGAGACTGCCTACGGCACCGACAACCGCCCGCCCATTCAGACCCCAAGCGTGTCGAAGGTCAACATGCGACTGAGCGAACCTTTCTGTCTCAATCCCATAGTGGATCACGGTCACTTTTTCGGAGGGAACAGACCACTCGTTTACTACCCACGTCTTAACGGCGTGGGAGATCGCAATCATGGCATCAGCATGTCGCCAGAGCAAAGAAAACAACGGCAGAGCCCGCTTGCCGGACCAATGCCTGCTATACAGGCCATGAATAGAGCAGATCCAAGGGACTGAGGAATAAAAGAAATGACTGAACGCCCCCACGAAGTCCGCACGTGGCAAGTGGGTGTGCAGAAGATCGGGGCACTCCTGTCGCAATAAGCGAACCAACCGGACGAGACAGCGAGGATCGAAGCGACGATCTGCGCCTAAGTTGACAACTGTTATGCCTTCCTGCTCGAAATCAGGTCGTAGCGACCGGCTCTCCTTGACATGCTCCTTCAGGCAAGCCACGACAACCTCAATCTCTGCCCGTTTCAAATACCGGCAGAGCGTCAAGAGGTGGAGTTCAGCGCCGCCCGCTGAGAGGGTATTGATGACGTGGAGGACCTTCATCTGATCCGTCACTCTTCTTCACGATAACCGACAGCGCAATCTCTTATGCCTGCAGGGTGAACATCGCTCCGCTAAAGAGGGCAGCGCCAATCCACCACAGGCGCAAAGGCCATGGGTGACTCCGCCACAGTTCCTTGTTCCATCCATAGCCCGCGAGCACACACACCAACCCAACACCTACCATCTTGTGGCGATACGAATCGGCTCCGACAGTTTCACCCATCGTTGCTATCACCAGTACGACAACCAGCATGACCCACAGTGCGGTGACGGCAGGACTGCGTCGCTCAACCCAAGCGCCGATAACCGCGAGGGGGAATACAAAATACCAGGTCGCTATCGTGATGGCCTCAATGAACTTCCCCACCTGGAAATCCTGAAATACCCTCAGAGGAGAGGGAGCATATAAGCCCCGGACAAAGAGAATAAGCAGTGTCCGTGGTGATAACGGTTGCTCGACGTCAACAAACTGCATGACGGTAGCTTCCGACGCCTCAAATCGGTTAACGAAATACTGCTCTGCGGTCAGCCGATTCGTTACCATCTCGGCAACGGGTTCAACAACAACCGGCCGAAGAGTCACGATTACCAAGACAAGGCAGGCGCCCACGGCGCACCCTCTCGCTACCGATCGTCGGCGTGCTACCGAAGAGCCCCGATATGCTGCCAAGAGCAGATATGCAAACGTCCCGACGGCCCCCACAGTGGCCCAAACCGGCCCACGCAACCAATACAAAACTCCAAGCGCCATCAGGTTCCCCGCAACTCGGACGCCTATTCCGTGACGCTGGGCAGCCAGAAACCAACTTACCAGCATGAGCAGAAATGCGGTCTGTATCTCCTTGAGATTTACAGCCGAAAACACAATAGCGGTAGGTACAAGCCCGGCGAGCAGGAATACCCGACGCGCGACGTAAGATTTAGCAAATACATACTGAGCGACGCCGTAGGCCGTAAAAGCCATGAGAGAGCCAACGAATGCATTGACCACTTTTGGCAGCAGAAGATTGGAACCGAATACGGCGTAAAGCGCGCCGACTAGATAATAATAACCGCGGCCCATATCCCAAGACCAAAGACCGTATGGCAACTCATCTCCTGCTATATGAAAACCCACTTCATCATCAAATTGAAATGACCACCCGAGAATAATGGCAACTCCTATACGCAATACAAAGAACAACGTAAAAAAGGCAGCAGGATTCGGAGCTTTCGAAAATACCATTACCAGCGCGATACCCACCGCGTATAGAAGCAGCATAAACGGAATCGCTTGAAGGATCGCAGTTGGCGTCACCTGGATCAGCTCTCCAGACTGTCCTGTGGAGGTTGTATTGATAACGAAGAAGAGACCGAAAACGAAGCCTCCAACCAGCAGCATCCATGGGGTAGCGCACCGGGGACTTTGGTTCTTGAGCTCGTCAGTGGAAAGGCGGCGGGAAGTCGGTATCATCCCCTTCATATCGCATTCCTCACACCATCGACAATTGCGGAGGCGCGCAAGGCCCACGTATATTTTGCCGCCTCCTGCCGCGCAGCTTCCGCTAGCCGGCTGCTCAAGGCTGGGTCAAGCAGCACCCGAAAAATCCCTTCCATCAGCGCCTTCGGACCCCCTGGCTCGACCAGCCAAGCATTCTCCCCATGCCGCAGCACTTCCCGAAGAGACGGCAGGTTACTCGCCACTATTGCCACTCCCGCTGCCATGTATTCAAAGAGCTTCATCGGAGAAGTAAAGTAGGCTGAAAATTCAGTCCAGGGCCAAGGGATGGTCACCACATCGCACGCCCGTATCCAATACGGTACCTGGGTATTCGGGACTCGGTCAACAAACTTGAGCCGATGCTCAGGCACACCGAAACGGCACGCCTGATCAAGGTAGGTGGGCACAACCTCCATTGGTCCACCGACGCAAAGCAGCAGAGGCGCCTTACCCTTAATACATGGTAGTAAGGCTGTGGCCTCAATCAGTTCGGGAATACCCTTCTCTATCTCCATAGTCCTGAACCGCCCAACGTAACCGATGAGGGGGCGATCCAAAGGCAACCCCAAGCGGCGCCGGCACTCTTCCTTAGATGGCAGATCGTTAAACAGCGACAGGTCAACTCCATCAGGCAGCACGACAACCTTTTCAGCAGGAAAACCTATCTCTCCGAATTGCTGCTTGATGAATGAAGTTAGCGCCACAACCAACCGTAACTCAGGGCGTGGAGCAATTTGCCTCAAGAGCCACTTCTGCCCCAGTTTGTACACAACATGGGCTTCATAGACCGTCGGCAAGCCCAATCGCACCAACCAATAGGCAAGCTGACTGTCCCGCGTGTAGTAAAGGTCCGCCTTCTCCATTCGCGCCGCAAGGACAGCGTACAGTCCCCAGAGCAAGGCGTGAGCAAAAAAAATAGCCGCTGATCCGCGGCCACGAACGATAGGGTTCAGCGGCACGATATCCACATTAGATAGCGTCCGCACTTCAAAAACTGAACGGATGCCGTAGTAGTCGAACAGGGTACGCTTTCTCAGCTTTAATTCAACCTGCCGGCGGTAAGGATGGAGCAGTTTCACATCGCTTCCGTTCAAGGCGAACGCCTCGCACATCTTGGCAATCTGATAGCCATGGGCCTTTTCCGTCGGCAGCCGAGCGTTAGCGATATAAATGAGTCGCCGCATTTCTAGGATAACTTTGGCTGATGTGCCTTCGTAGCAATTAAGCACAGGTAGTGCCCTAGCCGGTTCATCGGGTAGAATTGCCAATCCAATAAATCGAATAAACTAGAGACTCTTCGCACAAAAGGAATGGCGTGGTTCTTAGTCGCTATCACCTTGGTCTCGAATCCAGCATCATCAAGAAGATTCATAAGTGAAAGAGGATCGTAAAAACACTTGTGATCTTTATCTCCCAAATACCGCCGATAGACTTCTCTTCTAGTGCGTGTACGAGAAGACCCAACCATCCAATTACGCAGGAAGTTCCACCATCCATATGCGTTAGGTGTCGTGATGAGTAACTCGCCTTGGGGTTTCAAGACTCGATAGGTTTCCACGAAGAGGCAGAAGGGGTCATACAGGTGTTCTAACACCTCCAGGCAAAGAATGACATCAAAGGAGTTATCTCTAAAAGGTAACTTTTTACCATCTCCCACAAGCGTGTCAGGCAGACGCCATTTCAAAACTCCTTCCTTATCAATATCAATTCCGACCAACCTTGGATTGCACTGACGAATACCAAGGTGTAAAAAAGGATCCTTGTAACTCCCCACAAAGCCCACATCTAAAATGCGGGTTCCTTGATATCTTGAACGAACCTGGTTTTCAACCCAAAGTACTCGCGGTGAACGCCTCATCACGATAGCTCTCTCTAATCCGCCACGCTTTACCTACCTGCACCTTCGCCACTGGCGGTACAGAGTTGTGGCGGGTGAAAGCCTTACATCAAGGTTCTTTGTTGTCAATTTCCTGCTCACCCAGATGCGAGGTAATGATAGCCAGTCAGGTGCATCAACCACCAAGCCCTCGTAAACGGTCGCCGCCTGCTGAAAGCCGGCGCGTTGCACCAACTCCCTGACTGCGAGATTGTAATCGCCTTTCGGATAAATGAAGGAAAAGACCTTGCGTTGTAAAAGGTTTTCTAAGAATCGCTTCGAGCCTTCTACCTCTTGCCAAGCCTCTTCTATAGACACTCTGGTTAACTTGGAATGGTTGACCGTGTGCGCCCCGATTTCATGTCCTAGCCCTGCCAATTCCTTCACTTGCGCCGCGCTCATTATGACGGACTGGCCCGCAGAAGTGGGGAAGGTCTTACCCAAGAAGCCAGTGCAGATACAGAACGTGGCTTTGATGCCAAGGCGTTCCAGGACAGGCAAAGCGTACTCATAGTTGTCCATATGGCCGTCATCAAAAGTGATACACGCCAAGTTGGTTTCGGAAGAATGCGAAGCCATCTCTTGCGGTAGGTCGCAAAGTCGTACGACTTTGAAGCGCTTCATCAACAGTTCCATCTGCTGCCTAAAGGCTGTTACGGGAATGCTGTGTACCCCCTCACTCCCGACGGAATGGTAAAGCAAGATCGCACGCACGCCTTGTCCTGGACCCGTGAGGACATGAAGGAGCCGATAAATGCTTTCCCTCGCCAAATCCTTGAGACTCAGAGCGTACTCCTTGCTTTGACGACATAAGCGATGGGACAAGGCGCAAGACCCTTGAACCGCATCTTCGTCCAATCATCCAACCTGAGGCATGCCCAATAAACAAGCGGTGCAACCAGCCAACGAGGGCGCAAAAAGGGTGACAGCAAATACGCCGCCGCCGTCCAACGCTCACCTATTGGTACAACAGCAACTTCCGTAAACCCACTTTGTCTCAGCAGAAGCCTCAGAGCCTCTGCCGTGAAACGCCAATGATCAGTCGGTTCGGGATTGTAAGGGAAAACGAATGACACCGAGAGCAACAATAATCCCCCCTCTTTCAGTACCCGATAAACCTCGCTCAAGATCCGCGCAGGGTCTGGCGGTATATTAAGGAAGTTGGCCAGAATAACTGCTTCCACCGTCTTACTCTTGAATGGTAAGGAGCAGGTCAAGTCAGCAACTATGGTTGGAAAACACGTCGGATAATGGTCAACTCCGACTAAATAGACTGACGTCTTTTTCGTTAGGTCAAGAAACCGACGGTAGGAAGGGTTTGACCCGCAAGCTAAATCCAGCACGACGCCTTTCACCTCATCGCGCCATTGGCTTAAGGCCTCGTTAATTAAGATTCGCCCTATGCTTTTCCCTTGCCCCACCTCTTTGAACAGGACTTGCGCGGTCACCATCATCCGCTCCGAAGCTCTCCAGAAAGCGTAACGAGGCTGTTCATCAATTGCCGCAAACTATGTCGCTCAATTAGACTCTGACGCAACTCCGCACCCATCGATCGGCGTGCCTCTTCGCTCAGACTTAACAATCCTGTTAACTTTTCAGTTAAGTCAGCGGCATCACCATGTCGAAAAAGAAGGTACTTCGACCATTGTCCTAGCGTCTCACGGAAGCCCTCGTTTGCAATCAATGACGGCTTCCCACACGCCATCACTTCCAACGGCGCCTTGTCTAATGCGCCCATTGGGCAGAGATTGACATGAACAAAACTGCGCCGATACCAGTGAACGACTTGCTGGTTTGGCACGACGCCCACGAATTCTACGATGTCGTCTAGAGCCAACTCGCTTACTCGCTGGCGTACCCTCGCGCCGTAAGCACGGTCTCGTTCTGGAGCATCGCCCACCAGAGCACACCGAACCTCATACCCACGCTGGCGCAGGTGATTCACCGCATCAATCAGCGTCAGCAGATCTTTGATGGGTGACAGCCGTCCGACAGATAAAATTAGTGGTGGGTTCTCCTGTGGTGTGTTATCTGGCGAAAATAGGTCAATATCAATGCCGTGCCCCAAAGCCATGAACTTATCGTGTCGGTAGCGATAGGAGCTTTCGTTAATGGAAACCATCCTGTCGGAGAGATGATGAACGATTTTTAAAATCGTTGTCACCTGCCGATGGGCATACCAAGTCACAATCGGGACGCCCTTCAACTTTAGCACCGGCGCAGCCAGTACGGTGAAGATAGGAATCATATGGGAGAAGCAGGCATCAATGTGGTCGTGACGTAGGACACGGAACAGGTGTCGGTAAAACTCTACCGCCCGCCGCGGCTCGCTGTAGCTTTTCTCCTTGCCGACGGAATAGACTCGTACGTTCGCTGGAACTTCTAGCCGACCGGCTCGCATGGTGATCACGTGGATGAACTCTGCCTGTTTCGCCAGCGCTGCAATCCAGCCGGTAGTAAAGCCCAGAATGGGGTCGTCAGCGTCCGTGGCCAGGTTAAAGAGCAGAAGACGCATGCTCTGCTCGCCTTCCCTGGAGCATATTTTCCGCCATGATAAAGAGGCGACGGTATTCATTCACATAGGCCCCGGTCGAGAAAAAGGAACGTGCGAACTCCTCTGCCCGTTTCCCCATGAACCGCGCTTCCCGCGGGTGAGCCAGTATCCAACGTAACCGTTCTGCCAGCATCGCCTCGTCGCCTGGCGAGCAAAGGAGGCCCGTCACGCCATCTTGAATTACGTCAGGAATCCCACTAACAGGAGTTGCGATTACGGGTGTTCCTGCCGCCATCGCTTCGAATACAACACGCGGTAATCCCTCCGAGTAGGTCGGCAACACACAGACCTGGGCCTGCGCCATCTGTCTGGCTAGCTCGGTTTGAGAAACCTCACCAACAAACTGTACTCGGCCGTCCAAATCAAGGCGGTCAACCTCCGACCGCAGGCTTTCCCCATACGTCGGATTTTCGTTCCTACCGACGATGATCAGTTTGGCGTCAGGAAAGTCGTTGGCGATGCGGAAAAATGCCTGAATGAGGTGGTGTACGCCTTTGCGGGGGATAAGCACGCCGGCGTAGAGAACAGTCGGCGCGTTGTCGATCGGCCTGTTCGCGCCAGCTTGCAGGAAGATTTCGATATCCGTCCACGTGGGGAACTGGACAACGGACTTGCCCGGCGCCCATCTTTGCAACTGCTCCCAAGTCGAGTTGGAAACTACCCGCAACAGATCAGCGTGGCGCAACGCGAAATGAGCCACCCATTGCATGAGACGCCGGTACAACCAAGGTATCCACACCCACCGCTGGAGAAACAGGGACTCTTCGAAGTCCCCGTGGTTTTCTACTACAAGGGCAACCCGGCACCACAGCCAGCGAGCAACGATCTTGGCCCACGCCGCGGCGAACCCCTCATACGGGCTTTGGGCCACCAGTACGCGTACCTTCCGTCGCCAAATCAGCCAGAGCGTAAGCCACGGCCCAGCGATGAACATCGTCAGGTAGCGCAATACGGGTAGAGGCCACTTTGGGAACAGATAAAATTCAGCATGCTCGGCAAAACGCCGCGGCTTGGGGTCCTGCGAAAAAGCGATGACGAACACGTCTCCTAATTGTGCCAAGGCTTCATACTTCTTAGCGCTGGTCGCATCCAAGGGGCGGCTATAGCGGGCCCCTCCAAGAAAGACTATTTTCTGGCTCACGAGGCTGCAACCTCCCCAAGGATCCTCGCCAATTTCGGTGCGTTGACTTGGATACTGAACCGAGCCTCCACCTGCGCTCGCCCGGACAGTCCCAAACGACTCCGCAGGGCAGCATCCCGACTGAGCAACTCGATCGCCTCTCTCCATTCCTCATCACTTGTAGGAAGCAACCCGCTTTCCCACGGTTCAACAATCTCCGTTGCCGCACCAACTGGCGAGGCGACTACAGGTAAGCCCGCCGCCATATACTGGATGGCCTTAAAACCACACCGCCCTCGGCTGCGTTCTGAATTCTGGAGAGGCATGAGTCCCACATCAAAGCTGTGGAGGTAGTTCATATCCCGATCCAAAACCCATGGCTCCCACTGTACCGGTACACCGTTGAGCTCGAGCGGTTCAGCGCTGACGATTTTCACGACAGCCCGCCCGTTGATCTCGTTAAACGCTTTCGTCAGCGCGCCGTGAATGGATGAAAAATCCCCGAGGTTCTCTGGACTGCCTATCCAGCCAAAGGCTACTGCGCCGTTGCGAAAGCCCGACAGTCTGATGGGATAATTGGACAAATCTACCGAAGAGGGAATAACATGCACTGCACTCATAAAGCGCCTGGCATAATCGGCCAGATGCTCGCTCCCGGCGATAACGCACCGGGCCCAGCTAGGCAGATACCGGAATCGTTGCCCCTGTACTCTGTGGCGTCGCTGCGCGGCATCGTTGTCGGCTACCGCGTCAGGCGGAGCCCACAGAGCATCATCGAAATCGAAAACAAGTCTTGGATTAATCCCTGCCAGGTAGTCAACGAGTGGCGATCGCAGGAGCAATTTCTGGAAAACGATGACATTAGCCCATTGAGCTAACCATGCTGCCTTTGCAGTATAAACGAGCTTTGTTCGCCATGATAGGTGCTGTGGAAACGGTAGCACGCGACATTCCCATCCTGTACTCCGAAGAAATGGCAGATAGTCATAGACCCGAACCCGGCTGCTGCCACGTGAGCGGTCGTAGCGGGTTAAGAAGGCCACCCTTAAGCCCTGATAGCGATGCATTCTATCTCCTCACCCCAACACAGAACGGAATTACCTAACTCTTCACACAACTGAAAAAGTCGGCCTGCCAAGCGGGCTTGCCAACGTTGAGCCAAAGCCTCGTTGTCCATTTCGTCACGAAATTGCCCCGTTCGTCGGACCAAGAGCCACTTCCTCGCGATCTTGCAGGCTATGCGCGTCGATGTCCTCACTCGTAAAGGTGACAACACACCGGTTTGGTCGAGACAGATCGTAATACTTCGTGGGGTAAACAAGCTAATGTGTCGTGGGGGGTCCAAGGCGTACCAATCACGTTTGAACAACTGCCTGCCGAGACTCCTGCCGTTCGGCGTCACGATAAGAATTTGCCCTCCCGGTTTAAGAAAACGGGCTCCAAGGCGAAGGAACTGCACTGGGTCGAGGACATGTTCTATTACATGGGTCATCGTGATCACGTCAAAAGAACCTTCATCGAATGGGCCATCCTCCAAGGTGCCATTGTGAACGAAAACACCTAAGCGGGATTTTGTGCTTGCAGCGGCCTTGGCATCGATCTCAACGCCCGCCACATCCCAGCCAAGCGATTTCATGAGTCCCAAGTAGGTGCCGTTCCCACACCCCACGTCCAGCAATCGTCCGTTTGGACAATAAGGGATGAGCAGCGCCTCTAAGCCCATTGTGAGCTTTTGTCTGAAAAAGGGAATACGCATCATGACGCGGCTCATGAGCCAATATATGCGGTCAAATTCGTCTAAATGCCGATACTTGAAGAATTGGTTCAAAACAGTGCCGCGTAACTTCTGTACCCACTCCGAACGACCGAGGGTTAATGCTCCACCAGCTTGATGGGTAAAATACTGATCCGGATAGCAATTAGAGATATCTTGGAGAACCGGACGAGGATGGAGCCAGAACATCTCGCAGCCTCGGCATTGCATAAAGTTCCAATGCCCCGGCACACCGTACAATCGGTCACGTAAAGATTCGTACGCCAGAACGCCCTCATGACCACAAAGCGGACACTTTAAGGCTGACGCCGTCCGAACCCCGCTCAACGGGCTCATTTGATCAATTCCCGCCAGATATAAAAACCAGCTAAACAATGCGCGAGCAACTGCATCATAGCCGACCATACTGCTAAGCCTAGATAGCCCCATTGCTTGATAATCAATGGATAAACCACCAGAGAGAGCAGAGCAACTTTTGTACTGATAAGGAGCCACTGACGAATATTCCCCTGCGCGAAATACACAGGGCGTAACCAAAAGAAACCGAGCCAAATAGCAGAACCACCCAGAAGAATTTGTGCTGCTCCTATCGCAGGGCGATACGCCTCTCCAGTTAGAGCCGGAATCACCCAGAATAAAAGGAGGCTCCCCGTCACGACACCTAGTCCAGCAGGTACCCCGATCCAAAGCACGAGATACCTTAACTTGACCCGCATAGCTGTCCAAGCCCCTGCTATCCAAAGGCGAGACAACTCAGGATAGGTGACCGATTGCAGAGGGCTGACCAGATAGCCCACGGTTCCTGCGAGACTCTGAGCAAGTTTGTAGTACCCGACCTCCGCTGGATTGCGGAAATAGCCCAAAAGTACCAGATCCAGTTGCTTGGGGATCATACCCACTAGGGCGTTGAGGTTGTCGTAGGCGAGGAACCTGGCGATCTCGCGCCGGTCGACTTTGAGCACTCGCCAGGCGGACATCCAACTCAGTACCCCCCATGTTCGCCGAATCAGGAGAATCGCTGGAAGGCAGTACAGTGCGCCGGTCATGGTCATAGCAATAGCATTCCCCCAGATCACCCCTGATACCCCTAACCCTGCCAAAACCAGACTCATCACCAGAGACGCTCGGATTGCGGCCTCTACTATTGTGAGTAAGGCAATGGTGGCAAAGCGACCCAGACTCGCCAGTACGGCATACGAAGTCCCCACAAGAGCCCGAGGCAGGAATGCTGCCCCATAGAGGAGCATCAGCCACGCTGTTTCAGGACGGTGAACAACCGCCTGCGAGGCCCACGGTGCAAGGACCACAACGACCAAAAAAGCAACGGCCGCAACACCGATATCAATGGCGTATCCGAGCCAGCAGACGGCTACGGCCTGCTCTCGCTCCTGTCTGACATGAAACTGGCTCAGGTACCTCACGGAGGCCTCACTAGAGCGCGCATCGAAAAAGATATATACCAGGCTGGGCAGGCTCATCACCAATGCCGCTACACCATACAGTTCTGGGCCAAGCCACCGGACGACAAGAAGCCCGGAGGCAAG
>Ga0233425_10008030_pt1 | contig 14320 bp, 13 predicted proteins | sample Watercolumn_Towu_2_FD_181712 | JGI IMG/M metagenome (GOLD analysis project Ga0233425, IMG submission 181712) | Freshwater microbial communities from Lake Towuti, South Sulawesi, Indonesia - Watercolumn_Towuti2014_140_MG | ecosystem: Environmental > Aquatic > Freshwater > Lake | place...
CCCGACCTAAGGGTTTCCCGTGAGATCCCAATAGGGGATCTCACCAAAAGCTCGACAATACGGTCGGCTGTGCCGACCTTTATGAAAGGCTCCCATTCGGGAGCCGTGTCGAGCGGCCGGAAACCGGCATGAAAATAGGACGTAGGCTCGACCCCTATTTTCGGATTGAATTCTATCGATTTTGCGTAGAATTTTATTTGTAAGCAACAAGGGGGATGGCCCCCACACCAACTCAAAGGAGGAAATGAAGATGGCTTTTACAAGTGTGAAAGATGTGTTTGATGGAATGCCTGGTGTGTTTAATGCCAGTGCGGCTGCCGGGCTGAATGTGGTGTTTCAGTATAATATCACCGGAGAAGGCGGTGGCGAGTGGTATGTGGAAGTGAAAGAAGGAACCTGTAACGTCGCCCAGGGAACGTCGGCTTCTCCTAATGTGACCCTGACCATGTCCAGTGAAACCTGGCTGGCCATGGTTAATAAAGAGCTGAACGGCATGCAGGCCTTTATGAGCGGTAAATTAAAGGCCGCCGGGGATATCATGCTGGCCCAACGGATTACCCAGCTTTTTCCGTTATAAAAATTTTTCAACCAGACCTTTCCTCGCCTAAAGGGGAGAGGTCTGGAATTTTTTTAAAGAATGCAAATAGGCTCAAGGGGCAAGGCACAGGGCTCAGGGTAGAGGATAGTCCATTACGTTTACCTTGGGCACTGCGCCTTGCTCCCTGAACCAAAATTAAAAATATGTCCTTTCAAGACTACTTCGGTGAAACGCACAATCTGGTTCGGCAGACGGTTCGAAAATTTGTCGACCGGGAGATCAAGCCCTATGTGCAGGCATGGGAGGAGCAGGGGACCTTCCCGCGGGAGCTTTACCAAAAGGCCGGAGAGGCCGGAATCTTAGGCATCGGTTACCCGGAGATCTACGGAGGGACGGAAGGGGATATTTTTCTGAAGGTGGCGGCGGTGGAAGAAATCGTCCGCTGCGGCTCCGGCGGAGTGGCCGCCGGTTTGGGATCCCTGGACATCGGACTGCCGCCGATTGTCCGCTCAGGCCGGGCAGCCCTCAAAGAGCGTCTGATTCCGCCTGTTCTGCGGGGAGAAAAAATCTCGGCCCTGGCCATCACCGAACCGGATGCCGGTTCCGATGTGGGGGGAATCAAAACCAGGGCTGTTCGAGAAGGCGATTATTACCGCGTAAACGGACGAAAGACATTTATCACCAGTGGGGCCAGAGCAGATGTGCTGACTTGTGCGGTGCGGACCGGAGATGCCGGACCACATGGTCTCAGTCTCCTGGTCATCGAATCCCATACACCGGGTTTTTCCGTCTCCCAGGTGCTGAAAAAGATGGGCTGGTGGGCCTCGGATACAGCGGAGCTGATTTTCGAGGATTGTCTGGTGCCGGCGGAAAATCTCTTAGGAGAAGAGAATCAGGGTTTTTACGGGATCATGGAAAACTTTCAACATGAGCGTCTGCAGTTGGCCCTCATGGCCAACACCACCGCCCAGTTGGCTTACGAAGAATCTTTGAAATACGTCAAACAGCGGGAGGCCTTCGGCCGGAAATTGGAAGGGTTTCAGGTCCTGCGGCACAAGCTGGTGGACATGGCCACTCTGATCGAAGCCAGCCGCGAGTTCACCTATCGAATCGCGGCCAAGATTGATGCGGGCTTGAATCCGATTAAAGAGATCTCCATGGCCAAAAACTTTTCCTGTCAGGTCAGCGACCAGGTGACTTATGAAGCGGTCCAGATTCATGGAGGCTATGGTTATATGCGGGAGTATCTGGTGGAGAGGCTTTACCGGGACAACCGCATCCTCTCCATCGGCGGGGGGACACAGGAGATAATGAAGGAGATCATCAGTAAGATGATCTTATAGCAGGTTGCTGAAAAAGGTCCATTTACTGCGTTGCCCTCATCCCTCGTCATTGCGGCGTATTTCTATATACGCCTCATTCCTCAGAATGTCGGGCGCCTTGTAGCTGATCGGCTTTGCCGATCTTAAAAAGGCTTCCTTCGGAAGCCCGGGACCTTTTTGAGCAACCTGCGAAAATGAGTTTTTCCGTAAACTCTTAAAAAACAAAAGAGTGACAAGGTGCAAGGTCCAAAGTGAAAGGTAATGAACAAGGAAACATTTCAGTCATTACTACCCTGAACCCTGTGCCTTGGGCTATAGATCAGGATTCAGAATCAATATAACGAAACAACGAAAGACGAAGGAGGTAATTCATGGGTTATCAAATCAAACGCGCCATGGTCGTCGGTTCAGGGGTCATGGGCGGCGGGATCGCCGGTCATTTAGCCAATGCCGGAATCCCGGTCTATTTAGTTGACATTGTCCCCCGTCAACTGACCCCGGCGGAAGAGGCCAAAGGTCTGACTTTAGAAAGCCCGGTCGTCAGAAACCGGATCGTCAATCAGGGAATGGACTTTCTTAAAAAATCAAAACCCCCTGGGCTTTTCAGCCCCACCCGGCTGGAACTGATCCAGGCCGGGAATATGGAGGACAACTGGGACTGGATTAAAGAAGCCGACTGGATTATTGAAGTGGTCGTCGAAAATTTGGCCATCAAGCATCAGGTCATGGCCAAAATCGAGGCTGCCCGCAAACCCGGCTCCATCGTTTCCAGCAACACCTCCGGTCTGCCGATTGGACAGATCGCCGAAGGCCGGTCCGATGAATTCAAGGCCCATTTCCTGGGCACGCACTTTTTCAACCCGGCCCGTTATCTGAAGCTATTGGAGATCATCCCCACGCCTCAGACCGATCCGGAGCTGACCAAATTCATGATGAAGTTCGGCGAGCGCCGTCTGGGCAAAACTATGGTCCTGTGCAAAGACACCCCGAATTTTATCGCCAACCGGATCGCCTCCATCACCGGCACCTCCGGTTTAAACTACGCCCTGCAAAACGACTATACGGTGGAAGAAGTGGACGCCATCACCGGACCGTTGATCGGTCATCCCAAGACGGCCTCTTTCCGTCTCCAGGATCTGGTGGGACTGGATATCGGCAGTCACGTCTCCGGAAACCTTTATCCGGTCATCCCCGAGGACCCCTTCCGGGAATCCATTATGGGCCCCTGCAAAGACCTCACTTCCAAGATGATCGAAAAAGGCTGGCTGGGAAATAAGGCCAAACAGGGCTTCTACAAAAAAATCAAAACCCCTGAAGGGAAAAAGGATTATCTGATCCTCGATCTGAAGACACTGGAATACCGGCCGCAACAGAAACCAAATATTCCTTTGATCAAACAGGCCAAGGGGATTGAATCCCTGCCGGATCGTCTTCGTTTCATCGTCAAGCAGGAAGACAAGATGGGCAAACTGGTCTGGAACAATATGGCCCTGGGCCTTTCTTACAGTGCCTATCTGGTTCCGGAAATCAGCGATGCCCTCTACAGCATTGATGATGCCGTCAAGTCCGGATTTTTCCACGAAATGGGTCCCTTTGAAATCTGGGATACCCTGGGTGTCAAAGAGACAACTGAGCGGATGGAAGCTGAGGGATTCCGGGTTGCCCCTTGGGTTAAGGATATGCTTGGGGCCGGCGGCCAATCCTTCTACAAGAAAGAAGGGATCCGCAAACTCTATTGGGATGTGAAGAGCACCTCTTATCAGCCCATGCCGGTGGATCCCAATATCCTGATCCTGGCTGATCGGAAGGAAGAAGTCGGGGTCATCGCCAAAAACTTCAGCGCCTCTCTGGTTGATCTGGGAGACGGGGTCCTGTGCCTGGAATTCCACTCCAAGATGAACGCCCTGGATCCGGATATCTTTGCCATGGGTCAACGGGCACTGGACGAACTGGAAAAAGACTATCAGGGTCTGGTCATCGGCAACGAAGCCCCCAATTTCTGCGTAGGGGCCAATGTCTTTAACGTCGTCATGGCCGCTGAAGCCGGCCAGTTTGACCTGATCGAGCAGGGCATCAAGGGCATGCAGGACCAGATGCTGGCCTTCCGCTACTCACCCAAGCCGGTAGTGGCCGCACCGATCGGTATGGCTCTGGGCGGCGGGGCCGAAGTCTGTATGGCCGCCGACCGCATCTGTGCCGCCGGTGAGACGTATATGGGCCTGGTGGAAGTGGGTGTCGGTTTGATCCCCGGCGGAGGCGGATGCCGCGAGATGCTCAAGCGTCTGGTCTCTCCGGCCATGAAGACCGCCGAATCGGACCCCCTGCCTTTCCTGGCCAAGGCCTTTGAAAATGTTGCCATGGCCAAAGTCAGCGCCAGTGCTCTGCAGGCCCGGGAGATGGGTTTTCTGACCGATAATGACCGGATCCTGATGAAAGGCGAACATCGTTTGGCCGAGGCCAAGCAGATGGTCATGGAAATGGCCGCTGCCGGATACACACCGACACCTCGAACCAAGAATGTTTATGCCTTGGGGCAACGCGGCATTGCGGCCATGTCCATTGCCGCCCAATCCATGTATTGGGGTGATTACGTTTCGGAATATGATCTCTTTATCGCTAAAAAGATCGCTTATATCCTTTCCGGCGGTCCTCTCAGCGCACCCCAATGGGTGGATGAGCAAGTGATCCTGGATCTGGAGCGGGAGGCCTTCCTTTCCCTTTTGGGACAGGAGAAAACCATTGCCCGTATTAAACATTTACTTATGACCGGCAAGCCGTTGCGAAATTAAGGAGGAGCCATGATGAAAGAAGTGTGGATTGTTGCCGCTGCCCGGACGGCTATAGGCCGGGCTAAACGGGGGACCCTGGTGAATGTGCGTCCCGATGATATGGCGGCTGTTGTCTTCAATGAAGTGATTGCCCGAGCCCCGGGAGTGGAAAAAGGTGATGTGGACGACATCGTCCTGGGCTGTTCTTTTCCCGAGAACACCCAGGGATTGAATTTTGCCCGAGTGGCCCTGATGCGGGCCGGATTTCCCTATACCGTTCCCGGTCAGACCATTAACCGTTTTTGTTCATCGGGACTACAGGCCATTGCCATCGGGGCCCAGCAGATATTGAGCGGGATGTGCGAGGTGGTCATTGCCGGCGGGGCTGAATCCATGAGTCAAGTGCCCATGACCGGCTATTATTTCGCCCCCAACCCAACGGTCATTGAAGAAGTCCCTCAAGTGTATATGGGCATGGGTTTGACCGCTGAAAACGTGGCTGAAAAATATAAGGTCAGCCGGGAGGACCAGGACGCCTTCGGCCTCTGGAGTAATCAGAAGGCCCTGGCCGCCAATGCCTCCGGCCGTTTTCAAGAGGAGATCGTTCCCTTGGAGGTCAAGACCGTTTGGGTCAACGAGGCTGGGAAAAGGGAAGAGAAAGTCAAGATCTTTAAAGTGGATGAGGGGCCTCGGCCCACGACCATAGAACAGTTGGCTGCCCTCAAGCCGGCCTTTAAAAAGAACGGGACGGTGACGGCCGGAAACTCTTCCCAGATGAGTGACGGGGCCGCAGCCATCCTGATGATGGATGCCGAAAGGGCCAAGGCCCAGGGTCTGAAACCCCTGGCCCGCTATGTCGGGTTTGCCGTGGCCGGGGTTCCTTCGGAATTGATGGGCATTGGACCCATCGAGGCCATTCCCCGGGCCTTAAAGGTCAGCGGTCGAAAGCTGGAAGAGATTGATCTCTTTGAAATCAACGAGGCCTTCGCCTCCCAGGCTTTGGCCAGTGTCCGGGAACTGGGCATTGACCCGAATAAGGTCAATGTCAACGGCGGGGCCATTGCCCTGGGCCATCCTCTCGGTTGTACCGGAGGGAAGCTGACCGTCCAATTGATCTATGAAATGAAAAGACGGGCCTCTAAATACGGGATCGTCTCCATGTGTATCGGCGGCGGTATGGGGGCCGCCGGGATTTTTGAAAATCTGCAATAACGTCAGGACCAGGAGATCGTTCAACAGTCCCTGATCCGGAGGTCCCGGAGATAATAAGTCCGGGAGATTTCACCTTCTCTCCCTCGGTGGAAGAGGTTTAGGCCTTTCCCGCCGAGGGAGATTTCTTTTCAGAAGATCCGGTTTTTTTTAAAACCATTTAATTAATCCTACATTCGATCCTTCCTTTTTTTCGAAAATTTAATTTTTTAAGTTGACTCCATAATAAATAAAGTGTAGCTCTATTAGGTTAAAAACTGAGTAACATTTTTCAAAAAGCTAAAATGTTAAGAAATCTGATTTAACCATGAAGGCCCTTCATTTCACCTAAAAAGGGCGGCGGTTAGCATTCGTTCAGGTATAAACGACCCCCTATGCCAGGCATCGTGGTGTTCACAGGCATGAGGAATGAATATGGAACAACCCCGAAATTTCGCCGATCTTCAACTACAAGAACTATCCAACGCCTACAAGACCTTGCGCGAATATGAGAGTATTCTGAGCATCCTCCCCGATATTATCTATAAAATCGATCCGGAGGGAAATTTTGTCTATGTCAGCAATACGGTTTCCATGTTGGGCTTTGAGCCTGAAGAACTCCTGGGGAAACATTTCAGTGCTCTGGTGCATCCGGAGGATGTCCCCAAAGTCAGCCGTAAAGAGGTCCTGCCACGATTGATGGGCAAAACCACGGGAGAGGAGAAGGCGCCCAAACTTTTTGATGAAACCAGAACAGGCCGGCGGATTACCAAGAAACTGGGGGTCCGGCTGATTTCTAAATTCACTTCCCCCAAAGAGGTCACCAGAGGATTGGTTGCGATGGAAGGGGAAGTGACCGCCTCAGGAATTTATAATCGTCTGGTCCACGAACAGGCCAAAGAATTTGAGGGAACTTCGGGCCGAATTATCTTAAAATCACAAGCCGGCAAGAATGCCGATCCCTTGATCATGCCTCACCCTTTTAGGGCTGAAAAGGAAAAGGAACGGACGAGGGATAAAAGCCTCGAAGGGACGATCGGTGTCATCAGGGATGTTTCCGAACTGAGAAACCTGGAAGAAAAAAAGCGCCAACTGGAACATCAACTCTACCATTCCAGAAAGATGCAGACCATCGGAGAACTGGCCGGAGGGATTGCCCATGATTTTAATAACCTCCTGAGCATCATGTTGGGGCAGACGGAAATAATCCTCAGGCAATATGCTGACCTGAATCAACCCCTGAGCAATTCGGTCATTGCCATCCAGAAAACCATCATCCAGGCGGCCGACCTCAACAGTAAACTCCTGACCTTTGCCCGAAAGGTAAAGATCGCCGACATCCCTATTAATTTACATGAAGTCATCTCCGAAACCTATCACTTATTGACCCATTCCTTTGATAAGAGCTTCCAACTTCGGGAGGAATTGGAGGCCGGCGACTCTATGGTCATCGGGGATGCCAATTTATTGAAAAATGCCTTAATTAATATTGCTCTCAATGCCAGGGATGCCATGCCTCAAGGGGGAACCCTTGTTTTTAAAACCACAGGTATTCAGGGAGCCAGCTTAAAGAGCCGTTTCCCCGATCAGCCCATAACGGCAGAGGAATATATCGCCTTAGCAGTTCAGGATTCCGGGGTGGGCATGGATCCGGAGGTATTGGAACGTCTGTTCGAACCATTCTTTACCACCAAAGGCCAGGGAAAGGGGACCGGATTGGGGCTGTCTTGTGTTGAGGGGATTGTGGAAATGCATAACGGCCTGATCGATGTGGAAAGCACCAAAGGGGTCGGCTCCACCTTTATCATCTATCTCCCTCTGGTCAGGGAAGAAATGTCTATCCAAAGTTCCGAGGCAGAGGATGCCCCATTGCCGGAGGAAATACTGGGGCACATCCTAATAGTGGATGATGAGCCCATCGTTCTGGAGACTCAGACCTTACTTCTCCGCGAGCTCGGCTACCGGGTGACTCCTTTTCCCGATTCGATCGATGCGATTAATTATTTCCGGGAACATCACCCGACGGTTGATCTGATCGTTTTAGATTATAATATGCCTTATTTGAATGGGAAACAATGTTTTTTGGAACTGAAGAGTATCAGTCCTGAGATCAAAACGATTATTTCCACCGGATGTAATATTGATAATGAGGCGGAAGATCTTTTCAAGGCCGGCATTAAAGGAATTATTCAGAAACCCTTTCCCATTAGAAAACTGCTTCAGACCATTAATAACGTTTTAGGAAAGACGCCTTCAGTCATTTAACAGGTTGCTGAAACCGGGTCCAGCCCCAAAGGGGGCGGGTGTGAGCCGTTAGCGAACAAAAAGGCCCAGTGACTGTGTTGGCATCATTCCCCGTCATGGCGAGGTACTTCTATACACGCCTCATTCACCGGTATGAAGGGCCTTTTGTAAAGTTTTTTTTCTTTTGAGATTTAGGCGTTGAACAGAGGAGATGGATATGAAAAAAATCGGCCCCACAAATTCTCTGATTGATGTGCAGGGTACTCTGGTGGGCCATTATAACGACACGGAGGCCGCCAGCGGCGTAACGGTGGTCCTTTTCCCAGAAGGCGCCGTAGCCGGTGTCGATGTCCGGGGATCAGCCCCTGGCACCTGTGAGACCGATCTGCTGCAGCCGATCAACCTGGTGGAAAAGGTCCAGGCCATCGTCCTCACCGGGGGATCGGTGTACGGCCTGGCCACGGCGGCCGGGGTGGTCCGCTGGCTGGCCCATAAGGGGCGGGGATTTCCTCTGGCCGATGGGCAGGTGGCCCCCATTGTACCGGCGGCCGCTTTGTTCGACTTAGGCCGGGGCAAAGAGTTTGTGCCTCCCATCAACCCGGAGTGGGGTGTGCAGGCCTGTGAGAGTGCCAAGAATGATGCCCTCATCTTAGGGGTGGTAGGCGCCGGGACAGGGACCCTTTCCGGTGGAATCAAAGGGGGATTGGGCTCCGCCAGTCTGGTGCTTGATTCCGGCCTGACCGTGGCCGCTGTGGTGGCGGTCAATTCCCTCGGCTCGGTGATTGATCCGGAGAGCGGCCGGCCCTGGGAAGTCCGGTTGGAAGTGGATGGAGAATTCGGTGAGTTGGGACGAAGAAAGGTGCGATTGCCCTCCGGACCGGCATCCGATGCGGCCAGAAACACGACCATCGGTCTGGTGGCCACCGATGCCATCTTAACCAAAGCCCAGGCCCAAAAAATCGCCCAGATGGCCCAGGACGGTCTGGCCCGGGCCATCCGTCCGGCCCACACCATGTTTGACGGGGACACGATTTTCTGTGCCGCTACCTGTAAACAGCCCCTTCCTGAAACGCCCGGATTTTTCGCCGCCCCTCAGGCGGTGGCTCTAAACGACTTCGGTCAGGCCGCCGCCGACTGCCTCTCCCGGGCCATCATCCGGGCTATTCTTGAGGCCACCAGCCTGGGAGAGATGACTGCGTTTCGGGATTTGGAGTTTTCAACTGATTGAAAAGCTTTTGACCCGCAAAGCCAATTTTCACTCGACTTTTTCGTAGTCACCCAAATGCGCCCTCATCAAACTTTTCCATAGCCGCCCATGGTTGGGGATGAAAAAATGAAGCAGCTCATGGACGATGACGTAATCCCATTCTTCCGGCCCAAGGGCCAATAAATCGGCATCAAAGGTCAAGTTGCCGTTGGTGGAACAGGAAGCCCATTTATTTTTCATGGCTCGGAGGGTTACGGTCCGGACTTCAACCCTAGGCTTTTCGGCCCATTCCTTGACTCGAGTTTTGAAGGCCTCTTTAATTTCTCGATTGCCCTGAATAACGACCGGAAGAGGACGAAACCTGCCAACCAAGGCCCCGGAGGCGTCTTTGTGAAACTGAATAAACTGGCGGACTTTGGCATACAATAGCTCATCAAAAAAAGTGACTCATTCCTGTTCCGCTCTTTAGACAGCTTATCTCCATCCCCAAAATCCTGCCGTTTTCCGGTTCCTCCCAGGAAACAAAATTCCATCCGATCTCTTGGGCATATCGGAGGATGCGGGATTGGACGGTTTTATGTTCGCCGGGTTTGGACATTTCTAAGATTTAATTTTCTGGATTTTTTCTTTTAGGTCAGGCAAATCTGAAGTAATAATAAACCAAATTATTTCCAAGTCCAGACCGAAATAGTCATGGACAATGCGATTACGTAATCCCATTATCTGGTTCCAAGGGATTTCCTTATGGGCCTCTTTAAAAGTATCGGGCATCTGCCTTGCTGCTTCGCCGATAATTTCGAGGTTTCGGACAACTGAATCGATTGTTTTGTCGTCGGTCATGAAGGCGTCTCTACCTATTCCCCCAATATAACGGTCAATTTTCTCAATGGCTGTACTGATGTCTTCTACAAGCAGGTGTGGGTCCCGTTTAGACATCGATACTCTCCTTTTCTATCTCTTTAAGCAGAGAGGGCTTAACTCCTCTCCGAGAAACCAAGTCAACTTTACATTGCAGTATTTCCTGAAGCCGGTCGGCAAGGGCCACAAACTTTAGACCAATGGAAGGATCAACATCGACAAGAATATCAACGTCACTATCTGGAACATTCTCTTGCCTCGCCAAAGACCCGAAAAGCGCGAGCCTCTTCACCGGAAATTCTTTGAGGATTTCCCTTTTATGCATCCTTAAAGTACCCAGCACCGATTCACGTGATAAAGTCTGTTCCATCACCTTTGTCCTCCGCTTCCATTATAACCGATTTCTGAGTTGTTTCAATTCTTGACTTTTTCAATTATGGACAAATCAAATTTATCAATTCTTATCTTCACTGTCATCAATTGGTTGAGCAGGTTGTGAAAGAGATCGGTGAGAGCTACGTGTTTGCCCTGGTGGATGGCGAGTTTCCGATCAAAGCAGTCGATATTGGCGATAATCTCGTCTTGCTCTTCAGGCGACGGCGCAGGGATTGGAAATCCCCTTAATCGAGTTGCGCTTATATTGCTCTGGCTAACAGCCCGCGAGGCAATTGATTTTAGGCGTGCCTGAGTTTTTTCCCAATTGGAGTAGTGATTAAGAAAATAAGGCCTTAATCGTTCACTATTAGTTCTTAACTTAATCAAATAGGATGCAAAAGCAAAATCACCTTCGAGATCAAAGATAGCTGTACGACCCACAAGGTCAAAACTATTGGTTCGATTGAACAGAAGATCTTGTCTTTGTAACCTAAATTTCGAAAATTGATCTGGTGGCAAACTTACATATTGAAGGTTATCCAAAATAATTATACCCTGCTGCTGGTTGGTCATACGAAGTAATCCGTATTGTCCTGTATCTGATCCCTTTACTGAAAGGCCGTATTGTGCTTCAGTAAGATAATCACCTAACGATACAACTTCCCAACTCTCCGGTACTGGGCCAATTTCGGTTTGTTTTTGGGGTTCGCCGCGGAGGCCTTCGGTGAAAAGCTTTTGCATCAGGGCCTTTTTCAATTCCGTGGTCACCTGAATAATCCGCTCCTGTTGTTCAATGGCCTGTTCCAATACAGTTAAAATAATTGCTATCTTTTTCTGCTCATCCTTTTCTGGATAGAGAATTTTCTTTTCCTTGAGGAGTGTGAAATGACGATTATATCCTCGATTTGGAATATCGAGCCCGAGCAAGGCATAATAAAAGAACTTTGTATCAAAAAGGTCTTCTCTCGGTTTCAAGACTTTTGTGCCATCTGCTCCGAGGATAAAAGGAAAATCTACATATTTTAAACAACGTGTATGATCCCCAAAAATTACGACAGGTATGTCATCTCGGATAACTCTTTCCTCAGCATCCGAATATCCAGCAATAAAATCCTTCCCTTGATCAACTACAGGGAAAAGACCAGATGGTTGAATTTCAGAAGCGAGAATCTGATTTTCCCTACCGACATTGGTCTTTCGAATAGAATCAATAAAGTCTATTGATGACCAAGGAAATTTCATATATTCTCAACCCCATAGTGCGCTTGCATTTCCCTAACGATGAAAGGCCTTTCCTGTTGTATTTCTTCAATCAATTCCTGCTCGGTGGGCAGGTAGAGTTTGTATTTAGAGGCGGCTTTGGCCTGGGCCTTCATTTTCTTTCTCTTTTCGGCCTGATTTCTTCCAACTGTTTTTTTCCTTTTTGGGTCAGCCGGTATTTCTGCTTGCTGCTTCTTGGTTTTCCGGGAATGGTCATCTCAATCATACCGGCAGAAAGTGCTGGAAGGAGATAGGCCTCTCTGAAATAGTCTTCATGACGGAGGGCCAGAGCTTCCTGGATTTCCGTCCGTTTCATCTCTCCGACCATTATCTTTAGGAGTCTTTGTACTTCCCCGGTGACTTCCCCGGTAACTTCCCCGGTAACTTCCCCGGTAACCCCACCGACGGCTTTGAAGGCCAGTTCGGGTTTTCTTCGGATTGTAACGACAAAACCGTCTGTAAGGGCAAATTCCGGTTCATCCAACCCCACACTCCGGCAGCGTTTGATCATATCTCCGGTGCCTGTACCCATACGTTCTATATACTTGGCGAGATAAAGCGATTCGGCCAACAATGGATTAAAAGGCAGGGAGCCATGGGGTTTTCGCAGTTTTGCAAGAGTCAAAGGCGGTATCAGCGTGCCGGGGTTCCAGACCTCCAGCCGGTCCGCAAAAAGCATCACTTGAACACTGCCGTTGCTGGTGTAATCCCGATGGGCAACGGCATTGACAATGGCCTCGCGAATCACTTCCGGTGGTATTTCATAGGCTACCGGCGCTTGAATGCTTTGTTCACGGGTTCCAACAGCAAGATCGATTTTGGAGAGCACGAAATCGATCGCCTGATCGACAAGTTCAAAGACCGTTCCCTTGAAAACCCGATAAAAGGGAATCGGTTTGGCCACTTCCATACCATGAAAATGAGCGCATTTGACCTCGGAAGAAATAAGGAACCTTTGAGGCTGTCTCCCGAAAAGCAAGACCGCTGCATGGCTCGGTCTTGCTTTATCCAGAAGATTTAAGTGAGTGAGGACCTCCAGGGCTGTCGATTCTTCAGGCAGAGGGAAACCTCTGGCCCCGCGGGATAGAACCAGAAAATCATGTATCTTTTCTTCATCCAGATCCTTCAATGTAGCATTCCTGCAAAAAGAGGCGTCAAATGGACCTGAACGGATCAATTCATGCTCATCCAGGTACTGAACTAAGCTCCCGTAAATGGCGGCGATCAGTTCTGCAGCACTGGCGAATCGACGTCTTATCACCAGATCTCCTGCCCTTCGGATCAAGGCCTGCATTTTAGGAGCTTTGTCTCCGTCATCTGCCCCTTTCACAAAAATAAGACGGTGCTTTCCGAGATTCGTAGCCTGGTTGAATTCCCGATGGGTGGGAGAAAGACCTTTATCGTCCTCCTTTCCATATTCCTTTCCGAAGAGCCCCACGTAAATATCACAGTTTTCAACTTCATGGAGATAGACCTCGTCGGCCCGCCGATCAATGGCAGGGACCTCTTCAAAAAGGAAGACCTCAAAAAAACGACGCAACAGGGGATCTCCCCGAAGAAAATCCTTTAGGGCCTTACGTTCTCGGGAAAACTCTTTCTGTACGCTGCTGATAAAAATACGTTGTTTCATTTCAAGATCACATATTTAAAATCCGAGCTTTTTAAGGATGGATTTCAATGCCTGATCCGTTTCCCTTGCCTCTTCCTCCAGGGCGTTCAATCCCTCCACAATCTCGGCGATGGGCCGGTATTCCTCCCCCTCGCCGGTATGAATGTACCGGCTGGGGGAAATGTTGTAATCATTCTTGGCTATTTCCTCCCGTTCCATCATTCAGGAAAATTTCTCTTCTTCCTTACAGACCTTAAAAGTTTCACTGATCCTGGTGATACTTTCTTCGGTGGTATGGTTTCACGTAGCTTCCTTTACCCCGCGGATGGAGCAGGCCCCATCCCAGATCCAGGATTCGAGTGATTTACCGTTTTGATTATTATTTGTCATAGGTTTTCGGTTGAACCATTTTATATTTATGATAGGCGGCGTAGGAAAAAGAATGAAGAATGGATAATATAAACCACAAGTTTCCCTTAAAGTCAATCCGAAAGGGAAGTTGTTAACCGGCAATTAGAGGCGAGCTTATTACGATCCCCGGGAAAAAATCGGCAGGAAGGCATTGTCTTAGCTTGGGGACTAGATCTGGAATTTTAATAAAGTAATCATAGCCTAAGGAGTTGTAAACAAATAACCTTGACAAAGTGGCCCTGCAACTGTTCGCCCTGAGCTTGTCGAAGGGTGAACAGTCATGCTTCGACAGGCTCAGCATGACCGGAGATATTAGCGGTATTGTACAGTTTATTTCTTGACGGGTTCTAAGTCTTATAATTTCTCAAACAGTTTCTCGGCGTTTTCAGGAAACCAGGTCCAGTTCCTTTCTTACGGCCAGGCCCAGTTTCTCCAGGACATAGGGTTTTTTAACATAGGCACCGGCCCCCAGGGCCTGGGCGCTGTTCACCCGCGCCGTTTCCGAAAAACCGCTGACGATAATGGCCTTTTGGCCGGGAC
>Ga0233425_10008031_pt1 | contig 14320 bp, 12 predicted proteins | sample Watercolumn_Towu_2_FD_181712 | JGI IMG/M metagenome (GOLD analysis project Ga0233425, IMG submission 181712) | Freshwater microbial communities from Lake Towuti, South Sulawesi, Indonesia - Watercolumn_Towuti2014_140_MG | ecosystem: Environmental > Aquatic > Freshwater > Lake | place...
ACCGGCACGCAGAACATCGCCTCCTCGCCCGACCTCGCGCCCGAGGAGGGCAGCGGCATCAGCATCGAGAACACCCTGCGCGGCCTCGGCGTGAAGTGGCTGGAGCGCGTGCCCAACTACCAGGTGGCCGACGTCGCTAGCGCCCTGCGCCGCGCCATGACCACGGAGGAGAAGGGCCTCAAGGTCATCATCGCCGACGGCGAGTGCATGCTCGAGCGCACGCGGCGCGAGCGGCCCGTCGCGGCGCAGAAGCTCGCCGCGGGCGAGCGCGTCGTGCGCACGCGCTTTGGCATCGACGACGATGTGTGCACAGGCGACCGCGCCTGCATCCGCCTCTCCGGCTGCCCCTCGCTCACCATCAAGGATTCGCCCGACCCGCTGCGCAGCGAGCCGGTGACCACGATCAACAGCGGTTGCGTCGGTTGCGGTCTGTGCGGCGAGGCGGCCCATGCCGCCGCGCTGTGCCCGAGCTTTCACCGCATCGAGGTGATCCAGAACCCGAGCGGCTGGGACCGGTTCGTGAACGGTGTCCGACAAAGTGTCATCGGCCTTCTGGGAGGCGTCAAATGACGCGCCCCATCACCATCCTGGTTGCGGCATTGGGCGGCGAAGGCGGCGGCGTGCTCGCCGACTGGCTCATCGAGGCGGCGTTGCACGAGGGCTTCCCCGCGCAGAAGACCTCCATCCCAGGCGTTTCGCAGCGCACCGGCGCCACGACCTACTATGTCGAGATCTTCCCAGAGAAAGGCGCCCGTCCGCCGGTGATGGCCCTGGTGCCCAGCCCCGGCGGCATCGACCTGATGGCCGCCTCCGAACTGGTCGAGGCCGGCCGCGCCATGCAGAACGCTTTCATCACGCTGGAGCGCACGACGCTGGTGGCGTCCACCCATCGTGTTTACGCCACCGCCGAGAAGATCGTCCCCACCGACGGCCGCTACGACGCGAACCGCATCCTCGAGGCCGCGCCGAAGGTGGCGCAGAAGGCCGTGCTCTTCGACATGTTCCGCTTGGCGCAGGAGGCCGGCACGGTGATCAACGCCGTGCTCTTCGGCGCCATGGCCGGCAGCGGTGCGCTGCCGCTCCCGCGCGCCGCCTGCGAGGCCGCCATCCGCGGCGCCGGCAAGGGCTCGGAAGCCAGCCTGCGCGGCTTTGCCTCGGGCTATGCGCACGCTGTCGGCGAGAGGGCGCAGTCGCCCGCGACAGCGCAGGCGTCGGCAGCGGCCGCCCGGGTTAGCGCCAGCGAACGCGTCCGCAGCGAGTTTCCCGAGGCGTTGCACGCGCTGCTCGACGAAGGCGTGGCGCGACTCACCGACTATCAGGACGCCGCCTACGCCGACCTCTACCTCGACCGCGTGCGCGGGGTGCTGGCCGTCGATCGCGAGGCGGGCGGCGAGCCTGGCGGATGGCAACTCACGCGCGAGGCGGCGCGCCTGCTCGCCCTGTGGATGAGCTACGAGGACGTCATCCGCGTCGCCGACCTGAAGACCCGCGCCAGCCGCTTCGCCCGCGTGCGCAAGGAGGCCGCGGCGAAAGACGGCCAGATCGTCGTCGTCACCGACTACCTCATGCCGAGCGCCCACGAGATCGCCGACATCCTGTCGCCGGCCTGGGCGGAACGCCTGCGCAGGAACGCCGGGCCGGGGCGCGCCGTCAAGCTGCGCAGCAGCAGTGTGTCGGGCTTTCTCGCCCTGCGCCTGATGGCGGCGCTGAAGCCGCTGCGACGCAGGAGCGCGCGCTTCGCAGAGGAGCAAGCCCTGATCGAGCGCTGGCTCGGCGCGCTCAAGCGTCTCGGTTTCGCCGTGCTCGATGCCGATCTGTCGATGGAGATCGTGCAATGCGCCCGCCTCGTGCGCGGCTACGGCGAGATCTGGCGCAAGAGCCGCGGGGTCTTCGTGAGCATCCTCGACGATCTGGTCGAAAACGAGCAGGCCGTGGCGAAAGGGGCGGACGCCCTCAAGGCCGCCATCCGCAAGGCGCGCGAGGCGGCGCTGGTCTACGAGGAAGCGAAGGCGGCGCCGGCCGTGAAGGGCAAGCCGGTGATCTGGATGAAAGCCGGATAAAAATCAGTCCCTGCAGGACGCCGGCTCGAAGCCGAAGCGCGGGTAGTAATGCCGGATGTTCCGGCGCGATGACGGACGGGCAGACCGCCTTTTGCAGGCGCGCCACGCAGAAGACATGCCCGCCGTCCTTTCCGCCATCCCGGTTTCATCTACAGCCCGAGCTTCTGTTGCAGGAACTTCAGGAGTTCGGCTTTGGCGGCCTGCGTGATCTCCGGATTCGACTCGTTGGTGTTGTTGCAGCCCGCGCCCAAGCCGTGCCCGCGTAGAGCGATAGCAGCGCGCCGTAGGACAAGCCCATAAGGGCGATCTTCTTGTCGTCCACATCGGGACGCCCGGCCAGGTAGGCCAGGCTTCCGAAGACGGTCGGCATGTGGCGGTAGGTATCCTCTCTTTCGCCATCGGTGTTGAACATGCGCGGCTCGAGCGCCACGAAACCCTGCGACGCGAGGAAGGCGGCGTACTGGGCAGTTGTCCCGGCGCCCCAGCCGCCGGCATGGTGGAGAATCACGATCGCCGGCCATTTTTGCACCGCGGACTTTGCTGGAAGCGTGATCGCCGCTTCTATCGTGACCTGCTCTCCGTCGTTGCCGAGAAATCTCAGGTCGATCACAGCCTCTTGCGCCTGCGCGAGTGAAGAAACGGCAAGGACTGCACTGGCAATCAGGGCTCGATTTGTCGTGCACATGCTGGCCTCTCATCGCGCTGGAGCAGATGGCTTGCCGCCGGATGTTCGAGATGCCGGGCCGCCGCAGCGCGAAGCGCGCGGGCGGTCCGGTTGGCCGAGAGGGCGGGTGGCCCCCACCTTTTCCCCTGGGTAATCACTTTCGTACATCTCGAAGATGCACTTCAGCACTTCACGGTCGGTAGGTAATCGGCTCATGACGCCCAACGTCCGGCTTCAATCGCGCGCCGCTGGCGGTGCGTCGACCTGCAAGCCGCTGTTCGGCGGCAGGTGTTGCGTCAGGAAGGCGAACAGGTCTCTCCGGGATTCCCGCGTCACTGCGGGATTGGGTATGTACTGCACGGAAAGTCCCTGACTCGTGGTCGTCTGTATGTAGCGGTTCGTATCCCAGGCGTGCGTTGCGCCGGAATAGGTGCGCGATTCGATGGTCAGCCCTTCGCGCTTTGCGCGCTCCAGCCAATCAATGCAGTTGCGCAGGTCCACCTCGGTATCGAGCTCGGCCATGAGGAGCAGCAGCGGACGGACGATGTCACGCTGGAAAAGTGGCCGCCTGCATTCAGGATAGAAGCTCGCTACCGCACCAAAAGGGGCACCGAATGTCTCGCTCGCCAGTTTCGTCGCGGCCAGCATCCCGGCCATTGCTCCCCATGAGAAGCCCACCAGGGCGATACGGTTGCGGTCCACGATGGGCAGCTTCTCAAGATGCGCCTTGGCGTCGAAAGCGTCCTTCAGCCCTCGGTAGACGTTGACGCCGTTCTTGTCGTTGAATGGTGAGGTATCGCACAGCGTGGACAGCCCACGTGGCCCGAGCGAGTCGAGGACCAGCACCACGAATCCCGCCTCGATTGCGGCCTCAGTCCAATAGCGTCCCCGATACGAATCGATCCCGCCGCACGTGTGGAAGTGGACGATTGCCGGAAACGGCCCGTCACCTTCGGGCTTGAAGACCGCGTTGTTGAGCCTGGAGAAGAACCGCAGCGCTTTCGGCTCTTCGAACTTCAGATCCGGAGCAGAGGACGCACGAAGCCTCAGGTATTCACTGGACCACTGCGCGTTTGCCCACGGCGAGAACGTCGCCACGACAAGAACCGCGCCGATCAGACTGGCCGAAAGACGAGCCGCAACCCGCATTGGAAGTTCCCTCCCTGAAATGCTCTGCGCTGTGATAGTGCTGCCGAACGGGACGGCGAGTTGTGCGTCACCCCCGAGCGATGACTGACGGGCACGAAGTGGCCGGCAGGCGTCGGGAGCGGGGCGAAGCCGCGCACGTAGTGCGCGGTGACGTACGAACGAGAGTTCGGCGGCGCGCAGCGCCGGCGAGCGGCTCGTTCGTACAACAACTCGCCGTCCCGTTCGATGGCGCGCACTCGACTCGGGATCAAGGAGCTATGGCGGAATGAGTGCATTAGGACTTTGGCAGAGGCGCTGCGCGCCGTCGAACGTTGGAGGTGAGGGGCCGCCGGAGCGGCGAAGCCGCGGAGGGAACCAACAAGCGCAGCTTGTTGGCGGTCCCTCTCGACCGGAATGTTAGCCAGCGCATTTATTGACACAGCCTCCCCCACGATAAGAATAGAACAGCAATTGCGGCAAAGAGAACAACCCAGGGTAGATAACCCCAAACCGTTGGTTTTGCATCGAGAAATGCTTTCCGAATGCTTTCCAGTTCTGGCGTCCAGCCAGGAACAAGTGGGCCAACCCAGTAAACACTGTTATCACCGAAAGGTTCTTCTGCAATGAATCGAACGTCATTGAGTTCGTATTCACAGAAAGTATCTTGACGGAGTTGTTTTCGAATGCGTTTGACTCCAGCAATGTTCTCAAAAACACGGCATACATCTCGACGATGAAAAAAAGCGTTACTGATCTCAAAGGATCTGACGCGGTAGTTCTCATCGAAAGAGTCGGTCAAGCGCATAGTGATGTGATGGCTAACGTTTGAATTCACCGGCCTTGCGCGGCTTCTTGCGCAAGGTCCGGTGGAATGATGGGTTGGGCGTCGTTGAAACACCAGTGCCAAGGCTCATATTGGTAACCGCTGCAATTGCCAATGGGATAGGAGAGATAGTAGCCAAAGTCGGCAGCATGCACACGAAGCCAAGCAAATGCGGGTGTTTGTTCGAACTCAACTTCAAGCGAGCGGCTGCCTGGAGTTGATAGGTCGACGGCGCGGCCGGTATGGTGCTCGCTAAACCCCGGTGGAGCGCACACGGTCAGTATTTCTTCGATAGACGCGCCGGCCTCAAGTTTTCGGCGAACAATCTCCGTTTGGCGGTCGATGCTGCGGAAAGCCGAAACAATGAACAGGGAAACCCCATCAACGAAGGCAGCGGCCTTGAGATTGCGCCAAGCACTCGCAGCAGTAGAAACCAGCAAGTGATCTTTGCCGTCCGCCCCAATTTCAGCAACTTCAAGACTGGAAGCCTCCGCACACTCGCATAAGCCGCGAGCAGCCAAGAACTGGCTTGAAATGCCAAGCTCGGCATTAAGCGAAACAAGGCGAGGGCTCATCACGATCAAGACGCCCAACGTAGAGCTAACCGGAGCGACGCCGAATGGCGGAGCGTCCGGTTGAGCGCCGGGTTGGGGCTAGAGGCCAGCAAAGGCTAGAAATAGCCAAGAGGCTGATGAAGTGGCCTGATGACGCGGACGTGATGGAGCGCATAGAGGCACTGACTGTTGAAGAACGAGAGCATTTGCGCGGCTTGGTTGATTGGGTAGAAGAGTACGAGAGACATGAACAACAATAGCGGCGGAAGATGTACCTGCGGACACTCAGTAGGTTCTCATTATGGCGAGAACTTGGCAATGCCATGCCGATACTGCGACTGCGACCGTTGCGACTGCGAATACGCTGATGTGCATAGAAACTTCCGCACACGCAAACAGCTATTAGACAGGGAGACTCCGCCTTGGGTATATGCGTCACGGAAGAAGCGCCCCAACGCAGAGTTGAGCGGCCCGAGGCCGCTTGCGGCCGAAGGGTCGCGCTCGAACGACGTGTTAGGGAGTGGAGCTTAAATATGCAACTGCGAATTTTTAGGACGTGGAGATGGGTGGCTAACTTTGTGCCAATGGTTGGGCAGAAAGCACCAATGCACCTTGAGGCCACAGACGAATTGCAATATAGAAACCACAAGAACGAGTGGCTACCATTGCCGATAGTTGAGGCAGAGAAGCCGGAACACCCGGATGAAATCGAATTACGCCGACAAAACGAAGAAATGCAAGCGGCGGTTGATCGACTATTAGCAAACGGGAGCATCAGGTCCCCTAACTAAAAGTAGACAGCCTAAATGACGTGAAGTAAACCGTCATTGGCTTTGCTATTACGGTTGAATGTAGTGTAGTATTCTTATAAATCATGAGGCTAGTATTAAATAGTGGAGCCTAATTTATGAATGCCACTACGTCGCAAACACCCAAGCTGCTGGACCAGGTGCGGGGCAAGATTCGCCTGAAGCATTACAGCATTCGCACCGAGCAGGCATATGTTGATTGGATTAAACGCTTTATTGTTCATTTCGGCAAGCGCCACCCGCGCGAGCTGGGGGCGACCGATGTGGAGGCGTTCCTGACGCACCTGGCGGTGGCGGGGAACGTGGCGGCGTCGACGCAGAACCAGGCGAAGAGCGCGCTGCTCTTCCTCTACCGCGAGGTGCTGGAGACGGAGCTGCCCTGGCTGGACAACGTCGAGCGCGCGCGGGCGCCGAAGCGCCTGCCGGTGGTGCTCACGCGCGACGAGGTGGCGGCCGTGCTCACGCGCCTGTCGGGCACGCACTGGCTGATCGCCAGCCTGCTCTACGGCGCGGGCCTGCGCATCATGGAGGCGCTGCGCCTGCGCGTGAAGGACGTGGACTTCTCGCGCAAGGAGATCCTGGTGCGCGACGGCAAGGGCTTCAAGGATCGCGTCACCATGCTGCCGGCGGCGCTGGCGGCGCCGCTCGCGGAGCACCTGAAGCGCGTGAAGGCGCTGCACGCGCAGGACCTCGCCGCCGGGCGCGGCGCGGTGTTCCTGCCCTATGCGCTGGAGCGCAAGTATCCCGGTGCCGCGCGCGACTGGGCCTGGCAGTACGTCTTTCCCTCGGCCAACCTGTCGGAGGATCCGCGCAGCGGCATCGAGCGGCGCCACCACCTGCAGGACCAGGCCGTGCAGCGCGCCATGCGCCAGGCGGTGCGCGACGCCGGCGTCGACAAGCCGGCCACGCCGCACACCCTGCGCCATTCCTTCGCCACGCATCTGCTGGAAGGCGGCTACGACATCCGCACCGTGCAGGAGCTGCTCGGCCACGCCGACGTCAGCACGACGATGATCTACACCCACGTGTTGAACCGCGGCGGCCGCGGCGTGACGAGCCCGCTCGATCGGGCTTGACGCATCTGAAAATATTCCAGAACGCCGCAGAAAACCGGAACGCCTCCTCAGGTGACGCCCAGCAGCGCGAGGCGCTGGTTGAGCCGCGCCGCCAGCTTGGCGTAGCCGGCGGCGTTGGGGTGGATCTCGTTCTCCCAGTCGGCGTCGCTGCCCGTCGTGCCGGCCGCCGCCGGCGTCAGCGTGCCGCCGCCGCTGCTGGTGTCGACGACGTGGATGCCGCCGGCCGGGTCGTGGAAGGCGCGGATGCAGTCGAGCATGTCCGAGGCGATTTCCCCGATGATGTCGAAGCGCAGCGCCGCCGGGGCGCCGACGGCGTCGAGCGCCGGGTGCAGCCAGGGGCCCGCCGCCGGCTGGCCGTAGGCGAGCGCCGGGGCGGGGCGCGGCATCGGCACGTCGTAGGTGTGCAGCAGGACGGGCGTCGTCTTGTTGAGCGACGTCGGCTTCAGGCGCCAGGATAGGATCTGCTGGTAGTTGAGGATGACGTAGTTCTTGAGGGCGTCGAGCTCGGCGACGTCGATGTAGCTCGCCGGGTCGCCCGGGTTGGCGCCGGGGTCGGGCGCCTTGAGGATATTGCCGCCCTTGAGGGCGTCGAAGAGGTCGTTGCCGCCGCCGGAGAGCAGGATGGCGTGGAATTTGCGCGTGCTCATCTCCTGCATGAAGCCGGCGCTGATGGCCATGGCGGCCATGTCGTGGATGGTGTGGCCGGAATAGGCGTAGTTCAGCGTCGCCGTCTTCTTGCCGAACGTCAGCCGGTTGAGCAGGTTCGGCGGCACGTCGAAGCCGAGGTAGCCCCAGGCGAACCAGGAATCGCCCTCGGCCAGCAGCAGCTGGGCGTAGTGGTTGAAGTGGGGCGGCATCAGGCCCGGGTGCAGCTCGGGCCAGAAGAGTTCGTTGTTGTGGGCCATGGGAGTCCTCCAGTCGCGCCTGCGGGGAGGTTTCACTCTACTCCGCCGGCATAGTCGGGGCAAGGACAGGTTTTGCGGCAGGACGGTTCAAGCGCGTCATCCGGGAAGAGGCGATAATCCGGCTTGTTCGCATTTTCCGATCCCTCATGAACGCATCCCCGGGCGCGGGCCGCATCCCGCTGCACACGCCGCTGCTGCGCGGGCCGCGGCGGCCGCGCGTGGCCCTGGTCGGCCGCCAGCAGTCGGGCAAGAGCACCATCTTCCAGGCGGCCTCCAGCGCGCGGCCGAGCCATGCGCGGCTCGCCGGCGAATCGGCCTACGAGGAGTGCCTGGTCGGCCTCGGCCTGGAGGAGATCTCGCTGGTCGACCTGCCCGCCATCGAGTCGCTGCACCGCCTGCGCCAGGCCGACCGCGTCGTGCTGATGTATCTGCTCTGGGGCGACCGCTGGCCGGAGATCGCCCGCCACGAGCCGCAGCAGCCGACGTCGCCCTTTCGCGCGCCGGACGTGCTGCTGCAGGTGGTCGACGCGACGGCCCTGGAACGCGATCTCGAGCTGAGCCTGGAGCTGTCGCTGCTGGGCCGGCCGATGGTGATCGCGCTCAACCGCGTCGACGAGGCGCGCGAGAAGGGCATCTACGTCAGCGCCGGGGCGCTCTCGGAACGGCTCGGCGTGCCGGTGGTGGCGACGGTGGCGCACATGGGTATCGGTCTCGCCGAGCTGTTCGCCGCGGCGCTGGCGTCGGCGCGGGAGAAAGTCTGCCCGCTGGCGCAGCCGGCGAGCGAGCACATTCGCGAGCGGCTGAAGCCGCTCAACGCGCTGCTGGCGCGGCCGCAGATCGAGGCGGCCTTCCGCGTGCCGCGCCCGCTGCTGGTGGCGCAACTGGCGGAAAACGACGACTGGTTCCTGCGCGAGCTGGCCGAGCATTTCCCGGACGTCGTGCCGGAGGTCGAGGCGGCGCGCGCCGCAGCGCAGCGCGGCCTGCCGCGCACGCTCTCTGACGAGTTGCATGCCGACCGCCATCACCGCGCCGCCCTGCTGTGCGAGGCGGTCAGCCGGCTTGGCGCGCCCGGCGGCGAGGCAGGCTGGCGGCGCTGGGCCGACGAGCTGTTCCTGCATCCGCGCTGGGGGCTGGCCGGCAGCTTGGTGGTGTTCGCCCTGGTGCTGTTCATGGTGTTCGAAGTGAGCGCCGTGCTGGACGGACTGACTTCCGCCCGGCTGGCGGCGTGGGTGGGCGAGTGGCAGCCGCAAGGAACGGCGCAGGTGATCGGCCGCGCCGTGGCCGACGCGCTGGTGGGGCTGGTCGGCATCGTCGTGCCCTACATGCTGCCGCTGGTGCTGCTGCTGGTGGCGCTGGAGGAGTCCGGCATCATGCATCGCGTCGCCTTCGTGGTGGACCGCGCCTTTCACGCGGTCGGCCTGCACGGCGGCGTCGCCGTGCCCTTCCTGATGGGGCTGGGCTGCAACGTGCCGGCCATCTCGGCGGCGGCGGCGAGTTCGCGCGGGCGCGAGCGGGTGGTGGCCTCGCTGCTGATCACTTTCGTGCCGTGCTCGGCGCGCTCGGCCATCGTGCTGGCGCTGGGCGGCAAGTATCTCGGCGGGGCGGGCGTCTTCGCCGTCTTCATGCTGGCCATGCTGGCGGTTGCGGTGATGGGACGGCTGCTCGGTCGGCGCCACCCCGCCGCCGGCCGCGGCCTGGTGCAGGAGATCCCGCCCTACCGACTGCCGGCCTGGCCGGCGCTGCTGAAAAACACCTGGGCGCGCACCAGCGACATCCTCACCATCGTCACGCCGCTGCTGATCGCCGGCAGCGTGGTGCTGGCGCTGCTCGCCCACTTCGGCGCCGACGATGCCATCAACGCCGCATTGACGCCGGTGACGGCCTGGTGGCTGGGGCTGCCGGTGGCCCTCGGCGTGCCGATCCTCTTCGGCATCCTGAGGAAGGAGCTGTCGCTGCTGATGGTGTACCAGGCGCTCGGCACGCTGGAGATCGCGCCGTTGCTCGACTGGGTGCAGATCCTCGTCTTCCTGGTCTTCCTGACCTTCTACATCCCCTGCGTGTCGACCTTCGCGGTCATGCTGAAGACGCTCGGCCGGCGCGAGGCCTTCTTCTCGGTGGCGCTCTCGGTCGGCGTGGCGCTCGGGCTGGCCGGCGCCACGCGGCTGGCGGCGGAGCTGCTGCGCTGGCTGGTTTGACTTCTCCTTTGATGTACATTATAAAGTACTTAGTACAACAAGGAGAACATCATTGCTGGCGACGCAATTCGGCGACCTGATCCGGCGGACGCGGCAGGGAAAGGGCCTCACACAGGCCGAGCTGGCCGACGCCGCGAAGGTTTCGCGCACCATTCTGTCCAGGCTGGAGCAGGGCAAGCCGCGCCCGGTGCAGACGGACGTGCTGGACCGCGTGCTGGCGGCGCTCGATGTTGCGCCGAAGCTTACGGCCGATACAGCGGCGGCGGAGCGGCGGCAGGCACGTATCGAGCAGGGTGTCCGGCTCGAGCGGCAGCGGAACCGTCATCTGCGACTGGCGCTCGACCTGACGGGTGATCGCAAGCGTGCACGCCAACGTATCGCCAGGGCAAAAGCTGTGGTCGAGCTTTGGCGGCGCAATGGGACCTGCAGTCCGTTCTACATCCGGCGCTGGTCGGCGCTGTTGGCTTTGCCGCCCGGGGAACTGGCGCGGGCGATGGCCGACTTGGGCGAGTGGGAGGACGCCCTGTTCCAGAACACGCCCTGGTCCTGGGCATGGAACTGAGCCAGCTTGCGCAGTTGTTTGCCGAGGCCCGGCGGCTAAGTGGGCATTCGGAATATGTCGTGGTGGGCAGTCTCAGTGCGCTGGGCATCGCGCAGGACGGTGGCGTGCCGGCACGCATGCTGATGTCCATCGACGTCGATTGCTTCACCCGGCAGGATCCGGGGAGGATTTTCGAGCTGAATGAGGCGCTGGGCGAGGGCAGCCCCTTCGAGGCCGAGCACGGCTTCTACCTCGATCCGGTTTCACCGAGCCTGCCCACGCTGCCCGGGCAGTGGGAATTTCGTCTGGTCCGCGTGCCGCTAGGCGAGGGACTGACGGTATTTTTCCTCGATCCGAACGATGCGGCGGTATCCAAGTACGCCCGCGGCGAACCGCGCGATCGCGAATGGATCCGCGCCGGGCTCGCAGCCGGGCTGCTCTCGGTGCCAGTGATCGAGAGCCGGTTGCGCGACACCGTATTTCTCGACGACGCCGAGCGCGACCGGGCCGTCGCGGCCTTTGCTGAGGATAGAAAAAAGCGCTGATTCGTCTAGCCGGCGCGCGAGTAGGCCTCGAGTTCCTGGCGTTCGGAACGGGTGATGCGGCCGCGCTGGCGCCACCAGGTTTCCATGGCGATGAAGCGGTTGACCTTGTCCGGCGCCACCCAGTAGGTCCATTCGAGTGACTGCGCGATGCCGAGCACCCAGCCGCGCGCCTCGATCTTGTAGCAGTCGAAGCGGCCGGCCGGCACCGTGACGGTCTCGCGCCCGACGACCTTCAGGTCGAGATCGATGGTGTCCGATCCGGCCCGGGGGAAGTTGATGGCGTAGCGCGTCGTCCATTTCTTGCCGAGGCTGTATTCGCTGACGAAGAACTGGCTGGGGCCGAAACTCGTGCCGTCCGGCCGCTTGCGCAGGTTGCCGAGCAAGTCGGTGACCGGAATGCCGTTGTTGTAGATGACCTCATCGGCAGTGATTTCGGTGACGGTTTGGATCAGTTTGCGGTTCTCCACATTGGTCAGCAGGTCGATGGAACGGAACACGTAGCGGTCGCCGACGCGGTAGTCGAGGTCGATGACGCCGGTGCCCTTGGTGAAGGGATTCGCCGCCGCATTCACGAGACTGACTTTTTTCTCGCCGCGCTTGGCCAGCATGCGGTCCAGCCGCACCGCCGCCAGTTCCGAGAAGCGCCCGCTCGGGTAGCGCTTGAGATAATCCTCGACCGCCGTCACCTCGGCGGCCTGCTCGACCCGGCTCCAGAGCGTGGCCTCCTCGGCGAACTGGCGCGCCAACTCTTCCTCCGACAGCTTCTTCACGCTGGCCGGCGGCAGGAAATAGAAGTCCTCCTCGAGCGAGGTGCTCTCCCAGGGGATCTGCCGGCCGCTGGAGGCGCGCCGTACGGCGAGGCGCACGCGCTTGAAGACATCCTCGATCTTCGCCTCGGGCGTGCCGATCTCGCGCAGCAGCTGTTCCGTGTACAGGCCGTTGGCACCGGCGCCGTCGGCGGCGACGTTGCCCGGCGCCGTGGCGTAGGCGAGCAGGCTGCCGGCGGGCGCGTCCATCTGGCTGAGGCCCTTGCCGGAGCGAAGCTCGCCGCCGAATGGGTTGTCGCGGCAGGCATCGAGGACGACGATGTTCATCGGGTTGCCGGCCCGGCCGAGGCCGCCGAGCAGGGCGGCGAGGTCGACCGTCTGGCGCGGCACCTCATCGGCGCGGTCGAGTTGCGCGTCCACCGGCACAAGGAAGTTGCGCCAGTTCATCTGCAGGCCGTGGCCGGCGAAATAGAACAGGCCGACGCCCTTGCTCTTCGCCAGTTGTTCGCCGTAGCCGCGGATGGCGTTTTCCATTGCCGCCTTGCCGGCATCGATCTGCGTGACGACGGAGAAGCCGAGCCGCTTCAGGCGCTCGGTGAGGGCGCCGGCGTCGTTGGCGGGATTGTTGAGCGGCGCGTCCTTGTAGCGGCCGTTGCCGATGACCAGCGCCGTGCGCGGCAGGATGTTCAGCGTCGAGGCGGTGCTGGCGAAGGCGTCGAGCGGCAGCACGGAAGCGGCCGAGAGCGCGGCGAGGCCCTGCAGCGTCTTGCGGCGCGCGGGCGAGCGGGGTGCGGAGTCGCGCATGGTTGTCTTGTCTCTGTTATCGGGTCGGGAAAGCGATTTTATCCCGCCGGAAGCGACAACGCCGGCTTGCGCCGGCGTCGTTGCTTTATGCCTTGCAGCATCAGGCGGTGAAGGCCTGGATGCCCGTCTGCGCCCGGCCGAGGATGAGGCCGTGGATGTCGTAGGTGCCCTCGTAGGTGTTCACCGTCTCCAGGTTCACCATGTGGCGGATGACGTGGTATTCGCCCGAGATGCCGTTGCCGCCGTGCATGTCGCGCGCCTGGCGGGCGATGTCGAGGCTCTTGCCGCAGGAATTGCGCTTGATGAGCGAGATCATCTCCGGCGTCCACTTGCCTTCGTCCTTGAGGCGGCCGACGCGCAGGCAGGCCTGCAGGCCGAGGGTGATCTCGGTCTGCATGTTGGCGAGCTTGGTCTGCACGAGCTGGGTGGCGGCGAGCGGGCGGCCGAACTGCTTGCGGTCGAGGGTGTACTGGCGCGCGGCGTGCCAGCAGAACTCGGCGGCGCCGAGCGCGCCCCAGGCGATGCCGTAGCGCGCCTTGTTGAGGCAGCCGAAGGGGCCGGCCAAGCCCTGCACGTTGGGCATCAGGTTCTCCTCGGGCACGAACACCTCGTCCATGACGATCTCGCCGGTGGTGGAAGCGCGCAGGCTGAGCTTGCCCTCGATCTTCGGCGCGGAAAGTCCCTTCATGCCCTTCTCGAGGATGAAGCCGCGAATCACGTTGTCCTCGGTCTTGGCCCAGACGACGAAGACGTCGGCGAAGGGCGAGTTGGTGATCCACATCTTGGCGCCGGAAATCGAATAGCCGCCGGCCACCTTCTTCGCGCGGGTGATCATGCTGCCGGGGTCGGAGCCGTGGTTGGGCTCGGTCAGGCCGAAGCAGCCGATCCATTCGCCGGTGGCGAGCTTCGGCAGGTACTTCTCGCGCTGCGCCTCGGTGCCGTAGGCGTTGATCGGATGCATGACGAGCGAGGATTGCACGCTCATCATCGAGCGGTAACCGGAGTCGACGCGCTCGACCTCGCGCGCGATGAGGCCGTAGGCGACGTAGTTGAGGCCGGCGCAGCCGTAGCCCTCGATGGTGCAGCCGAGCAGGCCGAGCTCGCCCATCTCGCGGAAGATGGCGATGTCGGTGTGCTCCTTCTCGAAGGCCTCGCGCACGCGCGGCTGCAGCTTCTCCTGGGCGTAGGCGTGGGCCGTGTCGCGCACCATGCGCTCTTCCTCGGTGAGCTGGTCGTCGAGCAGGAAGGGGTCGTCCCACTTGAAGGCGGCTTTGATTTTCTCGGTCGGTTTGTTCATGGCGGTTCCTGTGGCAGAGATGTTCAGCGAATGGTCAGCCCGCCGTCGACGGCGAGGATCTGTCCGGTGATGTAGCTCGCCCAGTCGGAGGCGAGGAAGACGAAGGCCGGCGCCACCTCGTGCGGCTCGGCCCAGCGCCCGAGCGGGATGCG
>Ga0233425_10008032_pt1 | contig 14319 bp, 13 predicted proteins | sample Watercolumn_Towu_2_FD_181712 | JGI IMG/M metagenome (GOLD analysis project Ga0233425, IMG submission 181712) | Freshwater microbial communities from Lake Towuti, South Sulawesi, Indonesia - Watercolumn_Towuti2014_140_MG | ecosystem: Environmental > Aquatic > Freshwater > Lake | place...
AATTTTTATTGATAAGAACGGTTAGGACCTGTTAAATATGTTGACACATTCCTATATCGTGATATGTTTTTCCAATTTATCATTTCCTGGTAGATTTAATGCAATAGACAAGGCAGAGCCATGGAACGTTTGATTCGCAACAGGTCGCTGGAAGAATTGGTGGGGCAGATTTTTATTGTGGGTTTTGAAGGCACCCGATTCAACAGCGACCTTTCCTATTTTCTAAAAAAATTACATGTGGGGGGGGTGATTTATTTTAAACGGAACGTTGAAGATCCCTTTCAATTGGCCGAGCTCTCCCGGACCTTGCAGGAAAAGGCCTTGGAAACGTCTTCCATTCCCCTTTTTGTCTCCATCGATCAGGAAGGCGGACCAGTGGCCCGCCTAATGCCGCCCTTCAGGCAGTTTGATTCTCAGCAGACCATGGCTGCCTCCGACGATCCGCAAGACATGATCCGCTGGTTTGCCCGGACCCAGGCCGAGGAGCTTAAGCTGGTGGGAATCAATATGAACCTGACGCCGGTGATGGACGTCAATCGGCGCGGTGCGAATGGTTTGATGTCCTCCCGAGCTTATGGTTCGGACCCGGAGGTGGTAGCCCGACTAGGGAGTTTATGCATTAAGGAATTTCAGCAGGCCGGGATTATGGCCTGTGCCAAGCATTTTCCCGGTATCGGAGATACCGACTTGGACTCTCATGAGGACCTGCCCATCCAGCCGAAGGATAAGGAAGAGTTGGCTGATGTGGACTTGGTCCCCTTCCGCGCAGCAATTCAAGCGAATACGGCGTCCATTATGGCGGCCCATGTTAAATATCCGACCTATGATTCCAGACATCCGGCCAGTCTTTCCGTACCCATTATTCAGGGGCTATTGCGTCAAAGCCTGGGATATACGGGGTTGATAATGACCGATGATCTGGAAATGGGGGCGATCAGCCGGCATTATGAAATCGAAGAGGCCGTTATCCTGGCCTTCCAGGGCGGGAATGATTGTTTATTATTCTGCCACACTCCGGAAAAAATTGAAAAGGGGTATGGCCAGCTTTTGAAGGCGATTAAAAAAGGGATCATTTCAGAGGAACATTTTAAAAAGAGCCTGCTCCGTATCTTCAGTTTAAAACAACAATATCTTCAATCCCTCCTGCCTAAAACCGACAATGAAATCAAAGAATATTTTTTGGGCCGTTAAGCCCTGTGTAGGTTCAACATATTGGGCGAGGCTAGTATTTTAAAGAGTCTAAAACCGCTTGAAGGTCTTCGGGCAATTCGGCAGTGCAGGACACCGTTTCCCTGGTGATCGGATGAGGCAGGGAAAGCCCGGCAGCGTGAAGGAAGATCCGTCCCGGAGGCAGGCCCAATCTCTCGCCGAGGCGTGATCCGTAAAGGGTATCACCGATCAGAGGAAGTCCCTGGACTGCCAGATGGACCCGGATTTGATGGGTCACGCCGGTGATCAGATCGACTTCAACCAGTGTGGAGTCCGAATACCTGCTCAGAGGACGGACCAGAGTTACTGCCTGATAGACCCGGCCGCGGCGGTAATCGCCAGGGCCATTAATGATTTTCATCTTTCTCTCATCGGTCGGGTCATGGGCCAAAGGAAAGGAGACCGATAGGGGTTTAGAAATAAATCCTTCAATCAAGGCCTGATAGGTCTTTCGCCACTTCCGGGCGGCTAGGTCTTTTTTCATCTGCAACCAGGATTGATGGGTCAGGGCGACCGCCATTAAACCCGAAGTCCCTAGGTCGAGGCGGTGGACCAGGCCGGGTTCGAGGGGCTTGTGCCCCACCTGGAGGACCTGAGGCCAGGCGGCTACTAAGGCATGAGCCAGGGTCCCGGTTTCAAAGGGACTGAGAGGATGAGCCGGGACCAGAGCGGGTTTGACGACGACAAGAAGGGAGTGATCTTCATAAACGGTTAATGGACGGGGGAACGGTCCGGATGATTGAAAGGGGGTGAGGGGCCCGGGCAAGATAACCTCCAACCGATCCCCGGGAGAGGTCTTAAAGCCTTTGACCACCGGGCGACCATTGATTAGGACCGCTTTTTTTAAAAAGAGTTCATTTCTAATTCGATGGGAAAGTCCTTGGATGTATTGCTTCAGTAAGGTGTCTACCCGAACGTTCCCGGCCGAATCATGGGGAATCTGCCTTTGGAATCGTTCGGGAGAACTAAGGGAATTTGATTTGCTCAACAATGAAATGCCGAGGAGGTAAAGTTGGTTAGGAAGGTTTTTAGAGCCGGTGACCGATTGCCCTTTGGGTTAGTTCAGGGTAATGGTTGCGGCTCTAAAAATGACAGTTGGTTTAAACATGAAGGACCATATAACGGATCATCTGTTATACATGTTGGCCTTCCGTTTTCGGCGGGCGGCTTCCCGCTGTTTTCGTTTTTTCTTAACGCTTGGCTTTTCGTAGAACTCCCGCTGCTTGAGTTCTTTCTTCAGGCCGTCCATCTGCATTTTTTTCCGTAACAGCTTTATGCCCGCCTCAATGTTATTGTCTTTGACAAACACATTGATGGACATGTTTTATAACACCCCTTTCTACTGGGAAGATATGAGTCGCAATTTTATTTTTCAGGCGACCCCCTCCGCCGGCCCGATTAGACTGGAAGAAGGTTAGGAACAAAAATAGAGACAAATAGTTTTTCAAGAGGATGAATCAACTAAAAAACCTCTAGTTATCTTAAAAAATAATAAATTAACAAAATTGAATTAAGAAGTCAATTATTTTTTGCCTTTTTCCCCCCTTCTGATAATTCTTAATGAAAAGGCGGATAATCTTCCGGACGGACCCCTTATCGTTAAAATTACGAGGAAAGTCAATCTCAAGGCAATAGATTACCTCTTCGAAAAAATTATTAGGATCAGGAGAAGAAGAGTTGAACGGAAAGACATAAGATCTATCGGAAATATTGAAATCTCTATCCAAAAGCCTGATGGTGAGGTCTTCACTATTATTTTTCTTGACAAAAGTTCCTGAAAAGGCATAAAAATCTATATATTAGCGCTTTATGGCTAATGTTGCGGAAACTAGCGGAAGAAATAAATTCAATTCCAATCCGGACCTTTCTCCAAGAATAGTTGACTGAGATCAACTCTCGTCCTTTGGATAAAGATCAAGCTGGAAAGGTCTTTTTATGAAAAGCAATTCCCTGTCAGACTCCATTGAAGGTCCGCCATTCCCCAAAGAACAAAGGCAGAGTTTCCGCAGAGCCGAAGATCGGAAAACTTTACAAATTCAAAAGGAACAAAACCATAAACTCCAATCTCTCTTAGAGCTTGGTCGCATTATTGGCCTGGATCTACAAATTGAGGCCATTCTCCAGCAAATTGCTAAAAAGACAGCCGAAATTATGGATGCTGATCGTTGTACTATCTACCTTCATAATTCAAAAACCGAAGAGCTATGGTCCACCATCGCTTTGGGTTTGAGCGGACAAACCATTAGGATGTCGGACCGGATGGGAATAGCGGGATATTGTTTCCATAATAAAAAGATCATCAACCTAATGGAAGCTTATAGCGATCCGCGGTTCAATCAACAGGTTGACGAACAAACGGGCTATCATACGAAAAGTCTTTTGTCTATGCCTCTCCATGACCGGGGAAAAAAGGTCCTGGGGGTTATTCAGGTCCTTAATAAAAACGAGGGGACATTTACCTCAGAAGACGAAGCCTTTTTGCAGACTCTGGGAAATCAGGCCGCCGTCTTCTTGGAGATGGCTCAGCTACAGCAGGCCCGTTTTGATGCCTTGGAACAATCCAGATTAGAACTAAAACGTCTCAACCAGGTCAAGGACAAGGCCCTGGACCATCTTTCCCACGAACTGAGGACACCCTTATCGGTTATCCAAGGAAATTTGCGGGGCCTGAAGAGAAAACTGGGTGAGTTAGCAGAAAATCCTATAGGGGAATCTCATTTCATAACCATAGAAAAACACCTCGACCGGCTCCTGCAAATTCAAAGAGAGACCGATAAGATTATCCGTTCTTATCCGGCCTTGGAAGAAATTTCGGCATTAAAAGATGCGGAAAAATTTTATGAGAGATTGGCCCGCCTTGTTAGAATACCAAATGAAATTCATTGTCATTGGCAAATATTTTGCCAATGGTTGAGAGATCAGGTTTCGCCTGAACCAATTCCTTTGCTGAAAATTCCCCTTCATCCTCTGGTCCGAGAAGTTTTAGCGATTACTCATGGGTTAAAGGGGCATCGTTCTATCGAGATCGAACTGGAAGAATTCCAGGATATGGCTGTCTTTATGGCCCCGGATATCTTAAAAAATATTCTTCTGGGGCTACTTAAAAATGCGGTTGAGAATACACCAGATGAGGGAAAGATTCGGATCAGTGTGGAAAAAGGAGTACAAGAAATCCTTTTGGTGATAGAGGACTTCGGCGTCGGGATCACCGAAGAGAATCAGAAGTCTTTATTCGAGGGGTTGTTTCATACCCAAGAAACCGATTTATATTCCTCCAAAACCCCTTATAATTTTAATGCCGGCGGGAAGGGATTATTCCTGCTCCAGGCTAAAATTTATGGACAACGGTTTGGTTTTGATCTAATTATGGAGAGTAGACGATGCCGGTACATTCCCCGGAATAGTGATCTTTGTCCCGGACGAATTTCCGATTGTAATGATTGTCGCAGGCCAGAAGACTGTTTGGCTTCGGGTGGAAGTATATTTTCACTGTCGTTTCCCTTGAGAAGAGGATGATTGTTTGAGACATTTTTTTGGAAAAAAATCGGGTGTTGAACGGGAACAGCCGGCCAAGGAGTCTAAAGAGCCGGTCAAGAAAGATTTGATCGATTTGTTCGTTCACGACATGAGGAGTCCTTTGTCGGTCGTGGCGACCAGTGTCCATAATCTTCTTTATAAATCAGAGCGATATGGAACCTTGACCGAAAGCCAACAGCGGGTTTTGGAGCGGATCGCCAGAAACACTCAAAAGACGCAACAATTGCTTCATGATATGATCGAAATTTTTCGCTCGGAAGCCGATATGTTCAAGCGTGAACTTTTCCCTCTTGAACAGGTCCTGCGGGAGGCCCTGGTGGAGGTTTTGGAAGGGAATCAAGGAAAGGATGCCGAGCAGATCCGCCGGGCCGAATCGGTGGAAAGGCTGAAAGAATTATTATCCGGTCAGGGGATTTTTTTCGAAATTGGCGGACCCTATCAAAAACAACCCTTTCCTCATGATTCTCGAAAAGTCCAACAAATTTTAAGGAATTTAATCAGTAACGGTTTAAAATACCGTAAACAAAGACTCTTAATCACCATCTGTGGGGAAAAGGACTTATTGCTTTCAGTTGAAGATGATGGTCAAGGGATTCCTTTGGAGAAACAAAAGGATGTCTTTGAGCGGTTCGTCCGATTAACCAGCAAAGAAACCGCTCAAATACCAGGATTGGGACTCGGTCTCAGCGGAGTCAAGGCAATGGTCGAGGCTATGGGTGGAGAAATCACCTTAACAAGTAAAGAGGGAGGAGGAAGCACTTTTAAAGTCCGCATACCTCCCTTAACAGGGCTTAAGGAGGAAACTAAGTCTATGGAATCAATTTTAAACGGCAAACGGATCCTGGCAGTGGATGATGAACCGGATATCCTGGATATCTTAGGAGAAGAGATTCTTTCGACCTGCCCGGACTGCCAGGTAGAAAAGTCCACTACTTTTGAAGCGGCAAAGGAGCTTCTCAATTCCCGGAAATATGATGTCGTGATCTTGGATATTATGGGCGTTAGAGGATTTGATCTCCTCGAACTGGCTCAGAAACACAAGTTTCCGGTGGCCATGCTCACGGCCCACGCCCTTTCACCGGAAGCCCTGAAACGGTCGATGGAGATGGGGGCCAGGGCCTATTTGCCCAAAGAAAAACTCGGGGAAATCGTTCCCTTTTTGGAGGATATCCTGGAGTACGATACCCCGGCCGGTTGGAACCGCTTATTTGATAAATTAGGCGGTTTCTTTGACGATCGCTTTGGACCGAACTGGAAGAAATCAAACGACCGTTTCGGATTTGACTTTACGGATAGTATAGAAGGTCAACACGACCGGATTATCATTAAATAAACTTTTTTGCCTTTACTGTTTTTTGTCCTGATAATTTTATGAATTTCTCGCGTGAATTCTAAATCTTGTGCTGAAGAACGTTCATGTTAAGGAGGTTGTTATGTCGTCAGAATCATTACTTTCCAATCAACGAATTTTAGCTGTAGATGATGAACCGGATGTCTTAGCCATGATCGAAGAGGAACTCTCCGAAGCCTGTCCGAATTGCCGGCTGGAAAAGGCGACGACCTATGAGGAAGCCGTGGAGTTGATGATCTCCTGGACCTATGATTTGGTGATCCTGGATATTATGGGGGTGCGAGGATTTGATCTTTTGGACCTGGCTATCCGCCGTAATTTCCCGGTGGCCATGCTCACGGCCCATGCCTTATCCCCGGAGACCTTGAAGCAATCGATTGAGATGGGCGCCCGAGCTTATCTTCCCAAGGAAAAACTGGGTCAACTTGTGCCCTTTTTAGAGGATGTGCTCCGTTATGAAAATATGCCGGGGTGGAAAAGACTATTTGAAAAATTGGGTGATTTTTTCAACAAACGATTCGGTCCGGATTGGCAGGGATTGGAGAGTAAATTTTGGAATAAATATGTCGAATAATAGTTATGGGAGGTTTTATGACTGAAAAGATTCTTTCCAATCAGCGGATTCTGGCTGTGGATGATGAGCCGGATGTTTTGGCCATTATTGAAGAGGAGCTTTCGGCTGCTTGTCCGGGTTGCCATCTGGAAAAGGCCACAAGTTACGACCAGGCCAGGGAGTTGATGATTTCCTGGACCTATGACCTGGTGATCCTGGATATTATGGGGGTGCGAGGATTTGATCTCTTAGACCTGGCTATCCGCCGCAATTTTCCTGTCGCCATGCTGACGGCCCATGCTTTATCTCCCGAAGCCTTGAAGAAATCCATCGAGATGGGCGCCCGGGCTTATCTGCCCAAGGAAAAGTTGGGAGAACTTGTTCCCTTCCTTGAAGATGTGCTGCGCTATGAGGCTTTGCCGGGGTGGAAGAAGTTGTTTGAAAAATTAGGGGATTTCTTTAATAAGCGGTTCGGTCCGGATTGGCAGGAACCGGAAAGTAAATTCTGGAATGAATTTAATGAAAAGCTCGAATCGGATGGACAATCGTATGTGAAAACACCGTCCCAAAAGATGGGTTTATATTGACGGGTTGCAGTTAAACTGATTTAGAGGCAGCAGACCCCCGAAGCCTATTTTCGGAATACGGCAGGGCTTTTCCCCCGGATGTTGGTTATTGCGGAGAAGAGCCCTGTGACTCATTGCCTGAATCATCCCAAGCCGCTGCTTTTTAAAATATCATCACTCTGGTCATCTTTTTCAGCCCGTTTCTTCTCTTCCTGGCGGACTTCCCGCCGGAGGAGTTTGCCGACCTTGGATTTGGGGAGCATGTCGCGGAACTCGATATACTGGGGCAGTTTATAGGAAACCAGCCGTTCTCGGCACCAGCGAATCAAATCATATCCGGTGACCCCTTTGATGTCTTTCTTGAGAACAACAAAGGCCTTGATCCGTTGCCCCACCTTTTCATCGGGAATGCCGACGACACAGGATTCGATAACCGCCGGATGTTCCTGAAGGACGGCCTCGATCTCCGAGGCCGAGACGCGATACCCTTTATGCTTGATCGTATCGACCGTCCGGTCGACAAAATAAAAGGCCCCCTGTTCATCCTCAGAAACAATATCACTGGTTCTGTACCAGACCTTTCCCTCTAGGCGGATAAAGGCCTCGGCGGTTTCTTCCGGTTTGTTCCAATAGGCCGTAATCATCGGATCGGACGAAACGATCAATTCGCCGCTTTCTCCCGGCGGCAGGATTTCCAGGGTGTTGGGTTCGATGATCCTGACATTCTTGCTGGCCAGGACTCGGCCCATGCTCTGGGGGGGTGTGGAGCCGTCGGCCGGGGCCATGGTCACACCGCCGCATGTTTCGGTAGCCCCATACCCCTGAAAGATCGGCTTATTGAATTTACGACGCCATCGTTTTTCAATCTCGAGGGGCAGCACATCTCCGCCGTTAAAACAGTATTGCAACGAACTTAGGTCATAAAGGTCCAACCGATCGTGCTCGAGGATCATGCGGTAGAGGGCCGGTACGCCGATTAGGGTCTTGGCCTGATAGCGTTGGACGGCGTGCATCAGGGCATCCAATTGGACCTTGGGGAAGACGATAATAGTGCCCCCCAGGAATATGGTCCCCAAGCTGCAGGTTTGGCCGAGAATGTGGAAGAGAGGCGCCCCGCCCAGGATGATGTTTTCTTCTTTGGCGAAAAGAGGCGCACTAACGCTCAACTGTTCTTCGGTGCAGCCTAAATAAAGGCGGTGGCTGATGGGGACTCCCTTGGGATGTTTGGTTGTCCCGCCGGTATAAAGGATTTCCGCCGGCTGATCTCCTCCTCCTTTTATTTCGGGAGGAGAAGCCTGCGTGTCTTTTAAAAGATTTCGAAAGAAAAAAATATTCTGGTCTCGGGCTACGCTTCCCTTGGGGACTTTATCAAAGGCCCAGCCGAACCAGCGTTTCCACCATGGAAGCAGATCGGCCAGATTGGTGACGATGATCGATTTCAGCTTGGTTTTATCCAGGACCCGCTTGACATATCCAAAATTGCGATCGGCGCAGAAGATGGCCTTGGCGTCCGTGTCTTCGGCAATATACTGGAGATCCCTTGAGGTGTAGATCGGCGTGATGGGAACGGCCGTCGCTCCAATCCATTGGACAGCCAGCCAGCCGATAATCCACTGGATCGAATTGGGGATGTACAGGATCACCTTGTCCCCTTCGCGGATATCCAAACGGGTCAGGGCGGAGGCCATCCGTTGAACATCCTGAAGGAGCCGCTCATAAGAAAAGGCCGTTCCGAGATAGAACACGGCCGTTTTCCGGGGTGTTCTCCCGGCTTGCTCTTGAAAGGCGATACAGATATGTGTTTTAGGGCATTCCATATGGGTTTCAATAAAAGGTCTCGGAAAAGTTATGTGCCGGGCCCAAGGGGCATGATTCAGAGGATAGATAGCTTTTCTCTATGGCTTAGTCCCCGGGCTTCAGACTCCTGTCTTCTTCTTGTCGATTAGACCCCAAAATAGGCGGAAACGATCTCGGGGTTGTTCATCAGTTCTTCGCCGCTGCCGGAAAGGGTCAACATGCCGTTTTCGATGACATATCCCCGGTCGATCATCGGCAACAGAGGGCGGGCGAATTGTTCGCTGATCAACATGGTGACCCTCGTTTCTTCCCTGATTTTCCTGATGGCCGAAATAAGTTTGGTCTGCATGGCCGGGCTGAGTCCCAGGAGGGGTTCATCCAAGAGGAGCAGAGTCGGCCGGACGACCAAGGCCATACTGATGGTCAACATCTGCTGCTCACCGCCGCTCAAAAAACCGGCTTTTTGATTTTTCATCCCCGCCAGATTGGGAAAGAGGCTGAAGGCGAAACGGATGGTTTCCTCAACCTCTGAACGCGTTCGCAGATAACCGGCGATGTGGAGATTTTCAAGGACATCACTTTCCGGGAAAATGGGATGGCGTTCCCGGCAGAGGACGATTCCTTTTTTTACCCGTTGGTCGGGAGACAGGGTAGTGATCGGTCGGTCATTATAGAGAATGTCTCCCAGAAGGGTGATCCGTTCCCCTCCCTTTCTTTTTTCCTTGAGTTGGAGGTCCAGGATCAAACCGGAAATCGTATTCATCAGGGTTGTTTTGCCGGCGCTGTTGGAACCGATGACGGCGACGATTTCCCCGGAGCGGATCTCCATGCTGAAGTCGTTCAGGGCCAGGGCGTTTTCATAAAAAACCATCAGGTTTTTGGCTTCCAGCAGCATTTACCCCTCCGTCTCCGTACCGAGGTAGGCCTTGCGGACTTCTTCGCCTTGCATGACCTGCTCCGGTTTGCCTTCGGCGATCTTTTGTCCGAAATTGAGGACCACAACCCGATGGGCAATGCGAAATAACTCCCGGAGGCGGTGTTCAATCATAATGATGGTTTTTCCTTCCACCATCAGTTTTTCAATGACCGGAAGGATCCCGGCCACCTCAGCCAGGCTTAAACCGGAGAAGAGTTCGTCTAAGATGATCAAATCGGGCTGGAGGGCGATACATTTGGCCAATTCCAGACGTTTTAGATAGCCGTGAGGCAAAACGCTGGCGACTTTATTAATAACCGCCGAATCCCGCTCAAAACCGACTTCTTCTAAAAGGTCTTTGGCGATGGCATCGCGGTCCCCGTATTTGCCCCCGAGTTGCTGCTTCACCCGGGGAGAATAGAGGGGAATAATCATATTTTTAAAAGCCGGCAGATGATAAAAAGGGCGGACCATCTGAAAGGTCCGGGCCAATCCCAACTGGCTGATGCGATAGGGAGGCAGACTGGTGATGTCCTGATCCCGGAAAAGGACTTGACCGGAATCGGCCCGGATAAAACCGGAGATCAGATTTACCAAGGTCGTCTTGCCGGAGCCGTTAGGGCCGATAATACCCAGTAGCTCTCCGGATTCGACTTTGAAACCGACCGAATCCACAGCTTGAACGCCTCCAAAGCGCTTGCTGATGTTGCTGACCTGTAATAAGGGTGTACTCATGAATCCCGGTCCACCTTGACCCGTCGCTCAAACTGTTGATACTTGCGTTGGATGTAGTGAAATATCCCTTCCGGAAGGGCGACAATAAAGATCGTCAGGGAGAGGGCATAAATGACGATCCGTAATCCTCCTAATCCCCGCAGGAGCTCCGACAAGGGAACCAGGATAAAGGCCCCCAGCATTGGTCCGGCAAAGGTTCCCATACCCCCCACCACGGCGGAGGCGATGGGCAGGATGGAATAATCCAGGGCGAAGACCGGCATGCCGACGAACATGTAGGAATGGCTCATAAAGGCCCCGGCAAAAGCACCGATGGAACCGGCAATAAATAAGGCCTGGGCCTTATACCAATAGATATTAATCCCGGCACTCATGACGGATTGATCGTTATCGCTGATTCCCCGTAAAATGAGCCCGTAGTCGGACGTGTGCAATCGGCGAAGGCCGAAAAGGACGATCCAGGCGACTCCTAAGGAGAGATACAATTCAATCCAGCGGTTCCCAAAGGGGGTCAACCCGCTGATCCCTTCGGTGCCTCCGAAAATCCGGGTGGCCTCAATGATGCGGACCAGCATCAGGGGTAAAACCAGGGTGATCATGGAAAAATAAATGCCCCGGAGACGCAGGACCGGAAGCAATAAAAGTGTCGAGATCAGACCTCCGAAAAGGGCGCTGAGGGGTAGAGTCAGGATCAAGGGCCAGTGAAAGTAATGATTCATGATCCCGGTGAGGTAAGCCCCCATGCCGAAAAAAAGGCCCTGGCCCAAAGAGACCATGCCGGTGCAGGCTAAAAGGTCCCAACTTAAAGCCAGCAGGGCAAAGATGGCCGCCGAGATCAAGACCTTTTGCCAATAGGGATTGACGGTAAAGGTCAGGATGATCAGGAGGAGAATAGGGACCACACGAGGGGCCAGGAGATAAAGCATATCCCAGCCGGAAGACAGGGCGAAGATGTCTTCCGTTCGGGCCTTGATCCCGCGATCGATGCGTTCTTTACGAATGTGCATATCTTCTCGTTAATCCGCTTTTGGGGTCCTCAGATCCTTTCTTCCAATTCCTTCTGTTTCCCAAAAAGTCCCGACGGTTTTACCGCCAGGATGGTCAGAATGGCCACCAGGCTGACAATCATAATCCAATGGGGACCCAAGTAGGTCGAGGTGATCATTTGGGCATAACCGATCAGAAAGCTGGCTAAGATTACCCCACCGGTACTGCCTAACCCCCCGACGATGCAGACCGCCAGGGCGTTAATCAGAATATCATAACCCCCTTCGACGGAGATGGTCCCCAAGGGTAAGATGGTAATGGCCGCCAGGGCGGATAAACCGGCTCCAAAGGCCACGCTCAACATAGCAATCCAGTCGGTATTGATACCGAGGGATAAGGCGGTTCGCTCTTCCTGGGCAATCCCTCTAAAGGCCAAACCAATCTTGGTGTAATGGGTAAAGGCCCAAAGAAAGAGGGCCAAAAGACAGCCGATCCCGACGATCAACAGTCGCTGGTAATCAACAAAGGTCCCAAAAATGGAAAGACTGCCGTCGATAAAGACCGGGAGGGTATATTCGAACCCGATAAACCCGAGATAGCGAAAAAATTCCAGGATGGCCAAGCCGATGCCGAAGGTGGCGATGACTTCGGAGATCACCAGGCCTCGAATACGCAATAAGACCACCCGGTATAATAAGGCACCGATGAGCATGGTACTCAGGATCGCTAAGACGATGGCAGCTACGAAAGGGATTTTCAGGGTATTAATCAGGATCCAGGTCCCATATCCGGCCAGGATATAAAAGGCCCCATAGGCAAAATTAGCCACCCCACTAATCCCGAAGGTCAGATTAAAACCCAAGGCGATCAGGGCCAGGATAACACTATTAATAAAACCGTAGATGAGGGTGCCTATCCACATATAAACGAAAGGGGAAGGTTAAGGTGCAAGGTCTAACGGATTTGGATTAAATGACTTTTGACCTTGCACCGTGAACCAACTTTTATTTGGCTGATTTCAGTCCTTCGGGTAAGTGAATTTTGGCCTCGGCCACGCTCTCGGGAAAGACGATGTCCCGGGCGCCGTTTTTAGACCACTGGATGATACAGGCCATGGCCGTTTCTTTGGGATCATTGCCAAAAATCACTTGATGATTCTTGCCGAAACGAATACGTCCGATGGCCCCTTGCCGGTCCGTTTTTTCAATCGCCGCGGTGACGGCGTCCGGATCAATGGACCCGGCCTTTTCGATGGCCTCGGCTAAAATATAGACCGAGTCATAGGCCGGAGCCGGACAGTGGCCGGCCTCAATCTCTTTGTTGTACCGTTTCTTATAGGCCTCATAGAAGGCAACCGATTTGGGGATCTTTTTAACCGGTACATTCCCCACTTCGAAAATGGCGTTCATGGCCCCGTCGATTTTACGGTCGAAGGTTTTCCAGGCCCCGGGACCTGCCAAAGGAGAGATAAAACCGACCAGTAAGGCGGGGATTTTCATGGTATTCCATTGTTTGACCAAGGTCCCGCTTTGAGGCATATCAAAAATGGGCAGGATGACTTGAGCCCCACTTTGCCGGGTTTTCATCAGGCCGGCGGAAAAATCTCCCGCTCCGGTGGGGTAGGCTTCCTGACCGAGGACTTCCCATCCGGCATTTTTCAATATCCCGGCCATGGCGTTACCGGTTGCGCGCGCCCAGGCGACGTCCTGATGCATAATAAAGACCTTCTTAAACCCGAATTCTTTGTTGACGAATTCCATGCCACCTTTGAGATATCCCACCAGGTAGGGGGCATCCAGACAAACCCGGAAACAATATTTGTACTTCTCCGGGCTCTCGAGGATCTTTTTACTGTAATCCGGGGACATGGCGGTTGTGGCCAGCATGGGGACTTTGTATTTGGAGATGATATCCATACTGGCCAGTAGGGCTTCTGAACGAAAGGGGGCCAGGACGATGGCCTTGATCTTTTTTTCCAGGATGAGTTTCTCTATTCCCAGCAGGGCCTCCGGGACCGGTACTCCCGGAGCGGCATCTCTGATGTCGATGGCCTCCACTTTTAAGGGATGCTTGACCCCTTTAATCGTAACCCCTCCTTTGGCATTGATTTCTTCCACAGCCAGGTTGACGCTGTTTAACCCTTCGGCCCCCTCCAAGAACCCTAAAGAAGTTGGTACACCGATAATGATCGGTTCAGCGGCCTGGCAAACAAACGAAAATGGAATGAAAAGAAGGAAAAGAACTAAAAATCCCATACTTTTTCTGCTGAAGAGCTGCATAGATGACCTCCTTTAGTCAGTTTCCCGGCCTTAAGGCTCCGGAAGGAAATTTTTTTTCAAAATATAGTGGAATGAAGAGATTGTCCAGAATATTTTTGGGTGACTTACCATTTGGGTCTTATCCGGGGTCCTTGTCGGCCATAATAATAAAAGACAATAATTTAAGGCATATTGACTAGTTATTTCGATTAAAGGAAATCGATGTCCACATTTTATTGAAAAGGGTGAAAGAACGATAAAAAAAATAAGCATTTTCTAAATAAATCCTTCAAAACCCATTGACTCTCCTTTTTTTTCATACTATAAGGAGGCGGTGTCTCCACTCAGGTTCTTTTTGAAGACTGACCGGGTGAATGATATCTATTTCATTGTGAGGAGCGAGCAATGGC
>Ga0233425_10008033_pt1 | contig 14319 bp, 7 predicted proteins | sample Watercolumn_Towu_2_FD_181712 | JGI IMG/M metagenome (GOLD analysis project Ga0233425, IMG submission 181712) | Freshwater microbial communities from Lake Towuti, South Sulawesi, Indonesia - Watercolumn_Towuti2014_140_MG | ecosystem: Environmental > Aquatic > Freshwater > Lake | place: Indonesia...
GGGCGGGCGTTGCCGAGCATGGGGGTCACCGGCCGTGGCCTTGCCAAGGCATGGGGGAGGTCCTTCGCCCCGCCGGGGGCGGGGCTCAGGATGACGTTGCCGAGCATGGGGGTCACTGGCCGTGGCCTTGCCAAGGCATGGGGGAGGTCCTTCGCCCCGCCGGGGGCGGGGCTCAGGATGACGCTGCCCGAGCAGGTCCAAGCCATTCGCGAGGCGCTGGCCGCGGAGACGAGCCCTGCGACGGTCAAGCTCCTGGCCGCCAGGTTCACCCGCACCCCCAAGGACCGCCTGGAGGAGCTGCTGGAGACGCTGGTCATGCTGGGGCAGGCGAAGGAAGTGGGGGAAGGGGAGTGGGTGGGGTAGCGGACGTCTCGGGGGTGGGCTGCTTCTGGTAGTGCCCGCGCCCTCCTTGAGAGTTTCGCAGCAGCTTGTTATCGCGACGGGGCCGGCGACATTTGACTGGAGGAGAGAGGTGGGCACGCACAACACTCATGATTACTTCTTCCCGCTGTTGACGCGCAACGGTGCGCTTCAGGGGACGGCCTTCTTGGTGAGCGCAGAAGGGCATTTCATGACAGCAGGGCACGTCATGCGAGCAGCCACAGAAGGTGGCTCGGGGCTGGCCATGGCACATCGTCCCGGCACGGACAGGTACAAGGCAGTCGAGTATGAAGTGTTGGCCCACCACAAGTCAGCCGACGTCTCCTTTGGCCGCCTGCTTGACCTGGACTGGGACTGCCGGTCGTTTCCGATTCTCTCGCGGGATTTGCCGCTCGGAGAGGATGTCTATGCTTTCGGGTTCGTTCCACCGACGGGCTGGACGGGGGGGCACTACTCCGAGAGTTGTAGGTACGCCAAAGGGTACGTGGAGATGGCCCTGCCCGTCGGGAACTTGGCCACCCCTTCGAAGGCCTATGAAGTGTCGTTTGAAGTGCCACCCGGGATGAGCGGGGCGGCTCTGATGACGTACCACCACGAACCGTGCGTCGGAGGCGTGCTCGTCGGGTCCGGCAGGACTGAGTTCGTCGATGATATCGTGAGGGACACTGAGACTTCAAGCGATGGGGCGACTTCGACTGCCCCAACCGTCTACAAGAGGGTCCTTCCGCACGGCGTCGCCGCGACCGCCGCAGCTATCTTGGGGATTCCCGAGGCTCTGGCCGTTGTTCGTGTTCTAGGGTAGAGGGATCGCTCCATGTCGGCGCTGGGAAGCCACGTGCTCGGTCCCTTCTCCGCGGGAACCTCGGACACGGGGGGGCGCACACGAACTGGCGTTTTCGGCGGAGTGGCCGGCACCCTTGCGTTTATGAGCCTGCGGCGGGAAGGCGGCCTTGGGCGGAAGCCTTGGGCCACTTCAGGCGGACTACGGGACGTGCGAGGCTGCATGGACCAAGCCAATTTGCCTCGCCAACGGTCAGAGGGAAAAGGACGATTATCGTGGCCTTGACTGCGCACTGCCACCCAGATAGTATCCCGTTCGACGCAGCAATGCTGCGGAAGCAGAAAGAGCCGACCAGACTTCACATGGTGGCGAAGGAGTTCAGATGCCGGCAGACGAGCAAATTGTCGATGCCCTGGATGACGCTATCGAAGTCATTCCTTTCACCTACTCGATCGCGTCATACGGAGCCGACTACCCCGTTGACTCGCTGGTGAAGCGGATCAAGAACAAGGACGTTCTCGTACCCACCTTTGAGCATGAAGAAGACCTCGCAGAGGATGTTGACGCGTTTCAACGGGAGTACGTCTGGCCCAGACCAAAGGCTGACCGCTTCATCGAGTCATTACTGCTTGGGCTCCCCGTGCCTGGCATCTTCCTGGTCAAGGAGGACACCGGACGCCTGCTGGTCCTCGATGGGCATCAGCGATTGTACACCCTTCAATGCTACTACGAAGGTGTTATCCACGGAGTGGAGTACGGCTTGGCAGGCGTTCAAGAGCGTTTCGTAGGCAAGACATACAAGGCCTTGGATACGGAGGACCGGCGCCGCCTGGACGACAGCATAATCCATGCCACTGTTGTGAAACAGGAGAAGCCCACGGATGATTGGAGCAGCGTGTACTCGATCTTTGAGCGGCTGAACACGGGAGGCATCACTCTCCAGCCCCAAGAGATACGGATGGCCCTCTATCATGGTCGTTTTTCGGCGCTTCTCAGGGAGCTTAATGCTGTTGCAGAGTGGCGCCAGCTCGTCGGTCCTGTGTCAAGGCGCTTGAAGGACGTTGAGTTGGTCCTCCGCTTCTTCGCTCTCCTGTATCACCATTCGCTCTACCGAAGTCCAATGAAGGACTTCCTCAATCGATACATGGCGACCAACAGGAAGCTGGAGAAGCAATCAGATCCTGATTTGAGACACATCTTCGGGGCCACGTGCAAGGCCATCTTGGACGGACTCGGCGTTTCGGCGTTTCGGCCGGAGAGGGCCGTGAACGCTGCACTTGTCGACGCGTTGATGGTTGCCGTTGGCACAGCCGTACGAAAGGGTGAAACGGTTGACGCAAAGAAGCTGGTTGGCGCAAGGGCTTCACTTCTGTCGGACGAGCAGTTCATGGACGCCATATCGACTGGGACGTCTCAGAAACCGAAAGTGGACCTTCGCATATCTCGGGCGCTCGCCAAGGATGTGTGCAAGTGATGAATGGTCGAGCGGCAATCGACAGCCATCGCAAACGCATTGAAGCGGTTTTCGACCGTTCGAAGAAGCTGATGGATGACCAAGAGCTTCTGGCAGACCAGGCGCGCTATCTCTGTGTGCTCGTTGCCGGATTCATCGAGAAGGCTATGTCGGAAGTCGTTCTCGAATACACACGTCGACATGGCGCACGGTCTCTTCAAAGATACGTGGAGAAGGGCACTTCGCGTTTCACCAGTGCGAATTCAGCAAAGGTCCTAGCACTGCTGGGATCTTTCGAGCCTAGCTGGAGCGACCAAATCGGAAACATCCTAGTGGATGAGTACAAGGATGCTTTCGACAGCGTCGTGACCAATCGGCACCAGATTGCCCACGGGATATCGGTTGGCCTCACCTATGCGCGCATGAGGGACTACTTCCGGGCAATCGTCCATGTAATTGATAAGATCGAGGATCTCTGTATCCCCCCCTCCGTGCCACCATAGGGTGAGACAGCCGGGGGTTGAGAGACCAAATTGGGGGGGCGGCGGTGCTTGCCGGCCCCGGGAGCCAGAGGCTCTGCACCCTCGGAGCCAAGGCCAGCCCCCCGACCGCCGACACCTCACGCGGGGCCCGAGTCCCCGGGGACCGCTTCCGGCTCCTCCTCCCGTGCATCTTCAGAACCGGGTTGCTGCCCGAACGGCTCCCCGTAGGCGTAGTAGCTTGTTCTTTCGCCGGCCTTGACCGCAGCCTTCAGCCGCCTTCGTGACTCCAGCAGCTTCTGTACCGCAGCCTCAACGTCGGATTCCTGAGCCACGGTGAATCGGGCCCAGTGAGGAGAGAAGCGGCTGCTTGTCTTAGCGCCCGGCAACGGCTTGCCCCGCGTGTAGCACTCGAACTGGACCGAGCGTTTCCCTGCCTTCCAAGAGGCGAAAGCCTTTTCCGGAGAGTAGATGCCGCAGTACTTCGCCCCCGGGTTGAACCATATCTCCTCGTCGTGCTCCTTCAACCCCGTGGCGATTTGCGACCACCAGCGCTGTGGCTCTGGTCCGCTCCCCGCCGCGGCGAACATCCCATCAATGCTGTCCTCCGCCTTGCGGTCGGTTCCCCTCTGGTCCGGCCTACGGATTGACACGTTCTTCATGTCCAGGATAGCACTGCGGAGCTCGATGACTTCGAGCGGGCAGTCGGCCCAGTCGTGCTCCCAGCAGATGATGACGTCGCAGTCCTTGATGGAGTGGCCGTGCGCCTTGAAGTTGGAGCTGCGGAACTCGAACTCCACCCGGGTGCGCTCCCATCCCTTGCCGGTAAACCGACGTGCCACGCAGTCCGGTTAGCCCGGCTTGATCTCCTCCACGTACATGTAGAGATCCTCCATGACCTTCCCGAAGAGGAAGATCACGCCGTTCTCATTCATGGGGGCGTACACCATTCCGCGGAAGTTGATCAGGTCGCCGACCACCGACTTGTCGTTGCTCATGCATCCTCCTTCGTTGCCGCGCCACTCACTCCTGCTGTGCGGGGCACTTCGTGCGACACTCCTGGTGTTGCGTGCGACAGGCTTCGGTGCATGCCTGCAGGTCTCCAGGCTTCCCGTGCGCGCAGCCTGCCACGCAGGCCTCGGCATGCTGTCGACATACAACGTGACAAGGGGGCAGGACTACCGGCCCTGCCGATAGGGGACGCACCGCACACCAGCTAGGCGGCGAGCCACAGGTAGACCCGCAGTACAGAGTTCTCTCGTCGCCGCTCGGCATCGTCGGCCGGAGGTGCTGATAGGTGGATTCTGCCGAGTAGGTGGTGGCCGAGGGCTCGGAGTCCGAAGTGCAGACCATTATGATTCGGGCGAAACCAACGAAACGGTTCGTGACCGACTCCCCCTGTGCATGGCTCACCGCCTGTCCTGCAGTCGTGAACAGCGGCAGGCTCCCCCACTGGGTCGTGGACGAGGAATGCGATGTCTCAACGTCTTCTCGATACATGGCGCCCGACGCAGTTGTGTGGCTCTCCTGGACAATGAACCCCTGATAGCCGTGTTCCAGCGCCAACTCGGCACAGCGGAACAGCAGGCGTGCTTCAACGTCAGCCATCGGCACACCCATGGAGCCGTTGTACTGCACTATCGCTGTGTTGGCATTCACCGAGCGAACGACGAAGCCATCTCTCCAGCTTGCCCGGTTCGGAACGTAGACAGGAGCCTGATCGGGCACGAAGACGGGATGACAGGCCGGAAGAGCGAAAGCACCGAACAACGTGAGGCAGATGCAAGCTGTCTTCAAGGCATGTCCCAAGGAAGTCTCCGAAAGCTCAACGCGATCTGGTACAGAGGCTCCATCAGTATCGCCATCGTCATGCAACATCTAGCATACGCAGGGTCACTGAGGCAAGGGCAGCAAATCAATCAGCGATGGGCGGAAGACGCTTTGCGCGGCTGTCGTCAATGCGATACTCCAGACGCCACGATCGATATCGAAGGACGGCATGGACATGTTGCGTGTTGCTAGCCACCTGTGTCTGGTGGCTCTCGTGGTGTGGACCTCGCCTGGGGTGGCTTCTGTACGGCGCTCTCGGCCGGGTGTTCCGCCGACTTGACGCGCAGCAGCCTTCCGCTGTTTCCCTCCGGGTCTCTTCCGTGTATCTTCAGTCGGGGGGGGCGTCGGCACCGTTGGGGGCGCTTTGATTGACGGCATGATGGAATGGGCTACGTTCGGCGACTCGGGGGGGGGCAGGATCTCCTTGGATCAAGTAGTCGGGGAATTGGAAAAACTGCCTCTCGACGGCGTCCTGGGGTTTCTGGCTGCGGTGAGCGCAGACCAACAGGCAGTTGGAGCGGCCGTTGCCGACGCAAGGTGGCAGGCCAACTACTTGAATAGGGCCATCGTCGACGATTTCCCGACTCCGCTTCCAGGCGCCTCTCGCATGTACGCTCCTGGACGGGTTCCGTACACTGGTGGACGGTACGCTCTGGTCCACGAACAGAACATGGCGCTCCTGACTCACCTTGCTCTGCTGCACGCCGACACGACCTCCAGTGCCGATACGGTTCCCGAAGCATTGCAGCGCCGGCTCTGCCGACTGCTGCTTCTATGCAACGACCTCCTGTCGGCTCGCCCAACGCCGACTGCCGACACGCTCACGGGTCGCCGGGAGCTCGCGGTAGAGTGCCTCCGGCACTGTCAGTTCAACAGATTCCCGGGGAGGTGGCAGCGGGGGCACCTGACTCTCGCACGCCATCACGTGTTGCTTGCAGACTGCTTTCCCGGATCCATGAACCTCGACAAGATCTTCATCGACGCACTTGGCGTCTCCCTGACCGAGTACTTCACTGCCTTGTCGGCGTTCCTGATGCTCTTGGATGAAGGCGTCCGTCCCGGGCAGCACTGGTTGTCGCTGGCCAGCGTCTTCTCCCAGGTCCAGGGGGACCGAGCGTTGCTTGAGAAGCTCATGTTGGGCTGGTCAACGACTCCCAAGAGTTACCGTGAGGAAGTGTCCCAGCGGCAGGCCAGGCAGCGCGGTGGGTCAAGCGGTGACGGTTTCGATTTCGTGCCACTCCGCAGGACGCCGTTCATAGAGGCGCGACCAGGCCAACTGGTGTGCCCGCTACCACAGTTCGTTAAGTCGAAAGCGGAGGACGAGCCCTACTTCCGCATATCCGACGAACTACGGACCGCCGAACGTCGCCAAGCTTTCCAGAGTGCGCTGGGAAGGGCCTATCATGAGTATGCGGACCGACTGGTTGCCCGGATCGCCCGCGGCGACCGAGGGTCTCCGTGGCAGGCGGGCCGCACTCTTCAAGAGGGTTCCGAACTATGTGATGGCCTGCTCATCCGCGGCGACACTGCGGTCCTTTTCGAGCACAAGGGGCAGCGACCGGACTCTGTCTTCACTGGGGGCGGCGAGTCCCGCCGTAGCGTGCTGGGGCCGACGGCCAAGGCGCTGGCTCGGCTTGAAGGAGGGCATGCCCATGGGTGGCTGCCTTCCCGCAAGCAGGACGAGGGACTCCTCACCCGGCCGCTATGGCAAATCGCAAGGGCCGGCAGCAGGCTCATAGCCGGTGGGACCGGTCTGACCGACCGGACACCCATGCGCGTCTTTCCGATCGTGACGCACTTGGCGGAAGTCCGGGTCAATCCAGCCGCACGAGCCATCTATCTTGACCGCCTGGTTGACCTCTCGGGCGCATTCACATCAAGGCCGTGGAGGCATCCCGAGTGGCTGCACGTGGAGGACCTGGAGGCGTTGGCTGCGTTGGCAGACAGGGGGGAACTGGACTTGGTGGCTCTGCTGGAAACGAAGCGGAAGACGGCCCCGAAAGAAGGCTTCGACTGGTTCCTGCACCGACAGTACCCCAGAGCTGACCTGGCAGACCCCGTGCTGAAGGCCAAGGCCCTGGAACTCATGAACGGCGCCGTCGGCAGGTTCTTTCCGCACCTGCCGGCAGCGTGAACCGGGGTGCAACACCGGGTGCAACACCCGCGTTACACCCCGGGGCAAGTCGGGTTGCCAAGACTTGGGAAAGGAAAGCGTCGGACCCCTTCCGCACTGCCCCGCTGCCTGAGCAGGCCTGAATTCGACCTCGGATTCTTGGCGGCTTGCACGTTTCTTCGCCGTCTCGCGGAAGTTGGCACGAATTTCTCCCTTTAATATAGACTGGGGGCACCGATGGGGAATGCGGCGAACCGGAGACGCTAACGGGGTAAGTGACTGGCGGGACCAACTCCTTGCTCGGATGTCTGGATGAGGAACGTGACTGGATGCGTGCCAAGTGCGATGCGTGTCGTTCTGCGCATGGTGGTGGTAACGGCGGTGCTGTTCGGCCCGGCCGCGGCGTGGGCCATAACGTGGTACGGCCCCTGCGGGTCCGACGCGGACTGCAACGACTACGATGCGTGCACCACCGACGTGTGCACCGCTTTCGGAAGCTGCACCAACGAGCGTGAGGACCCCCTGTGCTGCGCTCATGACGCGGAGTGCTTCGACGACAACCCGTGCACCGTGGACTTCTGCGGGCCCGACGGGCAGAGCGGGCTGGAGTGCAAGCACTACTTGCTCTACCCGGGCTGTTGCACGGCCACGCACACGGAGGAGTGCACGACACAGCATGACCCGTGCTTCTCCGGGCAATGCACGGCAGACGCGTTCACATTGTCCCTGGGCGTGTGGAGCCAGACGACCAGGACCGGCATGGACGACTTCGGCATGGGGCGGTGCGCCTTCGTCGGGGGCAGCTGCTGCAAGGACGACCGTTTCTGCACGGACACGTCGAACACGACCCACGACTGGTGCGACGAGGAGGAGAACACCTGCAACCACGATGGCACCTCCGTGTGGTGCGACACCGAGTCCCCGTATGGGGAGTTCTGCCCGAGCGGCGTCGGGTTGTACGTGATTGACGGTGCGTCGCTGGAGCCTTCAGTCGTGACCGACTGCACTTCATGCTACATCTGGAGCCTGCCACTGTACTGTGCGCAGTATCCTTCGAGCTGCCAGCAGTGCCCCGGGGGAAACTGCGTCAATGCGGAATGCTGTGCCGTCGACGCGGACTGCGACGACAACGACCCCGTCACAGTGGACGACTGCGACACGCAGCAGACGTGCAGGGTTTCCGTGGGCGGCAACGTCGCCGACTACGTGGGGACCTGCACGCACACGGAGACAGAGGGCAACTGTGCGACACCGGCGGACTGCTGTCTACTGGACGACGTCGAGCGGGGAGAGTGCTGCGAGTACGCGGACGGGATGCCCATCTGCTACGACCTCGACGCGACGCAGTACCCCGGCCGCACCGTCTATGGTTGCAGCCCCTTGAGCGGCCAATGCTACACAGCGACCGTAGGGGCGTGCAGCTCCAACGGAATCTGCGACACTCACCGCGGGTGCCTGGGCGGCTCGTGCGTCGACGGGAAGTGCGTCTTCAGACCCAAGAGAGAAGGCCAGGCGACCAGCGGGCAGTTGGATTGCATCCATGCCTGCATGGAACAGGAGGGCGGCAAGCCGGTCACGTGCCCGCTGGACTTCCCGGACCCTCCGGATTGGAGTGAGTGCCCGTCGGGCGACGCCCTGGCCGTGTCGAGCGCTTGGTACCGGCCGACGATCAGTGACTGTATCGCCGATTGCTGGGGCCAGCCGGAGGCCCGTTGCTGTGGGAAGGACGACGAATGCGACGATGACGACCCTACGACGGCGGACCGATGCTTCGGTGTGATGTGCAGCCACCCGGTGCTGATCAACTGTGAAGACGAGTTGGATTGTTGGGCTGGCCAGTGCTTCTGCGTCGACACCGGTTGTGGCACCGTGCAGTGCTACGAAGGGTGTGTCGCCGAATGGTCGTGCCGCGACGTCAGCGGTGCGACGGATTACTGCGTAGCGACGGAGCTCGAGGGCCTTGGTGGTTGCGAGTACCCGGAGCGCTTCTGCGCCGCGAACCCGACCTGCGACTACTGGGGGCGATGCCAGACCGCAGGGCAGGTCACTGAATGCACGGAATCGGACAACGATCCATGTACCCTGCCTGTATGCGAGCCGGGGCCTGTGTGCGACGAGGTGGAGATGGACTGCAGCGACGGCATCGCCTGCACCGTCGACTCCTGCAACGCACAGGGCCAATGCGTGCACACCCCCAACTCCAGCTTGTGCAGCGACAGCAACCTGTGCACCGAGGACACGTGCGACCCGAACCAAGGGTGCGTGCACGAGGCAGTGGATTGCTCCGAAACCGAAACCGACGGGATCCTGTGCACAGTGGGGGCCTGCAACCCGGCAACCGGACAGTGCCAGGACGGGACGCCGAAGAACTGCAGCGACAGCAACGGGTGTACCGACGACTGGTGCAACCCCAGCACAGGGGGGTGTCTTCACGAGAACAACGTGGTGCCCTGCGACGACGGGGATGCATGTACCGTAGGGGAGCGCTGCTCTGGCGGCGAATGCGGCGGTGGCAGTGCGCTCGGGTGTGACGACGAGAACGAATGCACGTCCGACTCCTGCGACGAGCAGTCCGGTTGCGAGTACGCCCCGCTCAGCCAGGGGACGTGCGAGGATGGCGACGCATGTACGACAGGAACAACGTGCACCGGCGGCATCTGCGGCACCGAAGTCGACTGCGACGACCAGGACGATTGCACCCTCGACGGCTGTGTGGCTGCAACGGGGTGCTATCATCTTGACCGTACGAACGCGTGCGGCGGGTGCGAGGCCCTGGCGCACGTGCCCGGGTCCGTGTGCACAGGCGGGCTGTGGGCGTGCGACGGCGTGGACGCGGTGACCTGTGAAGAGGTGACCTTCGAGGGCAACGAATGCGGGCCGCAGGTGATCGCCTCCGTGCTGCACGGCAGGGCGGTCAACTCTCTGACCGGGGCGGGAATCGCGTCAGTGGACGTGACGGTGTTGGCCTCGCCGTGGGCCTGTGCAACCTCGACGGAGACTGCCAGCGACGGCACTTTCCACTTTGCCACGCCGACAGCCGGCGTGTATGTCGTCCGTTTCGACGCGGGTGCGACCTACGTGACGTCAGAGCGACGCATCGACGTCGTTGCCGGAGACACGTTTGTTGGTACCATCAGAATGACGCCCAAGGGTGCGGAGACGGAGATTGAAGGTGAGGCCACCCAGGACCAGACAGCGCAGGAGTTGCGCGACAACGAGCCGGTCCTGCAGTTGGTGGTCCCTGCAGACACCTTGATCAAGCTGGGCGAGTCGACGCTGGAGACGGTCGACGTGGCTCTGACCTGGTACGAGGCGGGGGCGGACCTCCCGGGGCCCCTGCCCGAGACGTCGCACTTCACCTATGCCGTGGACCTTTCACCGGACGGGTTGGAGTTCTTCGACGCCCAGAATCCGTCGGTGCCCAAGAGTGTCACGATCAAGGTGCGCAACACTCTTGGCTTCCCCCACGCTGTCAGCGGCAACCATGTGCAGATCCCGGTCGGGTGGTTCAACCGGGACACCGGGAGGTGGGAGCACTTCGCCATGGCAACGTTGGAGGGGGGAACGAACGAGAACGACTGGGCAGTGTTCACGACCACCCACTTCTCCGCGTACGACGTCAATCTTCCCGCGGTGCCGCCCCCGGGTAGCGACCAACAGCCGGTCAACGACCAGTCCGATGCAGGGAAGAAGTCGGCGGGCAACGGCCAGGGGGGCCTGGGAGACCCTGACGGCGACGGCGTGCCCGGCGACGGCCTTTCCGGCAGCGGAGACCCGGGGAGCGATGGGGCCCTCGGAGACGCGGGAGGGGCGTCGGGAGAAGGGCAGGGCGACGGCAACGCGGGCGATGACCCGGGCGATCAGTGCGTGGGCGACCCCGGCGGGTCCGTGATCGGTCGCGCGGACGGCTCTTTGCGGGTCGGCTTCTCGCTTCCCGGCGTCCATACCATGGGGAGGCGCAGGGGACTGTCGTTCGTCTACGACAGCAGCACGGTATACCCGACGGCCCACTTGGCGCTCAAGCAGCAGTTCATGGATTCGCTTCCGACCAACTACATGCCCGAAGCCGTGGGCTTCGCATGGGACCTTGTTGGCCGGGCCGGGGTACAGTACTACGGGCCTGCGAAGGGTTACAACCACGTGGGGACCGTGGTTCCCGCTGTGCGGTGGGACGGCCAGTGGCTGGAAACCGGCCTGTACCCGTATCAGCTGGCCCTGTTCGACTACTACCCGAACGCCAACTACCGTCCGGCGCCCGGATTCGCGGCGCTCCCCGTCGGGCCCGCGTTCACAGTTGATCTGCGGGAGCCTCTGCCGTACAGGACATGGGACACTCGTGGGACGACTGCGGTGGTCAACTTGAGAAGCAGCCCGTTCGGCGCGGGGTGGGCTGTGGCCGGCGTGATGCGGCTGCACATGGATTCCGGCGGGTCACCGGACATGCTCATCCGCGATGGCCTCCCGCTGGTGCTGACTCGGGAGAAGGTCTTCCGCCGGATAGCGGGAAAGTGCACAGTGTTGCAGGGAGAGTGCAACACGTCGAACGAGGACGGCACGGGTGGAGACGGGCGGCCTGCCCTGGAGGCAGGGATGGGGCGGCCGAAAGACATTCTCGAGCTTGCCGACGGCACCATCGTGGTGTCGGAAGGGCACTTCGTGCGGAGGATCTCGCCTGCAGGGAGTATCGAGACCTTGGCCGGGTGTGGGACCGACTCCGAGGAAGCAGACTGCCTGTGCGTCCCGGCCAGTGGGACGACCTGCGACGGCCAGCCTGCCCGAAGCGTCTTCCTGTTCTTGCCCTGGGGGCTTGGACTCGGGTGGGACGGGTCGGTCTACGTGGCCAGCACCCTGCCTGGCTCTGACCCGAGCGGGCTGCTCTGGAAGATCGACCGGGGTGGATACCTCCACAGACTCGGAGAATCGCCGTTCGACACGACATCCGGCAACAACCTGCACCTGCCCAAGGGGCTGGCTGTCCGCATAGTGGAGGCGCAAGGGGGCGGCCTGGAGGACGAAGTCTACGTCGCGGACTACGGCAAGAACCGCATCGTGGGCGTGGCTTCCGATGGCACGGCTACCGTCCTGGCCGAAGCAAGCGGCATGTACCCCTACGCTGTTGAGGTGCTGGGCGACGAGGGCGTCGTCTACTACAGCGCCGCTTCCGGGGCCAAGAGGCTGATGCTGCGCCCTCATGGGGCAAACCAGACCCCGGTTGCGATAGCGGGGAATGGGCAGAGCTGGGACCATGATGACATCGGGGATTCAACGGATTCCCTCGAAGTGCCCATTGGACTGGTGCAGGCCATCGCTATTGGGAGGGACAACCGCATCTACTTCTCGTGTTGGGAGGGCACCACGCCAGCGCTCTATGCGCTGGATTGGGAAGAGACTGGCGACATGCGTCTGTATGCGCTGGCGGGCCAGGGCGAGGATCCCTTTGATGCGGATGTCGATGAACTCACGGGGCCGCAGACCGAGTTCACCGGGAGCCGGGGCCTGTGGTTCTCGGCTCGAATGGGTAGTCTCCTCGTGGGGGACTACAAGTACGGCAGGGTGTGGAGGGTGTCGGACAGAGTGAGCGACGACGACAAGCACCTGGTGTCGTTCGTGAAGAACACGAATGGCTCGTACTCGCTGAAGACCGACCGCAACGTCGAGTACGTGTTCGACTCTACCGGGAGGCAGACAGCGAGGATCGACCACCGGGTAGTGGACGGGGGTCGCACAACGGCCTACAGCTACGTCTCCACCACCGACCGACTCGCAGGGATCCGTTTCCCCGATGCGGCAGGCACTGAAGACCACTACGCCTTCACCTACAACGGTTCCGGCAAGCTGTCCGCGGTCACCGACATCGCGGGCAGGGTCACCGAATTCTCGTTCAGCGCGTCGGGAGAGCTCTCCAGCGTTGTACTTGACAGCGGGACAACGCAGAACTTCTACTACCCCGAAGATGGAAGCCACCTCTTGGTGCGGCGCGATCTGGGGGACGAGAACAAGTCGGTCTACTACGACTTCGATGCCAACGGCATGGTGGCCCAGGTGCGACTTCCCGGCGGCGGTACTCGTACTTACGAGCACGGGTGGGCGCGGACGCTGCCGGCCCCTGGCGAGGGCACGTACGAGGACCCGATCTCAGTGGTCAGCGACGACAGGTCGCTGACCACCGACCAGGAGGAGGGCACGCTGGTGACCAGGCTCGACGACGCCGGCCGCCTGAAGGAGGTTGTCGGCAATGGCGGGCAGAAGACGACGGTCAGCCGCGACATCGCTGGCAACATCCTCAGCTTGTGCCGCTGCGACGACCAGGACGAGGACTGCTGTGCAGTGCATGAGGAGACGTTCACCTACTCTTCGGGCGGGTTCCTGGCCTCCCGGACCGTGGACGGCGCCACCTGGACCATGGAGTACCTGACCGAGGACGAGGAGGACCCGAACTCGCCGGAGCTGCCCTTTGTGAAGGAGCGTACCGACCCGACGGGGCTGCGGCACCTTCGCGACTGGCTTGTGGATGGGCAGGTGGTCCGGCTGACGGGGGAAGCCTTGCGGCAGGGGGAGGCCACGACCGGCCCGACCCGGCACTGGACCTACGACACTCAGGGAAGGATTGCGACCTACGAGGACTGGCACGACACTGGGAGTGGAGCGGTGACGACGTACGCCTACGATGAACCGCTGGGCAACGTTGCCTCGGTGACCTACCCCGTGGTGGAACACGAGTCGGGGCCGGACACGCAATTGGAGGTCGACTACGCCCGCGATGATGCGGGCGCGGTCACTCTGGTTACGACGCTCGATGCGCTGAAGGTGGTAGAGCCGCCGCCGTGGCCCGAATGGGAATACGCGTACGACGAGGACGGGCTGTTGTCGGCCACCAAAGACCCCGAGGACCGAGAGTGGACCTACACTCGGGAAGCCCCACTGATCGGCGGGTGCGACGTCTGCACCGCGCCCACGGGCATGGTGGCGGAGTTCAAGGATCCGTTGGGTAACACCGTGACGTACACCCGCGATGCGAAGGGAAGGGTCCTGTCCACGACCATGGCCGACTCGGGGGCTCAGGTGCTTCGAGAGGAAGAGGTCGTCCGGGATGCTCTCGGCAGACCGGTCGAGAAGCTGGTGGACGCAGACAGTGTGTGGCGGCGGGAGTACGGGCCGGACGGCCGGCCCGAGTCGTTCACGGTGCCGTTGAATGCTGGCTACACGCAGGCCCTGACGTGGTCGCAGGAGTTCGACGACCTGGGGCGGCTGACGAGCTACACGCATCCGGACTTCCCGACAG
>Ga0233425_10008034_pt1 | contig 14319 bp, 11 predicted proteins | sample Watercolumn_Towu_2_FD_181712 | JGI IMG/M metagenome (GOLD analysis project Ga0233425, IMG submission 181712) | Freshwater microbial communities from Lake Towuti, South Sulawesi, Indonesia - Watercolumn_Towuti2014_140_MG | ecosystem: Environmental > Aquatic > Freshwater > Lake | place...
ACCGCCGCCAGAGATGCAGCCGCCACCGATGGCGCCGGCTACGGACCGGAAGCAGCCGGCGTCGACAGCGCAGACTTCGGCGAATCGCCTTTCTCCGAGGAGGATTACGCCGCCTTCGATGCGGTCTCCGACTACGACCGCAGCGACGAAAAAGGCGGTGGCTACGACAGTTGACTGGCTGATCTATGCCGTCGGCGCCGGGCTCGGCCATGCCCGCCGCGGCTGGCTGTTGCAGCGCGAACTGCAGGCGGCGGGCCATTCCGCCCTGCTGCTGGTCCGGCCGAGCTCGGACCGTCACCTGCCGGCGGGCAAGGCGCCACGGATCCTTGCCGAAAGTCTCGCTGACCCCGCACTCCGCCCCGTGCTATACCAGCCGCCGCGGACCCTCGTCGTCGACACCTTTGCCAGCGGTTGGCGCGGCGAACTGCGGGGGGAGCTGCCGGAACGCTTCGCAAGCCGGGTCTGGCTGGCCCGCCACAGCCGCAGCCACAGCGCCGCCGATGCGGCCCGCTTTCACCGGGTGCTGAGTCCCTATCCCGCCTCCCGCTGCGAGTGGGACGGCCGGATGCCTGCGGCCCGCCACGGCGGCTATCTGGTGGATGCCGCGCACCTGGACCTCCGGCCCGACCGCCGCCATTTCGCCCTGGTGGACAGCGAGAGGCGCTGCAATGCCCGGCTGCTGGACCTGCTGCAGACGGCGGCGCGCCGTGCCGGCCTGGCGTTCCGCCTGCACCGGTGCCTGCACGACCGGATCCGGGCCGCCAAACTGCTGGTAGTGGGTGCCGGCTATCACAGCTTTTACGAATGCCTGAGCCAGGAAGTCGACGTGCGCTTCCTGCCGGTGGAGAAACGCCACGACGACCAGCATCGGCGCGCCCGCCGTTTCCGGCGGGCCTTGTCCTCGCTGGATGAACTGCTGCCCTGGCTGACCGCGCCGGCCTCGGCTCCGGCAGCCGAGGTGCGGATCGATCATCCTGCCGTCCTCGCCGCCCTCGGGCTGACGGTGGCCACCGCCCCGGCCCGTTTGCCGCAACCCGGCTAGACGGGCCGGAGCCTCCTTAGCTCAAGGTTTCCGCCATGGCTCCGCCCTTCCTCCGCAATATCAGTCACCGCTGCGCAGATTTCGCCGCGAGACGTCCGGCGGCTCTGCTGGGCCTCGCGGCGCTGATCGGCCTGGCGCTCGCCGCTGCCTTGCCGGCTCTGCTCCGCTACAGCGACAGCAACGCATTCTGCCTATCCTGCCACGAAATGGCGGGAGCCGCCTATCAGGAATATCGGCAATCCACCCACTACCGCAACCGCACCGGCATCCGCGCCGGTTGTGCCGGCTGCCACCTCCCCCACGACAGCTGGCTGGCATACGCCGGTGCCAAGATCGCCGCCAGCAAGGATGTCGTCCACCACCTGCTCGGCACCCTCGACACCCCGGAAAAATTCGAAGCCCGGCGCCTGGACATGGCCCGGCGGGTCTGGCGCGAACTAAAGGCTTCCGACTCCGCGCCCTGCCGCGGCTGTCACGACGTCGCCGCCATGGACCCGCAGCTGCAGGGCGCCGGCGACATGCACCAGCGCATCGGAACACTGGGCAAGACCTGCGTCGACTGCCATCAGGGACTGGCACACCGCGTTCAGTGATCGATTTGGCGCTGTGCCGGCAATACGAAACGCCTCGCCGAATTCCCGCACAATGCCCTTGAAATAGGGAACCCTCTCCCTGCGGGGAGAGCGATGCGAAGGGGGCGGAGCCGGTTGGGCTGAGGGCCAAGCGGTCAATGCTCGCGGGAACTCCGTTGAAACAGTCGGGCGCTTTGGCCCTCACCCTAGCCCTCTCCCGCAGGGAGAGGGGACCAAGCCGCCTTAACTTGACGGCATTGTCCCAAGGGGAGAGGGAGACCAAGGTGTTCGCTTCGCGACTTTCATGGAAACGGCATTGCCCTAATTCCCCGGCACCTCATATTCCCACAAGGAACCGTCTCGCCAGGTCTGCAAACGCTGCCGGCCAGCGGCGCTGTCAAGCAACACGCGAGGGAAGGAAAACGAACCGGAATTTCCCGGCGGCTCCGGGACAGTCGTTCCGAGGGAGTCGGTCAACCCGCCCGGACTATCCAGGTAGTAGGCCTGGTTCGGATCGGCCCGGTCGAACAAGAAGCTTTGGATGTCGCTGAAACCGGCGGGTGTCCAGGTTTGGCCCCGGTCATGGCTGATTGCGCCGGCGTCGGTCAAGGACAGATACACATCCCCCGTCCCCGGCTGAACGGCCATCGCGGTGGGAATTCCGCTGCGGGTGCCGACCAGCGCCCAGTTCCTGCCGCCGTCGTCGGTCCGGTGGACCTCGACCGCTGTTCCATCGCGGTTGTGGAGAAGCAGGTAGGCGGTGTCGGGCGCATCGGGATCGATGACCAGGCCCCGCGCGCTGAAATCAGCCCGGCGAAACACGGTTTTCCACGACTTGCCGCCGTCGCGGCTGGCGCGGACTTCCATCGACACCGGCTTGGGCGGTTGCCCGATCAGATTTCCCCCAAAATCATTGACATTGATTGGAAGAAAGATCTCATCGGAGTTTCGCGGGCTGACGGTCAGGCCGGCGACATTGCGCAGGTTACCCTTGATCGGGCGAACGACCGGGCTACTAACGAGCACCGCATGCTTCGGCAACCGTGCCTTGTCACCGTAGACCGTCTTCCAGTTCTGTCCGCCGTCGGCGGACCGCAGGACCACCTTTCCCCCCACCGTCGAATAGACGATTTCGCCGTTTCCCGACGCCGGGGTCAAGGTGACGAAGCCGGTTTGATATGGGGTCACTCCGGAAGCCATCGGCGCCCAGTTCGCCCCGCGATCCAGGCTCTTGAACAACCCGTTGCGGAAAGTCGTGGCGTAACGGATGGGACTGCCGCTGCCGGGACTGACGACCTGCAGGATTGCGGTATTGGGGATACCCGCCGCAGGCTTTTTCCAGCTCGCGCCGCCGTCGTTGCTGAGGGAAATCCCGTCGGAGGACCAGCCGTAAACCTTCTCCGGATTGGCCGGGTCGACGGCGACTCCGCAGGGCTGCCACTGGTTGTACTGTTCTTCGCACGGCGATCTGCGCTTCTTCCAGTGCCTTCCCCCGTCCGCGGTCTGGTACAGCCGGCCGCGAAACGAGCCCATGTAAACGGTGTCGGGCAACGAGGGCGAGAAGGCGAGGAAGCGGTCGTGCCGCGCCAAAGCGGGAGGACCGAATCGCCGCCAGTGTTCGCCGCCATCCTGGCTGCGATAGGTGAAACCGGTTTTCCCGAAATAACGCAGCCCCTGGATAATCCCGCGGGTGCCGGTCAGATAGACCGTGCCGGACTGGGTCGGATCGGCAATCACCGTTGCGACCACCCCCTTGCCGCCGAGGTCGTAGGCGCGGGACCAGGTCTTGCCATGGTCGGCACTGGTCAGCACCGACGAGCCCACCTTCCAATCTTCCTCGCCGCCGTTCTCGGTGATGCGCCAGCGGAAGGTATCCGTGACCGCGTAGAGCCGATCCGGATTGGCCGCTTCCAGGGCGACGATGCCAAGGGGTCTGGTTTCCAGATCGCCGACCCGCTCGGCCGGTGGCTCCGCGAGCCGCTGCCAGCTCACGCCTTGATCCACACTGGTATAGGAGCCTAGGGAGGATCCGGTCCAGCAGTACAGACCGGTAGCAAAAACCGACAAGCGCGAGCAGCCGGCCATGTCCAGACCATTGCTGGCGTCCTCCCAGGTCAGTCCGCCGTCGCTGCTCTTGCTGATCCCGAATGCGCCCGATGCGTAGACATGGCCAGCCGCATCCACCGCAAGCGAATCCACTCCACCGCCAGAGTCGCTGCCGACGGGAGGGGTTACCGCCTGCCAGTGCTCGCCTCCGTCCTGCGTTCTGTAAACCGCGTTTCCGCGATATAGCGACCAACTTCCCAGCAAAGCATAGGCGGTACCGGAACCATCGGGCGCGACCGCCAGAGCACCGACCGGTCCGCCGTAGGGGCCGCCGACCGGGGTCCAGGTGCCCTCCCCGGCCTGGACGATGCCGATGGCCGGAATGACCAGGGCCGCGGCCATGAACGACAGGAAATGGCGCGAATAAAGAGTGATGAATCGGATCCATGTGATGCTCCCTGGCGGTGAGATGGATGCAATGCTGCCGGCTGCACGCCTGCCGGGGCCGAGTCCCCGAGTCGGTGCAACGGACCGGTTTCGGCGTCAGCGAATTTTACACGGGTCGGCCGGTTTTCCCGGACAAGCTTCGTATCGCGTTGATTCTACGGATCTACGAATTCCTGGCACGAATATCGCTTGAGAAGAATTGCCAGTGCGGCGCGAAGCGACGCCCCAACCTCCGGCGTCGCCGGATCTCGCGCCTTCATGGTTCTCCCAACTCTACGCTTGAGTCACCCCGCTACGGCGGGGTTTTTTTTGCCTGGCTCCGCGGCTTGCGTAGAATAGCCGGCCCCAATCCGGAGCAACCCGAGGTCTCTACGCAATGGATGTCATCGCTCGCATCGCCCAGGAACTGAACGTGCACCCCCGCCAGGTGACCGCCGCCGTCGCCCTGCTGGACGAAGGCGCCACCGTGCCCTTCATCGCCCGCTACCGCAAGGAAGTCACCGGCGGTCTGGACGACACCCAGCTGCGCAGCCTGGAGACCCGGCTGGTCTATCTGCGCGAACTCAACGAGCGCCGCGCGACGGTGCTGGCCAGCATCTGCGAGCAGGGCAAGCTGACCCCGGAACTGGAACAGGCCATCCTGGAGGCCGACAGCAAGACGCTGCTGGAAGACCTCTACCTGCCCTACAAGCCCAAGCGCCGAACCAAGGCCCAGATCGCCCGCGAAGCCGGCCTGGAACCCCTAGCCGACCGCCTGCTGAGCCAGCCGGAACTGCATCCGGAGAGAGAAGCCCTGGCCTTCGTCGACGCTGACAAGGGTGTGGCCGATACCGCCGCGGCACTGGAAGGCGCCCGTCAAATCCTGATGGAGCGCTTCGCCGAGGATGCCGCCCTGCTGGGCGAGCTGCGCGAGAAAATCTGGAACCAGGGCATCCTGGCCTCCGCCGTGGTGGCAGGCAAGGAGAGCGAGGGCGCCAAGTTCCGCGACTATTTCGAATTCGAGGAACCGCTGGCCAGGATTCCTTCGCACCGGGCGCTGGCCCTGTTCCGCGGCCGCAACGAGGACGTGCTGAACCTCAAACTGAAGGTGGGCAAGGACGAGGACGGCGCCCACGCCACCTGCCAGGCCTTGGTGGCCCAGGCCTTCGCCGTCGCCGACCGCGGCCGGCCGGCGGACCGCTGGCTGCTGGACTCGGTGCACCTGGCGTGGAAGGTGAAGCTCTTCACCCGCATCGACCTGGACCTCAAGCAGCGCCTGCGGGAAGCCGCCGAGACCGAGGCCATCCGGGTGTTCGCCAGCAACCTGAAGGACTTGCTTCTGGCCGCGCCGGCCGGGCCGAAGGTGACACTGGGGCTGGATCCCGGCATCCGCACCGGCTGCAAGGTCGCCGTGGTGGATGCCACCGGCAAGCTCCTGGACACCGCCACCATTTATCCGCACCAGCCCAGAAACCAGTGGGACGAATCCATCGCCCTCCTCGCCACACTGATGGAGAGACACGGCGTGCAGCTGGTGGGCATCGGCAACGGCACCGCCTCGCGGGAGACCGACCAGCTGGTGGCCGATCTAGTGAAACGCCATCCTGACATCGCCATCACCAAGATCACCGTGTCGGAGGCCGGCGCTTCGGTCTATTCCGCTTCCGAACTGGCGGCGCGGGAATTCCCCGAACTGGACGTGTCGCTGCGCGGCGCGGTCTCCATCGCCCGCCGGCTGCAGGACCCGCTGGCGGAACTGGTGAAGATCGAGCCCAAATCGATCGGTGTGGGTCAGTATCAGCACGACGTCGATCAGACCCAACTGGCCCGCAGCCTCGACGCGGTGGTGGAAGACTGCGTCAACGCGGTGGGCGTCGACGTCAACACCGCCTCGGCCTCACTGCTGCGCTACGTGTCGGGACTGTCCCAGACCCTCGGCCACAACATCGTCGAATTCCGCAACAGCAATGGCCGCTTCACCAGCCGCAGCCAGCTCCGGAAGGTGTCGCGGCTGGGTGAGAAGACCTTCGAGCAGTGTGCCGGCTTTCTGCGCATCACCGACGGCGACAACCCCCTGGACCGCTCCGCCGTGCACCCGGAAGCCTATCCGGTAGTGGAGAAGATCATCGCCGGCACGGCCAAGGACATCCGCGAGCTGATCGGCAACGCCGGCTTCCTTCAGGCACTCAACGCCGGGCAGTTCGCCGACGAGCGCTTCGGCGTCCCCACCGTCACCGACATCCTGAAAGAACTGGAAAAACCCGGCCGCGACCCGCGCCCGGAATTCCAGAGCGTCCGCTACCAGGAAGGAATCGAGAAGATCACCGACCTCAAGCCCGGCATGCAGCTGGAGGGAGTGATCACCAACGTCGCCAACTTCGGCGCCTTCGTCGACATCGGCGTGCACCAGGACGGCCTGGTCCACATCTCCCATCTGGCCGACCGCTTCGTGAAGGACCCGCGGGAGGTGGTGAAGACCGGCGACCTGGTGAAGGTCCGGGTGCTGGAAGTGGACGTGGCGCGCCAGCGCATCGCCCTGAGCATGCGCAAGAACGCCGCAACAGGGGCGGGCCCGACTCCCCGGCGCCCGGACGAAACCCGCGGCGGCGAGCAGCGGGTGAAGCCGCGGGAACGGCGGCCGGCCGCGCCGCCGCCCCAGGGAGCCATGGCCGATGCCTTGGCGCGGGCCCTCAACAAACGCGGCGGCTGATTTCTCCCCGCTTCCTGCCACCGCAGCGGTTTTCGGCGGGCACGGCGGGGCGGAATGTCGGCCGCTTGGGCGCCATCCCGGGGAAGGCGCTAAGATGGTACCGGAGTTCTCCCCTCCCCCCGCAGGCATGAAAGGAAACCACCCTCCCCCGGAACCGACCAGATCCACCGATGGCGCGCCGCCGCTATCCCGAGCCGGTGAGTCCGCCTTCGGCCACGTTTTCCTGGAGACCCCCGACGCCACCGACTGCCGGCTGGAGATCGCCGGGCTCGGCGCCCGCGCCCACGCCTTTGCCATCGATTGGCACATCCGCTTGCTGCTGGCACTCACCTGGCTGCTGCTGGTGGGCTCATTGCTGTTTTCCTTCGAACAGATGGGACGGGCCGTCCGCCACCTGCCGGCTTCCTTCGGCACCTGGCTGTGGCTGGTGCCGGCGGCGGCCATTTATTTCCTCTACCACCCGGTGCTGGAAGTGGCCCTGAGCGGGCGCACGCCGGGCAAGCGGATGGCGGGGGTGCGCCTGGTCACCACCCAGGGCCACACCCCCGGCACCGGCGCGCTGCTGCTGCGCAACGTGTTCCGGCTGCTGGACTCCCTGCCCGGCCTGTACATCGTCGGCCTGGTGGCGGTGGCGGTGACCCGGCAGCAGGTGCGGATCGGCGACCTCGCCGCCGGACTGGTGCTGGTTTACGACGACACTGCCCAGATCAAGACCTTGCGCCGCGCCACCGGGCTGGCGCTGACCTCGCCCCTGGCGCCGGACGATCAGGCCCTGCTGCTGGACCTGACGGCGCGCTGGAAGGAGCTGGACGAGGACGCCCGCATCGAATTCGCCGGGCAGTTCCTGCGGCGTGTCGGCCGGCCGCTGCCGCCCGAGGACCGCAAGCGGCGCTACGGCCGCACGCTGAAACGGGCGCTGGATCAGCTCCTGGCGGAGTCCGAAGGAGTTCGCCGATGACCGAAGACGTCAAGAGGCGGGCCCTGGCACACTGGCTCGACGGCCGCCGCCCGGCCTGGCTGGAACTGGAGGAACAGTTGGGTCAGCGCGATTCCGGCGCGACCGCGGCAGTCGCCGCAGCCCGTGCCCTGCTGCACGGCTACCGCGCACTGGTGGCGGACTTGTCCCTGGCACGCCGGCTCAATCGGGACGGGCCGGTACCCCGCTATCTGGAAAACCTCTATTTGCAGGTGCACGAACAGCTCTACCGCGCGCCGGGCCATGCCCGGTTACGGCTGGCGGACGTCTACCGGCGCCAGGTACCCGGTCTGCTGCGGGAGAGGAAGACCAGCCTGCTGGCGGCTCTGGCGATCTTCGCCGGCAGCAGCGCCGCCGGCTGGGCGCTGGTGGCGAAATATCCGGAACTGGCCGGACTGTTCGCTTCCCCGGAAATGATCGAGCAAGTCCAGAGCGGCAAGCTGTGGACCGACCATCTCCTCAACGTGGTGCCCTCCTCCCTGCTGTCCCTCGGCATCGCCGCCAACAACATCGCAGTGACGCTGACCGCCTTCGCCCTCGGCGCGCTGTACGGCGCCGGCACCCTCTACATTCTGGGGCTCAACGGTGCGATGCTGGGGGGGATCTTCGCCTTCACCGCCAGCCACGGGCTGGCCGGCCGCTTGTTCCAGTTCATTATCGGCCACGGCGTGGTGGAACTGAGCGTGATCCTGATCGCCGCCGCCATGGGCCTCAGTCTCGGAGAGGCACTGATCCGACCCGGCAACCGCAACCGGCTGCAAGCCTTTCAGGACGCCACCCGCAAGGCCGGTACCGTGCTGCTGGCGGCCACCCCATTCCTGATCCTGGCGGGCCTGATCGAAGGCTTCGTCTCGCCGGATCCGCGCTACGGCCTGGCGGAACGCTGTGTCATCGGCCTGTGCAGCGGCATCCTGCTGTGGTGCACACTGCTGTTCGGCCTACCCGGCCGCCGCCTCAGGCGCTGATGCGGACCCGCTGCCGGCGGTAGTAGTCCAGCACTTGGCGGTCCAGCTGCCCGACCGGCCCCGCCACCACCGCCACCCCTGCCCGCAACAGTTTTTGCCGGGTCAGTTGGCGGCCGCGCAGATACTCCAGGGCGGCGAACTGGCGATAGGGATCGAGCCAGGCCTCGGCGGGTCCCCGGCTGATCTCGGTGACCGCGGTGTCTTCCACCGATGCCACCAGGACCTGGTGGCGGGGCGCCAGCAGCTGCACCGCCTGGAGCAATTGCGAGGCGGCTTCCGGCTGCTCGATGTCGGTCAGGAACACCACCAGTCCGCGCTGGGGGAGGAGCCGCCGCACTTCCAGGGCCGCCAGCAGCGGGTTGGACTCCTCGGCGGTGGCCGCCAGACCGCCCAGCAGTTGCCGGGTCCGCTGCACCGCGGCGCTGCCGCTGGCCAGCGGCGCCCGTTCCAGCAGGACCTGGGCGTAGGCCAGGCATCCCACCTGGTCGTCCTGGCGAACCGCCAGTTCCGCCAGGCGCGCAGCGACGTTGACGTAATGCTGCAGACGCTGCAGCGGGCCGGCGTGGATGCGGCTGGCTCGGCCGCAGTCCACCAGCAGCGCCAGCTGCAGCCGCTGGTCGCGCTGGAACCGCCGCACCACCGGCTTGCCGCGCCGCGCCGTGGCTTTCCAGTCGATTCCGCGGGGCGGATCGCCGGGCTGGTAATCCCGCATCTCCAGCAGCTCGAAGCCGCTGCCCGCCTGCCTGCGGTCGCGCCGCTCGCCACTGCGGCCGGTGGCGGGAGCGGCCCGCCACGCCAAGGCTGCCGGCACCACCCGGGTGGTCAGTCCATCCTCATGGCGCTGCGACCACCAGCACAGGCCGAGACCGCCCAGTATCCGCAGATGCAAGGGTCCCAGCGCCGCCACCCCCAAACGCAGCGGCACGACCGGTTGGCGCCGGGTCAGCGTCTCCCCCGGCTCCAGCCGGAGCCGTTGCAGCGGGTTGTCGCCCGCCAGCGGCGCCGGGTATTCCGGCTGGATGTCGAGCCGTAGCCGGGTCTTGCCGCCATTGCCGATCCGGATCTCGTACCAGGCAGGTTCCCCCAGGGCCGATGTTTCGGCCACGCTGCGCCGGAAGCGGTAGTGCGGGGCCAGGCGCAGCCGCTCCCAGGCGACGGCGAGCAGCCACACCGCCGCCAGCCAGGCCCAGATTCCCTGCAGCGGCGGGCCACTCCACTCCCCGGCGATGGCCAGCAGGAGCACCGCATGGGCCAGAGCCAACGCCCGCCCGGAGAGGGACATCAGAAGTTCTCGGCCGCGCGCGGTGCCGGCACCTGGGCTTCGATGGCGCGGTAGATCCCGAGGGCATCGAAGCCTTCCAGCAGCGCCTCCGCGGTCGGCAGCAGGCGATGACCGACCGCCAGCGGCGCCACCCCCTTGATGTCGTCCGGCAGCACGTAGTCACGGCTCTGCAGTAACGCCTCCACCCGTGCCAGCCGCATCACCGCCAGCACCCCGCGCGGTGATAGCCCCAGGCTCAATTGCGGATGGCGCCGGCTGGCGGCGCCGAGCGCCGCACCGTAGCGGTACAGGGCCGGCTCCACGTGCACCGCCGCCGCCGCCGCCCGCGCCTGCTGCAGCAGTTCCGGCGGCACCCGGCCGATGGCTTGCACGGCTTCGCCGTGACCGCCGCCGGGCCGGTCGTAGCGGCTCAGGATGGCGACTTCGGTGTCGGCGTCCGGGTAGGTCAGCAACAGCCGGACCAGAAACCGGTCCAACTGCGATTCCAGCAAGGGATAGACGCCTTCGAAATCCATCGGGTTCTGCGCCGCGATCAGGAAGAAATCCGGCGCCAGCGGATAAGTCTTGCGGTCCAGGGTGACGGCGTTCTCCTCCATCGCCTGGAGCAGGGCTGCCTGGGTCTTGGGTCCGGTGCGGTTGATCTCGTCCACCAGGACCACGTCATTGAACAGCGGCCCGGGGACGAACTCGAAGCGGTGGGATTCGGCATTGAAGACGTGCAGGCCGGTGATGTCCGACGGCATCAGATCCGCCGCCCCCTGCACCCGCCCGTAGCGCCCCCCCATTAACTGCGCCAGTGCCTTCGCCAGCAGGGTCTTGCCGAGCCCCGGCGGCCCCTCCAGCAGGGCATGGCCGCCGGCGATCCAGGCCAGGGTAAGGCCTTGCAGCACCGGTTCCAGGCCGTAGATGACCTTGCTCAGTTCCCGCTTGAGGATGTGGTGCAGCTTCTGGGCGGGGTTGAAACGGGTTGCGATGTCGTCCATTGGCGAAGTCCAGGGTGAAAATCTTCCGCAGCAAGGATCTCGGGAACCGGTGATTGGCCGGCCGAATATGCTATCAAAAAGTCACCCGCCGAACCTGCCGCAGCGTCTCGCTCAGCCGCAGCAGCGGCACGCGCCGTCCCGACCGCACACGCCGCAGGGTGGCCAAATCGGCCGCGGCAATCCCCGGATGCCGCCCCAGCCATTCCCAGGCTTCGCCCTCGTCCCCCATCTGCCGGGCCAGCCGCAGGTCCAGCAGCAGATGGCGCAGCAGTTCCCGGGCCAGTTCGTCGCGTGCGATGCGCCGGGCGAAGAAGCCGGCGGTCACCTCGACGAAGTCCGCCACCGACAGCCGCTGCTGCTGGGGCGCCACCGGCGCCAGGCGGTTGCTGTAGCCTGCCACGTACAGCACCCACATCACGCCCAGCAGCGCCAGGGTCCGGTGCAAGCGGCTGTCGCCGAAGAAGCGGTCGGGATCGTACAGTTCCGACAAACCGAAATGGTAGTCGTCGAAAATGACCGTGCCGTCCCCGGCCAGGGACTGGTTCAGCAGATTGGCGAGGAAGCGGGCGTTGTCGGCCTCGCCCAGGCGGCGGTTGCTGAACAGGTCGGGCGCCAGCGACAGCAGGATCTGGCCGTGGCCGGCGCTGATCTGCCAGAAGCCGACGGAGCGGCCGTCGGAGCGCAGCAGCAGATTGACGGCGAGATTATCGCCGCCCTGCGATTGCAACAGCCAGGTCTGCCGCATCAGAGCCGGCACGGTGCGGGTGGAAACAGCACCGACGCCTGCGGTCAAGGGCTGGTCCGGAAGCGGCAGCAACTGGTCCTCGACCGGCAGTTGTGCCTGAATCTCCGCCTGCACCGCGGCCATCTTCTGGCGGAAGTCCTGCCGGTCCGGTGGCGGCGGCTGCGGGTCCTCGTCCTCGTCCTCGTCCTGTTCTTGCAGAGACCAGCCGAAGTGCTCGAGAAAGCCCTTGACCTCGCAGAAGCAGGCCTCCTGCCGCGACCAGTCCGGCCGCCACAACACCGCACCGAGGAGGAGCAGGTTGTTGCCTCGCTCCACCCAGTCCTGCAGCGCCTGCCACTCCGCCGCCTGCACCTCCTTCGGTGCCGGCAGGCTGACGACCAGCACATTGCCGGCGGCGGCCTTCACCGCCACCTCCGGCAACTGGCGGTAGCGGTTGCGCAGGCTGGTCACCGCGACCCCCTGGCGCCGCAGCCACTCCGCCAGGCCTTTCAGTCCGGCCTGGCCGCGGTCGGAGCTGGTGGGTACCGACTGTTTCGGCTCCGCCGGCTGCGGCGGCACCAGCAGGAACAGGGTGATGGCCAGCGCCACCAGCGCCGTCGCCAAGGTAATGAGGCGTTCCTTCACGTCTGGCTCCGGACCAGCAGGCTCTGCCCGGCGCGGTGAAAGGCCGCCAGTTGGTCCGGGCCGGGCGTCTGGCGACCATACAGCAGCGGTTCGGCGGTCTCCAGCAGGCGCCGCAATGCCCCGATCTCCCCGGCCTGGCCGCTGGCGGCGCACAGTAGCTGGCGGTGGGTCAGGGTGGCGTCGGCGGGAAGGATTCCGCGGGCAGTCACGGCCGCGATCACCGACTCCAGCAGCACCGCCAGTTCCCGCCGTGGGGGACCGCCGGCCGCGCTGCCGGGTTCCGCCACGGTGGAAACCGCTGCCGCCCGCATACCGGCCGCCGGCCCGCGGCGCCGCCACCGCCGCGGCAGCCAGCCGGCGTGGTGCATTTCCCTCAGAACCAGGCCCAGGGACACCGCCACCAGGGATCCCAGCGCGAGGTAGAACAGCGCCCGGGCCGTGGCCGGCGACGGGGTGAGGGCCTCCAGCACGCCCTGCAGCCATCGCAATGGAAGATCCAGGTCGTGCCCCTTAAGCCGGTCGAGCCAGGCCTGCACGGCCTTGCGCCAGGGGTCGCCGGGGTCCGGGCTTTCCGGCTGCCGAACTTCACCAAGCAAGTCCAGCAGGGCGCCGCGCTCGACCACGACCCTTGCTTCCGCCACCCGCTGGGCGCGCTGGAGAAAGTGGAGCTGGGCCGGGGTGATGGTTGCGTCCACTTCCGGTTCGGTGAGTGGCCAGGACGCGCCGCTCAGCCAACTCGCCAGGCTGGGGCACTCCCGGATCGGGAAGGTGTCGTGTTCCTGCCTTCCCGCCAGCGCCCCGGCACAATCGGAAACGCTGCCGGCGCCGGCGGCGCCGGCGCACCAGCCCGCCAGCAACAGCCAGGTCGCGAGCCGCAGCAAGGTAGCGGGCCGCCGTCTCTGGGGCCTCAGCGGGCCAGCCGCTGGGCCAGGTCGGCACCGGACTTGCGCAGCCGGAGGTCGTGATAAACCACATAGGCCAGTGCGTAGAAATACGGCATCACCAATCCGGACACGACATTGCTGAGGATGTCCAGGAAGCCGAAGGATCCGGGCTGCGCAGTGGCGTCGGTCGTCCACACGCCGATCCCGATCACCACCGTGTAGAAGATCATCATCAGAATGCCCGGCACCATGTAGATGCTGACGGTCCGCCACCACAGCCCCCAGATGAGCTGGTGGCTGGCTTTCAGCGCCGCATAGCCGCCGCGCTCTTCGACGATGACGATAACCGGATACAGGCTCAGCGACATCATCAGAATGACGCCGGGCACCAGCAGCAGCACGCTGCCAAGGACAACCGCCACGGGGTAGAGGAGCGTCGCCAGCAGCAGCGCCGGCAGCCTTTTCCCGGCTACCCCCAAGGCACCGGTGAAGGTATCGGGGTGTTGCCGGACCAGGTTGTCGAGACGGACCAGGATGGCGCCATAGAAAACGAAGCTGACCACGATGTAGGCCACTATCACCGCCGCAAAGCGCGCCACGAGGGCCCCCACGTCCTCGTCCGGAGGCTGCGCGGCCGGGACCGACTGCACGCTCAAATGGCCGACCTGCAGCGTGAAGACTACTCCGATCAATGCCAGGATCAGTGAGAATCCGATCACCTTGGGAAACCCCTCCGCGAACAGACGGAAGCTCTGGTCCAGGATTTTTCCGATACTGCTGGGCTGTTGCGGCAAGCTATACATGGATGCGCATCTCCGATTACAGGGAACCAGCCACGGACCGGACCGATGGCCCGCCCGCGACCAGTATACATTCAATGGCGCAGCGGAAACGGGGACTGAGGCCGGCCGGGCCGGCCACCGCCGTCAATACAGGAAATGCACCGCTAGGACGTGCACGGTTCCGGTGATCACCAGCATCCCGAACAGGGGGATGTGCACCACGTGCCAGAGGGCGAAGATCCGCCGGTAGGCGGTGTATTCCGCCACCCGCCGCACCGCATC
>Ga0233425_10008035_pt1 | contig 14313 bp, 5 predicted proteins | sample Watercolumn_Towu_2_FD_181712 | JGI IMG/M metagenome (GOLD analysis project Ga0233425, IMG submission 181712) | Freshwater microbial communities from Lake Towuti, South Sulawesi, Indonesia - Watercolumn_Towuti2014_140_MG | ecosystem: Environmental > Aquatic > Freshwater > Lake | place: Indonesia...
CGTGAGTTTCATTCGCTCCGGCTGAGGGCCGTTGAGGTGCAGGGCGCGCCACACGGGGTTCTTCTTCTGCCAGTCCTGGAGCCACGTTTTGCGATCGGGCTCCGCCGCGCGGGCCGCGGCCGTCCACAGCGTCCCGAGGACCAGAGCGGTCCCGATCCAAGCTGCTTGCCGGTTGATTCGCATCATCGCCGTCTCCTTGATCCAGGGGTTTCCAAGCGTTGTCAGTAGTATCGCCGGTCCCTACTCGCGGGGCAAGTGTTCGGAGTGCGGCCATTCATCGCCGCTTTCCTCCTTTTCCCACCTTTCTCCGTCCCGAGAAAAGGCGAAAGAGGAGAAAGCGGCAACGACCATGAGTATGGCGCCCGGGCCGCACTCCAAAGCTTGCTCACTTCGGCAATGCCTCGAACACGTACACCTGGAACGGGGCGAACTCCAAAGTCCGCGCATGGCCCACCTCGACCTCGACCGCCGCCTTGCCCTGGTCTTCCTTCCACGGGCTGCTCAAACGATACCGCCCTGCCGCGCCTGCCGGCAGTTCCAGCGCCTTGCCGATGTCCAGGGCAAAGGTCCGGGGCTTGTCGCTCGGGTTGCGCAGCATGAGGATGCCCTTGCGGGGCGACCAGGAGGACACGCCGTAGACCTCGGCCTTGGCCGGGTCGCCGCCGATCCAGTGGGCGTCGATTAGCACGTCGCTGTTGGCACGCGACCACTTGGCGCCCTCGACCAGCACGTCCCACATCTCGGCCGTGAGCAACTGCGGCGTAATGTACAACTCCTGCACGTTCACGCCGATGCCGAAAAAGCTCCGCACCTCGCTGGTCCACTCGCGCAGGTCCTTGCCCAGTTTGCCGGCCAGGCCGTAGCGCGCGTGGCAGATGCCTTGATTCATCAGCGAATTGAGCGGATAGAGCGGCCCGCGGAGCACGATGTTGTGATACGTCTCGTTGTCGCGATAGGTGATCCACTTCTGGCGCGTCGGGCCCCAGCCGTGCTGGCCCATGTCGTCGCCGGACCGCCACGTGGAGTCGCAGTGCCACAGCCAATAGGGCGACGGCCAGGTGCCGGTCGTCACGTTGACGAACAGCGAGGGCCGCTTTTCGCGCAACGCATCGACCATCGCGAGCATGGCCTCGATGTCGTCGGTGAACTGGGGGCCCACGCCGCCGAGGTTGTTGCCCGCGCCTACGCCGTCGAACTTGAAGTAGTTGATGCCGGCGTCGTCCATCAGGCCCTCGCAAGCGCGGCGGAACCAGGCAAAATACTTCTTTCCGGAGAGGGCAAACCCATTGGGATTGATTTCAAAGCCCTGCTGGCGCCCGTGGGCAAGGCGCTGGTCCTTGGCCGTGCCGTAGCCGCCCCAGGGCGAGAGCCAGATGCCCACCGCCGTGCCGTGCTTGATGGCGGCGTCGCGGAGGGGCCGGAAGCCGTTGGGAAAGCCGGAATGGAACTGCCACAGGGTCTTGTTGTCGTCCCAGCCGTCGTCGAACACGATGCTATCGAGCTTGGCCCCGCGCCGGCCGATGAACTCCTTGCCAAAAGTCTCGATCACGGCCAGCGATTCGGCGTCGTTGAACTTGCGGCCGTCCCAAGCGATGTCGTACCAACTGTTGTAGTGGAGGAATGGCCGGTACGGGAAGGCCCGTTCGCGCTCCAGGTAGTAGAGGAAACCGCGGCGGAACTGGCCCTCCGGCGTCGTGCCGACCACCGACGACTGCGCGAGCGACTCGCGCGCGGCCAGGGCGCGGTTGCGAACAATCGACGAGCGAATGCGCCCGGCCTGCACGCTCGTTTTGGCCATGGGATGCTCGCAGGCGAAGAACAGCCGGCCGGCCGCCGCGGGCGATCCGTCCACCGAGCCCATGGGCCGGGCGTCGGGCGCTGTGATGTCCACCAGCACGAGTTCCTTCAGGTCCAGTGGCTTCTCCCCTGCCGAAACCGCGACGCGCTGCACTACGCAATTCGACTGGTCGCGGAGCCATGCCTTCCAGGCGACGCGAAATGACCCATCGGGCGTTGAAAGCGCGAGCGTGACCTGGCGACCGGGCGAACGATCGGCCAGGCGCCGCGCGTTCGGGTCGGCCGGCAGGGGTCCGACCTTAGCCGGTTCCACGAGTTTCAGGTCCGACGCTTTGTGTACCTTTCCGCCGGCCAGCACGAGCGAAAACGCCTCGCCGCCTGCCAACTGCACGGGCGTCTTGCCGGAGCGGTCCACCACGGCCGCCAGAAGCAGCTTGCCGTCCGCCGTGGTCCAGGCGACATCCAGGGCTTGGTTGCTCAGCGATATGCGCCCGTCCTTGACCTCGGCGACAGCCTGGCCGGGTGGCGTCCCCGGGTAATCGAGCGCTGCGGCAATCCGCAGTCCGGGCGCAAGGGTCATCGCGGCGGCCCATGCGGCCGCGGCCAGCGTGTAGGACAAGTCTTTCATGGTAGCACACCTTTCTGTGGATCTGCTGGACGGTGAGATTATGGCACACTTCGGCCCGGTTCGCAATCCGCGGACGTGGTAGGACCCGAACTTCCGTCAGGCGTTGGCCAGAGGGCTCCAGTGGGCGGCAGGCCAGTGAGGACTTCGCTTCGGGGCACTCTTGCGGGTTCCGGGACAGGATTCAGATCGGTGACCCGCTCGGCAGTGACGAAGATGCCGTCCTCGGATTGGTCCGGGAGCGTGCCGACCTGAGAGATCGAAAAGTTCGTGCCGTCGTAGTGCAACGCCCACACACCGGAGTTGGAGCCAGGTTCCTGAGTGATAATCGCGTCGCCCTGCAATCCCGTTCACCGGCCCGCTCCTGCCTTCTGGATGTTACCAGGGGTAGTTGGCGACATAGAAGCCTTCCACCGGGTTGCCGGAGACCCCGAGCCGGTGCGCGCTTCTCGACACCGAATAGGAAATCCCCGTGAAAAGAAAAACGGGAGAGAACATTTACAGGGAGCCACACCTATCAAGCCGTCGTGAACCGGCCCACCAGATCGCGCAGCGACAGGGCCTGCGCGCCCAACTGCTCGCTGCTGGACGCCATTTCCTCGCTCGCGGCGGCCGCGCGTTCTGTCACTTCGGAAACGCTCTGGATGGCGCCGGACACGTCCTTGGCACTGGAGGCCTGCTGGACTGCGGCGGAGGCGATTTCGGCGATCTCCCGCGCTGTGGTCTCCACGCCCGCGATGATTTCCTCGAGCGACTTGCCCGTGGCCGCGCTGAGTTGCGCGCCTTCCTCCACGCGCTGCGTCGATTCTTTGATCAGGGTCGAAATCTCGCGCGCCGCGTGGTTCGAGCGCTCGGCCAGCTTTCGCACCTCGTCGGCCACCACGGCGAACCCCATGCCGTGGTCGCCGGCGCGCGCCGCCTCGATGGCCGCGTTCAGGGCCAGGAGGTTCGTCTGGCTGGCGATCTCGGCGATCACCTGGATGATCTCGCCGATCTGCTTGGAACTGGTCTTGATCAGTTCCATGGCCTCGATCGACTTCTGCACGGCAGTCCCTCCCTGCTGGGCCAGGCCGCTGGTCTGCCTGGCCAGCCGGTCGGCGTTCACGGCGCTTTCCTTGACGGCCTCGACGCTTCGGGCCAGTTCTTCGATGGAGGCCGTCATGTGCTCGACGTTGGTGGTCTGCTCCTGGGCGCCGGTGGCCAGGTTTTGCGAACTCTCGGCGATGACGCGGGCGCCGTCGGCAAACTGGCCGGCGCTTTCGGTGATCTGCCCGATCATGGCCCTGACGTTGCCGATCGTGCAGTTCAGGGCCTTGCCCACGCCGGCAAAATCCTGGGCCACGCCGGCGGTGTCCTCATCGGCGGCCCCCTCGGAGTAGCGGCGCGTGAGATCGCCTTTGGCCATGCACTCCAGGACCGCCGCCACCTTGCCGACTTCCTCCGCCTGGTACTTCGCAACGTGGGCCGCGCGGCGCGCCGCCTGCTTGACGGCCGTCTGGTCCATGGCCACCTCCCAAGCGCCGACGACCTTCCCCTGGCGGTCCTTAATGGGGACGCCGGTGTAGGTGATCTCCAAGTGGTGCTTGCCCGGATGCGCGTCGGTCTCGCTGGTTGCCGGCCGGCCTTCGCGAATGGCCCTGGCCACGGCGCACCGGTCGGTCCTGCACTCGGAAGCCTTGAAATGTTCCCAACACTTCCTGCCCGCAATCTCGTGTTTGGAGAGGCCGATCAAGTCGGCAGCCACCTGGTTCACGTAGCGGACGGCCAACTCCTTGTCGACGATCATGGCGGGGACCGGCATGGCATCGATGTGTCCCACCAGCGTGGCGATGGTCTGGTTCACGCCTTCAACCACCTGCCGATACCCGCCTTCGTGCTTGGAGGCGTCGGCGCGCGTCGCTAGGTTGCCCTCGATTGCGGCTTGCGAGAGCATGTCGGCGTCGGCGATCATGGCGTGGATGGCGGCGATGCAGCGGTTGAGGTTGTTCTTGATTTCGTTGAAGTCGCCGTGGTACTCGTCGGTGATTGTCGGCGGCAGGTCGCCCTTGGAGATCCGGTCCACGTACTTGGCGGCCACGTTCAAGGGGTTGACCACCGCGTCGAGCGTTTCGTTGACGCCCTGGACAATCTTGCGGAAGTCGCCCTGGTGCTTCGAGGCATCGGCCCGCGTGGAGAGTCGGCCTTCCGTGGCCGCACGTGACAGGGCGTTGGCGTCGGCCACCAGGGCGTTGATGGCCTCGACGCATTGGTTGAGGTTGAGCTTGATTTCGTTGAAATCTCCGTGGTAGACGTCGGTGATTTTCGGCGGGATATCGCCCTTGGAGATGCGGTCCACGTACTCGGCGGCCACGTTCAAGGGGCCGATGACCGCGTCGAGCGTGGCGTTGACGCCCTCGATCATGGGACGGAATTCCCGGCCCACCAACGCGGGGTTGCCGCGGGTCTGAAGTTGGCCCTGGACGGCGGCTTGGGTCAAACGCTTGGCCTCGCCGATCAGCACGCGCAGGGTCCTGGAGATGTTCTTGGCGATGAGCCCCGCAAAGACGCATCCCAGCACCACGCCCGCGATGGCCAGCGCGATCATGGTCATGTTGGCATTGTCCGCCGTGGCGGCCATACGCTGTTCGGCGCGGGTCCGCAGTTTTTCGGCGCCCTCTCCGATTTCGCGCGCCTTGACCACCATCAGCGAATCGGCTTCCCGGGCCCGAATCGCCCCGGCCCGGTACTGCCTGCCGGCCGCCTCATACCCGCCCAGTTCCGCCAAGACGGCTTGGGAGGCCTTGCGGAGTTCGGGCTGGTCCTTGACGGCGTCGGCCCAAGCTGCGGCCCCGGCCTTGGTCTTCTCCAACTGGGCCTGGTAAGCGTCCCATTCCTTGTCGGCCTTGGTGAGGATGAAGTAGACTGCGGTCGTTCTCAGGAGGAGGAAGGGCTTGACGACCTGGTCGTCCAGTTCGCGGCCGACGCATGCCCAATGGGCGATGCGGACCGCACTTTTCGCCTTTTCAGCGGCCTGGCGTGCCGGGGCGATCACTTCCATCGCCGCCTTGTCGAGGTTGTGGGTCACCTGCCAACCGGTGGTTCTCCATGCCGCCAATGCCTCGTCCTGAGAGGTGCGGCTGGCCACGAGGGCGGCAAAGGCCTTGCCATATTCGGTGGCCGCGGAAATGGCCGCCGCCACGAGGGGCCGCTCGTCCTCGGTCAGATCCTCGGAGGCGCGCAGGCCATCCAATTGGGCCAGCACCTTCTTCTGGCTGTCGTCCCATTTCTGGGCGCTGTTCTTGGTGTCGGAGCCGTACTTCTCGAAACCACGCAGGACGAAGTTCTTCTCCTCGCGGCGAGCATTGAGGAGGTCCTGGATGACTTGGCCGGCGCCGTCGGTCACCTCGGCGATGCGCTCCACACATTCCAGCCGGTTCCAGCCCAGGAAACCCAAGATGGCGGCAATGGCGATCACGGCGCCGAAGCCGACGGCGAGTTTGGTCCCGATTTTGACGTTGTTCAGAGCGTTAGAGAGTCTCATCATCACATCTCCTGCCCAAGTGTGTTGGTGGACGGCGCGCGGCCCTCTCACAGAATATAGGTTGGAATTTGCGGGCTATGCATTAACATGCCACTTTGGCAATCCGGCCCAAGTGCCTGCGCGCCGGGCCGTTTGGCGGATATACTTGGAAGAGCGCGGAGTGGCGGGTGGCATGGTTCAGAAGTCGCCGCTGGCCGGTGACACATTGTAGGTCCCGCTTGCCGAGCGGGACCTGGGCGACAAGGTCCCGCTCGGCAAGCGGGACCTACTGGTTGTTACCCACTTTTGAACATGCCTGGCGGGCCGCGGCAACGGCCACACGGCCTCGCCTCCCAGGGACCGCGGCTCCCGAGTTTTCTCCCGTGACTGAGGATGTTTTCCATGCGAAGAGCCTTTCTAATCGAAGTGTCGAGTCTTCTGCTCGTGCCGGCTTTACTGATGATGACGGGATGCGGGGGCAAGCCCGAGCCGCCCAAGCCTGAGCCTCCTCGGGTGACAGTGGCCCACCCGGAAGTGCAGACCCTGATGGAACGCGAGGACGTCTATAACGGCTGGCTGGAGGCTTACAAGTCGGTGGAGGTCCGGGCTCGCGTGCGAGGGCACATTACCAAGGTGCTTTTCAACGATGGCGACCTGGTAAAAGAGGGGCAGCCGTTGTTTAACCTCGACTCTGCGCCGTTTGAGGCGGAACTGAAGCAGGTGGAGGCCCAGGCCAAGTCGCTGGAGGCCCAACGCGTGGCCGCGCAGAGGACCGTGGACCGCGACAAGCCCTTGGTGAAGACCCAGGCGGTCTCGCAAGAGGAGTTCGACAAGGCCGTGGCCGACCTCGCTTCGATCGAAGCCCAGATCCTGGCAAAAGCTGCGGAAGCCGAACGACTCCGCTTGGATGTGAAGTACGCCAAGATCGAGGCCCCCTTGGCGGGCAGGATCAGCAAGGCGGCCCTGACCGAAGGCAACCTGGTCAACGCCGGCGGCAGCGATCCGCTGTTGACCACGATCGTCGCCATCGACCCCATCTACGTCGATTTCTATGTGGACGAGCGGTCCATCCAAGAGTACCAGAAGATCGGCGCGCGCGAGCAGAACAAAGAGGAGCGCAAGAAACCGCTCCGCGAGCAGGACATCCCCTTTTCCTTCGGCCTCGACACCGAGCAGGACTTCCCCAACACCGGCAAGATCGTCTTTGCCGACAACAAGTACACCGAGGGCACGGGCACGATCCTGCTTCGCGGCCGGTCCGACAACCCCAACGGTCGGCTCATCCCTGGCTCGCGCGTCCGGGTGCGAATTCGTCTGGGCAATCCGACCCAGGCATTGCTGGTCCCCGAAATCGCGGTGCTCTCCGACCAGGACAAGAAGTACCTGTTCGTCCTTGGGAAAGACAACGTGGTGAAACGCTGTGACATCGATGGCCGCGGCGGCCTGGTGGGTGACAAGCGGGTAGTCCGCCCCCCCGTTGGCACAGACAAAGTTGAATTCGGGCCGGAGGATTGGCTGATCACCCAGGGTCTCCAGCGAGCGCGGTTGGGCTACGCTGTCCAGCCGCTGGACGACAAGGGGCAGCCGGTCGCCGGGACGGGCAGCAAGGAGTAGCAGGGGCTGACAGAACTGTAGGACGGATTGCCAATCCGTCCTACGGCGGTTGGCACTGCCAGCGGTTGGCACTGCCAGGCCCTCAAAAGCAATCAAAGAACCGATAGGATCCGCTCATGTTTGCTCGTTTCTTCGTGGACCGGCCGGTCTTTGCCACCGTGCTTTCGCTGGTGATCGTCATCATTGGCGGGGTGGCGTACAGTCGCTTGCCTGTGGCCCAGTACCCTGAGGTCGCGCCGCCGACGGTCCAGGTTTCGGCCAGTTATCCCGGCGCCGACGCGGAGACGGTGGCCACCACGGTGGCCTTTCCCATCGAGCAGGAGGTCAACGGCGTCGAGGGGAGCATCTACATGGCCTCGCGATGCACCAACGACGGCCAGATGTTCCTCGACGTGACGTTCAAGCTGGGCACAGACCTGGACATGGCCCAGGTGCTGGTGCAAAACCGCGTTGCCGTGGCCCAGGCCAAGCTGCCCGAGGACGTGAAGCGGATCGGCGTGACCACGAACAAGAAGTCGCCCAGCATCCTGCTTTGCGTGAACCTGATTTCCGACAAAGTGGACGGCCGCGACCGCTATGATCAGCTTTATCTGAGCAACTATGCCTCGCTCAGAGTGAAGGACGACCTGGCACGCATCGAGGGCGTGGGCGACGTGACCTTCTTGGGCCCGCGCGACTACAGCATGCGCGCCTGGCTCGATCCGCAGAAGCTCGCCTCGCTGAACATGACGCCCGGCGACGTGATCAAGGCCATCCGCGAGCAGAACGTGCAAGTGGCCGCCGGCCAGCTCGGGCAACCCCCAGTGCCCAAGGGCGTGGCCATCCCGTATCAACTGGTCATCAAGACACAGGGACGGCTTACGAGCGAGGCGCAGTTCGAGAATATCATCGTCAAGACCGGCTCCAAGGGCGAAATCGTCAAGCTCCGCGACGTGGTGCGCAAACCCAAGTACGATGCGCAGGGGCGGCTCGTCGAGACCGGCATGGAACTGGGCGCGAAGAACTACGACGTCAACAGCTACCTCGACGGCGATCCGGCGGCCACCCTGGCCGTGTTCCAGTTGCCAGGATCGAACGCGTTGGAAACCGCCGAGGCCATCAAGGCCAAGATGGAGGAACTGAAAAAGGACTTTCCCGAGGGCCTGGACTACAAGATCGTCTACGACACCACGGTGTTCATCGACGAATCGATCCACGAGGTGAAGAAGACCCTGTTCGAGGCCTTCGTGCTGGTCTTCGTCGTGGTCCTCATCTTCTTGCAGGACTGGCGTGCCACCTTGATGCCCATGATCGACGTGCCGGTCTCGCTCATCGGCACCTTCGGCGTCATGGCGCTGATGGGTTTTTCGCTCAACAACCTGAGCCTGTTCGGGCTGGTGTTGGCCATCGGCATCGTGGTGGACGACGCCATCGTGGTGGTGGAGAACATCGAGCGGTGGATGGCCAAGGGCCTGCCCCCGCGCGAGGCGACGATCAAGGCCATGGACGAGATCACCGGGCCGGTCATCGCCATTACGCTGGTGCTCAGTTCGGTGTTCATCCCCACGGCTTTTCTGGCCGGCATCACCGGGCAGTTCTACCGGCAGTTCGCGCTGACCATCGCCGTATCGACGATCATCTCGGCGATCAACGCCATGACCATGGCCCCGGCACGCGCCGTGACCCTGATCAAGCCGCACGTGCATGGCGAAGAGAGCCACCGCGAGGCCCTCCCGCGCTGGGGCATGGCGCTGTTGATCGGCTACTTCATTAGCCGGCTGGTGGAGCCTTTGGTCTTCTCCGCGCTTCATATCTCTGCGGGCGGCCAGGGCCACGAGAAGCCTTCGCCGCAGGAGCAGGCCATGTTTTGGGGCGCCCGCTTGGGCATCGTGCTCGTGTGCAGCGTGCCCGGCTGGTTCGCCTTCGCGCCGGTCAACGCGGTGCTCAATAAGTTCCTCGGAGGCTTCAACCGGGTCTTCGACCGCCTCTCCAGCGGCTATGGCGCGTTGGTCCGCGGCATGCTTCGCGTGTCGTTCATCCTGCTGGTGGTCTACGGCGGCCTGTTGGCCATGACCGTCCAGGGCTTCAACGTAGTGCCCAAGGGCTTCATCCCCGACCAGGACAAGGGCTACCTGGTCGTCAACGCGCAACTGCCCGACGGGGCCAGCCTGGAACGCACCGACCGTCTGGTCAGCGAACTGAGCAAGATTGCCAAGGACACCGAGGGGATTGCCCACGTGATCGCCGTGCCCGGCTACTCCACGCTGTTGAGCACCAACATCAGCAACGTGGGCGGGATGTTCGTGATCCTCCAGCCGTTTGAGGAACGCAAGCACAATCCGGAATTGCACTCCTCCAAGATCGCCGCCGTGCTGCGGCAGAAGTTCGACGACTACCGACAAGCCACGATCGGCGTCTTCGGGGCCCCGCCTGTGGAAGGTCTGGGCTCCACCGGCGGCATCAAGCTGCAGGTCCAGGACAGGCGGGCCGCGGGCCTCCGCGCCCTACAAGGGGCGGTGGAGGCCACGGCCGACGAGGGCCGGCGCGAACCTGGCATCCGCGCGCTGATCTCCACCTTCAGCATGACCCAGCCCCAGGTCTTCGTGGACATCGACCGGGACAAAGCCAAGGCCCAAGGGGTTTCTTTGGAGGAAGTGAACAACACCTTGCAGTCCTACCTGGGCTCGTACTACGTCAACGACCTGACGTACCAGAACCGCAACTGGCAGGTGAACATCCAGGCCGCGCCGGAATATCGCCTGCGCGTCGAGGACATCGGACGCCTGGAGGTCCGCAACGCCAAAGGCGACCGCGTGCCCCTGGCCACCTTGATCCACGTAAAGAACACCACCGGGCCCGCGATCGTCAACCACTACAACCTCTTCCCGTCTGCTGAAATCACCGGCATTCTGGCCCCGGCCACCAGTTCGCGCCAGGGCATCGAAATCATGGACCGTGTGGCCAAGGCCCAGCTTCCGCAAACGATGGGCTACGAATGGACGGAACTGAGCTACCAGGAACTCGACGCCGAGAAGGACACGCTGAGCAAACTGATCTTCCCGCTGTGCGTGCTCTTCGTGTTTATGGTCTTGGCCGCGCAGTACGAGAGTTGGTCGCTGCCGCTGGCCATCCTGCTGATCGTGCCCATGTGCCTGCTCTCGGCGCTGATCGGCGTGTGGATGGCCGGCCTCGACAACAACATCTTTGTGCAGATCGGCTTCGTGGTCCTGATCGGGCTGGCGGCCAAGAACGCGATCCTGGTGGTCGAGTTCTCCAAGCAACTGGAGGACTCGGGCATGGGGCGCGTGGAGGCCGTGGTCGAGGCCTCGCGCACCCGTCTGCGGCCGATCCTTATGACCGCCTTCGCCTTCATCCTCGGTGTGGTGCCCATGGCCGTGGCCAAAGGCGCGGGAGCAGAGATGCGCGTGCCGCTGGGGATCGCGGTGTTCAGCGGGATGCTGGGCGTGACGTTCTTCGGGCTGGTCTTTACGCCGATCTTCTACTCGATTATTATGCGGTTTATGGGAAAGAAGGAGCCGGCCGGGAAGTGACCTGGGCGACAGGGCGACGTCCGGTGGCCTCCCCCGCGGGAAATGTGAGCATGCGGTAACGCAAAGCTGCGTCCGATGTGCAGCCCTATCGAGGACGCTGTCGCTCGAGCAGTTTGCGAAGCTCTGCCGCCTGTTCCTCGCTTAGGCCGGATGCAAGCTGCTCAGGGGACAGCCCGCGCAGGCGTTCTTCCGGCGGCAGCCCTCGCAGGCGTTCTTCCGGCGGCAGCCCACACAGACGCCGCTCGGCAGGGACCGACTCCAGAACCTTAGTTAAGGTCTCATCAGGGACCGACTCCAGAACATTGGTAAGAATTCCCTCCGGGACCGACTCAAGAACATTGGCAAGAATTTCCTCTTCGACTTCCATAAGATTGTCCGAATGCCTATGTTGCATGGCAAATACCTCCCCCGCGGCGCGGAACTGTTGGACCTGCTGCAGCATGTAGTGCAGCAACCCACGACGACCGGTGCGTGTCAACTCTTCTATTATACGCTGGCGGTCCTGAAGGAAAACGCGGCTCACGAGGGACAGGACGGGCTGATCGCGCGCACCCGCCACGTCGGTTTCTATCAACCACGTCGTAAAAGGCGAGCCGGACACCCGAAAGGTCCCCGGTTCTTCCTCAAGGGGCTCCCATCCCAACCGCCGCATTTCCTCGCGCGCCGCGGCGTTCAGGACCGGCGCCAAGACGATCAGCGAAATCTCGTTGTGGAGGACTGCCGCGATCTCCTGGCTGTGCCACAAGTAGGAACAGCCGGCGAGGTGCGCCATATCGCCCCGCTCTAGGGCATCCGGCGGGGCCTTGAACTCGATCAACGTGTACCGATTCAGCAACGGCACGAGCGCCGAGAGGTCCCGCTGGGCAGCCTCCGAAAGCGGTCCCTCCTCTCGCCGCACGAGCAGAATGTCAACTCGCAACGGCATCTTGCCCACCGGGACTTCCTCGCTGACGCTATACGCCGAATCCAACTCGTAACGCAGTAGCCGCACCAACAACGGGTGCCACCACGTGCGCGTTTTCCCCGGTTGTTCGCCAGGCCCGGAAGTTTCGGATTGCTGCGATTCGATCATCACAGCAGTGTACCACAGCGCGCAGGGCGGGGCGAGTGGAACTGCGACCTGTTGGGTAGGCCGAAAAATGGGGACTGGCTCCGCCGCGGACGTTCGATTAAGGCGTGAACCTCGGTACGGCAAGCGGCGGTGCCTGTCCCCTTTTTTCGGCCGGACGGCACGTGGCTGCGCCTGGAACAGGGGACAGGCACCGCCGCTCGCCGTGCCGTACTTCCCGCGTTATCAATGACTCCCGCGGCGGAGCCAGTCCCCTTTACAGGCTGCCGTTCATAGTTGAGAACTTACCCCACGCGGCGCAGAATCCGCCAGCCCTACTCGACGGTCACGCTCTTCGCCAAATTGCGCGGCTTGTCCACGTCGCAGCCGCGCGCCACGGCGATGTGATAGGCCAGGAGTTGAAGCGGGATGACCGTGACGATCGGCTGCAGGAACTCGGACACAGACGGGACTTCGATGATGTCGTCGGCCAGGCGCACCACTTCCGTGTCGCCCTCGCCCACCACGGCGATGACCGGCCCGCCGCGCGCCTTGATCTCCTGGAGATTGGCCATCACCTTGTCGTAGACCGTGCCTTGCGGCATGAGAAACACGCTGGGGGTGTGCGCGTCGACCAGGGCGATCGGGCCGTGCTTCATCTCCGCGGCGGGATAGCCCTCGGCGTGGATGTAGCTGATTTCCTTGAGTTTCAAGGCCCCTTCCAATGCGGTGGGGAAGTTGAACTGCCGGCCCAGGTACAGGAAGTTGTTGCAGCCGGCATATTTTTCCGCAATGCGCTTCACGGCGTCGTTGCACGCCAGCGCTCGCCGGACCTTGTTGGGCAATTCCTGCAATTCCCCGATCATGCGCAGGCCCGCGGAGTAGCTCAGGTGCTTGAGCCGGCCGAAATACAAGGCAAGCATGGCCAGGACGGTACACTGGGAGGTGAACGCCTTGGTCGAGGCCACGCCGATCTCCGGGCCGGCGCGAAGGTAGACGCCGCCGTCGGACTCCTGGGCGATGGTGCTGCCCACGACGTTGCAGATGCCGAGGGTCGGGTGGCCTTTGCGTTTCATTTCCCGCAGCGCGGCCAAGGTGTCGGCCGTCTCGCCGCTTTGGGTGATGGCAAACACCAGGGTGTGATCGTCCAGGGGCGGGTTGCGGTAGCGGAGTTCGCTGGCATATTCCACCTCGGCCGGCAGGCGCGCAACGGCCTCCAGTCCATACTCGCCCACCAAAGCCGCGTGCCAACTCGTGCCGCAGGCCGTCATCACGATCCGGCGCACCGAGCGGAGTTGCTGCGGCGAAAGGTTGAGCCCGCCGAACTTGGCCGTGGCCGCGTCGTGGTCGATCCGGCCGCGCATCGCGTTCTCTACCGTTTCTGGCTGCTCGAAGATCTCCTTGAGCATGTAGTGCGCGTAAGGGCCGAGGGCCACGTCGTTGGCGTCGAGGTCCAGGACGTGGACGCGATGGTCGATTTGGCCCTGGTCGCGGTGGACCACGCGCAGGGAATCGGCCGTGATCGCCGCGACCTCGTGGTCGGCCAGGTAGACGATCCTGTCGGTGTAGCCGGCCAGGGGCGAACTGTCGCTGGCCAAAAAGTGCTCGCCGTCGCCCACGCCCACCACCAAGGGGCTGCCCAGGCGCGCGGCGATGATCACCTCGGGCCAGTCGCGGAAGAGGACGGCCAGGCCGTAGGTGCCCTGGAGCTGGGCCAGCGCCGATTGCACGACCGCCACAAGCGGCCGATAACCGTCTGCCTCCATATGCTCGACGCAGCCTTGGCGCTTGAGACCACTGGCGATCAAGTGGGCGATGACTTCGCTGTCGGTTTCGGAGCGGAACGGGTAGCCTTCGCTCTCCAGGCGTCGCTTCAGCGTCTGGAAATTCTCAATCACGCCGTTGTGGACCACGGCCAGGAGACCATTTCCCCCAATATGGGGATGGGCATTTACGTCGTTCGGCACGCCATGCGTTGCCCAGCGCGTGTGACCGATGCCGATTTCGGGGCGAACCGTCAGACTGGGAACGCAGTGAGCCAGTCGGTCGATGCGTCCCACCGTCTTGAAGATTTCGATCCCCCCGGTATGGCTGGCAACCGCCAACCCGGCACTGTCATATCCACGGTACTCCAGCCGTCTGAGGCCCGTGAGAAGGTAATCGACAACATCCCGGGAACCTACGTAACCGACGATCCCGC
>Ga0233425_10008036_pt1 | contig 14312 bp, 15 predicted proteins | sample Watercolumn_Towu_2_FD_181712 | JGI IMG/M metagenome (GOLD analysis project Ga0233425, IMG submission 181712) | Freshwater microbial communities from Lake Towuti, South Sulawesi, Indonesia - Watercolumn_Towuti2014_140_MG | ecosystem: Environmental > Aquatic > Freshwater > Lake | place...
TCACATCCGCGCTCACCGTGTTTTGATCGCGCGCCGCGTTCGCGAGCTCGCGGAACGCGGGTAGATTTTCAATTGGGGGAAGTAAACCGGAAAGGTTCATAATTCGCAATTCGTAATTCGCAATTCGTAATTCGTAATTCAAAATTCGGAATTACGAATTACGAATTGCGAATTTAGTTAAACCGGTTCATCGCTTTCGAAATTCCATCGCGCAACCATACGTCAATCGCCTCGATCGCGCGCGCGAAGGTTTCGTCCATCAAAACGCGTTCGTCTGCATCGAAATTTCCGAGAACGTGATCCACGTCCGCGTTTGGATCGGGGCGACCGATGCCGACGCGCAAGCGCGGAAAATCGGACGTGCCGATGCGCGCGATGATGGATTCCATGCCGTGATGTCCGCCCGCGCTTCCGCGCGACCGCATTCGCAATTTGCCGAGCGGCAGATCGAGATCATCGTAGACGACGAGTAAATCGTGCGGCGCGATTTTGTAGAACGCGAACAGTTTGCCAACCGCGTCGCCGCTCAAGTTCATAAACGTTTGCGGTTTCGCGATCATCACGCGCGCTTCGCCCAGCGCGCCTTCCGCGATTTCCGCGTTGAAGCGTTTGCGCGCGAAATCGAAATGATGTGCGCGCGCGAATTGCTCGACAATCAAAAAACCGACATTGTGCCGACTGCGCGCATAGCGCGCACCCGGATTGCCAAGACCAGCGATCAGTTTGATGTTTGTTGGCGCGTCAGCCGCGCCGTGGCGAATCAACCAACGAAGTGAAGGCATTTGGGATTTCGGATTGCGGATTGCGGATTTCAGATTGGATGTTGGACGTTAGAAATGCGATCCAACTTCCAACATCTAACATCCAACCTCAAATTCTCCAACTTGCGAGTTTATCATTATTCGCCAAATCGCGCAAACGAGTCGCGCGCAAACTCAAATTGACAACGCTTTGCCAAATGTTATAATGACGCCCGTTCTTTTTTCAGGAGGCGAACCTTTTCGTGTCGGCAAAAGATTTTTTACAAAAACTCTCGGAAGCGACCGGCATTTCCGGCTATGAACATTCCGTCCGCGATTTGATGGTCGAAGCGTTCCGCCCGTACACGGATGAAATTTCCGTAACCCCGGCGGGCAATGTGATCGCGCTGAAACGCGGCACGCGCGATCCGAAATCGAAAACGCCCGCGCCCAAAGTGTTGATCGAAGGACACATGGACGAAATCGGTTTGATGGTAACCGATATCGAGCGCGGTTTGATTCGTTTCACCCAAGTCGGCGGATTCGACGTGCGCGTTCTGCTCGCGCAAGAAGTGATCGTGCACGGCAAACGCGAATTGCGCGGCGTCATCGGCTCGCGCCCGCCGCACGTTCTGACGGATGCGGAACGCGACAAAGTAATTCCGATGCCGGAATTATTTGTGGATGTCGGGTTGCCGGAAGATAAATTGCGCGACCTGGTTTCGATTGGCGATCCGATTACGATTGCGCGGCAAATGATTTCGCTCAAGGGCAACCTGGTCGCGGGCAAAGCATTCGATGATCGGTGCGCGCTCGTGTCGGTCGTCGAAGCGTTGAAACATCTCGCGACGTTGAAACATTCCTGGGATGTGTACGCGGTCGCGAACGTCCAAGAAGAAGTCGGCTTGTTCGGCGCGATGACTTCGACGTACACGATCAATCCCGATGTCGCGATCGCACTCGACGTGAGCCACGCCGATCAACCGAACACGACCGAAGTGAACGCGGTGCCGCTCGGCGATGGAATGGGCATCGCGATGGGTCCGAACATTCATCCGCGCGTCCACACTAAATTGATCGAGGTTGCGAACGCGAACGAAATTCCGTTCAAGGTAACCGCGTACGCGGGCGCGACCGGGACGAACGCGTGGGCGATGCAAGTTGTTCAAGAAGGCATTCCGACCGGCTTGATTGACATTCCGCTTCGCTATATGCACACGTCCGTCGAAACGTTGAACCTTAATGATCTCGAACGCATCGGACGCTTGATGGCATTGTTCTGCGCGGCACTTGATGACAAGTTTGTGCGCGAACTGCGCGGCGATCAGGTTGAACCGGAAAAAGAAATTTCGAAGAAGGGGAAAGAGGGCGGCAGAAGGCGGCAGAAGGCGAAAAAGTGATCGAAGACGGAGAAGGCACGCGCCCTCCTCGCCCTCTTTCACTTATACGCCCTCTAATGCCTTCTCATCCCTTCTCAATTTGAGGCACAATGTTACTCGAAAAACTTTCCAACGCGCGCGGCGTCGCGGGCAACGAAAACGAGGTGCGCGATATTTTGATTGACGCGATCAAGGATCGCGTTACCGAATATCGCGTCGACGCGCTCGGCAATTTGATCGCGCTGAAAAAAGCGAAAGGCGCGCGTCCTTCGACTGCGTTCAGGAAGCATGCGCCGTTGCGTGTGATGCTCGCCGCGCATATGGACGAAGTCGGTTTGCTGATCGTGCATCACGATTCGAATGGGCATTTGCATTTTCGCAAAGTCGGCGGGCTTGATGATCGCGTTCTGCTCAGCAAAGTCGTGTTGATCGGCAAAGACAAAATTCCCGGTGTCATCGGCGTCAAGCCGATTCATTTGCTCAAGCCACGCGAACGCGAACAAGTGATTGACGCGGATTCGCTCACGATTGACATCGGCGCGTCGTCGAAAGAGAACGCGCAAGGCGCGGTCAAGGTCGGCGATTACGCGACCTTCGCGACCGAGTTTAGCAAATTCGGCGATGGACTCGTCAAGGGCAAAGCGCTCGATGATCGCATCGGGTGCGCGGCGTTGGTCGAAATTTTGAAACGCGATTTTCCATTCGATCTGTACGGCGTGTTCACGGTGCAAGAAGAAGTCGGCGCGCGCGGTGCGCGTGTCGCCGCGCACGCGATTGCGCCGGATGTCGCGTTCGTGTTGGAAGGCGCGACGTGCGATGACTCGCCTAAGAAAAAAGATGTGTCGCCGGTGACGCGCCTCGGCGCGGGTCCCGCGATCACGGTCGCGGATAGTTCGATGATCGCGGATCGGCGTTTGGTGCAACTGCTTGTCGCGACCGCGCAAGAACAGCGCATCCCATTTCAATTTCGCGTACCGAGCGTGCGCGGTGGCACGGACGCCGGACGAATTCACATCGCGCGCGATGGCATTCCTTCGGCGGTCGTTTCAGTCGCGACGCGTTACATTCACTCGCCGGTCAGTGTCGCGAGTTTGCGCGATTTCGAAAACGTGATCGCGTTGATGAACAAGACATTGCCCAAGTTGGCAAAAGGACTACCTGATTTGTGATTGCAAATTTCAGATTTCAAATTGCAAATCGTTTGAACAATCTGAAATCTAAAATCTGAAATCTGAAATTTTGAGGAATGAGATGGCTACCGCGAAAAAACCGATTCACTTTCCAAATTTTGAAAATGGCGAAGAGACCAAACAATCTCTGCATCCGTTCAAACAACTCGTCAAACGCTTGACCGAAGCGTACGGTCCATCGGGACACGAACACATTATTCGCGAGGTAATCCGCGACGAAATCAAATCGCTCGCGGACGAGGTGCGCGTGGACGCGCTCGGCAACTTGATCGCGCATCGCAAGGGCAACGGCGCGACGCCGCGCAAAAAAGTAATGCTCGCCGCGCATATGGACGAAATCGGCGTGATGGTTACGCACATTGACGAAAAAGGATTTTTGCGTTTCGCGTCGCTCGGCGGCGTGTTTGCGAATACGCTCGTCGGGCATCGGTGCCGATTTGAAAATGGCATCATCGGCGCGTTCGGACAGGAAAAGAAAAATTCATCGCGCACGGAAACGCAGTTGGACAAAATGTTCATTGACATTGGCGCGCGCGATGGAAAAAATTCGCCGATCAATGTCGGCGACGCCGCCGGTTTTTGGCGCGAGTTTACCGACCTGGGTGATCGCATGATCGCGAAAACGATGGATGATCGAATCGGGTGCGCGGTGTTGATCGAAACGTTGCGCGAGTTGAAAAAATCGCCGCACGAAATTTTCGCGGTGTTCACGGTGCAGGAAGAAGTCGGCGTGCGCGGCGCGACGACTTCGGCGTTCGGCGTGCAACCGGATGTTGCAATCGCGATTGACGTTACTGACACCGGCGATACGCCGGAATCGAACACGATGGCGGTCGCGCTCGGCAAAGGCCCGGCGATCAAGGTGAAAGATTCTGGGATGTTGGCGCATCGCGGCGTCAAGACCGCGCTCATCACTGCCGCGCAAGAAAATAAAATTCCGTACCAACTCGAAGTACTCACCGGCGGTTCGACCGACGCGATGGCGATGCAAGTTTCGCGCGAAGGCGTACCCGCCGGCGTCGTTTCGATTCCGACGCGGTACGTGCACACGCCGTCCGAAATGGTGGATTTCGACGACGCGCAGAACGCGGTGAAATTGCTCGTCGCGTTTTTGGGTAAGCCGATCAAGTTGGATTAGTGCGATAGTTCAATAGTGCGATAGTTCGATAGTTGCCCGCGGATTGGATGGTTAAAATCGGCGGGCTTTTTTTGTGCGTGTTGACGCGAGTTCAAGTTACTGCTAATATATTGAACATCAAATACAATGAACACATTACCGAACGCCGACCACGCGCGTATTGATCCGCGCAAATTGCGCGATTACGCGTTGAATCCCGAACATGACTCGGGACGCTATAAAGCCGAATTTTTCGCGCAGATGGATTACACAGTTGCGAATTGGCAACAACTCGAACGCGATATCCGGGAACAACATCTTGGTTCTCCGGCAGAGCATGGCAAACCATCGCCGTACGGATCCAAATATACGATCACCGCGCCTCTACAATGACCCAACGGCATAATCCATCAGGTAACAACCGTATGGATTTTTCGCGCGGGAAATGATTTTCCAGAGCTGGTGACGATTGAGCCAGCCACGCGGCGAAGGAGACTGTAAATGGATCAAATTATTTCTCTACTCGACACGGTGATCGCGGCGATCAGTTTTCCTGACGATCAAGTTTTGGTGGGCGACCTTGGAACAGTTGTCGAAATATATGCGCGCCCAACGCTCGCGTATGAAATTGAATTTGTCAATCCCGATGGAACCACGCGCGCCTTGTTGACGTTGACTCCCGATCAAATTCGCAAGCCAACTGAGAACGATGTAATTACCACGCGCTCACTCGCGCTTGCGGCGTAGCGAACTTTCAGTTATCCAGTATCCGAGGCGGAAGGGAGTGCGAATCTCTTCCGCTTTGTTAATATGATCCCAACACAAACTCAACCAATTCAATTTATTCAATCCAGTATTCTCACACCAGTCTTCCACATCCGCGAAATTCCGATTTACGGCGATCTCATTCTCGCGCCGATGGACGGCTATTCCGATTTGCCGTTTCGTTCGCTGTGCCGCGAATTGGGCTCGGCGATGTCGTACACTGAATTCGTCAACGTCAATCAGATTTCGTATCGCCGCCAGGTTGTTGACGCGATTTTAAAATTCAAGTACGCCGAACGCGAACGCCCAATCACCTTTCAAATTTACGGACACGAAGAGGAATCGCTCGTTACCGTCGCCGCGCGCGTTGAAGAATTGGGTCCCGACATCATTGATGTCAATATGGGTTGCTATGTGCGCGATATCGCCGAGCGCGGCGCGGGGTCAGGGATGTTGCGCGAGCCGGCAAAAATCGCACGCGTGATTTCGCGAATGGCGAAATCGTTGCGCGTGCCGGTCACCGCGAAAATTCGCTTGGGCTGGGATGACAACTCGCGCAACTACATCGAGGTCGCGAAAATTCTGGAAGACAGCGGCGCGAGTTTGATCGCGGTGCACGCGCGCACAAAAGAGCAAGCTTTTCGCGGCGAAGCGGATTGGGACGCCATCGCGCAAGTGAAGCAAGCGGTGAAAATTCCGGTGCTGGGCAACGGCGATGTAAAAACGGTCGCGGACATTGCGCGCATCAAAGCGCAAACCGGGTGCGACGGTGTGATGATCGGACGCGGCGCGATTGGCAATCCGTGGATTTTTTCGCGCCGCGATCGCGACCAGGTTTCGTCCGACGAAAAAATCGCGTTACTGCGCCGCCACCTCGCGCTCAATCTCGAATTTTATGGCGAACGCGCCGGGCTGATTCTATTTCGCAAACACGCGTCGCGTTACATTCACGGAATTTTCGGCGCGGCGGATTTGCGTTTGCGTTTGCTCACCTGCACAAGCGTCGCCGCGTTCGATGCGCTGGTCGAAGAAATGCGCGCGAGGACATAGAATCAACAAGCATCCTGACCCTTCGACTCCGCTCAGCGTGCTTGCTTCGCTTCTCCCCGACTCGTTTGCATTCTCCGCGAAATAGAATAAAATGGAGCACGGATTTTTTCGCGGAGAAGTAATGCCACCTGCAGTTATCATTCCGACGTACAACGAAAGCGACAACATCGCGAACCTCGTCAATCAAATCCTCGCCTTGCCGATTGACGCGCGCGTGATTGTCGTGGACGACAATTCGCCCGACGGCACCGGCGACCGCGTGGACGAAATCGCGCGGCGCGAAGCGCGCGTGCTGTGCGTGCATCGCCCCGGCAAACTCGGACTCGGCACCGCGCACATCGCCGGGATGCGTCGCGCAATCGAACTCGATCTCGACCCCATCCTCACAATGGATGCAGATTTTTCGCATGACCCGCGTTACATTCCTGATTTGCTCGCGGGCTTGGAACGGTACGATGTCGTGATCGGTTCGCGGTACGCGCCGGGCGGCGGAATGGAGGGACGCGATTTCAAACTGCGCGTCGTCAGTTGGGGCGCGAATTTGTTCGCGCGCACGACGCTCGGTTTGAAAGCGACCGATTGCACCGCCGGGTTTCGCGCGTATCGCCGCGCCGTCCTCGAATCCATCAGCCTCGACCTGGTTTTTTCCAACGGCTATTCATTTTTGATTGAGATGCTGTATCACTGCCAAGCGCGCGGTTGGCGCGTCGGCGAATCGCCGATCACCTACCAGGATCGTCGCGCGGGCGCATCGAAAATTTCGCGCGCGGAAATTTACAAAGCGACCTACACGGTTCTGCGATTATTTTACCGGCGCGCGCGCATCGCGTTGCGAATCATTCCCGCGCCGCACAAAATCAAACTGGATCAGACTCAATGAGCGGACTACTCAACGAAGATATCGCGTGTAATTTGTGCGGCGCAAAAGACGCCGCGTTATTGTATCCCAGCACGTTGAAAAATATGACGCCGAACGCGGATGATTTTCGATGCACGAGCGCGGCGTATGGCATTCATCCGCCCATCGTGCGTTGTCGGCGATGCAATTTGGTGTACGCAAATCCGCGCTGGGAAGCCGCGCTCGTTGAAGAAAGTTACAGCGTCGTACAAGACCAAACGTACGTTGAAGAGCGCGAAGGTCGCGTGCTCACGTTCTCGCGCAATCTGCAACCGCTCGAAGACCTGGTCGGCGCGGATCAACCATCGCGGCGCTTGCTCGACGTCGGTTGTCATATCGGCGTGATGGTCGAGCTCGCGCAAGCGCGCGGCTGGGACGCGTGGGGCGTCGAGCCCTCGACCTGGGCATCGGCGCAAGCGCGCGCACGCGGACTGAATGTCGTCACCGGCACGCTCACCGACGCGGCAATCCCGGAAAATTATTTCGATGTCGTAACGATGTGGGATGTGATCGAGCATCTCACCGATCCGGCGGCAGAGATTCGCAACGCGCATCGCGTCGTGAAACCGGGCGGCATTTTCGCGATTCACACGATTGACATCGAAAGCGCGTTCGCGCGCGTGATGGGCAAACGCTGGCCCTGGTTGATGGAAATGCACTTGTATTATTTTTCGCCGCGCACGCTCGGCAAAATGTTGGAGCAAGCCGGTTTTCAAGTGATTCGTGCGCGCGCGCAAGGACGCTTTCTGCGGCTCGGCTATTTCATTACGCGCATCGAGCCGTACAGCAAATCGCTTTATCGCGTGCTCGACGCGATCATCAAACGCATGCACTGGGGCGGCGTCGCAATCCCGGTCAATTTTGGCGATTTGTTCACGATCTACGCGCGCAAGGTGTAATTTTAAATTGCAAATTGCAAATTGCAAATTTGCCCCAATCTGAAATCTGAAATCCGAAATCTGAAATCCCGATGACGACTCGGCGATTGTTCACCGCAATTTTTTTCCTCGCGCTGTTCGCGATGGCGGTGCGCGAAATTTCCGATCCCGATTTTTGGTGGCATCTACGCGCCGGGCAATTCATCATCGAGACGCGCACGATTCCGCACGCGGATATTTTTTCGCACACGAACACCGGGCGCGCGTGGGTGATGCACGAGTGGCTTGCTCAAGTCTGCATCTACACGATTTACGCGCTCGGCTCATTCCCCGCGCTCATTATCACGTTTGCCGCGATCATCGCGCTCACATTCGCGTTCGTGTACGCGCGGATGCCGGGCAAGCCATTCGTCGCCGTATTTATTCTTTTGTTCGCCGCGACCGCAACCGCGCCGACCTGGGGCGTGCGCCCGCAAATGCTCTCGCTGTTGTTCGCGAGTATTTTTTTGTACGTTCTTGATCGTTGGAGTCAAGCGATCGCACACAGCCCCCACCCCAGCCCGCCCCCGTCTCGACAGGGGCGGGAGTTATGGCTTCTCGTGCCGGTGATGATCCTCTGGGTCAATCTGCACAGCGGCTATGCGCTCGGTCTCGTCATCATCGCGGTCTATCTCTTCGGCGCAATCGTCGAAACATTTTTCGCGCATCGCGATCCAACCTCCAACTTCCACGCTTCGCGTCTAACCTCCACGCTTCGCGTTCAATCTCCACGCTTCGCGCCCAATCTCTTCCTGGTTTTCATCGCCTGCCTCGCCGTCGTCCCGCTCAACCCCAACGGCGCGACGATGTACATTTATCCATTCGAAACGCTCACGAGCCGCGCGATGCAAGCGTACATCGTCGAGTGGTTCTCACCGGATTTTCACCAGATCGAATTTCAACCGTTCGCCTGGCTACTGCTCGCGACGCTCGCGGCGATTGCATTGTCCGGCAAACGCGTAACGTTGACGCAAACGATTTTGCTCGCGGGGTTCGCGTACGCGGGATTGCGTTCCGCGCGCAACATTCCGATTTTCGCACTCATCGCCGCGCCGATTCTCGCGGAACAGGTGTGGCACTGGATCGAAACCTGGTTCGCGTCAACGAATGAACAAACCGCAAAGCATAAACGAATGACGCGCGGAATGATCGCGATCAATTGGCTGTTGCTCGCGCTGATCGCGGGCGCGGTGATCGCGCGCGTCGCGTTGGTCGCGCTCAATCAACCGAAAGTTGAACACGAAAAATTCCCGGCGGCGGCGGTAGATTTTTTGCAAAAGGAAAACTTGCCCGGCGCGCTTTACAATGCGTACGGCTGGGGCGGCTATTTGATTTGGCGATTGTATCCGGCGCAACGTGTGTTCATTGACGGACGCGCGGACGTGTACGGCGACGCGTTCATCGAGGATGTATTTTTGAAAGCGTATCGCGGCGGTGCGGATTGGCGCGCGCCGTTGGAGCAGTTCACGGTGCGCGTCGTGCTGATCGAACCCGGCGCGCCGCTCGCCGTGCAGTTAGCGCGCGAACGCGAATGGCGAAAGGTGTACGCGGATTCGCAAGCGGTGATTTATGCGCGATAGTTTTGCTTCCCAGGTTAAGAAAATTCAACCAAATTGGTTGTTCGAGTTGCGCGATTTTGTGTTACAATGTTGCCGTGCGAAATGCAAAATTGGTTTCACGCACCTTCGAGTGCGGGAAGCAAGGAAAGTTAAGCGTGAAAATTATTGCTTCACGTCAACCGGGGTGTCGGGAAACATAAGTTCCCCGTCATGCCACTGCAATTCAAGATATGAATTTGCGAGCAGATAAAGAAAAGAAAAGGAGACTTTATGAAGAAAACCATGCTGTTAATCGCCGCGTTATTTGTGGTGGTCGGTTGTCAAGCCGCGCCAACGCCAACTCCCACACCTACACAAACTCCGCTACCCACGAATACGCCGGCTCCCACACCTACACAAACTCCGTTACCCACAAATACACCGACTCTTCTGCCAACATCTACGCCCACGGCAACTCTCTTGCCGACGAGTACTCCAACCCTTGTACCTACCCCGCCAGTTATCAAATCCGTGGATCTCCGTTACGAAATAACCTCTAACGGCAAGGTCGCCTTCCAGGTCATCACCTATCAAGACGCAGACGGCGACGCTTCCACTGTACATTATGAAGTTGTCTCTACGACTAATCCTGATGTTAATTTGAAAGATGGTCCAATCAGTGCTTCTCCTGCCAGTCAGAAATCGGGCACGACACTCATTGGAACGTGGACTTGTGGTACGAGCAAGTATGAAGTAACTCTCCGTGTCGTTATCATAGACAAGACAGATAAGCGGAGTAACCCTATGGAATATACCATTCGTTGCGACTGATTCGAGCGAACCCCGCTAGTGCCGCAAACAGCGTGCATTCGGCAACGCACGAACGGGGAACACGCGCACACCGACAACGGCGGTATCGGTTGCCAGCGAAGTAACTTTTTCCAGCAAGACACTTGGCGCGCGAAGGTACTTTTAATTCGTCCGCCGTTGTCGGTGTGCTGAGGCGTTTGCCGAAATCAAAATAATCGAAACGTATCTGACAAGTCAACAGAATAAAAAAGTGGCGCGGGCTGATTAGCCCGCGCCACATTTTTTCGATTCAATCCGCGTTCACAATTTTTCCGGCGCGCCGAGCGCCGCACTCGCGCGATAACCCAGATCGCGGAGCGCGCGATCAATCGCGGCGAGCGTCGCGTGGATGTCCGCGTGCGACACAACGCCCATATGCCCGACGCGAAAATACCTGTCGCGAATCGCCGGATGCAATCCACCGGCGACGACAACGCCATACTCGCGAATCTTGCCAATCAATTTCGCGTCAATCCCATCCGGGAAATACGGCGCGGTCATCGTCGTCGCGGCGATCTCCGCGCGCGCCGGCACCTGTTTCAACCCCAGCGCGCGAATCCCGGCTTTGAACGCGTCGCTGATTTTTTTGTGGCGCGCGATCCGCTCGTCCATTCCTTCCGCGATAATCTGCCGCAAACTTTCGTGCAGAGCGTACACCAGGTTCACCGCGGGCGTGCCAAAGTACGCGGGTTTGCGCGCATCGTACGCTTGCATCACCGGCAACCAATTCGTCCAATCGGAATAATAACTCATCACCGGTTTTTTGCGCGCCTTGAACGTTTCGAGCGCGCGCGCGGAAACGACGAGGAGCGCGAGACCGGGCGGCACGCCAATCGCTTTTTGCGACGCGGTCAACACAATGTCCACGTCCCAGTCTTCCTGGCACAATTCCATTCCCGCGACCGAACACACGCCGTCCACGATGACGAGCGCGTTGTGATCGCGTCCGAGTTTCGCGAGCGCGCGCACATCCACCGCGACGCCGGTCGAAGTGTCAACGTGCGTCAGCGTCATCACCTTCGGCTTGACGCGTGCAAGTTCCGCTTCGACGCGTTCGAGCGGCACGCCATCGCCCACGTCCGCGCGCGCAATCGTTACCTCCGCGCCGTACCGTTCGAGAATCGCCGCCATGCGGTCGCTGAAATAACCGGTTGCGATCACAAGCGCGCGGTCGCCCGGTTCGATGACGTTGCAAACGGCGGTGTCCATCGCGAGTGTGCCGGAACCGGCGAGTACGAACGGCGTCCCATTCGGCGCGAGAAAAACTTTCCGCATCATCTCCAACGTTTGACTGAACAGCGCGACAAATTCCGGTGCAGTGTGTCCGGCGGTCGGCGCGCCGAGCGCGCGCAAAACACCCGGATCAAAATTGATCGGTCCTGGGATCATCAAAAGGTCTCGTTCACTCATTTCGATTTCCTTTTTTTGAAAAATTTTTATTCGTCATTTCGAGCGAAGCGAGAAATCTCGCGCGCACCGGTGGAGATTTCTCGCTTCGCTCGAAATGACGCGCGCGAATTAGCGCGTCTCGAATTGCGCGGCAAGCGCGACCGAGATTGGCGCGCGGCGTTCGAGAAATTCGCGGCGCGTGATTTCCATTTCGATTCCGTCGTACTCGCCCACGTCCGGCGAAAAGCGGCGTTTCGCGCCGAGTGGTCGAAAACCGCACGCGCGAAAACAATTTTGCGCGCGAATGTTTTCGTTGAAAGTGAAAAGATAAACGCGTTCGAGCATCGTCGTCGTGAAAACGTGGCGCAACAATGTCCGCACTGCATCGCGTCCGTAATGCTTGCCCCACTGCGTCGGCTCTCCGATGATGATGCCGAGTTCGCCGTCGCGCTGTTCGCGATCCATCGCGAAAACGCCGATGCGTCCGATCAGTTCATTCGCGCGCGTCAAAATAAAAAACGCGCGACGATTGATCGGCGCATGCCAACGCTCGCCGCGCAAGTGATCGCGAAATTCGTCGAGCGTGAGTTCGGTCGCGACGCCGCCGCTCCAATGCAACACCGCGTCATCGCGGCTCCAGCGAAAAACGCGTTCGGCTTCCGCATCGCTCACCGGGTCTTCAAACGGTCGCAAGCCGATAGTATCGCCCCAAATGATTGACATTGCTCTCTGTCATTCTGAGCGTAGCGAAGAATCTCCGCTTGTACGCGCGAGACCCTTCGCTTCGCTCAGGGTGACGTATCAGGGTTTTTAGCGCAATAATTTCCACACGCGCAACAACCCGACCAGACTTTTCCCGTCCACAATTTCGCCGCGTTCGATTTTCGCCAACGCTTCGTCGAACGGCACGAGTTCGGCGCGAATCAATTCATCGTCTTCGGGCGCGGCAGTGCCGGGCGTGAGTTGGCGCGCGAGAAATAAAAACATTTTTTCGGTCGAGAAACCAGGACTGGAATAAAAATATCCCAGCTCATTCCACTGCGCCGCGTAATACCCGGTTTCTTCTTTCAACTCGCGCGTCGCGCAGAGCGCGGGGTCTTCGCCGTCTTCGAGCGTGCCTGCCGGAATTTCGAGCATTGCGCGCGCGGCGGCGGATCGAAATTGGCGCACCATCAACACGCGATTTTGTTCGTCGAGCGCGACGATGGCAACCGCGCCGCGATGCTCGACGATTTCGCGCATCACGACATTTTTGTTCGCGAGGCGCGTCTGATCAAGTCGCACTTTGATGACGCGCCCGCGATAGAGATATTCGCTGTGAACAATTTCTTCAGACATACACTCAACAAAAAGAGAGGCGCGCGTATGCAACGCCTCTCCTCAATCGCAAGGTGGATTTACTGGGACGGAATGATCAACGTTTGACCCGGATAAATGAAATGCACGTTCGCCAACCGATTCGCGATTTGCAACGCGTAGGTCGTCGTGTGAAAGCGCGCGGCAATCGAAAAGAGCGTATCGCCGGGTTTGACGACATAGGTATTTCCCGGAGCCGGGGGCGGCGTCGGGTTCGGTCCCGGATTCGGACTGCTTCCCGGAATGTTTAACACTTGGCCAGGATAAACAAAATTCTGATTGATCCCAGGATTCGCGGCAAGCAATTGATTGACCGTGATTCCAAATTTGCGCGCGATCGCATAGAGCCAATCGCCGCGTTGCACCGTGTACGTCGTCGGCCCACCGGATGGCGGCGGCACTGGCACGGCGGTCGCGTTGCCGAATGGTGTTGGCGTCGCGCCGGGTATCGGCGGCGGAACGGATCCGCCGGGCGCGGGAATGTTCAACACTTGCCCGGGATAAATTCGATTTGGATTCAATCCTGGGTTCGCCGCGAGAATGTCCTGGTTCGTTACGCCGAACTTGGTCGCGATCTTGCTCAACCAATCGCCCCACTGCACGGTGTATGTGGTCGGCGCGCCGGGAATCGGCGGGGGCGTGGGCAAAGTGCCGGTCGCCGGAATTGTTGTGGTAACAATCGGCGCGGGCGCGCCAATAACCAGAGTGGGTGAAACCGGCGGCGGTGGAATTGGAATTGCCGGTGTTTCAGTCGCGACGGAAACAGATGTTGTCGCGGGAGCGGCGGGCGTAGCCGCGCGCACCGCGGGTGCGGTCGGCGTCGGCTCGGGCGGTTTTTCCCGCGTACATGCCGACGCGCTGATCGCGATAATCGCGATCGCTGTCAAAAAAATAAAACGCTTCATCGCGCAACCTCCTTGGTAAGGTTCGGTGTCGCCGGGTTGCGAAAGTATATTAACACAACTCACGCGCGCCGTCAAATGAAAATTGAAAATTAAAAATGAATCGGGCAAGCGAATCGCTTGCCCGATTGAATTGGATGAATCTCGCGAGGTCTAGCGCGGCGATGCAAATTTCCAAATGCCCGCGCCCACGATGCCGAGCAACCCGGTAACCAATCCCAG
>Ga0233425_10008037_pt1 | contig 14310 bp, 11 predicted proteins | sample Watercolumn_Towu_2_FD_181712 | JGI IMG/M metagenome (GOLD analysis project Ga0233425, IMG submission 181712) | Freshwater microbial communities from Lake Towuti, South Sulawesi, Indonesia - Watercolumn_Towuti2014_140_MG | ecosystem: Environmental > Aquatic > Freshwater > Lake | place...
GCAGGAGCGGCTCGCCAACATGCCGGGCATCGCGGCGACGATGGCGCTCGATGAAACCGGCAACCCGGTTTCGCGGCTCAAGATCGCGGTCGATCCGGATCGGGCGAACATCACGGCATGGGACCTTGCCGATGCGCTCGGGGCCGGCGATCCGCCGGTCATGGTGCGCGACTACGAGGCCGATGCGGGCTACATCCTGCTCGATCCGACATGCCTGAGGCCGGGCGACGCCGCGATCGTTGCCGACCGACTGGTCGAGGAGTGCCAGCGCGCCCGCGCCGGCGCGCCCAGGCGCACGTCGTTCGCGGAACGCAACCGGCGCCGGCTGGAAAAACTGCTGAACTGGCCGGACTGACCGTTCAAGGCGAGCCCGCCGGCCGCACCAACGCGCCGGTATTGCCGTCCTCGCGCAGGTGGCAGGCGACGAAACGCCCGGCCGACGTTTCGCGCAGCGCCGGCTCCTCCGCCCGGCAGCGCGAAACGGCGAACGGGCACCGGGTGTGGAAACGGCAGCCCGGCGGCGGGCTGATCGGGCTCGGCACGTCGCCCTCGATCACCAGGCGCTGGCGTTTTGCGCGCGGGTCGGGCAGAGGGGCCGCGTCGATCAACGCCTGGGTATAGGGATGCAGGGGATTCTCGAACAGCTCTCGCTTGGGCGCCACTTCGGCGATCTTACCGAGGTACATGACCGCGATGCGATGGCCGATGTGCTCCACTACGCCCAAGTCGTGCGAGACGAACAGGTAGGCGAGCCTGAACTCGTCCTGCAGATCCATCAGCAGGTTCAGCACCTGCGCCTGCACCGAAACGTCCAGCGCCGATACGGGCTCGTCCGCTACGATGAGGCTGGGGTTGACGGCAAGCGCGCGCGCGATGCCCAGGCGCTGGCGCTGCCCGCCCGAGAACTCGAACGGATAGCGCCGCATCGCCTCGGCGCGCAGGCCGACCCGTTCGAGCACCGCCGCGACGCGCGCCTCGCGCTCGCTCGCCGCGAGTTTCTCGAAGTTCTCCAGCGGCTCGGCCACGATGGTACCGGCGGTGAGCCTGGGATTGAGCGACGCATAGGGGTCCTGGAAAACCATCTGTGCGTCGCGCCGGTGCCGGCGCATGCCGGCCTGGTCGAGGCCGGTGATGTCCACGCCGTTCAGCATCACGCGGCCCTCGGTCGGCTCGATGAAACGCAAGACCAGCTTGCCGACGGTCGACTTGCCGCACCCGGATTCGCCGACGAGGCACAGGGTCTCGCCCGGTCCGATCGCGAATGACACGCCGTCCACCGCCTTCACCTCGGCCACGGTGCGGCGCAGAAGGCCGCGCTGGATCGGGAAATGCTTGCGCAGTCCCTGGACGTCGAGCACCGGGGTCGTTGCAGCGGCGGTCATGCGGCCAGCACCCGCTCGATTTCCCAGCATGCCGCCAGGTGCCCGCCATCGCGCGCCGTCAGGGGCGGGGCCTCGCGGCGGCAGCGTTCGGTGGCGTAGCCGCAGCGCTCGGCGAACGCGCAGCCCGGGATCGGTTCGCGCAGGGACGGCACGATGCCCGGGATTTCCTTCAGCCGCCGCGCGCGGTCTTTCTGCCGGCGGCGCGGCATCGACGCCATCAAGCCGCGCGTGTAGGGGTGCAACGGCCGGTCGAACAGCTCGGTCACGCCGGCCTCCTCGACCTTGCGGCCGGCATACATCACGATGACGCGCTGGCAGGTTTCGGCGACCACGCCCAAATCGTGCGTGATCAGGATGACCGCCGCGCCGAACTTCCCTTTCAATTCCATCATCAGCTTCAAGATTTGCGCCTGGATGGTGACGTCGAGCGCCGTGGTCGGTTCGTCGGCGATCAGAAGCCTGGGATTGCACGACAGCGCCATCGCGATCATCACGCGCTGCCGCATGCCGCCCGAAAACTGGTGGGGGTAGTCCCGAACGCGTCGCTCCGCATCGGGAATGCGCACGAGGCGCAGCATTTCGACTGCCCGCGCCATGGCCGCGGCGCGATCCGCGTTCTGGTGGATCACGACCGCCTCGGCGATCTGGTCGCCGACGGTCAGGACCGGATTGAGCGACGTCATGGGCTCCTGGAAGATCATGGCGATGCGGTTGCCGCGGATGTCGCGCATGGCGGCTTCATCCAGCCCCGCGAGGTCCTGCCCGTCGAAATCGATCGAGCCGGAGACGATCCGGCCGAGCCTGGGCGGCAGCAGGCGCATGATCGACAGCGCCGTGACGCTCTTGCCGCAGCCCGATTCGCCGACGATGCCCAGCGTTTCGCCCGCCCTCAGATCGAAGCTCACGCCGTCGACCGCGCGCGTGACGCCGTCGAGCGTGAAGAAGTGCGTGCGCAGGTCCCGCACGCGGAGCAGCGCGTCGCCGTCCACCGTCACATCCGCCGGGCGAGGCGCGGGTCGAGGCGGTCGCGCAAGCCATCGCCCATCAGGTTGACCGCCAGCACCACGAGGGCCAGGGCGGCGCCGGGAAAGAAGATGGTCCAGGGCGCGCGCGCCAGGAACAGGCGACTGGAGGCGATCATGTTGCCCCAGGTCGGGATTTCGGGCGGCACGCCGGCGCCGAGGAACGACAGCGCCGCCTCGATCAGGATCGCCGAGGCGGTGATGTAGGTGGCCTGCACGATCAGCGGAGCCACGGTCGAAGGCAGGATGTGGCGCACGATGATCTTCAGGTTGCGCGATCCACCGCCGATCGCCGCTTCGATGAACGGCTGCTCGCGCGTGGTAAGCACCACCGATCGCACGAGCCGGACGACGCGCGGAACCTCGGGAATCGAGATGGCGACGATCACGATCCAGACGCTGGCCTTGTTGAGCGAAACCAGCGCGATTGCCAGCAAGATCGCCGGTATGGCCATCAGCCCGTCCATGAAGCGCATGACCACGCCGTCGAGGCGGCGGTAGTAGCCGGCGGCGAGGCCGATCGCCAGCCCGGCGGCAACCGACACCACCGCGACCGAAAGGCCGACGACGAGCGAAATCTGCGCGCCGAAGACGCTGCGCGCGTAAACGTCGCGCCCCAGGTGGTCGGTGCCGAACCAGAACTCGGCCGAGGGTGCGAGCAGCCGGTTGCCTGGCGTCATCAGGCGCGGATCGCCGGCGATCCACGGTGCCGCGAGGGCGACCGCCGCCATGAACAGAAGCATCGTCGCGCCGAGCACGATGGTCGGATTGCGGCGGGCGAACACGGAGAACCGGGTCCAGCCGCCAACGCTGGGCGCCGGCTTCGCAGACGTGTCTGCGGCGACGGCGATCATGTCAGTACCGGATGCGCGGATCGAGCACGGTATAGGACAGGTCGACCACCAGGTTCACCAGCACGTAAATGCCCGAGAACACGATGATGACCCCCTGGATGATCGGATAGTCGCGGCGCGCGATGGCGTCGACCACCAGGCGGCCGATGCCGGGAATATTGAACACGGTTTCGGTGATCACCACGCCGCCGATCAGCAGCGCAACGCCGATGCCGATCACGGTCACGATCGGCACGGCCGCGTTTTTCAGGGCGTGCTTCAGGAGCATCGGCCGTGGCGCCACGCCCTTGGCGCGTGCCGTGCGCATATAGTCCTCGGCCAGCACGTCCAGCATCGTGGCGCGGGTGATGCGCGCGATCAACGCGACATAGGCCATGCCGAGGGCGATGGACGGCAACGTCAGGTTGCGCAGCCACGGGCCTACGCCCTCGGCGATCGGCGTGTAGCCCTGCACCGGCAGCCACTTGAGCTGAATCGCGAACACGAAGATCAGGACGTAGCCGACCACGAACACCGGCACGGAGAATCCCATCACCGCGAAGCCCATGACCGATCTGTCCAACAGCGTGCCGGGGCGCGCCGCGGCGGTGACCCCGAGCGCGATCGCAACGGTCACGGCGACGGAAAGGGTGGTTAGCGCGAGCGACGCGGTCGGCTGCGCGCGCTGGGCGATCAAGATCGTGACCGGATCGCCCCAGAAGATCGAGCGACCCAGGTCGCCTTGGAGCAGGCTGCCGACCCAGACGAGAAACTGCTTCCACAGCGGTTCGTCCAGGCCCAGCGCCTTCCTGATCTGCGCTATGTTGGCAGGCGTCGCGTTCTCGCCGGCGATGATCGCCGCCGGGTCGCCCGGCGCGAGGTGCAGCAGCAGGAACACGAACAGCGCGACGATGGCCATCACCGGCAGCATCGACAGCAGACGGCGGACGATATAGGCGATCATGGCATGGCGGCGCTACGAGAAGCGGCCCGCGCGCCGCCCGGTCCAAGTGCCCGGGCGTCGCGCGCGGTTCGACGGTCGCAGACCGGCCGTGCGAAGCTCACGTCTTCTCGACGTGCCACCACGGAATGATCTCGGGCACCGGCAGCAGGTTCTTGATGTTGGTACGCATCGCTGCCGGCTGCACCCATTGCCCGTAGTAGAGCATCGGCACGAAATTCCAGGCATTGTCCTGGATTTCGCGTGCGATCGCCTTGCGCTCCTCGGCCGTGGCGGCAACCGCCCACTTGTTGCGCATCTCTTCGTGCTTCGCGTCCTTCGGCCAGCCGAACCATGCGCTGTCGCCCGAAGCGGAGTGCGCGGCGAGCAGGATGGGATTGCCCGTCGCCGTGCCGCCGCCCCAGGTGATGAAGATGTTCCACCCGCCCGCGTCCGGCGCCGCCTTGCTCGACCGGCGCTGCACCACGTTCGACCAGTCCATTGCCTCCAGCTTGACGTTCACGCCGGCCTTGCGCAGCTCCTGCGCCAGCAGTTGCGAGGCGTTGCTCATGATGGCGATGTTGGTCGCCTGCATCAGGACGACGGGACGGCCGTCATAGCCCGCTTCCTTGAACAGTTGCTTGGCCTTCTCGAAGTTCTGGCCGCCCTTGAACCAATCGGTGTTGGCGGCGTTCTCCATCGGCGTGCCCATGCCGAACAGCGAGGGCGTGGTGCGCGCGTATTTGGAGTTGCCGAAGCTCGCTTTCATGTGGTCGGCCTGGTTCACCAGGTAAAGCAGCGCCTGGCGCGCCTTGACGTTGTCGAACGGTGGGTGCAGGAAGTTGGGCCGGATGTAGCCCACGTTGCCCAGCGGGTTCAGCACCTCGATCTTGACGTTCTTGTCGCCCTCGAGCTGGGGCAGGAGGTCGGTGGGCGGCACCTCGTAGAAGTCGATCTCGCCCGCCTGCAGCGCGGCCACCGCGGTCTGCGCGTCGGGCATGTTGATGAAAATCACGCGATCGAGATTGACCTTCTTTCCGCCCGCGATGCCTGATGGCGGCTCGCTGCGCGGCACATAGTTGGGATTGCGGTCGTAGACGTACTGCGTGCCGGGCTTGGTTTCCTGGAGGTTGAGGGTGAAGGGGCCGGAGCCGACCACCTCCGTGACCTTCTGCATCGGGTCGGTCTCGGCTTCCTTCTTGCGCATGATGAAGCAGACCGAAGTCGAGGTCTTCGCCAGCACGTCCAGCACCAGGCCGTAGCGTTCCTTGAGCACGATGCTGAACGTCTTTTCGTCCTTGGCCGAGATGTCCTTGACGCGCTGCATCATGTGCTGGCCGCCGCCGTCGCGCGCCGCCCAGCGCTTGAGCGACGGGATGACATCGGCGGTCGTCACCGCCGTGCCGTCGTGCCACTTCAGCCCGTCGCGCAGCTCGAAGGTGTAGGTCAGCTTGTCGTCCGACACGCCCCATTTGCCAACCATCTGCGGCTGCGGGTCCTGCTTGCCGTCGATGCCGAACAGCGTGTCGTACACCATGCCGCCGTGATAGGCGGCCATGTTCGCCGTGGTCCAGATTGGGTCGTAGGTCGGAATGTCGCCGTGGAACACGGCGCGAACCGTCTTGGCGGGGCTGGGCCTGGCCTGGGCGCGGACGACGCTCGGCGCGGCGAGCACGGCGCCGGCGGCAAGGCCGGTCTGCAAGGCCGTGCGGCGGGTGATCCTGGTCATGTCGCTGCTACTCCCCCTGGTGGTTGGTGCGCCGCTAGGGCGCCGTTCTCCGTTGCCGTCAATTAAGTCACTTCCCGGTCCCCGCCGCAACCCGGCCGCTAGAGGATCAACGCCGGCTTGGCGTCGTCGTCCAGCGGCCAGATCGGACGCCGGACTTTCGTGTACGGAACCTTCCGGTGGTCGCGGCTCAGCGGGCCGTCGGAATCGATGTAGATCACACGCTTGGCGATCGGCCCGAACGCAGCCATGAAGTGGTTGGTAGACTTGACCAGGACGACGTTCTTGCGGCGCGGATCGATGCCGAGGTTGGTGAACAACTCAAGCCCCAGCGCCTGATGCCGGTTGCTCACCAGCACGATGTCCACGCCGCCTACACGGACCGCCGCGCAGTCGCCCAACGGCACCTGGGTGGGGCCGAAGCTCTGCCGGCAGTCCCGTTTCAGCCCGACCACCGTCACTTTGGCGTCGATCGGCGTACCCGATGCGGGGCCGGTCTTGCCGCCGAAGCGCAGGTCGAACTCGGCATCGAGGCCGGCATCGAAGCACAGCCGCGCGGCGATCGGGTCCCAGATCGGCCCGGCGGCGGCGTTCTTGGCGCCGCGCTCGATCAGCCGCCGCAAGATCGAGGTATTGTCCGACGGCGCTCCGCCGCCGGCGTTGTCGGCGGGGTCGGCGATCACCACCGGCATCTCGGTCGAGTCGATCGCCAGCTTCACGCCCTCGTCCATGCCAAAGTACTGCGGCATCGTCTTGCCGCGCATGGAAACGAACTCTTCGCCGATCTTGGCGGCGAGCGCGTCGCCCTTTTTCTTGTCGCCGTCCATCACTACCAGGATGCGGCCGCCGAGCTCGGCCACGTCGGCATAGGGGAAGCAATGGCCGATGGAGATGGACAGGACGCCATCCCTGCCTTCCATCGCCTTGACCTTGTCCACGAAGGCCCGCATCAGGGGCAGGGTGGTGGGATAGCTGCCGATCTGGCGGCAATCGTAGAGCGACATGACGGGCCTTGCCTGCCCGCGCAGCCTCTTAAGCACGATGTCCAGCACGTCCTCGGCGCGCTCTACCACGTCGGTATGCGGAAACTCCTTGTACAGCACGATCACGTCCGACAGCTTCACGCGCTTCAGGGTCAGGTGGCAGTGCGGGTCGAGTTCCACGCCGATCGCGGCCTTCGGGCCGACGATCGCCCGGACGCGCTCGATCACGTCGCCCTCCACGTCGTCGTAGCCGTGCGCGACCATGGCGCCGTGCAGGCCGAGCAACACGCCGTCGACCGGCAACGCGGCCTTGAGTTGCGCCAGGATTTCGTCGCGCATGAATTCGTAGTCGCGCCGGTTGGTGGTGCCCGCGGGGCTGGCCGCGAAGCAGCTTCCCTCGACCAGCGTAAAGCCTTCCTTCTTGGCCCGCCGGCGCGCCACCCACAGCGGCGCCGTGCACATCAGCGGCGTGTCGTCGGGATGCTCGCCGGGCCGCAGGAACACCGTCTCCCGGTACCCCTCGATGCTCGTCGGCAGCGGCGAAAAGGTGTTGGTCTCGGTCGCGATGGTGGCGGCGAACAGGCGCATCGTGGCCTCATGTCTCGGCCCGCCAATATAAGCCCGGCAATCGAGAGATTGACAAGGTGCCGGCGTCGCGGCCGGCGCCTCAGCTGCTGCGGCCGTCGACCCGCGGGCCGAGAAGCATCTTGCCGTAGATCCACAGAAACAGAACGAAGCCTGCCGCCCACAGCGCGCCTCCTGCGACCGTCAGCGGCACTTGCACATCGGCAGCGAACGCGGCCGTCACGCGCGCCAGCGCCCCGAAGCTGACGCAGAGATAGGCAAGCCCGCTGCCGGGAGCGGCAATCAGTTCGCGTCCGGTATGCCCCAGCGTCGCGCGGGTCATTATCGCCAAGGTCATGGTACCGATCGCGCCGGCGCCGAGGGCGTGCAGCGCCGCGAACTCCGGCACGAGGCCGAAGCCGGCCAGCGACTTGAGCGCCAGTCCCGCGACCAGCCATGCCATGCCGAGATGCAGCACCCACAGCAAGGGCCAGCGCAAGGTTTCGAGCCCGCGCCAACGCGCGAGCCGCGCGAGATTAGCAAACGCCGCCAGGCCCGCGAGCATGCCCACCCCGGCGCCGGGTACGCCCGCGGCTTCGGCAACGGTCATCGCGGCGACCGACAGGATCGCCGCGGCGTCGAGACGCGGTGCGGGCTCGATCGCGGTCGGAATGCCCTGTGCCTTGAGGCCGCCCTGGGTGAACGCCGGCACGACGCGCCCGCCCACCAGCGTCACCGCCAGCACGAACACGTTCAGCCCCAGGCGCAGGCCCCAACGCGCGGTCTCGGCCAAGCCGAGCGCCTCGAGGTGCACGCCCAGGTTCGCGAGAAGCAGCGCCGCCAGGATCGCCACGAAAATCAGGTTGCGCCGCGCGCTGCGGACCAGGATGGCCGGCGCCTGGAATGCGGCAAGCAGCGGAAAGAACAGCAGGTCCGCCGCGGCCGCTAGGCGCGGGTCGAGCGCGCCCGACGCCAGCATCGCCGCGCGGCCGGCGATCCACGCCAGCACCAGCGCCAGCAGCGCGCCGCCGCGGATCGGCCCCTGGCCGGTCCAGTTCGGCACGGCAGTCAACAGGAACCCGCCCAGTGCAGCGCCGGCAAAACCGAACAGCATCTCGTGGGCGTGGAACCAGCTCGGCGGCAAAGTCGGCGAGAACCCGATCGTGCCGGTCCACATCAGAAGCCAAAGCGTCACGGACAGCGCGGCATACAAGCCCGCCAGCGCGAAGAACGGCCGGAAACCGTAGCCGAGCACCGGATGGTCGGTGAGGTGCTCGATCCGTGCGCCGGTGACGGGACAGGTGATCATCACTGCACCAGGGGTGTCGGCGCTGCCGCGAGCTCGATGCCTTCGATGCGGGCGCGTCCGGCCAAGATCGAAACGTATTGCGCGACCGCGCGGCGCCAGGCCGCTTCCTCCAGATACGCCGCGACGCGCGCCCGGACATGCTCGAACGGCAGGTCGCGGCCCGGCACCCTTCGCAGCAGGCGGACGACGTGAAATCCGTATTTCGTCCCGACCGGAACCGGGCAAATCTCGCCGTCCGCGAGGCTCATCAGGTAGGTCTCGAACACCGGATCGGCGTCGCCACGTCGGATCGTCCCCAACCGCCCTGCATTCGCGTGCGACGGGCAGTCGGATTCCCTGTGCGCGATTTTCTCGAACAGGGCCGGTTCGCCCAGCACGCGTTCCAGCGCCGACTGGGCGCGGGCCTTCGCGGCGAGGCGCGCCGCCGCGTCGTCGGGCGCCGCGGCGTAGAGGATGTGCTGGGCTTCGAACGCATCGGGCGAGCGGAATCGCCCGCGGTTGTTTTCGTAGTAGCGGCGGCAGGTTTCCGGGTCGGCGTCCGGCGCCTTTACTTCACGCTCGATCAGCCGGCGGATCGCTGATTCCTCGGCCGTTTCGCCGTCTTCGGCTGGGCCGCCCAGCCCCAGGCGTTGCGCTTCCTGCAACAGCAGCTCGCGCACGGTGAGCGCCTCGGCCGCGGCGCGCATGGCGTGCCCCGCGCTGGGGGCGGGGTGATGCTGCATCTCCGCAAGGATCGCGTCCTCTGCGATCGCCGCGCCGTTGACCGCGATCCGGGGCGGCGTCGATCCGGTCACGGCCGCGTTCCAACCAAGCGTGCGTTGCCGCGCGCGCGCACGATTTGCGGCTTGCGGAACACGTACCACACCGGCGCGCTCCAGAAATGCACCAAGCGGCTGAACGGGAACAGCAGGAAAATCGTCATACCGAGCACCATGTGCGCCTTGAACACCGCCGGGGCGTCGGCGACCAGCTCTGCGGCGCCGGGCCGGAGCGTGACGATGCGCTGCGCCCAGTCCGCGAACAGCAGCATCATGGAACCGTCGAGATGCTGGCCGGAGAACGGAATGGTCGCAAGACCCAGCGCGAGTTGCAGCCAAAGCACGGCCACGATCGCGATGTCCATCGGGCTCGAGGTGGCGCGGATGCGCGGGTCGGCCAGGCGCCGGTGCAGCAGCAGGGTGAGGCCCACGAACGCCAGGACGCCCGCCACGCCGCCCGAGGCCATCGCCAGCACCTGCTTGGCGCCGGAGGTGATCAGCCACTCATAGGCCCAATGCGGCGTCAGCATCCCTACGGTGTGTCCGACCAGAAGGAACAGGATGCCGGCGTGGAACAGGTTGCTGCCCCAGCGCAACTGGCGGCGGCGCAGGAGCTGGCTCGATCCGCTGCGCCAAGTGTACTGCTCGCGGTCGAAGCGCACCAGGCTGCCGAGCAGGAATACGACGGCGCAGACATAGGGATAGATGCCGAACAGGAATTCGTTGACGTACGCGCGCATGGCCGTCTCCGTTTCAGGCGTTGAGGCGCTGGAGCATCGCGGCGGCGCGGTCGCAGGTTGCGGTCTGTGCCGGGTCGGATGCGGGGCCGAAGATGACCGCAGCGTCCTCCCAGGCCCGGTCCATCGCCGCCGGATCGTCCTCGTCCGCTTGGGCCGCATCGGCCACCGCCGTCGCGGCGGCGCCGGACAGCGCGAGCAGCCCATCGAACACGCCGGCATAGGGCGACTTGCGCTGCGCCAGCCGGTCGCGCACCGGCGCCAGGATGTGCGCCACGTCCGCAATCGCCGCGGCGCCAGCCCGATCGTCGAGCAGCGACGCATATTCCAGATAGAGCGGAAGATAGTCGGGGAGCTCGTTGTCCGCGATCGCGAGGCCGTGCTTGCGGTAGATGCCGATGAGATCGACCATCGCCGGCCCCCGCTCGCGCGAATCGCCGTGCACGTGCTCGAACAGATGCAGCGACAGGCTGCGCATACGATCGAACAGCGAGACGTAACGCTCCTGTAGGTCGATCAGGTCGCCGCCGGCCAGTTCGCCGGTAAATGCGCCGAGACGCGCCAGGACATCGGCGGGCAGGGCGCGATCGCCGGCCAGCGCCGCATCGATCTCCGGCAGCGCCGCGACCAATTCGGCTTCGGGATAGGCGAGCAGCGCCGCCAGGGCCTTCAGCGACTTCCTCACGACACCGTCTCCTTGCCGCGCGCCTTGTTGCCGCCGAACAGGCTGGCGGTGCTGGCGCCCTCGGAACAGCCGTTGCCGAAGCTGAAGCCGCACGACGCCTTCAGGTCGTAGGCGTTTTCCGCGTATTCGCGGTGCGTCGAGGGGATCACGTAGCGGTCCTCGTAGTTGGCGATCGCCATGTAGCGGTACATCTCCTCGACTTGCGCGAGCGAAAGGCCGACCCGAGCCAGCACGTCGGCATCGATGCGGCCTTCGACGGTGCGTGCGCGCATGTGCACGCGCATCGCCATCAGCCGTTCGAGGCCGCCGACCACCGCCTCCTCGTCGCCCGCGGTCAGGAGGTTCGCCAGGTATCGCACCGGGATGCGCAGCTTGCGCACATCGGGCAACGCGCCGTCGAAGCCCACCTTGCCGGCCTCGGCCGCGGTCTGGATCGGCGACAGCGGCGGCACGTACCACACCATCGGCAGGGTTCTATACTCTGGGTGAAGCGGGAACGCGACCTTCCAGTCGATCGCCATCTTGTAGGTGGGCGAGCGCTGCGCCGCATCGAGCCAAGCCTGCGGCACGCCGTCCTTGCGCGCCTGCTCGATCACCGCGGGGTCGTAGGGATTGAGGAAGATGCCGAGCTGCGCGGGATAAAGGTTCTTCTCGTTCTCGACGCTCGCGGCCTGCTCGATCCGGTCGGCGTCGTAGAGCAGCACGCCCAGATAGCGGATGCGCCCGACGCAGGTCTCGGAGCACACCGTAGGCTCGCCCGCCTCGATGCGCGGATAGCAGAAGATGCACTTCTCGGCCTTGCCCGACTGCCAGTTGTAGTAGATCTTCTTGTACGGGCAGGCGCTGACGCACATGCGCCAGCCCCGGCATTTGTCCTGGTCGATCAGCACGATCCCGTCTTCCTCGCGCTTATAGATCGAGCCTGACGGGCACGAGGCGACGCAGGATGGGTTCAGGCAGTGCTCGCACAGTCTGGGCAGGTAGAACATGAAGGTATTCTCGAACTGCCCGTAGATCTCTTTCTGCACTTCGTCGAAATTCTTGTCCTTCGAGCGCTTGTGGAACTCGGTACCCAGGATTTCCTCCCAGTTCGGGCCCCACTCGATCTTCTCCATGCGCTGCCCGGTGATCAGCGACACCGGCTGCGCCACCGGCATGGCCTGGCTTTCGGGCGCAGTCTGCAAGTGCTCGTAATCGAAGGTGAACGGCTCGTAGTAGTCGTCGATCTCGGGCATGTGCGGGTTGGCGAAGATCTTGGCCAGCACGCGCCACTTGCCGCCGATGCGCGGCTGGATGCGGCCGGAGGGCAGGCGCCGCCAGCCGCCTTTCCATTTGTCCTGGTTCTCCCACTCCTTGGGATAGCCGATGCCGGGCTTGGTTTCGACGTTGTTGAACCAGGCGTATTCCATGCCGCTGCGGCTGGTCCACACGTTCTTGCAGGTGACCGAGCAGGTGTGACAGCCGATGCACTTGTCCAGGTTTAGGACCATCGCGATCTGGGCGCGGACTTTCATGTCACGTCTCCTTATTCCGCGGCCTGCGCGGGCGCTTGCGCCAGCGGAGCGTCCAGCCAGTCCACCTTGGCCATCTTGCGCACGATCACGAACTCGTCGCGGTTGGTGCCGATGGTGCCGTGGTAGTTGAAGCCGTAACTCTGCTGCGCATAGCCGCCGATCATATGCGTCGGCTTGGGGCAGGCGCGGGTGACGGAGTTGTGGATGCCGCCGCGCGCCTGGGTGATTTCGCTGCCCGGTACGTTCACGATCTTCTCCTGGGCGTGATACATCAGCACCATGCCCTTGGGCACGCGCTGGCTGACCACGGCGCGCGCAACGAGGGCGCCGTTGACGTTGAACGCCTCGATCCAGTCGTTGTCCTCGATGCCCGCCGCTTTGGCGTCCACCTCGCTCAGCCACACGATCGGTCCGCCGCGCGACAGCGTCAGCATCAGCAGATTGTCGGTGTAGGTGCTGTGGATGCCCCATTTCTGGTGCGGGGTGATGAAGTTCAGCACCACCTCCGGATTGCCGTTGCCGCGCTTGCCGAGGAGCGGCGCGATCGTCTTGGTGTCGATCGGCGGGCGATAGACGCACAGCGCCTCGCCGAAGGCCAGCATCCAGGGGTGGTCCTGATAGAGCTGCTGGCGGCCGGTCAGGGTGCGCCAGGGGATGAGCTCGTGCACGTTGGTGTAGCCGGCGTTGTAGGTGACGTGCTCGGACTCGAGCCCGCTCCAGGTCGGCGAGGAAATGATCTTACGCGGCTGCGCCTGCAAATCGCGGAAGCGCAGCTTGTCGTCCTCGCGGGGTCGCGCGAGGTGCGCGTGCTCGCGGCCCGTAGCCTTGCTGAGCGCCTCCCAGGCCTTTACCGCCACGTGCCCGTTGGTCTCGGGCGCCAGCATCAGGATCACCTCGGCCGCGTCCATGTCGGTTTCGATGCGCGGCAGACCTTTGGTGACGCCGTCCTCGGTCACGGTCTTATTGAGCTCCGCCAGCGCCTTGACTTCCGCCTCGGTGTTCCAGGCGATGCCTTTGCCGCCGTTGCCGAGCTTGGCCATCAGCGGTCCCAGGGCCGTGAACTTCTTGTACGTATTGGGATAGTCGCGCTCGACCACCGCCATCGCCGGCATGGTCTTGCCGGGGACGGGCTCGCATTCGCCCTTCTTCCAATCCTTGGGTGAATAGGGCTGCGCCAGCTCGGCGGGCGTGTCGTGCTGGATCGGCGTCAGCACCAGATCCTTCTCGACGCCGAGGTGGCCGACGCAGACCTCCGAGAACTTGCGCGCGATGCCCTTGAAGATCTCCCAGTCGCTGCGCGCCTGCCAGGCGGGATCGACCGCCGCCGACAGCGGGTGGATGAACGGGTGCATGTCCGAGGTGTTGAGGTCATGCTTCTCGTACCAGGTCGCGGTCGGCAGAACGACGTCGGAGTACATGCAGGTGGTGGACATGCGGAAGTCGAGCGTGACCAGCAGGTCGAGCTTGCCTTCCGCGCCGCGCTCGCGCCACGCGACCTCGGTGGGCTTCGAGTCGCCCTCCTGGCCCAGATCCTTGCCCTGCACACCGTGCTGGGCGCCAAGCAGATACTTGAGGAAGTATTCGTGGCCCTTGCCGCTCGAGCCCAGCAGGTTGGAGCGCCACACGAACATGTTGCGCGGGAAATTGGCGGGGTTGTCCGGGTCCTCGCAGGCCAGGCGCAGCTTGCCGGACTTGAGCTCGTTGACCGCATGCGCCGGCGGTTCCTTGCCAGCCGCCGCGGCTTCGCGGGCCAGCGCCAGCGGATTCGCGCCGAGCTGCGGCGCCGAGGGCAGCCAGCCCATGCGCTCCGCCCGCACGTTGAAGTCGATCAGGCTGCCGGCCATCGCCTTGCGGTCG
>Ga0233425_10008038_pt1 | contig 14310 bp, 8 predicted proteins | sample Watercolumn_Towu_2_FD_181712 | JGI IMG/M metagenome (GOLD analysis project Ga0233425, IMG submission 181712) | Freshwater microbial communities from Lake Towuti, South Sulawesi, Indonesia - Watercolumn_Towuti2014_140_MG | ecosystem: Environmental > Aquatic > Freshwater > Lake | place: Indonesia...
TAGAACGGCTGCGGAACGAGGAGACGGCAGAGGCGATAGCGGAAGGGCACTTTAGAATAGAAATGGTAGAAGAAGGAGAAAATGTTATTTTATCCATTGCCGGCGCGCCTGTGATAGATACATTTTTAACAGCAACTATAAACGCGCTTGCCGTAGAAAATGAATGCGCGGTTGAAAGATTCAAGAATGGTTTTAAAGTGGTATTTAAAAAGGCAACGGCGGAAGATACGCCAGTTGTAGCTGGCAGAAGATTTGGCATGCCGAATGATTTGCCGAAAGAAGCGCCTGCCGCCGTGGTAAGGCAGGAAGTTTCGGCATCGCCTGTCAGGGTTTTACTTATTGATGACAGCCCGGAGGTGAGAGAGAATTTTACAGGTTGGTTTACGCGTGAGAAGGGAGCGGCGAAAGAAAATATTTTTCAAGCCGGAAGCGTTGAAGAGGCCCTTACGTTGTGGGAAAGTGAGGGCGGAAGATTTGACGTTGTTTTGCTTGATCTAGAATTACCCGAGACAAAGGGCGGCAATGTGGTGAAGTATAGCGGGCTTAAGGCGGCGGATAGGATTGTGTTAATGGGGACAGCGCCTGTTTTTTATATTACTTCCTATAATGATGAAGAGATAGAAAGGGAATCGAGGAAATATACGGCACTAGTGGGCGCGGGGCAAGGTAGGATAAAAGGCAGGATTGACAAGCATGACAGAAGGGTTTGGGAAGACAGGATTAGTATTCCCGGTGGTAGTGCGGCACAAGGGAGAAGAACATTGGGCGCGCCTATTGTGAAAGCAGGCGATACTTCGTATGCTAGTAAAAAGGCATTAATAGTAGATGACAATCCGGAGTTTAGAAGTTTTGTTAGAGGGCTATTGCTTGAGTGGGGATTTAAGGAAGAAAATATTTTTGAGGCAGAGGATGGATACGCGGGGTTAGAGGTGCTTGCGGCAAGAGATCAAATGGATGAAAGCGAGAGGATTGATGTTACGATATCGGATATAAAAATGCCGAGGATGAACGGGTTTGAATTCGCAAAAAAATATTCTGTCGCGTATGGAGATTCCCGTCCGTTAATTATAGTAACAGCTTCATATAGTAACGCTGAACTCGCGGAGCTTACGCGTCTTAATAGTATTGCTGAACTGCCGCTTAATTTTGGATTCGCGAAAAAGGGATTAAAATCTTTCGCGGATAATCTAAAGACTTTGGTGAGATCCGCGTTCGACCCGCGAAAGCCGCCGCTTAAAGATGCTGTTTTAGTGAGAGACAGTGAGGCAGAAAAACCGGATCTAGGGAGTTTTAAGGAATATGACAAAATAAAATGGCTTAAACAGAAAAGGAAAGAGGCGAGTGATCTTGCGGTTATGTATGAGAGTGTTATTGATGCGCAGATGCCGGTATTTTCCGCATTTTTCCCGGACTCAAAAGATTTATTAATAGAACTGAGGCAGAAAATAGTTTATGATTTTAAAATTCCCGATGAATTCATGAGTTCTGAAGGGAAGGCGGATTTACATGCATATAAAAATAAATTAGGTGCTTCCGTCGGCAGAAATCAGGCGGTATTAAGGGAGATAAGGGACAAAATTCAGTTGCTATATATGTCTAGTCAAGAGTTGGAACCGATGTTGAAAGGACAGATTGTAGCGGCATACGATAGATTGGAGTCCGCTCTGACAAAGCTGGAGGATATTTCGTTTGAAGTAAAAGATTTAACTGTGGAGCTGGCTGAAGCGCTTAATGAAGGGAGGCAGATACCGAGAGTACATACAAAGGTTGGAATCTCGATTAGCCGCGCGATTGCTGATATAACGGCCGGCAGGGATGACAGCACACTGCCTCAGATCGAACAGCAGATAGGGCGCGGGATTCCGGATCTTTTAATGACGGAGGGGGCTTTATTTTTGGCTTTGCGCGAAGTAATAGAAAATGCCGTGTCTTTTGCTACGCGTTCAGAAGCGGAAGATAAATATATTTCTGTGTCCGCGGAAAAGAAGGATGGTTACATAGTGATAAAAGTTTTTAATACCGGCGAGCATATTCCCGCCGATGCCTTGCCGCATATTTTTGAAGACAGCTTTACTACGAGAAGAGAAGAAAACGGGCTAGGACAGGGCTTGGCTATCGCGTGGAATAAAATTACAATTAATACCGGATATATAACCGCCGCCAACGTCGAAAGTGGAGTTGAATTTGAGATAAGGATACCAATCCCGAATACAGCCGCAGAAGCAGATATTTTAAGGGCGGTGTAGGAACATGAGGAATTGGGCTCCGAAGTGCTGAAGACTGCAAACAAACGCTTTTGTTAACGACACATCCTTTTATCAACTCCAATGCCTATCATGTGGTTTTTATTCGCGTACACGTTAATTACAGCAAGCTCTACTAGATTGTCTTAAAAAACCAATCCCCAAACCAATCCCCATATTGACAAAAATGAAATCGTCATGCACATATTTGGTAGGTGAACAGATGTTCCCTTTGCGCGCGATTTGTGTGCTCAAAGGGGGTGGTGTGTTTTTGTGTATAGACGTACTGTTATTTAAGCGGTCTTATTAAGAGTAATACAGTCTAGCAGATATTTAAATTGTGATGCTTGTGAAAAGGTAGAAAATGATTTGTAAAAAGAATTGTATTTTAATTCTAATAGCTTTTGTATCCTTGATTATATTTTGCGAAGGCGCAGTTTTTGCTTAAGATATTTGTGCGAATGGGCGATAGACGTGTTTTCTAGGAAATTGATAAACGCGAATCCGGAGGCAAAATATCCTGATTTAGACGGATATGAAGCATTTTACGCGGTTTTAAAGAATTTACTTGGGTTGAATTATGAAATTAGAGCGGAAACCAAACGGAATAAGCATTATTGTGCTCCTTTTGAACGGCGAACAATGTGCGTAGTGGGGAGAAAACGTGTGACGTAGGAAGTAGGACATAGGGCGGAGAATGATAAGTATGAGATTGAAAAAGATTTTGACATTGCTATTAGTAATGGTGTTTTTCGTGCAGGGTGTTCCGTCTTTTGCGACGGACGAGGCGGATTCGTGTCTTGCGGCTAGGTCAGCGGCCGGATTGCTGAGTATAGGTATTTCCCGATATTTTGTAGAGAATGAATTAATATCAATTCAAGAGATCATTCAGTCACAATTCGATAGAGGTATTATTGATCTTCAAAAAGAAATTGCCCCATTTTTGCGTGTTTATGATGTGAATGGAACAATATTAGATCTAAGAGATGCTTGCCTGCATGAAATAAAGGATAACGGGAATATAATTTACTATTTAAGCGCGATAATGCAAACTGCCGACGGGGATAGGAGGTATTGTTCGGTATATTTTTTCAACAAAGGCCAAAGGATGGCTGATCTAAGTAAGAAATTTAGAAGTCATATCGGATTAGAAAATGCGGCGAACGCGGCTTATGCCGAAGAGAAAGGGTTGTGGATAAGTAAAGATGCTCCGCGTAAAATGCCGCCCAAGCTAAAGTATGATATTGGTTATCCAATTAAGTTTCTCTCCAAGGGAAAAAAAGTTGAATCTGAAGATAATGAGGCTTTTAAAACGCGACTACAGAGAAACATGTACTATAGACATGCAAATGAAGCTAGGCGGACGTTGATAACAGAGAGAATAAGAACAGCTGCAAAAGTAGCGGATGCGGTAGTAGAGTATTTAAGAAAGCGATATCCGCAATACGAAGTATTGAGTGTTTCTCTGTACGGATCTTACTTGTACGCCGATAAGCCGCATGATATTGATTTACGCATAATAGTAAAAGGAAATTGTTTTTTCGAAGAAGAAATTAGCTTGGATAATATCTCCCCAGGTTTAGATGAAGAATTAGAAAATTTTCCGGAAATAAGTTTTATTGCAATCGGGGAAGAGAATATTGAGAAAGGAATTCCTGTAGAATCTTCTATAACGAGAAATACTAGCGTAACGGAAGTAATGGAGTCGGACATCGCGATTGGATATTTAAGAAATGTGGTGCTGTTAGGATATGATTTTATTGACAATAGAGACGGAAATGTGATTGTGCAAGTATCGAACTTGCTTTCGAATACCTATAGACGCCTTTATGGAGATGTGCAGGAAAATTATGACGCTTATTCAAGGAGAGTCGCGTCAAGATTGTGCGATGTGGCTTTGTATTTAAAAGACTTGTATCCAAAAACAGAATTAGATTGTGACACATTTATAGAGTTTAGGTGCCTTGTGGAAACAGGAGAAGCCGGTTTTGTGGAAATTACTGAAATGTGGGATTTTCTTAATACGGAATTTCAAAAGATAGTTAGTGAACGATCAAAAGGCAGAGTAGAGACAAGGCTTGTGCATGAAAGCGAATTAGCGCAGGCGGTGTAGAAAATCATGAAACAGAATATAACAATTTGGTTTAGGATGGTTACGTTAGTAATCACCGTGGTGTTTTTGTGCCAAGGTTTGGCTTTGGCTGATGAAAAATCTACTTTAGCCCCGGTGTGGCAATTTCCTGTTGGTAAAACAGATACAGGGAAAGGCGGGCATGATCCCAAAGTTAGGGCGGCGCATTCAAGAATATTTCTACAAAGAGTGGTTAATGAAGAAATAAAAAGACTGGTTGCAAAGATTCGTTTAAGCAAGCCTATTCCATATGCGCTCGGCGAGGTAGTGATAACTTACTCGTACGCTTGTCCATTAAATTGCGGGCATTGCGGTTTGTGGCAGCCTTTAAAGCGAATGGAATTAATGACGGATGAAACCCTCGATTTAATTATTGAAAAAATAAGGGCTTACGATGATAACATAGGAATAACTATTTCGGGGGGTGAGCCGTTTCTTTTCATTGAAAAGCTTTGCAGGTTAGTGCGCGGATTGGAGAATCGAAGATTGTACATAACGACCAGCGGATTAGGGCTTGGGGATTCCGTGGAGGAAGCAAAGAGATGCTTAAAACAACTTGTTTCAAGAAGGAAGAGTTGCTATTGGGTTATCGGTTGATAAATGGCACAACATCTCTGCCCAATGCCGGGCTAACATAATTGAAGCGATAGTATCAGATGAAGAATTGTTTACAAAAATTGATTTGTGCCTAAATTGCGTGACTGATCCAATAATTGGTCCCATAGATGAGAGTATCGGCCTTCTTTATGATGAATTATGCAGGAGGGGGCTTATTGATCATAACGTTACGGAGAAAGCAAGAATTAGTAGTGAGTTCTATAATTATCCTATGCCTGTAAAGATTGCGTTTCTTGGCCGCAATGTTGTCCCTATAAGTGTAGCAAGATTTCCCGCTGAATTTATAGGTAATTATGAAGGAAAAAACGGCGAAATGAGAACCCTAGAGATAATAGATGGCTTGTTTTATGACTGCATCACTATAATTCCTAATGGAGATGTGAGCATCGAACCATTTTTTGCCGGTTTACTGACGGTTGGAAATATTCTTTACAGCGGCGAAGATATTGAAACATTAAAAGAAAAAGCCGCAAAGCACCCAATAGTTTATTTGACAAGTAAAGATTCTACCAGTGTAACCGAACTTTTTGCATGTGCAAGTATTCTTATGCCGGAGCGTATGACGGATCAATTTAAACGGCAACATACTTCTCTTGCGCAGGTGAGGATACTGCTAGAAGAACCCGCAATGAATTATTGCCTGACGATTTATGCTTTAAAAAGGATGATTGATAGCGGTATTATTGCAAACCCGGGGGATTTTAAAGATTTGGTTTCCGGAGATGACGGTGAATTTTTGGAAAACTTAAAACGTGTATATGATGTTTTATCTGAGATCAAGGAACCGGGGTTTCTTGATGAAGGCAGGTGTCCTAGCCTACAAGAGCTTTTAGATTCGGTGTAAACCCTATGAGATTAAAGTCAATACAGAAATTTTGGTTTAGAATGGTTACGTTAGTAATCACCGTGGTGTTTTTTGTGCAGAGCGCGGGGGTGTATGCGCTTGCGCCGAAGCATAAGGTATTAGATGCGGAATGTGTGCAAAAGTGCTGGGAAGCATGGTTGATGAAACATTCTCCAATGATGGGTGAGCCGAAATCCCCGGATGGGGAAAGGACATATTTAGGAGATGTTAAATGGATTGGTGAAATTGTAATTAAGCAAGATATATTGCGTGCGGTAGAAACGCGTACGCTTAACTATTTGATTCTGTCAGGCATAGAATATGAATCACAATTTCTTATATCCACTTTGGAAAAATGTTTTTATGAGATTGGTATTGATATGGAGGAGTGGACAATAAATATTGTCATTACAAATCTTGATGATCACGATTTAGAACAGGCAAAAGAAGCAGTTGTACAATTTATAGGTAAAAGATGTTTTAAATTCGCTTTTATCAAGCTAGATAATACAAGCAGAGAGCAAACCGACACGTTTTGTGATACTTACAAAAATATTCTTGGTGAATGCGACGGCATCATTTCTGTTCTTATCGCCGCTCATTTGACATTGGAAGAACATTTTGCATCAAGGTTGAGGCAGTTGTTGGGAAATGACGGGTGGATAATGACAGATGCCCCTGCGATCGAAAAGGCAATGGCTCTTAGGGGGCAATATTGCATGCCATTCGGCTATTTTGATTTTTTGTTTTTTAAAAATAGCAGGGCGTATGATTGTTTTGGATTTTCTTTCGAATTATCGGAAAAGAGGGATAGTGGGGGGTATCGCGACCTGAGAATATTATTGGAAGGACATATGGTAGGTTCGGTAAAAATTAAGTTCAATCATCGCAAAGTGATTATCGGCGAAAGTGTTTTGGCTGACGAATTAAAAACAGATTATGTCTTTGCCTTAATATTGAGAGAGGCGATGTCAATATATCATCGGGAAAAAATTGTACGAAAAGATATCTTAGAGGTAGATTCGGTTATTGGGATGGAAGAAGGTACTGATATTTATGAGTGGATTCAGTCTATTATATTGAAGAAGCAAAAAATTGCTTTTTACAAAAGAGTAAAAGGAAAGGTTAGTACATTTTACATTATTTTGAGCGAGTTAGATAAAATTATCAGTGTTGGGAAAAGGCTAGGTGTATCTAGGTTAAGTTTTGTTAGAGGGCCGCATCGTCAGGCGGTATAGACATGTGGAATACTACTTTGTCAAAGTTTCATAGGACACAGGCGTGGAACTTAAGGGCATGAAATTAAAAAAATATTTCTCATTATTATTGGCGGTGGCGTTTTTTATGCAGAGCGCGGGGGTGTATGCGCTTGCGCCGGATACTATGCCTGTTGTTATAGAGATGTGGGATAATGTTGGCGCGAAAGTTTTAGAAGGTGCGATCCGCAGAGGTGATGTTCAAGAATTGTATCTTTGTGCTGAAAGAGAGGCGCGTGAAGGATTGTTAGAAAGAGCGGTTGAATTGTATGAATACATTTTGAAGCGATTCCCGGATCAAGCGCTAAAGGCGCGTATCGCTTTGGCTGAAATAAGTTTTGGCAGAGGGTATTTTGGCGAGGCGGAAGGATATTTGAAAGATATTTCTACTGATCGGGTTCTTCAGGAAGATATAAAGCGATACGATGCCGTAAAAGAAAAAGTTGATACGGCATTGGGTGTGCAGGCAGAGAGGGAAAGGCTTGGGAAATTGGGTTATAGGACTTTTGCCCGCCCCGACGGGAAAGGCGGGTGCGTTGCGGATACATTTGGATTTAAAGGGAAATGGAGTGTTGCTAACAGGACTGCCAGCCAAAATCTTAATCCGGGTTTTATACTTAGAATTTGTAAGTCTATAGCTAGGATGGTCGAAGATTCTGCAAGCGCGAAAATCATAATAAATAATTCAGACAATGAAATTGTGGTTTTGCCTGACAGCGAATTTGAGGCGGGATTACCAGTCTCAATCAGTGTTTTTTCAAATAACGAAGGGTATAGAATTCTTGTTGCGGAGAGTTTTCTGAGTCTGGAACTCGAGGATCAGCGCGCTGTATTAGGTCAAGTTTTAGAGGGGCGCATCCCGGCGGCGTCCGCGAAAAGACAAGATTCCGCGATGCTTCCGAATGTTTCAAAACATTCTCCTATTGCTATGGTTTCGCTAGACCGCTCATCTTTGGAAGGCGTTTCTCTTTTATCCAGTATTTTAGAAGATGAGGAATATAAGGTCAAACGTTATTCAGTATTTGGCGGGGCGGATGAGATGAGTTCTATGGAGATGTGGAATCAGGCAATCCGTCTGAACGAATATGAAAGGAATGTCGAAAAGATATGCGACGAGATATGTTCGTCCGGCATAAAAGTAGTTTGCGTTTCGGTAAGCTCCATATCTGTTGAAAAAGCCTATTTGTTTATGAAAAAAATACGCGAGCGAAGGCCGGATATATTTATTATTGCGGGCGGACCCATGTCTGACACGCCTGAACAGATGCTTTCCCTTCTTCCCGAGATAGACTGTTTTATAGAGGGAGAGGCTGATGTGGTATTGCCGGAGATGCTTGACTTGCTTACTGACGGTTATGCGCATAGTATAAGTGAAATTAAAGATCTGGCGGCTGGCGGAGTCTATCTAAGGAATGGCAACAACTATTTAGTGACAGATATGCATAGAAAAAATATTGCGCATCGATTTCACCTGCCGCCCTACAAAATAGTCGGTTATATTTTTGCCAGCCGCGGATGCCCTTATAAATGCCGGTTTTGCAGTAATATTATGGGTAGGAATGTCAGATACGCGGATATGAGTGAGATAGAGAATTGGCTTCTATCGGCACTTGCTAAAGGATTAGAGCAGGGGAGCAAAAATGCTATTGGCAAACAAACTATAAAACAATTGTTGCATAGCGGTGTTTCTCTTTTTGACTGCGGACTAGACAGTCCTATAAACGTGCGTATTGTCGACGAGAATTTTTTAATAAATCAAATTAGAATCGTAGAATTCTATGGTATGCTGGAAAGGACCGGTATGCGTCCGTATTTTCGTTTTTATGTTGGCAATGGCTCTATCCGCGCCGTTACAAAGAGTGGCAGGATTAATAGAAAATATTTTGAACTGTTGAAAAATATGGGCGTTATGTTTTATGATTTTGGTGTAGATGGATTCTCGGAGAGGCTTTTAAGAGAGTTTGATAAAGGATATAATTTAGAGGAAGTTGTAGAGTTTCTTTTTGAGTTTAGTGAAGTAAGTCCGGTGCTAATGTCTTACAACAGGATTGCTTCTTCACTTGGGAGCTATTTTTCGGATACTGTTGAATCGTTAATATTAGGAAGACTGCTCGGACAGGAACTTCCTTCGGTAAATACAGTGAATATGCAAGTATTTGCACAGCAGGGGAACGAAATAACCTCGTGTGAATCTATCACTTCCTCGCATAGTATTTTATGGCATCAAAATACTGAATCTCTTCCAATAGCACAACAGGGGGTGTATTTTGTTCCGCCGGCCGGAGAGTATTCTTTCAGAATTCTTACTCCTATTAGTCCTTATGATGCTTTGCTGGCGAAAAAAATGGCGGAGACAGGACAGCAAAGCGAATTTTTAAAAAGGAATAAAGACATGCTATGGCGTGTATTTCCTATTGTTGTACGAAGGTGGGCGTCAGGCAAGTATGGCAAAGAACTTCAGGCGCTGGCTAGGGTATTTCCGGACATTGTAAAACAATATGATTGGGATATAGAAAAGGCAATTAGCAAAATCAGAAAAGATATGGCAGCTTTCGCATGTATCCGTTTTACGGAAATAGAAGAAATATACAAAAAATACGGGAATAACAGCGGGGAACTGGAAATACGATCCTGCGAACAAGAAGGGATAGAAAATCTACATAGAAAGATGGTGCAATCTATAAAGGACAAGGAATGGGGTCGCGCATTTATTTGTTCAAGAAGGCTGGTTTCGATATCAAATGATAAGGAATTTTACTTTTATATCATGCTAGCGCTTGCATACAAGCAAATGAACAGATACGATTTGGCAGGTTATTTGCAGGGGGAATACGGTGTTTTTGATGTGCAATTATTGCGTCTTTACGGCTTGAATAAAATCTCCTATAGTAATATAGCTTCGACGTATATAATGTTAAATCTTGGAGGAGTGAGGCACTCGAGGAAAAGGATCGAACGAATGCTTGATAATGAGAATATTAAAGATGAAGGCAGGCGTGTTTTGATTTTTAAAATGCTAGATGATATATTTGAAAAATTTAAAGGGGCTCAAAGGTATATAGAAGACTTGGAAGCGAAATCTTGTTTCGAGGTAGCCTCTAGTGGAGAGAGAGTGCTGGCAGAGGCGATGTAGCGGTAAAGGGTATAGGGCGGAGAGAGAACAATGTAGGGCGTGGGACATCAGGGTATGAGGCTAAGTAAGTATTTTTCTTTATTGTTGGCAGTGGTGTTTATTGCGCAGGCGGTTTCTTCTTTTGCGGCAGATAGTGTTTTTTTGTGCCTAGCGTCGGAATCGTTTTGCCAAAAAGATGGCGGGATGATAAGGGGAGCCGCGCGCGCGGCAAACATTGGACACCTAGATGTAACAGAAGTTTATAAAAGTGAAAACGGACAGAATGGGGATGCCCCGACAGTCCAATCTTATACGGTATATTTTGGAGATAAGAGCATTTGGATTGCCGGCAAGAAAAAATCTTTCGACAAAAAAGCGGCTCGGAGGAATTTAAAAGAGCCTGAGGATGCCTCTATAAGCAATGTCGTTTTCGATGTCTTCGATGCTATAAAGTGGAATGTTAATACCTTTACTTTTTTTACCTTGGTAGACGATATGTTTGGTTTCGCAAGGATTGAAGAAAATTTTGTGGCTCTCCATGAAATTGTTTCCGACATGCCCATTGCGGTGTGGCACGAACTTTGTGAATATTTGATTTCAACGGGGGAAATGAAAATTGGTTTGTCCGGGAATAGATTAGCAATTGCTGTCAGAGGCAAGTCAGCGGAGGTTATATTGGGTGATGAAGCTATGTCTATTGCCGCAAAAAATACAACGGACCCGCATTATCTTTTATGGGCTATGCAGAGACAATTGTGGCCTGAAGAGGATAGGATACTTAGCGCTCTGATAGGAGTAATGCAATTACTGAATGAAGGACTCGACGGATATGATCGTTACGCGAAAGAAACTGTTTTTGCGCTGGCAAAAAAATTATGTTTTGCCGGTGTATTAACCACTGAGAATGTAAATACTTTTGCGAATGTATTTATTCCTATGGCTAAGAGTTATTACGATTCGGAGGAGACAGGATTACTCAGAAGATATTGTGATTTGGTAGATAGTCTTGTGCAAGCGGGAATCATGACCGATAAAAATGTGGCGAATATTCCTGTCATAATAAAACCCGGCAATATTTACAGAACGATTCGGTCATCTGTTGATAATTTTGAGAAATTGTTTAAGGCGCTGGATATAAGTTGTGATTTATTTTATGAAGAAGCGAATTATCTAAAGATGTTGGAGGAGTTGAGTGTGGATGAGACGGCCTTGCAAGAGGCCCGTTTTGCGGCTAAGGGGGCACTTGATATGAGGTTAAGGAGTTTTTCGGGAAACAGAGGCAAGCAAGGACTAAAGGAACAATTGCTGGTTTTGGCGGATACAGATAGAAAGGGAGTGGTAATAAACGCAGAAAGCCATAAGCGAGTGAGGATAAAAACGGCTTTTATAGATTGGTACGGGACGATCAATAACGTGAGTAAATTTAAAAAAGAGGCGATTTTCAAAAAATTAAAAAGTCTGGGTATAGAAATCAATATTCTAACAACCGGATCACCTGAAGACATTAGGGTCAGTTTGAAAAATGAAGGTTTGCTAGGTTATGTTACTCTAGTTATTGGGGTCGGCAGAGTGGCGACGCTTGATTTGGAAGGGGAGGTGTCAGTAGTAAGTGGAAGTAAAAGAGAGTATATTGTGGATTATTTGGCAAAACAATGTGTTGATGGCCAAGGTGTTTTAGTGATCGATAATGAAAATAAGAACTTTGTTCACCATGGGGGGGCAATAAATATAGGGGTTGTAAACGAAACATTGGAAGATATAAAGCGTTATATTAGGGACGATGATATTGTGGATTGTTGTGTAAATCCGAGCTTGCCGGATTTTGAAATACTATGTTTGGGGGATTACGGCAGTTTTGAATACCTGATGGATAGAATAGTTGGTGAGAGAGAATTATCCCCCGAAGATAGAGATATATTGCATGCCCACGTGTCCGCCCTAGCAGTTTAGTGTGAATAGCCAGCATTTAACCTTTTAGTTTGATATATCTATCTCCCGGATGTATAATATTGTGCATTCATGAAAACCTTAAAGAAGTATTTTATGCTCTATGCAGGGAGGTAAATATGCGTAATTTATTTGTTGCCGCTTTTGCTTTGCTTTTATTGTCAAATCCATCTTCTTCGGAAGAGAATGTAAGTTTGCCTATTACAAAAGTTACACTTTATAAACACGGTGTTGGGTATTTTGAACGTAGCGGGAAGGTAAATGGCGATTGCCGCATAAGCTTTACATTTAAAAAAGGAGAAATGCCGGATGTCTTGAAGTCATTTACAGCCATTGATAATAACGGCGGGAAAATATCTGAAGTGGTATATGACTCCACTGTGAACCTCGAAAAAATATTGGAAGGGTACCCGATTGATCTGTCACGGGAATCAGATATTCTTTCAATTCTAAAACAAATTAAGGGCGTGCCTATAGAGATAAAGCTTGGCAGTGAGGTGATCGAGGGCGAATTTCTTGGCTTGAGAGAGAAGGAGTCTGTGCTGAATGAGGTCGTCTTAAAGGAGAACATAATTGATATCCTAGGCAATAACGGTACTGTCCGAAGCGTTAAATTTGAAGAGATAAAAGAACTTTCTATTAAAGAAGAAGAAACGAAAAGCGATATACAAAGCTGTATCGAAACCATTTTTCAGTGCGGCAAGAGAGAGCTAAAAAATTTGTCTGTTAATGCCCGCGGAGAAGGAGAAAGGGAGGTCTTGGTCGGGTATGTAGTAGAGACGCCTGTATGGAAAACGTCTTATAGGGCGGTAATAACAAAGGATAAAAAACCTTATATGCAATGCTGGGCGATCGTTGATAATGTCAGCTCGGATGATTGGAACAATATTTCACTTTCGCTTGTTTCCGGTATGCCAGTGTCTTTTATACAGGATTTATATACGCCGCAATACAAGCAAAGGCCCGTAATCGCTGAGGAAAGAGAATCGGCTAATGTGGCTATGATGGCGGAAGAAGGTATATGTGAAGCCGAACCAATGGATTATGACGGAAGCATGAGAAAAGATGAAGAATATCGCGATGAGAAAAAAGCGTTGCGGCTTATGGCGCCTGCGCCTGCAAAGGGATTGGCATCCGGTTTTGAGATGTCGCAACAAGTGCGGACAGTAGCACAAGCGGCAGGCGACCTTTTCGAATACAATATAGATATGCCAATATCCATAATGAGGAATAAATCCGCGATGGTGCCGATTGTTTCGAGCGAGTTTGAAGGCGAAAGGGTGTCTTTATACAATGAGGCAAACAGACCGGATAATCCGTACAGTTCTTTATGGTTAAAAAATACAAGCGGGCTTACCCTTGAGGGTGGTCCTGTCACTGTATATGAAGATGAAGTCTACGCTGGCGAGGCAGTTCTAAAAACCCTGAAACCTGATGAGAAAACATTTGTTTCTTACGCGGTAGATTTGGGCGTTGGCGTTAGTATTTCCAAAGATTCAGAGAGAAAAAAAGTGCATCATGTCAGCATTAAGCATGGGACGCTTTACGCCTATTACAAAGAGATAGACATTAAAAAATATGTTTTGAACAATAAGTCAAAGGATAAGAAGAAAATCGTAATAGAGCATCCGATAAGGAGCGGATGGCAGTTGTTGGAGCCGAAAGAAGCTGGGGAAAAAACGGAAAATTATTACAGATTTACAGTTGAGTCGGATCCTCAGAAAGCAACAGAGTTTGTAGTTAAAGAAGAGAGTGTATTTAATGAGACATACGTTCTGACCAATATAACTACCGATGATATAGTGGTTTTTGTAAGCAATAATTATATTTCCGATCAGTTAAAGGCGCTTTTTGAAAAGATTGTAGAGCTAAAATCGGAGATAAATAAACGGCAAGTCCAGGTAAAGCAGGTAGAAAATAAAAAGGAATCGTTTTTTAAGGATCAAGAAAGAATTAGGGAGAATATGAAATCTCTGAAGGATACCCCGGCTGAGAGAAAACTCGCGGAGCAATATGTCGAAAAACTGACGGCGCAAGAATCTGAGATAAAAGACATGGATGCGCAGTTGGAAATTTTGCGTAATGAAATTTCTAAATTTAATAAGGAACTGAACGGTTTAATAAATACGGCTGATTTTGAGAAAGATGTATAGGTTAAG
>Ga0233425_10008039_pt1 | contig 14307 bp, 9 predicted proteins | sample Watercolumn_Towu_2_FD_181712 | JGI IMG/M metagenome (GOLD analysis project Ga0233425, IMG submission 181712) | Freshwater microbial communities from Lake Towuti, South Sulawesi, Indonesia - Watercolumn_Towuti2014_140_MG | ecosystem: Environmental > Aquatic > Freshwater > Lake | place: Indonesia...
AAAGAGACTTCCTGAATCCACCGTCACTCGCACCGCATCGAGGCGTACTGCATTTCCTGAGCTCAACTTGGTCCGTCCACCCAACGCGCTCCATCTATTGCTGTTTGGGCGCGATGGCCGGTTGCTCAAAGCGATTTCAAGCTGTGACTATGTTCTGGGCGCGACGAACGACGGGTAAGTCGTAGTCGTCGCAGTTCTCTGAGTCACACAAGCCTCGTCACGTGCATCGTGCCCTGCGTGGCCGACGATTGCCGACGAAACTGGACCAATCAGAAAACGTCGCGGGTCTAGGATTCTCAAGAAAAGTTTGTGTGTCTGGGATTTTTCTTGTGGGATTTTTCGCGTCGAACGGGTCGGAGATATCTTCGACGGTGCGATGCGTGTGATAGAAATCGCCCCGCGATAGGTGATCGTGGAACCGTTCAGCATCGACGACGGCCCCTGAACTCGGGCGATCCATGCCGGCAGGCATCCGTGTACGGACGTCGTCGAGCATCGTGCTCGGGCGATCACGGGCGAGAAGCACCATCGTCGACAGGGGAGTTCGTATCGACGCGGGCGTCGACGTGCGAATACCAGCCGATCATCATTTCCTCCCAGGTCTGGTCGCCCCAGCGAACGTCCTTGGTCGGGTCCGGGTTCGCCGGGTTGTCCTGGGAATTGTCAAAATGGGCCACACATTCGAGAATCGTTCCCTTGGGGATCCGCAGCGGTCGCACAAATCGGTAGCGGTGCTGCCAGTTAAAATCGTAGTTCGGCACGCTCAACAGAATCTCGGAACGGCCGTCCGGATAATGTGCCGTGTAGCGGAAATCTTTGCCTCGCACGTGCATGTGCGGCATCAGCGACAACAATTCCACGTCGCGTGAAAAGGTCTTCGACGACACCACCCGATGATGGTCCGCTCCGGCGGGAATGCTGAACGACGTGTTGAAGGCACCGCCGCCGTGCAGCGGCTTGCGCGGCGGCTGTTTGTAGATTACCAATCCGACTTCGGAACAGTCGGTTTCCTGCTTCCCGTTGGGCGTGTAGTGCACCTGCCAAACGATTTCCGCACCGGCCGGAATCCGTAACCCGACTCCGTCCGGCAACACCATCGGCTCTTCTCCCGGCGCGTAACCGGCCGCGTGCGGGAGATCCTGCAGTTTGTCGGAGCCCTTGGGACGCACAAAAGCGATGATGTGGTGGACAACACGCCGATTGCCGGGCTTGGCTTCCGAGGCTTGCACCCAGACATCCTCCGAGAAATTCGTGGGAGTCACAAAATACTGGTAGGCCACGGTACCACTGGCCGGCACGGTAAATTCTTGCGGCATCCGGAACACCAGATCAGGCTGGCCAATCATCCAGCCTTCCGCATAGTGGCGAGGTTCGGGTAGATCGTTCGCGTCGCCGCGCGGCTTGCCCAGATCGATCCAGGCCAGCAACGTATCGATCTCCCGCGTCGTCAGCCGCAGATCGTTTTCAAATTCGCCGTGCCGCGGGTCGGCGCTCCAGGGCGGCATCCGCCGCGCGACGACCACCTCGCGAATCATCTCGGAACGGCTCTCCACGTCCTCGTAGCTCAACAGGGAAAATGGCGCCGCAGTGCCCGCATGATGGCAGCCGGCGCACTTCTGCTGGACGATCCGCGACACCTGCTTCGTATAATTGATCTCGCCCTTCTCCGGCAGCCGTTCGCGACGAGTAATCAGGCAGCCCTCCGGCTCCACCTCGGCCAGGCTCACGACTTTTCCCTCAAGCAGTTCCGTGATTGCCTGCTCCAGGTCATTCCGTCGCGCCTCGCCCCGGCGCTGCGTATAGCCGATTCGATCGTCGATGCGACCGCGATACCGAACGATTCGCTTACGGTCCAACAGAAACGCCTCGGGGGTTCGTCGCGCTCCCACCAGATCGGCGACGACCTGCGTCGCATCGACGAGCACGGGGAAGCCCACCGCGAACTCTCGCTGATGGCGGGCTATCGACTCCCGACTGTCAGCCGGATTCGAGTTGATCCCGATGACCTGCAGACCCCGTTCGGAATAGCGCGACTGCAGTTCGCTCAGAATCGGCAGATACGCGTTGGCAATCGGACATTCGGTCCCCAGGAATACCAGCACCAACGCACGCTTGTCGTTGAAGTCCGACAGCGCCACCTGTTCGCCGGACGCGTCCGGCAACACAAAATCAGGCACGTGGCGACCCACCGTCCGCGGCGGCAACGGTTCCGCGGGCAGCGGCGAAATCGCGGCCAGCAATATCCAGTTCCATGCCGACAAAGCCATCAAGCGCTTCATGTGCTTTCCTCGGGTTTTTCCAGCTTCGGCGGACAAGCCCTCTCGGCCGCCGGACAAGCCCCGCAAGCATACACGACCGCCGGAAAAAACTCGACCCGGTTTCTGTCTGGTACCCGACCCGCTCACCCCGCTCACCCCCACCCGTCCCAGGTGCCGCCGGTTTGCATTTCCAGCCGCTTCTGACAGAATGGAGCGACACAAGCCCACCATCCAGGCCGACCGGGTGTTTTGGGCAAACTTGCGACGGCCATCGACAATTGCCGGGCAACCAACGGGTGGCCCGTGGAGGGTGTCGCGATAACCGCATGGAGCCAACTTGGCTATCGGGCGGGGCCTGCACACGGATCGGTTCGGTCCGGGAACAGAATCTGGCATGGGGAGCGCGAATTGATCGGCGGAAAGAGCCTAAGTCGACGTGATGTACTGACGGCCATGGGTGCCGGGCTGGGGATCGCTGGCTGGGGCGAGTTAATCGCGGCCCGCGAGCCGCTGGGGGACCGCAACCCGCATTTTCGGCCACGGGCCCGCCGCGTCATTCAGTTGTTCATGAACGGAGGCCCTTTTCAGGCCGATCTTCTCGATCCGAAACCGGCTCTCAATCAGTTCGCGGGCCAGCGGCCCCGGGAAGTGGAGTTCCGCACCGAAAACGAAACCGGCGGTGTGATGCCGGTGCCGTTCGGTTTCCAGAATCGGGGAGAGTGTGGGTTGCCCGTGAGTAACCTGCTGCCGAGATTGGGCGGCTGCATCGATAAGCTGTGTGTGATCCGTTCAATGCACACGGAGAATCCCAATCATGGTCCGGCATTGTTCATGATGAACAACGGGACGATCACGCCGACTCGCCCGAGCATGGGAGCCTGGTTCACGTACGGCTTGGGTACGGAGAACGACAACCTCCCCGGATATGTCGTGATGTGTCCTGGGCGTCCGGTACGGTTCAGCGAGCTATGGTCGAGCGGTTTTCTGCCGGGGGAATTCCAGGGAACCTACATCAATCACACCGAACTTGCACCGAACAAGATGGTGCCGTTTGTGCACAATGACCGCCTGGCCCCGGAGCCGCAGCGCCGGCAGTTGGATCTGCTGCAGTCGATGAACCGGAGGCATCGCGAAGCCCGCGCTGGCGACAGTGCGTTGGAAGCACGTATCCAGTCCTTGGAGACGGCCTACCGCATGCAGTTCGCGGCAACCGACGCGTTCGATCTGCAGAATGAATCTGCCGCGATCCGCGCGGAATACGGCACGTCCCATTATGCCAACGCCTGCCTGCTGGCGCGGCGGCTTGTGGAGCGGGGTGTAAGGTTTGTGCAGATCTACTACGGCAATGGCCAGCCCTGGGACACGCACCGTGACCACAACAAGCTGACGGAACAGCTTTGCAAGGACATCGACCAGCCGACTTCCGCGCTGCTGATCGATCTGGAACGGCGTGGACTTCTCGACGATACCCTGGTGGTCTGGGGCGGCGAATTCGGTCGCACATCGACTTCGGAGGGAGGGGACGGCCGGGACCACAATCATCTTGGGTTCACCTACTGGCTGGCCGGCGCCGGCGTTCGCGGCGGGATGGCGTATGGTGCGACGGACGATTTCGGATTTCGCGCCGTGCAGGACAAAGTACACGTCCATGACCTGCATGCCACCGTACTGCACCTGCTGGGAATCGACCACGAGCGGCTGGTGTTTCGCCATGCCGGCCGCGACTATCGCCTCACGGATGTCTATGGCCGCGTCGTGCGGGAGATCCTGGCTTAGTCTGTACGACCAGTGTTCCCCTGCGCCTCGCGGGCCTACAATAATTCGGGTACGGAGTCCCCTGTTCTCTGAGGCACGGAATGTCACCGCTCCCAACCGATCCTGGTACTGAAAGATATTTCCAAGGGCTGAATGAGCGGCAACGGGAAGCGGTCGAACATGAGCGCAGTCCATTGCTGATTATCGCCGGCGCCGGCACGGGGAAGACCAAGACCTTGGTGCATCGCGTGGCCCGCCTGATCGCGGAAGGCGCCGATCCATCCCGGATGTTGCTGATGACGTTCACCCGCCGGGCAGCACAAGAAATGCTGTCGCGCGTGGAAGGATTGTTGCGATCATCGCAAACCTCCAATGTCGGTCACGTCCGCGAGATTTGGGGCGGGACGTTTCACGCGATCGCCACGCGATTACTGCGGATGTTTGGCGCGGAAATCGGGCTGGAACAGGATTTTGTGATTCATGATCGTTCCGACTCCGAGGATTTTCTCGACGTGCTGCGCACGGAAATGGGGTTGGATCGCTCCACAACGCGGTTTCCCAGGAAAGGAACCTGCCTGGCGATCTACAGCAATCGCGTCAACAGCCAGCAATCGCTCGAGGACGTGCTGGATGCGACTTTTCCCTGGTGCGCCGGCTACCACGATCCGCTGCAGGAACTGTTTCAGAAATACGTCGACGCCAAAGATGAAGCGGCGGTGCTGGACTACGACGATCTGTTGCTGTTCTTTCGCGGATTGCTGGCGAACGACTGCGGCGAAATGATCCGCAAGCGTTTTGACGCGGTGCTCGTTGATGAATATCAGGACACAAATCGCATCCAGTCGGAGATCGTTGAATTGCTGCGTCCGGGCGGCGAGGGGCTCACGGTTGTCGGCGACGATGCGCAGTCGATCTACTCGTTCCGCGCCGCATCAATTCGCAATATTCTCGACTTTCCCCAACAGTTTCCCGGCACGCGGATCGTGAAACTCGAACAGAACTACCGCAGCACGCAGCCCATTCTCGCCGCCACGAATGGAGTCATCGCCGCATCGCGGATGCGTTACGAAAAAGAACTCTGGTCGTCCCACGACGACGGAGCCGCACCGCAACTGGTCTGCTGTTTCGACGAAGTGGAGCAATCGAAATTCGTCGCCGACCGCGTGCTCGAACATCGCGAGGCGGGGGTTGCCCTGAAGAAACAGGCGGTGCTGTTCCGCGCTTCTCACCATGCCCTGGCGCTGGAAACCGAATTGGCCAGTCGGAAGATCCCGTACGTAAAATATGGCGGACTGAAATTCCTGGAAGCGGCGCACATCAAAGACCTGCTGTCGATCCTGCGGCTTGCGGAGAATCCGCGCGACGTGATCTCCGGCCTTCGCGCGCTGCAGATGCTGCCCGGTGTCGGCCCTCGTAATGCTCGGCGGCTGCTCGACAATCTGGGACCTGCCAGCGCTCCGTTCGAGCCCTGGAAGAAACAGACCGTTCCGGCGGAAGCCAAAAAACAGTGGAAGGGGTTTTTGCAGCTGCTGGCGTTCCTTCGCGGCGTTCCGGCACCCGAATTGCCCGCCCAAATCCACGCGGTCCGGGAATACTATGCGCCGTGTGTCGAGCGGATGTACGATTCCAGCCAAAGCAGGCTGCAGGATCTGGAGCAGATCGAGGCGATTGCCGCCAGGTACGGTACCCGTGCCACAATGCTCGCGGAAATGACGCTCGACCCGCCCAACAGCACCGCCGATCTGGCCGCGGATCCGCTGCTGGATGAAGATTACCTGATCCTCAGCACCATCCATTCCGCCAAGGGCCTGGAATGGGAGACGGTTTTCGTTATCCATGCCGCGGATGGCAATATTCCGTCGGATATGGCGGTGAAAAACGACGACCAGGTCGAAGAAGAGCGGCGGCTGCTGTATGTCGCCCTGACGCGCGCCAGAAACTGGCTCTATGTCTGCTATCCGCAGCGCTACTACCAGGGTTACGGCAATCGGTCGAACCGGCACGGGTATGCCCAAGTCTCCCGGTTCCTGCAGGGGGCACCCGGGCGAGCGTTTTCGCATCGCACTCCAGGAACATCGAAGATCGCCCGCGGACACCCTGCGGGGGGGGCCGAACAGGCGACCAAACGACGCTCCATTCGCTCCGGAACCCTCGGTAAAAAGCTGGGTTGATCACAAGTGTCCGGCCGGACATTTGAATCGGCCCATCCGGAACCGCTTCTTACTTGATTTCGGCGCGTCGAACTTGTTAAACTGGGGCCGGTTTCATTCCGATCATTTCCTTTTGAGACGGGTCATCCGTTTTGGCACGGCCCCTTTCCCGGGAGAATCTGCATGCGATCGCACCCCAAGAAGCAAACGATTCGGCGTCCCCAACGAGATCAGCGCATCCGAGTTTCTCTCGAACGACTCGAAAGTCGCGCCATGCTCGCGGCAGACCTTTCCTGCCTGCAGCCAGTTCCGCCGATCCCGGGTGACTCGAACGGCGATCTGCCGCCGGATGGCGCAGCCGGGGAAGCGGACGAAGTCGTTGAAGTCGGCAGTTTGCTGGCCGAATTCCGTTATCGATCGCGCGGCGACCGCAATCCGATCGACCCGTTGGATGTCACGGGCGATTTTATCACCAGCCCACTCGACGCGATTCGCAGCATCAATGTCTATAACGCCTGCGGTTCGTTCGAGATTCCGGATTCGCTGCCGCCGGGAATCGGCGAACTGCCGTTCCTGGATGTCGACGGAAATGGTCTATTCGCGCCGAGTGACATCAGCCCGATTATCAACAATCTCAATCACCCGGAAGGGCTCCGGTTGGGCAAACTCTCGGAGTTACATGCGTCGGTATTGAGTGAACAGGGTGTGCAACTGAATGTCGATTATTCGGTCGAGCGGCAGGACGGCTTCGCCAAGGTGAAGTTTGCCGTCGAACTGGCGAATGGTCAGCCAGGGCAAACGTACCCGATCCGGATTGGCGGAGTCACGTTGGGTGAGATTGCCACCGATGATACCGGTCGCGCTGCGGCGACGTGGACTAATGATCGTAACCCCGGAGATGCGCTGCCGCTGCCGTCGCACCTGCCGAACGTGGTATCCGGTCTGGATGTCGCCGTGGGATCGGAAGATCCCGTGGAGTTGGAAGTCGTGGATCCGATGATTCCGCATCTGCCGCCGCGGCCCGAAGCGGTCGGCTTGAAGATTCGCGCCTTTCTGCGCGGGGAAAACGGCGAACATGGACAAATCGATTTCCACTTCCGCCGCAGCGACGATGGCGAAGTCATCGCGATGTTCCTGCGTGTGGAAAACGCGAGCCCCGGCGTTTATCCCGTTGCACTGAACGACGTCGTCGTCGGCGAGTTAACGATCAACGAATTCGGACGCGGCTTCCTGCGCGGCTCGACCGATGGCAGCGAGGGCAGCACACTGCCCGCAGATATCAAGGACCTGATCAAGCCAGGGACGACGATCTCGGTAGGCGATTCCATCCACGGCGTTTTTAACGCCGGAGCACCGATCCTGCCGCCGATCACCGTTCCACCCGCCATGGAGTTCAGCACCCTGTTCGTCAATCGGTCCGGCAAACTTGGAACCGTCGATATCTCCGTTCAGATGGCTTCGCCAGGAATCAGCGTAACGGTCAAGTTGGATGTGCCCTCCCTGCCCGCCGGCACGACGGCCGTCTTAGTCGGCGGATTGAAAGTCGCCGAAGTGGAAATCGACGATACCGGCAAAGGGTCGTTTACCATCAGCACCTTTCCGGTGCTGCCGCCGGGGCCGCTGCCAGCTTTGCCGACCGCGTGGCTCGGTGTCCCGGTTCAGATCGGCGAATTGGAAGGGCGCCTCGTGCCCGCAAATGGTTTCTATTTCCCGCCGTTCCCCATGCCATTTGTTCCGCCTCGCCCGTTTCCCGAAGTTTGATAAACAATCTCGGTTTGACAACCACGTTCGGTTGCGCTAACCCGCAAATGTTTGCCGGGGAAATGATTGCCCGAAGCAGGAGTAGAATCCGTTGTCGATGCGGAAAATACAGGAGGCGTTGCAGGCCCAGGGGCTGGACGGCTGGTTGTTTTACGATTTTCGAGGCAGCGATCCGCTGGCCTACGCAATTCTCGGGTTGCCGACCGACCACTTTCGCTCGCGGCGCTGGTTTTACTATCTGCCGGCGACCGGCGAGCCAACTCGGATCGTGCATGCGATCGAGTCGGGGGCGCTTGATCAATTACCCGGCAACAAATCGGTCTATCTGCCCTGGCCCCAGCTGCACCAGACGCTTCGTGATACGCTGCGCGGCGCGCGGCGGATCGCGATGCAGTACTCACCCAACAACAACATCCCGTACGTCGCTCGCGTCGACGCGGGGACACTCGAGTTGATTCGCTCCTTCGGCCTGGAAATCGTCTCGTCGGCCGACCTGGTTTCGGAATTCGCGGCGACGATGAATGAAGTTCAGACGCGATCACATTTTGAAGCCGCCGACGTGTTGGGCAAGACGGTGCTCGCGGCATTCGCCGAAATTGGCCGCCGCGCGGAATCGGGACGGGCCGCGAACGAGTACGAGATCCAGCAGTTCATTCTGACTGAATTCGATCGACTGGGCATGTTCGCCGATCATCCACCGATTGTCGCAGCGGACGCCCACAGTGCCGACCCGCACTTTGAAACCTCTGCGACGAATCCTCGCGTCCTGCAGCCAGGTACTTGGGTGCTGATTGATGCCTGGTGCAAACAAAAACAACCTGGCTCAATTTACGCGGACATTACCTGGACCGGTTGGGTAGGTCGCCAGGTACCGGATGAAATCCAGCGTGTCTTCCATGTCGTGCGGGATGCACGGGACGCCGCCATTGAGCGTGTTGAATCGGGCTGGTCGCAGGGCGAGAAGATACGCGGCTGTGATGTCGATGATGCCTGCCGCGCCGTCATCCAGAGTGCAGGGCTGGGGGAGAGGTTCATTCATCGCACCGGCCATTCCTTGCACGAAGCGGTGCATGCCAACGGCGCCAACATCGATAACCTGGAGAGTCGCGACGAGCGACTGCTGCTGCCCAACAGCAGCTTCACCATCGAACCGGGAGTCTATCTGCCCGGTAAATTCGGAGTCCGCAGCGAGATCAATATCTACCTGGACGCCACCCGCGCGACCGTGACCGGCGTCCCGCGCCAAACCGCTCCAATTCTGATCTAGCGCCCATAACCCGTACGGTGGGTCGAGGTATTCCGAGTGATGGTAGGACGGGTCTCCCGACCCGTCCGGAAGTACGATTGAACGTGGCTCAACAGACACAACCGTGATCGCGGCGCGACGTAGGACGGGTCTCCCGGCCCGTCCGGAAGTGCGATTGAACGTAGCTCAACAAAGCCAACCGTGATCGCGGGGCGACGCAGGGCGGGTCAGGAGACCCGTCCTACTCTGCAGAGTCTGGGTCTTGGAGTACCTCAACCCACCCTGCGGCTTTTCTTGTCGCGGGATTTTTTCTGATTTCTTTCGCGACGACGGATTTCGCGCGTCGGTTTTTTCGCTGCGGAACGTTATTCATTACGGGGCCCGTTGGTTGCGGGCTGGAATGAGGGAAAGGAGTTGCAATGATCAGCAGCACGATGGGGGACGACGCGGTGCGGGGACCGCGGCCGGGCGACTTGATTGTTGTGGCGCGAAGTCGGTGGTACGCATTGCCGGACGGAGAGCGTCTGCGCGTTTGCGAGAGCGCGGGGTGGGCGATCGATGGCGAGGAGATCTTTGTCGCTCCGCGCAAGCAGGTCAGCACATTCTGGGGTCCCTGCCACGGGCCGCCCGACGGGGAGAAGCCGGAGACGATGAGCACCTCGGGCGGGCCGTTCCTGACGTTGCGACTGGGCGAGCTTGAGGGATTGCAGGCGATCGGCCGAGAGCGCGACCGGTTCTGGTGTTGGCAGGACCGGCCTCGCGCTGGGGGCGGCGTCGACCGGATCGTCGAAGTGACGATCTGGCATCTGCCGGAGCTGCGTGATCCGTACGAGCGATCCTGTGAAGTGTCGACCTAGCTCAATGCTCCAATCAGCCCCAAGGCAAGCGGCTATTCGAAGATCTCCTTGGGATGGACCGTGCCTTCGGGAGAGAGGCCCTTGCGTCGTGCCTCGGCCAGAATTCGGTCGCCGTCCTCGCGGAGCCCGAAGATCGCCTGACCAGGGCTGACATGTCGATTCCAGTGCCGTTGAAAGATCTCGACCAGATCCTTGTTCTTGGCCATGACCGCTGGCACGGCATGCCACATCGCTCGCTCGCGCGTCCGTGTTTCCAGCATCCGACCGATGCCGGTCGGCAGGCGCTGCCTCAACCAACCGGGCAGCGCGCCGCTCAGCTTGCCGCCGAGCCAGGTTGGTTGCACGCGGACCACGTCGCGGGGAATCAGGTATCGCGGCTGCTGGTCGAGAGGCGCAAAAAGTTCCTGCAGGGATTGGGTGAAGAGTTCGTTCTCGTCGTTTTCCGCTTGTTCCAGAAACAGCCGAACGTAACCACCTGCTCGTTCGGTCAAGTGGATCGACGGCGTCGACTTGATCAACCCGGCCTCCCGCAGCGCGTCGGCAACGGCTTTGCCGACCGCCTGAGCCAACGACCGATCGGACCATGGCTCGCGGGACGAAGCGTACGGCGGAAAGCCGTGCCCGGCGCGCTCCTTGCGTCCCAAGCCGCGCAGTTCCACCGTGCGCCGCGGTTGACCTCGGTACGGTTGCCCGATCTTCCAGCGCTGCCGGACTTCGGCACGCCGACCGACGCGCGACAGCATTTCCGCGTTCAAGCTGTCGACATTGTCCTCGACTCCTTCCGGCCGCAAATTCGTAAACGCCGGATGCACATGCCCCACTCCTTTTTCGATCGCCCCGTCGTCGGTAACGCCGTACAACTGTTGATGCTTCGCGAGAAAGCGGCGGTAGTCGTCCAGTCCCTTAGTAAACTCCGGAGCCAGGCAGACGACGTCCCAATTGTCGGCCAGTTTTTCGGGCTGGTCGGGGTCGAGCCGGATCGATCGTCCGCGCAGCTGGTTGACGGTCATCGACGTGGTCACGGTGGTCAGGTCGATCAGCACGTTGATTTTGTGCGCATCCCAGCCCTCGCCAAGCAAACCGCGCGTCCCGACCAGGCATCGGGTCAGCCCCTGCTGGAACAGATCGGTGATCATCGCGACATAGACGCGCGGGCACCAGTCCGGGCCCGAGCCGCGGATCACGTGAAACCCCGCCGCCTGGCCAAATTCAAGCTCTGCATCGGCAGCGGAGTTTTTCAGCCACGCACGCGCGGCACTGTCGAACGCCTCCGCCAGGTCGTCATCGACCAGCACGGAGGTACCCGTGACCAGAATCGGATTCAGTGCATCGGTGTCGGGGTTCGCGAGCAGGGCCTTGAACGCCGCCACCGCGCCGCCGGCTTCCTCGTCCAGGATATCGGAAACGTCCGCCGACGCGGACGATTTCTCGAAATCGGCAACGACAACGGCGCGCAGAGCGTCGCCCAATGCAAGCCGCTCGGCCTGTAGTATCGGGACTAAGGCGCTGAGTTTGTTGCGCGAATAAGCGATGACGCGGCCGACAGGCGATGCGCAAGCCTGGCAGCCCGTTTCCGTGATCTGCACGCCCAGTCGCCGCAAGCGCTGAATCGCCCGGTCCGCGAGCAGATGGTCATCGCCGTCGGGCGAGCGGCGCAGGTAGTGACGCAGGTAGCGGTCGAGCACGGGGACCAGGATCGTCAGCCGCGGGATCTGCTCCAGCGGACAAGTCAACAACGGCATCGGCACCTGATCGGGCAACTTGCCATCGACCTGCAACAGAAACATGCGCGCTGCTTCGGCGAACTCCGGATCGCGCCGCTCCAACGCACCCCAATCCTTGACGGTTCCCGTCGGAAGTCGCCGTTCGACGAGCACTCGCCGCAGCCACTCCGACAAGGACATGCCGCCCGGATACGGGGTCTGTTTGGATTCGCCGTCAGGTTGTGCCGATTCCGGTTGATCGGAACAGGCAACCTGCGCAGGGGCTTCGCGGGCCTTCGACAGCTCATCGACAATTTGATTCAGCTCCGAGTCGGCCTGGGCGATATAACGAAGTTCGTCCGCGGCCGGCCGCACGAAATAGACCAGGTCCTGATACGGGGCCAGAAATCCGTCCTTGACCACGGCCGGAACCGGGACCTCAAAATCAACCTCCCCGAAAAACTCGTCGTATCGCCGCACATCCTCGGGGTGCTGTCCATCCCGATCGGGAGGCGTGGCGGTCAATCCGACGATGACCGGTTTGCCGAGCCATTCATGGGCGCTCGCCAAGACTCTTCCCCAGTGCTCCATCAAGTGATGGCATTCGTCGAAAATGACCATTCCCAGGCCTTGATCGCGGAGCCGCTCCCAGGTGGCGACCGATGAATCGTGGAGCATATCGAGTGCCTGGCCATTGCGCGCGGCGTTGTCGCGGACCTGTTTGCGATAGGTTGCCAGCCGCTGCTCGTGATAATTGCGATTGCGCTCGCGCAGATCTTCGATCCAGAGCCGGGCTTCCTCGACGGAATGGGCCTGACCCTTGGTGATCAACGAGTCGATCCATAACTCGATCGCCTGTTCATCCAGCGACTCATCGCCGCGGCGCGGCAGGGTCACGGTCTGGTAGGTCAAGGAGGTGAGCAGGCGAGGCTGTTTCGGATCGGTGCTGACGAGTTGTTCTTTGACGAGGGGCGCGTCGAAGAGCGATGTTTTCGATTCCCACTGGGACTGGATGGCCGAATTGGGTGAAAGCACCAGCGCCGGACAGCGTACACACTCGGCCCAGAGAAACAGCCCGAGCACCGTTTTTCCTGAGCCGGGGGGTGCCACGATGTGAAGCTGACGCTTGCCGTCCGCCAGTTTGCGACGCGCGATCTCAATCACCTCGCGCTGCGATGGTCGCAGCTGCCCCTTGAGTTTGATCAGCGGAAAGTCGGCAGGCACTCGTGCAACTCGCGTTTCAAGGTGGATTCAGGATGGACTGCGGTGTTGGAGAAAGTACCGCTGGACTTCCGCGACGCAGGAACGTCCGTTGGCGGCCAATTGCTCGCAGCGCGCTTCGCCAGATTGCGCCCGCAGCACGCAGGCCTTGGTGCGGCGATTGGTCCCTTCGGCAACGTCCTGATCGATATCGGCGGTGGTCAAGCCGAAGCAGACACAGATTGGCGCCTGCGGGTCCTTGGGGTAGACTCCGGCCCGCAGTTCGTCAGCCAGGATCGTCCGCTCGAACATGTCGAAATAGGCCACGGGGCAACGGGGCGTGGGACAGAAATTGGCAACTCCCGCGATCCGATGCTGGGTGCCCGCGACACACTGGGCTTCGATCGTCGCGCGTTGCACCGGCTGCCCGGCAGCGCCGCAATGCGGGCAAAGTTCTTCCGTCGAGTCCGGTTCGCGCAGGAACGCTTTGTTCATCCCGACATGATAATCGACCGAAGGCAGATTGCGGTGCGCCAGCGCCTCAAAATCCCGACGCCGCCAAGCCCCGTTCCCAGCGCAGTCGATTTCGGTGAAACTGGTCCCTGCGGGTGGAACTTGCCGAGATTCTGCTGGGGCTGGAAGCCCCAGCCACGGTGATTCTGCTGGGGCTGGAAGACTCAGCCACGGTGATTCTGCTGGGGCTGGAAGACTCAGACACGGTGATTCGGCTGGGGCTGGAAGACTCAGCAACGGTTTTCGGCGCTCCGTCCTTTTCCCTGAACAGCGAAAAGTCTTGATATCAAATATATTGGGTTGTTTCATTCGAGTACGAGCATGAGTGGACGGCGGACGAGTGAACGGCGGAAAGGCGGCCCGACCGGTTCTCGGGGGAGACGGCAACGTAGCGCATGAACCTGGATCAATTCTGTCAACGTTACAAGAACCTGCAGGCGTATCTGGATTGGAACGCGGCCGATGTCGGTCGGATTGTGAAGATGCGGCCGTTGCTGGAACCGGAGTTCCCGGGCATCGTGGTTGACTTTTACGACGCGATCTCCAGAAATCGCGACGTGCAAGGCGTGATCACCGGCGGGCCTGCCCAGGTGGCTCGGCTGAGGGAAACACTCTTGCGCTGGATCGAACAGCTTTTCCAGGGCTGTTACGACGACGAGTACGTACGGCGACGCTGGCAAGTGGGAAAGCGGCACGCCGAATTGCGGCTCGACCAAATCTACACCAACGCGGCCCTGTCGCGAATCCGAGTTCAACTTGTCCGCGCGTTGTGCGCGGCCTGGACCGGCTCCGCCGAGGAACTCCGCGAGTCGATTCTCTCGCTCAATCGACTGCTCGATCTTGACCTGGCGATCATCGAAGACG
>Ga0233425_10008040_pt1 | contig 14306 bp, 10 predicted proteins | sample Watercolumn_Towu_2_FD_181712 | JGI IMG/M metagenome (GOLD analysis project Ga0233425, IMG submission 181712) | Freshwater microbial communities from Lake Towuti, South Sulawesi, Indonesia - Watercolumn_Towuti2014_140_MG | ecosystem: Environmental > Aquatic > Freshwater > Lake | place...
CTGTTTGCGGTAAAATGATTTGCCGTTTACATCCGCCCAGTCAAAATAGAATTCCAGCTTATGGTTATCCAGGTTGCCTGGATTTAATATATCGGCAAATGCCTTTACTTTCTCATTTTCATTAATGACGAACACAGAATCGATACCGGATGGTTCGCCTGTTTTCTTATCCGTTCCACGACAAAGGATAATGCTGGCTCTGATTTCCGGTTTTTTTGGTTTTACGACCACAGGCGCAGCCCTGATTTCGAACTTTTGTTCGGCAACTACTTCATCCGACAGGTACAGCTTCAGTATATATTCTCCCGGTTCGCGGTTTTCGGGCGAAATTGAAATAGCGCTCGTCAGCAAGCCGGCTGAATCCAGTGAAGCGATCATAATTTCCTTGCGGTACAATGATTTCCCGGTCGTATCGGTCCAGTCGAACAAAAAGGTCATTTCGCTGGCAATCCTTTTCCCGGGATCAGTTATATCTGCAAATGCTCTGATCTTCTCCTTGTCGCCGATGGTGAATACGGTATCTGTTCCGATCCGTTCACCGGTCGTTTTATCCATGCTGCGGCACAGGGTCAGTTTTGCTTTGAGCCTTTCCGACTCAGCCTGCGCTTCGGATATCAGCCTGAAAATTTTTTCAGCGATCATTTCCCTGAAAAGGTAAATCCTCACTTTATAGCTTCCGGGTTCACGCTTGCCTGGTGAAACTGAAAGAGAACTCATCAACGTGGTAGCAGAATCGGCAGGAGAAAGGTCAATGCGTTTCATAAAGATTGAATTATCATCCCCGTCCATCCAGTCGATATGGAACATCAGACTACGTCCCTCTTCGAACCGGCAGTTTGTAAGGTCTATACAGGCTCTCACCGATTCTTCTTCCCTGATGGTAAAAACAGTCCCGGTGCCGATACGTTTACCGTTCTTTTTCACCGACCGGCAGAGAGTGATCCCGGCGTTTATTTTACTGGTATCGTGCGAAGGATACAGAATCGTGGAATCAGAAAGAATCATGGCAGTCATTTCCCTGTCGGAGCATGCGGTTCCGAGCAGAAGAACCATGGAAAGGATCAGCATTATTTTAAATAATCGAAGGGCTGAATTCATCGGGCTCGATCTCCTGTCAGATCATTTGAATGATATAGTTGTTACTCCGGCGCTTGACTCCATAGTACCAGCGGCACAGCGGAAGCATGACTGCAATCATGACTGTAAGTCCGATGAGGGCTGAGAGCACTCCGCCCTCGCGGTAAAACATATCGGTGCGTTTGATGAAAACGCCGAGTATAGCGATGTGAGCGCCATAGAAAAAAAGCGGAACTTTTCCGGGAATGCTGAACACTTCCACGATCTTCGGTGCAAACCTGCCCAGAACAATGAATGCTGATACACCAAGTACCACCAGCGCAAAAAACCACAGGCTCATGAAAAGGCTTGGAGGATATTTCTGGTCGAAAAAGAAGGAATAAGAACCTGTGTCGGAGAACGGGAAAATATTCCCGAAGCCCCTCCCAAGTCTGATCCCAACAGCGATCACAAGTGCGACAATGCCGATGATAATTCCCATTGTGACTCTTTGCCTGTCAGTTTTCCAAATCTGAATCCAGGCGGTAGCCATGACGGAGCCGAGAATGCCTGATGCAAACCACGGTATAACAGGGTATTTATTAAACTCACCCGCATCAACAAAAGTCTGCATCAGAACCCTCGAAAGCGTATTTTCGGGATCATAAGTGATTTTCAGGAGGAAGGGATGAATGAGAAGAACGGCTAATGCAATAGCCAGCCTTACTGCCCAGTGGAACTGGACGATAAATGTTATTAATATCATCGAAATGCCGATGCAGGCAATGATGCCAAGGTGCCAGGGATCGAAGGTTCGGAATCCTCCCCAGGATGAGTTTACCCATGTCATCTGAAAGAGGACAAGAAACAATCCTCGCTGAATCATGTGCCAGCGGGCGCTCCATGCGGAATCTCCCCTGGTTAGTCTCTTTCTGAACGACCACCAAACCATGGCGCCGTTCATCATCAGGAACCCGGGTGCGCAGAGATAACCTACATACCGCATGATGACCTCACCCCAACTGTCGAATAGCGGATCAAGCGGATCCTGATGCTTCCAGATCGCATCGAAATAATACGAACTGTGATCCACTAACATCAGGATTATGATCAAACCCCTGAACTGATCGATATACTGAAAACGCTCTTTTGAAACACCCGTCTGCACCATCCCGCCTGCCGGATCGTTAATTTATTTTGGTTATCAGTAACAGTCCGCCTTCTTCATCAGCCACATAAATATACTGGTCATCCATTTCGATCCCGAGTGCAAATTCAGTATCAACCACTCCTTCCAGCTTGATATTGGCAGGATTGCTCACATCGAGTATGTGCAATCCGGATAGCTCGGCAGTCATGTAAACCTTATTATCCTTCACGATCAGGTCTTTGGCGTATCCACCGTAGTCGAAGCTTCCGATGACACTGATATTGGCTGTATCGGCGTAATCCACGACCTGCAATCCCATTGTACCGCATGCCAGGTAAGCAATTGAAGCATCCTCATCGATGGCAATGGCTTCGGCATAACCCTCAGTATCGCATGAGCCAACGAAAGTGGTAATACCGGTTTGGAATTGTGTGATATTAAAAATCGACAATCCCAGTTCACCGCAGGCTGCAAGCACATAAGCCGTGTCGGAAGTAACTGCCAGGTCGTGAGCATAACCGGCAGTCTCGACATTACCATAATAGATGGGATCGAGCGGGATGGAGATGTTGTACATCGAAAAACCATGCTCGCTGATTGAAGCGAACAGGTAGTTACCGAGGATATCAATATTGCGTACTGTTACATTGTTGAGCAGGTTAATATCAATCTGTTCCGGTTGTGCAGGATCGCTTACATCGATCATGAAAATCCCGTTGGAACCCGCTGCAATAAATACCAGACTGTCTTTAACGGCGAGTTTGGAAGAATATCCCTGCAGATTGGGTACTGTATCTGCCAGCATTTGCACGTTAGAGGTATCGGAGGCGTCAATGATCATTAAACCTGCCTCGCCCTGGGCTATATACAAAAGATTGTCTTTCTTTACAACATCCTGGGCAAATCCGAGAGTCGAGATCCGCTTTACAATTTTATATCCGCCGGAATTGTCGGGACCAGAACCCAGGGATTCCGGCTCGTTGGGTTTTCCGCAACCCAGTAGCAGGCTCAAGCCAAACATTGCCAAAATAAGGAATCTGTTCATTTTCATTTACGTATCTTATCTTATCAGTTTATATTTTCAATACTACCATTAAATTAAATCGCCATCAGGTGAAACACTCACATCAATTCTTTCTTCAATTCAAAACTTAAAACCATAATCCAGTTCCAAACCAACCTGGTATTGGGTGTAATCCTTTTCTTCTGAAACATATTCGCTGTTTATGTCCGAGGTTGTTCTTGAATCCCTTCCGAACCACTTGAAAAATGCGTTCAGTTCGAGGGCTTTACTGAGCTTCACATTATAATTAACCTGAAGGTTCAGGACATTATCGACTCTTCCGGCATGTTCGGGATCCAATTCAATATAGTTATTCGTGATATAGTAGCGTTTCGAGAAATCCGCGCCGGCTGAAAGTTCATGTTTCAGCTTTAAAACTGCAGGTAGCTGCCATGCGATATCCAAAGCAAATAGATCGCTAACATTGTCAGCATCTGCATCGAGTTCAGGATCGGCATCCGTTGCCTTTGCATCCGAAGTGGTGAATTCATAGCTGAATTCCACCTTTAATTTCTTTGCAACAGGCTGATTGATCAGAATACCATAAACAAAATTATCGCAGTCGTATTCGGTGAAATGAGTGTTATGGAAATACTGATTGTAATTGAGAGATAACCTTACCCGTGTATTTTTGAAGAAGGTGTTCTGAACCCAGATGCCATAATCATCCTTCGAAAATGAGAAGGGAACGAATGTCTCAGGAATATATCCGTAAACTTCTGCCCGGTCGCTGTCGCGAAAATGCCGGACATAAAATTCAGGAACATAACTGTAATAAATCCTTACACTGGCTTTTTTTGCAAAATTTTGCTGAAATCCGGCAGTAAAGAAGCTCCAGTTCTTTACATCGTTCAGCACATACGAACTGTAATTTGCACTCAGGTTAATTTTCGATTTCTGTTTCTTGAAAACATTGAAAGAATAAGCAATCTGCAACGACGGCTTGACAATGATATCGTCGTAAGTCTTAATGTGGAACCTGCCCTCATCTTCATTGTTCATGAACCGCTCAAGGTACTTGTCGGAGTATTTCAGGATATTGTTATCGTATGCCCCCGACAACCCGATTCCCACTTCAAAGGGTTTTACTTTCTTCTTTTCCTTGGTCTGGGCAGAAACCGTACCTGCAATGGAAGAGATGAAAAGCAAAGCAGCAAGGCAAGCACTGTATTTCGATAATGCTTTATTAATCGTTGTAAGGGTCTTCATGCAATTGATGTAAGTCTTAATCATTATGAAGGAATCACGAATTATTCAACCAGTTTAACATCTTTTTTCGGGATCAGCAACCTTCCCAGTATTGTATTTTTATCTTCATCGAGCGGGGCGATCTCATAAATATGTTTGCCTGCAGGAACAAGAATCACAAATTCACAGGCTTTGCCCGGGATCAGCTCGCTGTTTTCGGCATAAACGGCAACTTCTGAATGATCGCTGCTCAGCTGGTAGGTGTTCAATACAGAATTGTTTTCTTTTATCTGGATTCGGTAATGGATCCTTCCCTTCATCTGGTAATGATTTTCGATGCGGGTCAGAACACGCATTTCAGAAGGTCCGGTTATTTCAATCTTCAATGGTTTACCAATCGAAAACCGGTAGTAGCTTACAGTTGATTCCTTCGAAATCAGATCAACCGGCTCTGATGGTCGCAATGGCGAATAAGCAATCCAGTCCTGTTTCTTTTCTTTTGTGGGTGTAAATATGAACCGAGCTGCAACCTGGGTAAGATTATTCTTGAGCATGAACTCAATGGTATGGTCGCCGCGTCCGAGTTCGATTTCAAATTCCCTTGACCCCGCAGGAATACCTAATTTCCCGTCCTGGTAAGTGTCGGTAGCTGAACGGAGGGCATCCTTTACAGCGAAAACCTTCTGAGCGCCACCGTCAATTTTGTAAAGAATTTCGTACCCGATTTTATCAGGAGAATCGGGACGGAACCTGCCTCGTGTAACAACCCTGATTTTCCCGGGACCCTGGTGTGTAATCACCGATGCCTGCCCGGAGTTCAGGAAATAATAATATCTTGTTTTTCCAGACACAATTGTAGTCACTCTTTTCTGGAAGCCGGTAGGTTTGATGATGTCACTTTTTCCGCCCTGCTGCGCCATCAGGGTGGAAGTTATCCCTACCAAAACAAACAGGATAATTCGGTTTTTATTCAGCCACTTTGTAATCGGATTCATAATTATGGATGTTCACAATAAATCATCTGCTTCGCTCATAACCGGCTTGGGAACATTGGCTGCCGGAACCACATCGGTACCCAGCCGGTGATATTTGCGTTCGCTAAAATAAACCAAAACAATTACAACAACCAAAAAAATAGTTGCCACGGCAGTTACAGTCACATTATATTTTTTCTGGATAAAAATACCGCCATCACCGGGCTCGGGAAGTGGAACCGGGCTGTTAGGCAGTCCAAACTTTTTAAGCAATTCGTTGATGTTCAATAAATGTATTATGGGGATCCCTTTCTCGCCCATCTGGATAATGACTCCGTGAACCGGGTAATTTCTCATGGAAAGATATTGGGTTAATCCGGGTGGAATCAATTGTCCGTTGATGGTATTTCCAAGGCTGGCTATACCGCCACCTACATTGATGTACGCCTTTATCGGCTTGCCTTTGCTGTATTTCTCATAAATCTCCATCCGCCTTGCAATGCTGTTCTCCAGGTGTTTTTCGTTGATGTATTCAACATCGTTTCTTTTAATCGCCTTAATAAGGAGTTCCCTTCCTTCGGGGCTTAAGCCTCGTCCCACATCATTTCCGCCACCTATGGATGCGGCTAATGATTTGCTGTGGAATATTTTTTCTTTGTATAAAATATTCTCCATGTCGAGCCAGGTAAAGTACGGATCATTTGCACCATAATTCGATGACCCGGCTGATGTTATGATCAGCGGTGTTAATTCCAGTGTTTCCAAAGCAGCGATGACCGAAATGTTGATTCCAGGGAACGAACCGGTCAACGCTACAGCAACGTTATCATTCATTTTAAGCCCCGATTCTTTTAACAATTGAACAATTACCGCGGCAAAATTCGGGTTCGTACCCGAAAGCTTCGAGTCGATATACCCCCTGTCGGTCGAGATCAGGGTATATTCCTGACCGATCAATGCAGTTTGATTTGGATCGTTAATAACATCAATGAAAATTCCTTTTTCGAGGCGGTTTTCCCTGATACAGGCTGCAGCCTTCTGCGACAATTCAGCCGCGGAAAGTTTTTCATTATACCAGTCCTGCTTTACATCCACCTTGCTGTTTTCAACTGCTATGAATGCGAGCAGCGATAATAACGACACTACCCCAAGAACGATATTTGATTTTGCTCTGAAATTGTACATCTCTTCATGATAAATTTATTGAGGCAGCAACTGACCCCCGAAAAGCATGATCAGTAACAGACGGACCAGAACGGCGGCAATAAACAGTACACCGATTGTTTTCAAAATTCCTTGTTTACCGAACCAATGGGCGATCAATCCCGGGATTACCCATCCCACTGCCTGGAGTTCGAGCGTTGTGCTGACCAGGTTGATCGTCAGAAAGAACCGGGAGAAATTTGCCAGCAGGCAGCCAATCAGCAGGCTGAGTACCATTTGCCGGCGACCATACAGGAACATGTAATTGCTGAGAACTTTAATGATCAGGTAGGTCAGCAAACTTACGCCGACTATACCAACCAGCCTGTCAGGGTGCGAAAGCTGTAGGGCAATATAGCCCGGCACCACGATTCCTCCAGCTGCCAGCCCAAACACCTCGTACGAAAGGAGGCTGAGTATTAAACCTAATGTAATTGCCAGTTCAACCATTGTTTTTGTAACTTCTGTGTTCAAAATAATCAGCGGTATCGGCGCCCATTCCTCCCATATTGCCGATAGCTACTGTGGTGGAGGCGGTTATAGTAACCGAAAGGACTGCCTCGAAAACCTTTGCAGGAGTAGTCCATCCGACGTTGATGATTTTTCCCCTTGCCATTCCGTAATTAGCTGCCATGTTTTCCACAACTTCGGTCGATTGACCGATCAGGATCAGGTAGTCGACTTCATTGTTCAGCTTGCCGCTTAATTCGGCAAGCTGCTTTGCCCGGTCGAGACGATCCTGGCGCGTGTTCAAAAGTATGATTCTTACGCCGTCCATGCCTATTTCATCCCGGATTTTTTTCCAGATCATCAATGTCGAATCCGGATCGTTGGCGGCAAAAGCGTTATAGAAATAAAGCCGCTTTTGGAAAGCTTCGATCCTGTGGATCTTTAGAACGCCGGCATCAGGGATGGCATCGTACATTCCTCTGAGTGCAACATCGCGGTCGATATTCAGGTGCTCGCAGACAGCCAGCGCAAGTGCCACATTCTCCCGGTGCTCGATGTAGCTGAAGCCTTTCATTTCTTCCTGGCTCACCTGGCTTTCATCCACAAAATGAGATGTGGTACTTCTGCTATCGGCAATTTTTCTTAGGCTTTCAGGAATAATGTTCTCCGAAGAAAAGAAATGTTGTTTTCTGGGGATAGTTCTTCCAAGCACCCCGGCTATTTCCTCGACGGTATGACCCATAATATCCACGTGGTCCAGCCTTACATTGGTAATGATTCCGATATTGGAATGGATCATCTGGAACTCGGTAATGGTTTGATATTGCGGTTGCAGCGCCATACATTCCATGACCAGCGCTTTCACTTTCCTTGAAGCTGCGAATCGGACTATGGCAAGCTGCTCGATTATATTGGCGGAGGCTTTGCGGTGAATATAAGTTTCGGTTCCGTCTTCCAGAATAAGCCGCGGAAATGTGCCTGTAACCTTTGTGATATTTGAAATCCCACCTGCCTTCAAGCCCGCACCGATCAAACGGGTAACGCTTGATTTTCCCCTCGTACCATTAATATGGATGCGGATTGGAATGGAATGGATTCGCTTTTGGTGCAGGAAAAACTCAATGGCTCCCACAACACCAGCCATTACCAAAAGAGCAAGCAAAATATAAAAACTGTACATTGCCGCTCCCTTACATTATTGTTACGATTTCAGATTTTCTCTCCCTCCGAAAAACTTTCATCTATCTGGATTGTCTTTTCCCTTTGTTTAATCCGGGAAATTCACTTGCAAGGGGCTGAAGAAAGAAGCGATCTTGTGAATAATCCGGATCGTTTAATAGTTATTTAACCAGGAACATTTTCTTTGAGCTTACGAACTTTTCTGTTTGCAGACGATAGAAATAAATTCCTGAACTTACCTCAAAGCCGTTATTATTGATACCCTCCCATGTCACCGAGTATTTTCCGGTTTGTTGTTTTCCGTTCTTCAGGGTACAAACAAGGTCGCCGCGGATATCGAATATTTGCAGCAAGACCGTTCCTGCCTCCGGAAGGGTATAACTGATCTCAGTTTGATTTTTGAAAGGATTGGGATGATTTTGTCCCAGGCTGTATTCCGAAGGTAAAATCCCATTTCCATTTGGATTATCCTCTATCCCGGTAATCGTGTTCGAAACGGAAGGCGGTTCGGTAGTGAATTTAATAGAACTGCCTTCAACCAGGTCGCCCGCTGTGGGATCATAATTGAGATCATAGAGATACTGAAGCCCAACATTCTGACTATTATTCTCAATCCCTATGGTATTGCTCGTAGCATCCGTAATCATTTTATACTGGAAAATGATTTTACCGTCTCCGGTGGGTGTAGGATAAAAGTCGGGATCAAACAATAATGCCTGGAAACTTTCTTTTTTAGGTTCCATACCGGCGGTATTATGGTTTATACTATCCCATTCGACAATGAACCTGTGATTTGCAACATCGGAATAATAATAAATCTGACAATGCGGGACCACCGCTGTATCATAAAGATCGTCCCAGAATGGAGCAACCATGCAGTTTACATTGTCATTGTGCGGCAGCGTTGTATTTATCGGCGCAGTCTGGTTGCCAGCTCCTAATGCTATCCAGCCATCAGTGCTGATTCGGGTGTTGGTATAATTCGTACCATAGTATTTGAAAGTAAAGGGCAGGCTTACGGTTGTAGTATAATCGCTCGTATCGGTAGGAACCGTGATTTGCTGACCGATGCCATCCAGTTCAAACCAGTTATATACCGGTGATTGATCATAATAGGGATCCTCACTCGAATAGGCATAATAACCATAGGCGTCGGGTCCTGAATAATCAGTAGAAACTGGCTTTGAAACCGGCAGGTTAACAGTCCGGAGAACCTGGTACGGATATAATCCACCCTGGGTGTAAAGCTTTAACGTGCATGGAGCTGTATAATTCGAAGGGCAGGTATTGCCGGCACTTACTTCAAAATAATTGTCAACATTGATCGAGCTGGCGTTGATGTTCAGCGTTCCGAACGTTCCTGTTGAATCTTCAATGGTGATGTAAGGATCATTGCTGGATAAAATGCCAACTACTCCAGGTGCAACATCCTGTCCATCGTTGCCTACTGTGAAGTACAGGTTTACATTTTCTCCCGGTTCCAGCCTGAAGTTCGCCGATGGTAATCCTTTGTCGTAAACAAGGAAGCTTTTAACAACAAGCCCGCAACCTGCAACTTCTATATCGAAATAATAATCCCATGCTCCTGATGAACTGGTCACATGTACCTGTAAGCTGGTTTCTTCTCCGACCGGACATTCTGGTTTTACCTTAAATTGAAACGGACTTCCGCTTGCTGAGCCGCCGGCGGAAAGGTTACCGTAATTAACCGGATTGGTCGTGAGTATTTGTATGTACTGTGGTTCCGATGCGGTAAGGGTAGCCTGGACGTTAACGGCTGTCTGTGTTCCCCAGTTTTTAAGCGACAGCGTCATGTTATAAATGTCGTTTGGATTCATCAGTCCGTCCATATTCCCGGTTGTTTCAACGTAAACCGGGTCTCCATTGGGTTTAACGACCTGTGCAGGCTGGTTGATTTGAATGGTTCCCTGGTAGGGATAAACGTTTCCGCCCCGGACGGTCATAGTCATGTTACCCTGAACGGTCGGAGCTATATTAATATAGACTTTTCCCTGTGAGTCACTGATCCCCATTGCGAATATTTCATCCCCTGCAAGGCAGATTTCTGCATTTGCAACCGGCTGACCTGATCCGGTAAAGGTTATGGTGAACTCAACCTCGTTAGGACCGAGGCTGATTGAGGAAGGATAGTTTACATTAACATTCAGTGGAACATCCTTCCAGATGTGAATACTGGGATCCCCTAACATGCAATAGATTTTGAAATGGTATTCCACATAGTACTCATCACCGTATACATTGTACATATACATCTTGCCTCTCAGCAATGCCTGCCCCGGAGTATCCAATCCCTCCTGGAACATTCCCGTGTAGATGCCGAGGTCGATTTTATTGTTGTAGGTTGTATGCGTATTTGAAGTCGGTCCAAGGAAAGCCACACCGCCTTTGGGGCTGGTGAGGGATCCCATCTCAACCCACTCTTCACCGAAACAGTTTCCACCCGGTGCATCAAACATAGCAACACCGCAGCCGATACTGGTTACGAATGTGAATTTTTGACCGTTATTAAGATTTGTTACATCGGATGTTGAGAAATCGTAGCAATTCGCGTACCATCCGTAATACCAGCCCTCGCCACGGTAATTCAGGTAACTTCGCCCGTTGTTCAAAGCGTTGAGAATATCGTTTATATCAACCGTACAACCGGCGCCCCAACTGTTTCCGTCACTCATCAGTGTGTCCACAGAAGTGAATCCTCCGTATTCCAGCATCATATTTGCGGCGTATCTTTTGGTTTCGCACTGCGATTCGTAAGAGTTGTTTGCACAAACCACAGCTTTTTTGAACCAGTCGGTGCTGGCAGTGTAAGGAGTTTTTTCGTACAACATGTATTTGTTGATCATCACCTGCATCCGGTAATCTCCCTGGTTTGTAAATCGACCTATCATCAGTTCCGGAAAATAATCGTTTCCATCGATCTCGACAAAATAATCCTCGTTCGGGAACTGATAATCAGGGTAATTCACAATCTTCTTCGGGAAAATGCCATCGTCACCGACGATCAAAACGTAGGTCGGTGGAACTTCCCAGTTGTGATAAGCATCGGCAATGTGGTTTTTAATGATGTCGGGATTGGTATTATTGGCTCCGATATCGGTGAACTTGGTTACATGGATATCCGTTCCGCTTTGCCGCTTCCAGTCGGCATAAATCTGGAAACTCGTAACGAATTCATCAGGCATAATACATAGCATCAGCTCATGACCTTCCTCTTTTCCGCCATAGAACTTATCCAGAACCTGCTGATAATTGAAAATGGAACTCCTGTAAAGTTTTCCAAAGGAGGGTGCAATCGCCCTTTTGGGAGTCGTTTTCGGATTGATTATTTCACCATCTGTTCCGTATTTAATGCGTACGGTAATCGAACTTACCACCTGTAATTCCTTCTTCGCGGGTAGGTATTGAACCGGATAAACAGACACCCTTGCTATTCTGAAATCCCTAAGAATAGAAGGTGCATCCACAGATGCAATGGTTCCCGGAAAAGTAGTTAGTGATTGATAAACTTCACTGTTTTCCACAAATGGTGACTGCGGCTGACCTTCGATCCAACTTTGCCGGGATGGGGGCAGACTGATATTTTCGAATACTTTCAGTCCGTCGCTTTCTATGACTTCCATTGACAGGCTGGCATAATCAGGAACAGCAAGTATCTTTGCAATGTAAGGTACCTCAGGCGAACCGGGTTCAATGGTCACTGCCTGACCCAACAGATCAACAGCCTGGTATTTTTGATTTCCTGAAATGAATTCCTTTTTTTCAAATCCGGCGATATCGATTCTGAGAGTAATGCTGTTCTCATCGTCAGCTACAATACTAACCTGCGGCGGCGTATTAGCCGATTTATTTTGATTCACTGTTACCCATTCTGCTCTTGATCCGAATGGAATAATAACTGATAAAAACAAGGCTGAAAAGTAATGCTTAAACATAAAGACCTCCTTAATCATGATTTTAATTTCCTGATGAATGAAAACTTTTTAACGTATTTTTTCGAGGGAATATCCCGAACCTAACGCGCAAAAGACAAAGATAAAATTTAAATCGTTGCTTGATTTCGATTTATTCTTGATCAACCTGATAATCGAATACTACATTAGGTATTTGACTCGGTGTTATTCCATGAAATGCCATTGTAATCCCATGGAAAGCCGGTCATTCGTTCAATATCCGTCAATTCCAACCAGGATCAATCAAATTTCAACCAACATCAATAGAATTCCCCCAGCAGGCTCTTTCAGAACCATGTAATCTGATCCCAATGAAATGTAATTATTCTCCGATCCAACCCATATTGGCGTCTTCCTTCATATCGAAATCACGGATGTAAGGCTTGATGTCGAGCAGGGGAGTGCCGTCAAGGATATCGAGCCCGGAGGTGTAAATCCTGTTGGCTTCAATTCTTTTAATTCTTGCGAGGGTTAAGCCGATAGCATTGAACCGGTTCGGTGAACGTGTGGCAAATAAACCGACCTCCCGACCATTGCCCCTTGGTGGAAAAATTCTGAGCCGCGGTTGTTTATCGGGTTTATGAATGTGAAAAAGGATGTAGCAATAGTTCAGCTTATCAAGGAGGTAAAGACCCTCTTCCAACTCAGGATTTACTTCAACGTAAAATACCCCTTTTGCTTTTTCAAAATCGGCATAAGGTGCACTTTCCTTGTATGGAGTATGAATCGTGCCGATGGGATTGAATCTGATTTCCAAGTGAGCGATTAATTCCTTATGTAAAATAGTCAACCACGTTCAGCTTATCTGAGCTTTAAGCCATTCATACCAAGGAGTCATGCCTTCACCTGTTTTTGCCGAAACCTCGAAAAATTTCAGGTGATGATTAACCTGCAAGGCATATTGCTTTGTTTTTTCCATATTGAAATCCACATACGGAAGCAAATCGGTTTTATTGATAATGCAGATTTGCGAGGACTGAAACATGGTCGGGTATTTTAACGGTTTGTCCTCTCCCTCTGTGGTGCTTATGATCACTACTCTTGTAGCTTCTCCGAGGTCAAAAAGAGAGGGGCAGACCAGGTTCCCCACGTTCTCGATCATCAGGATCGAGTTGTTGTCAACATTCAGCTTTTTCACAGCCTGGTTCACCATTTGCGAATCCAGGTGGCAACCGTTACCTGTATTGATCTGAACAACAGGAGCACCGGCAGCATCGATCCGGTTTGCATCGTTCATGGTTTGCTGATCGCCTTCAATCACATAGAACTTGATTTCAGTATGCAATTCTTGAATGGTCCTCTCAAGCAGGCTAGTCTTTCCTGAACCCGGAGAACTGACTAAATTAAGAGCAAGTATGTTCCGAGCTTCGAAAAAACCACGGTTTCGCTCAGCCATCATGTTGTTTTTCGCCAGGATATCCTGTTCCAGAACTACTTTTCTTTCATGGGAATGGTGGTGATCGGAATGATGTTCGTGCGCATGTCCTTCTCCATGATGATGGTGGTCATGATCGTGTGTGTGCGAGTGAGCGCCGTGGCTGTGGCTTTGAACATGTTCGTGTGAATGAGAATGTGAATGCTCATGCTGATGGGAATGTTTTAATCCCTCATGATCATGTTCATGTTCGTGGGTATGTTGATGTTCATGAAGATGATCTTCAGCCGGTTGTTCACCTGGTTTCCGTATGGTTATTTCATTGTTGTGTCCGCATCCGCAAGTGTCGCACATATTGATTTTTAGATTTATGATTTCAGATTTCTGACTTTAGATTTGAGGTGAAGATTGAAGCCATGAATTTTTATGTCATGAAATGCGCCTTTCATCGAAGTACTCAACAATCATTCTCCGGATCGAACCAGAAATCTATACATTTTCAATTTTTTGCAAAAATAGGGATTATTCGACTTTGATTGTTTTTACCCTGAGTTCCTTGCCCTGGATTATATCGGAGAAAGGATTACCGCAATGTGGGCAGGGAGTAAAAAAATCATCCGGAACAAATTCATTCTGACACGAACTGCATTTTTCCAAGGCAGGAATTTCATTGATGATCCATTTTGCCTTTTCCAGG
>Ga0233425_10008041_pt1 | contig 14304 bp, 12 predicted proteins | sample Watercolumn_Towu_2_FD_181712 | JGI IMG/M metagenome (GOLD analysis project Ga0233425, IMG submission 181712) | Freshwater microbial communities from Lake Towuti, South Sulawesi, Indonesia - Watercolumn_Towuti2014_140_MG | ecosystem: Environmental > Aquatic > Freshwater > Lake | place...
TAGATTAAAGGTCTCGCGGCTGCGAAGATGGGAAATCTTCAAAAAGTTTAGGGCTTCATCCACGCGGGAGAAAATCTCGTCACGCGGCATTCCGAGGTTTTCCAACCCAAAGGCGACCTCATTCAACACCTTTGTACCGAGGATTTGACGCTCCGGGTCCTGCAACACCGTCCCGATTTTCTGCGAAATCTGCGAAAGTTTCCATCCGCTGAAATCCTCGCCAAAGACGGCTATTTTTCCGCTCATCTCTCCTTTATACGAACGCGGAATTAAACCATTGATGCAGCGTATCAGCGTGGTCTTGCCGCATCCGCTTGCGCCTGCAATGAGAAGCACTTCGCCCGGATTGGCTGTAAATGAAAGGTGATGAATTGCCGCCCCCTGGCGGTCACGATATCGAAAAGACAAATTGTCAACGACAAGCGGGAGTGGAGTGGATGCCATAACGCGGATATTATCTATTCGTCAACGAAGGCTGTCAAGTGGGACATACAACCAATCTGGAATCAAAACTCACCCACAAGCGGGGTGAGTCCTGGAAAACCATATTTCAAAAACTATTCAGGAACGACCCTGGGAAAAGTCACCAGAAACTCCGCGCCTTTCCCTACTTCCGACTTTAATTTGATTTCACCCTTGAACGCATTTACCACCATGTTATGGACAATGGCAAGCCCCAGCCCGGTGCCGCCTGAATTCTTGCCCGTGGTGTAAAAGGGCTTGAAAATCTGCCCCTGGTCTTCCGTCGCAATTCCGCGCCCATGATCCTTCACAACCAGGCAATACTGATCGTCGGCTTCCATACGGATGGTCACATCCACAGCGCCGCCGACACCTTTGGGATACGCATATCGCTCCGCATTTGTCAACAGGTTGATCAACACCTGGGAAATGAAACTCCGATACCCTTCCCATTTTCTCTGTTCGGGCAACAGTTTGTTGTGGAACCTGACCAGAATCTGGCTGCGCTTCAAACTGACCCGCACCAGCCCAATCGTGTCTTCGATTGCCTCGACGATGTCGAATAACTCTTTCTCATCCTGCAACTGGTTGGCTGAAATCTTCTTGAAATTCTGAACCAATTGCTGGGCGCGTTCCACATTGAGCCGCATCAACTCCAGAGGTTCGGCAATATCCGCCGCGCGCTGGATGGTCACTTCCACCGGGGCCGCAAGCTCCCGCGCCATGATGTTCACTGCCGTGTTGATGACGCTCAAAGGAGTGTTGACATCATGCGCCACGCCCGCAACCATCTGGGTCAACGCGCGCTGCTTCTCCGCCTCCATCTGCGACGCCAGCATCCGTTGGGTCATCACCTCCCTGAAACCAAGTTCGGTCGCAACGCGCGTCTGTTCGTCCATCGCAAGAAAAACATTCAGCACATGTTCGGGGTCGGCGTCGCGGATCAAATTCAGCAGCATGGCGCGGTCGATCATTAGCAATTCCGAATCCCGTATCGTTGTCGCTGTCACACGGCTCGATTCGCCGCGTAGCAGGCCAAGTTCCCCAAAGACCCGCCCTGTTCCAATCTCTCCGTAGGCATACGCCTTCCCTGCGCTATCCTCTCCCTCGATCCTCACGCCGCCCTTTAAAATCAAAAACATGGAGGCGGGATATTCACCCTGTCTGAACACAACCTGGTGCGCCTTGAGCGAAACGACCTGCCCCATGCCCGCAACACCCCGCAACTGGTCGGGGGTAAGCGAAGCCAAAAGGGAAAAATCCTTTAGTGGCGAAGTTGTGAGTGAATTCTTTTTTTCTGTCATGGTAAGTTGTAAAACTGCCGTCAAAGAAAACCTTTTGGGAAACGCTTGGGCAATTCTAAATCTTTTCCCAGCCGCGCCCCATTTTGCAACTTTTTTAACAGGCAAAATCACGCCCCGCCGACCACCTCCAACAAGGTTTCGTAACTTGCAGGGATGATTTTCGGGGATTTGAACGATTCGGTGATGATGGACGGGTCCTTCATCCCGTGACCTGTGCAAACGACGACGACTTTCCTCCCTTTGACATTCATCGACCCGCGGTTTGATTCTGCAATCAAGCCAGCCAGACCCGCCGCCGAAGCGGGTTCGACCCACACGCCTTCCGATGCCAGAATTTTTTGGGCGGATAAAATCTCTTCATCCGAAACTGCGATAATTTTCCCGTTGGATTCCTGCGCCGCTTCGAGCGCCTGCTCGCCGCGAGCGGGTTTGCCAATGCGGATGGCGGTAGCAATCGTCTCAGGCTTTTCCACGGGATGACCCAGCACCAGCGGAGCCGACCCCGCCGCCTGCACGCCCAAAATCTGCGGTAATCCCTTCTGATATTGCTTGAATCCCGCCCAGTACGAGGTGATGTTGCCAGCGTTGCCAACAGGCAGACAAAGCCAGTCGGGAGCAGACCCCAGCACATCGCAAATTTCAAAGGAAGAAGTTTTTTGCCCCTCGATGCGATACGGGTTAATCGAATTGACCAACGCAATCGGCGTCTTCTGCGTGATTTCCACCACGAGGGTCAGGGCGTCGTCAAAGGAGCCTTGAATTTGAATCACCTCAGCGCCGTATGCAATCGCGCCAGCCAGTTTTCCAGCCGCGACCTTCCCTTCGGGAATCAGCACAATGGAACGCAACCCAGCCCTCGCCGCGTACGCCGCCGCCGAAGCAGCCGTGTTACCCGTCGAGGCGCAAATCACGGTCTGCGCGCCGCGTCCCACCGCTTCGCTGATGGCGGCGGTCATCCCGCGATCTTTGAACGAGCCAGTCGGGTTAAGTCCTTCAAATTTGATAAACAGTTCACAGCCAAATTCCCTGCTCAAGCGCGGCATGGGAATCAGAGGGGTATTGCCTTCCAAAAGGGAAACGGTTTTGGTGTGAGCGGGCAGGTCGAGATATTGCCCGTAGCGATGAAGCAAGCCTTGGTATGTCATGAGAACTCCAAAATTGGGAATGGCGAAATTATAACCCGCGACGCAAAAAACAAGACCGTCTTTTTATGACGGTCTTGTAAAATTACTTCTTCTTTGTCTTTGGGGCTGCCTTCTTTGCGGCAGGCTTTGGCGCGGTCTTTGGCTTCGCCGCTTTGGGCTTGGCTGCCGCTACAGGCGCAACGGCAACCGCTACAGGCTGTAACTGGGCAGGCTGTTCTTTGTACGGGTCGCGTAAATTGACAGGCTTGACATGGCTGTCACGCACGCGCAAGTTGAGCATTTCCACGAAGACCGAGAAGCCCATCGCAAAGTACACATATCCCTTTGGAATATGCTGGTGCAGCCCTTCGACAATTAGCGTAAAACCAATGAGCAAAAGGAAACTAAGCGCCAGAATTTTGATGGTGGGATGGTGTTCGACAAATGAGCCAAGCGGTCCCGCCACGAAAATCATCACGCCCGCCGCGATGATGACAGCGATAATCATGATGGCAATGTGGTCCACCATGCCGACGGCGGTGATGACCGAGTCGAGTGAGAAGACGATATCCAACAGCATGATTTGGATAATCACGCTGGCAAATGTTGCGGCAACCTTTGCCGAAGCCGCGCCCTCTTTGCCTTCCAGTTTGTCGTGGATTTCGTGCGTGCTTTTCCACAGCAGGAACAGACCACCCGCCAGTAGAATCAAATCACGCCCTGAAATGCCGATTGCTTCTCCGCCGAACCAGGGGATGTGAAAGAACGGTTCTTCAAGGCTGATAATCCACGAGAGAGACAGCAGAAGCAGAATGCGGGTGATGACCGCCAGCATAATGCCCGTTGTCCGCGCCCGCTGTTGGTCTTGCTGCGGGAGTTTTCCTGAAAGGATGGAGATAAAGATCACGTTATCCACGCCAAGCACCAATTCGAGCGCAATCAGCGTAAGTAACGCAATCCAAGATTCGGGTTGTGCAATCCAACTAAAGTCCACGGTTTTGCTCCTGAGAAAAGAATGGCGCAATTCTACCAAATTCAAACAAAAACTCGGAAGTTTTTGAAACCTCCGAGTTTTCACTTCTCACTTTTTACTTTTTACCTGATCTTGAACATCTGCGTCAGTTTCATCGCCAGGTTCAAGTCGCCCGCCAGTTTCAGCTTGCCCTGCATGAAGGCTTGCATTCCGTCGATTTCGCCCGTGAAAATTTTGACGTAGTCGCTGGAGTCGGCGGTGAGGGTCATCTTGGGCGAAGGATGAACGCCCTTTGCGGTTTCGCATTTTCCGTCTTTGACGGTGGCGTACCAGTCGCCAGCTTCTTCACCCGTAAACTTGAACTGGATGGTGGCGTCAAGTCCCACCGCTTTTTCGGGCATGAACGCGCCAGGCATTTTGGACATGAGGGTTTCGATTGTGAGAGCCATTTTTTTCTCCTAGGTTAGAAAATTACCAATTACCAATCTCCAATTACTTTTGGTAATTGGTAACTGGTAATTGGAGATTGGTGATTATTGCAGGTTTTCAAACACCGCTGCCGCGCCCATGCCGCCGCCAATGCACATGCTGACCATGCCGTACTTCGACTTGCGGCGCGCCATTTCGTAAATCAACTGCGTGGTAAGTTTGGAGCCTGTACAACCCAGCGGATGCCCGAGAGCAATTGCGCCGCCGTTGACGTTGATTTTCTCTTCGTTCAATTCCAGCGTGCGGATGACGGCGAGGCTTTGAGCAGCGAAGGCTTCGTTCAATTCTATCAGGTCGATGTCGTTTTGGGACAGCCCCGCAATTTTCAGCGCCTTCGGGATTGCGGCAACGGGACCAATTCCCATCATCTCAGGCTGGACTCCGCCAACGGCGAAGGAGACGAATCTCGCCAGCGGCTTCAACCCCAATTGGGCGGCGCATTCTGCCGACATGACCATGACAACTGACGCGCCATCCGACATTTGCGAGGAGTTGCCAGCCGTAACCGTGCCGCCTTCTTTGAAAGCAGGCTTGAGTTTAGCAAGCGCTTCAAGCGTGGTATCGGCTCGGGGACCTTCATCCCGCTTGACGGTGAAGGATTTTTTGACGGGTTTTTCATCCGCGCCGAGTTCGGTCACTTCCACATCGAGCGGAATCAGTTCGGGGTCGAATAATCCAGAGTTGACCGCCTGCGCCGCCTTCTGGTGACTCTTCATCGAGAAAGCATCCTGGTCTTCGCGGCTGATCCCAAACTTGGCGGCGACGTTTTCGGCGGTGAGCCCCATGTTGGTGTAGTAATGCGGTAACTCCAGCGCGAAGTGCGGGTTGGGCGAAAACTTGTAGCCCATCATCGGCACCATGCTCATGGATTCAACGCCGCCCGCGATGGCAATTTCAATTTGACCCGCCTGAATGGCGTTGGCAACGTGCGCGATAGACTGCACACCCGACGAGCAATAACGGTTGATGGTTTCGGCGGGGACGGTGTCGGGCAGACCTGCGCGAAGTGAAATCATGCGGGCAACGTTCATGCCCTGCTCGCCTTCGGGGAAGGCACAGCCAAAGACCACATCCTCGATTTGGGCGGGGTCGAGATTCGGCGTGCGCCTGAGCAATTCCTGAATTGCCGCAGCCGACATTTCATCGGGGCGGACAGTTGCCATTCCACCGCGTTTGGCTTTTCCTACAGGCGTGCGGACGGCGCTAACGATAACGGCTTCTTTCATAGTAGTTCTCCTCTGTACCTATCTACTTGTTTACTTGTATACAGGTAGGCATGTAAACAGGTACACAATCACTAATTCCGTAGGGGCTTTCCAGTTTGCAACAGCGACCACATTCTCGCCTGAGTCTTTTCCTCGCCACAAAGTGACAAAAATGCTTCACGCTCCAAATCCAGGATGTATTGCTCGCTCACCCATTGCGGTTTTGAGAGTTCGCCGCCAGCCATGATGTACGCCAATTTGGTGGCGATGTGCGCGTCATATTCGGTGATGTACTTGCCTTCCTTGAAACTCCACGCACCGATTTTCATTGCGCCGTACATGTCGCGCCCTGCGGCGTAGATGGGTTCGGGGGCGGGCGGTTTGTATCCCGCCGCAGACATGTGCAACACTTCGCGCTTGGCTTCGGTCAGCAGATGATCACGGTTAATGACGATGCGGTCTTGCGAACCGAGGATTCCCATGCTTCGCGCTTCTTCGGCAGAAGTGGCAACCTTCGCCTGACCAATTTGCAGGAAAGCGCGTTGCAGGAACGGGAAGACTTCCGCGCCGTCGGTGCGCATGGCGGGGTTGACGAGGCGCCGCATGTATTCTTTCGTGCCCGCGCCAGCAGGGATGACCCCCGCGCCAAGTTCCACCAACCCGATATAAGTCTCTGCCGCAGCGACCACACGCGAGGCATGCATGGTCACTTCACAGCCGCCGCCGAGAGCCAGCCCCGCAGGAGCCACCACCACAGGCTTGGGGAAGTAACGCATTCGCATGTTCATGCCTTGCAACTTGCGGATTGCGCCATCGAGTTGGTCCCACATCCCCTGTTGTGCGGCGACCACCACCATGAACAAATTCGCGCCCGCGCTGAAGTTGTCGGCTTCGCTGCCGATGACCAAGCCATCGAAATCCTTCTCCACGCGGTCGAGCGCTTCACTGGTGATGTTGAAAATATCATCATCCAGCGCGTTCATCTTGGTGTGGAACTCGACCAGCGCCACGCCGTCGCCAATATCAAACAGCGACGCGCCCGCGTTTTCGACAATCATCTTCTTCGTGCCGCGAAAATCTTTGAGGAAGACAAAGCCTTCGGGTTGCTTCAGCTTGACGTACTTCTTCTTCGAGACATCGTACGCGCCGACCTTGTTGCCATTCTTGTATTGATAGAAAGACTCGACGCCGTTCTTCAACATTTCATCCACCCACTTGGCAGCGGGATAGCCTTCCTTCTTCATCTGCTTGACGACATCTTTCACGCCGAGCATATCCCAAATTTCGAAGGGACCCGCCTCATGCATGAAGCCCCAACGAATGGCGTCGTCAATCGGCTTGGCGGTATCCGATACTTCGGGGATGATGGAGGAAACATATTGGAAACTTTGATACGTGAGCGCCTTGACCAGTTTCGCGGCTTTGTCGTCGGCTGCGAGCAGAACCTTCAGCCTGTCACCCAACCCCTCAACATCTTTCGCCGCCTTGACCGAGTCGAAGCGCGGCTTACCCGCAGGGACATGCTCCAGCGTCGCCAAATCCAAAGAATGAAATTCTTTTTTTCCGTCCGCGCCGCGCGATTCCTTGTAAAAGCCGACTTTGGTTTTATTGCCCAGCCATTTGCGTTCGAGCAATGTATCCATCAACTTGCGCGGCTTTTCGGCGGCGAGATATTTTTGACCGAGCTTGTCATGCGAAATCAGCGGCGCGAGATTCTTGCCGACATGATCCCAAACGTCCACGCCGACCAAATCGATCAAGCGGAAAGTTGCGGTCTTCGGGCGACCCATCAGCGGACCCGTGAGCGAGTCCACTTCGTCCACCGTGTATTCGTTGTTGAGGATGAAGTCCAGCGCAAACGCGCCTGTGCCAAACGCCACGCGGTTGCCGATGAAATTTGGCGTATCTTTGCAAAGCACCACACCCTTGCCCAAATCAAATTCGCCAAAGCGGATAAAGAACTCGGTCACTTCCTTCGAGGTGTCGGCGGTCGGGATGATTTCCAGCAGTTTCAAGTAGCGCGGCGGATTAAAAAAGTGCGTGCCAAGGAAATGCTGTTTGAAACCCTTCGAGCGTCCCTCAGCAATTGCCTTGACAGGTATGCCCGAAGTGTTGGTCGAGACAATCGCAGTCGGCTTGCGGACTTCGTCAATGCGAGTCATCAAATCCTGCTTGATTTTCAGATTCTCGACGATGGCTTCGCAGATCCAGTCGGCTTCGACAACTGCGCCAAAATCATCTTCGAGGTTGCCCAATTTGACCAATGTCTTCAAGTTGTCGCCCATCAGGTTGGCGGGCTTGGCTTTCAAACACCTGTCCCAGCCATCCTTTACGATTTTGTTTTTGTCGCCCTCTTTGGCGGGAATATCGAGCAAAGTAACAGGCACGCCAATATTCGCCAGATGAGCCGCAATCGCCGCGCCCATTGTCCCAGAGCCGATGACAACTGCTTTGTGTATGTGATATTTCATGGTTACTCCTTCGTATACAGGTAAACACGTACACACGTAAACAAGACGGCATGGCGAAAACCTGTGTACTTGTCTACTTGTTTACCTGCCTACCTGTTTACCTGTGTACCTACCGCAATTCCTTCCCGCTATATCCCAAAATCTGCCGCGCCACCACAAGGCGGTTGATCTGTCCCGTACCTTCGTAGATATCGGTGATTTTGGCATCGCGGAACCACTTCTCCAGCAGGAACTCGCGGCTATAGCCCAGCGGTCCCATAATTTCCACAGCCTTCTGCGTGATCTTCGTCACCACATCGCCCGCGCGGACTTTGCTCATCGAAGACTCCAGCGCGTTGGGCTTCTTGTTATCCGCCATCCAGACCGCTTTCAAAACCAGCAGCCACGCCGAGCGCAGTTGAATTTCCATGTCGATCACATCCCGCTCGATGGAAGTCAACTTGTTGCGCGGAAGTCCATAGCGGATTTCGACTCCATTTTCGGCGAGTTTCTCTTTGAGGAATTCAAGAGCGGCTCGCGCCACACCGATACCTGACGCTGCTACGAGGGGGCGGGTGGCGTCGAAGGTAGCCATTGCGCCCTTGAAGCCTGTGGTGGTCTTCTCGACGGTGGGACTGCCAAGGATGTGATCGAACGGTACGCGGGCGTCCACCAGCGAGATGGTCGCCGTGTCACTGGCGCGGATACCGAGTTTGTGTTCCAACCCAACAACTTTCACGCCAGGCGTGCCAGCCTCAACAACAAAGGCTCTCATGCCAGCGCGTCCCGCAGTTGGGTCAATGCTTGCCCAAACTACGATGAAGCCCTTGCCAAATTGTTCGTATGGATTGAAAGACTTATCGCCAGCGGTGACGAAAATCTTCTCGCCGTTGATGACCCACTCGTTGGTGGCTTCGTCCAACACGGCGCGGGTACGAATTGCCGAAGTATCAGAGCCTGCGCCCGCTTCGGTCATACACATGGCGCCGAAGGTCGGCTTTTCTTCATTGAAACGCGCCAAAAATTTTGCCCGTTGCTCAGGCGTGCCAGCCGACTGAACCGCTGCCGCGCCAAGTCCGCCGCCAGGGGTGATGAGGTAAAAGCCCACATCGCCCCACGAAAGCATTTCAATCAACGACGCCAGGTTTTGATAGGCAATCGGCGGACGCTTTTCCTTTTGTTCGCCGCCTTCCTTCGGCTTGTCTTCCTTCGGGGCAAGGCTTCCGCCGCCGATGGAACGCATGGCGTTGTGCATGAACTCGATGTAGCCGTAGGGAATATCATGCTCGTTCTCGTCCATCTCGCGCGAGGTCGAACGCATCATATTTTCTGCAACGGTCTTCAACACAAACTGGGTCTGTGCAATGGGTTTGGGGGTTTCAAATTCGATGGTCATGGGTTATCTCCTTGTCAAGTACGCGGGTACAAAAGTAAACAAGTAAAAATGTAGACAAGTAAACACGTACACACGTTTCCTTGTTTACCTGCATACCTATTTACCTGTGTACCTGTCTACGTGTTTACCTTAAACTATCGCCAGCCCTGTCAACATGGCAAAGCCGCGCCCGTTGCGCATCCACATTTCGACGGGATGTTCGCGGATGTAGCCGTGTCCGCCGAGGATTTGCACGCCTCGGTCAGTGACCATCATTGCCATGTCCGCCGCGCCTGTGAAGGCGAGGTAGGCGGCTTGGGCGGCGTCTTCCTTGCCCGTGTCCAACTTCCAGGCGGCTTCCCAGGTCATCAAGCGCATGGACTCGATTTCGATTGCCATTTCCGCCAGCATGAAGGCGATGGCTTGCTTCTGGGCGATCTTCACGCCGAAGGCTTCGCGCTCTTTGGCGTAGTTGGTTGCGTAATCGAGGGAGGCTTTTGCTACGCCGACAGCGGCTGAGGCGGACGCAATGCGCATCGAAGCCAGAATCAACTCAAAGTCGTGACCCGATTCGCCGCCGAGTCGATTCGCGGCGGGGACTTTCACCGAGTCCAATTTCACGCGGTACATCGGCAGGGCATTCAATCCCATCAACTTTTCGCGTTCCCCCGCAACGGATAAACCCGCCGCGCCTTTGGGGACGATGAAGCCTTGAGTCTTTTCATCGAGATTGGCATACACAATCATAGCCTCGGCGTCTTTGGCAAAGGGAACAAAGGCTTTCTCGCCGCTGAGGACGTAGTCACCGCCGTCAGCGGTGGCAGCCGTCTTGAGCGCATTCGGGTCGAAGTCAAAGGCATATTCAATCAGCGCGGCGGTGTAGGGTCTCCAATCGCCTTCAATGACCTTTGGCAGGTATGCCTGTTTTTGTTCTTCGCTGCCACCGAGCAAAATCGGCACAGCAAACAGCGACGGGGTCAACACCGCCAACGCGCCCGCGAGGTCGCCGAAGGCAAACTCTTCCATCGCCAGCGCACCCGTCACTGCGGAACGGTCGCCAAAGCCGCCGTAGGTTTCGGGAATGGAGGCTTGTAGAAAGCCGAGTTCCCAGCCCTTGCTGACGAGTTTCTTCGGCAGTTCGCGGCTCTCCTCGGCATCATGCGCGGCGGGACGCAAATCGTTCTGCGCGTACTTCCCCACCGCATCGACCAGCATTTGTTGCTCTTCATTGGGTTCGAATGAATACATGTGCTCTCTCCTTTGTGTAGGTAGACAGGTAAACAGGTACACAGGTCTACTCGTTTACGTGTCCACTTGTTTACCTGTTTACTTTCTTACCTCCCCCAACAATCCATGAAACATCAAATCGGCATATTCATCTGCAATTTTTTCGATGGGTTTTTCTCCTTCGGGTCGGTACCAGGTCAAGGTCCAGTTCATCACCCCCATCAAGGCGCGGACTGCCATGCCTGAGTCGGCACAGCAGAAAATTCCCGCCGCCAAGCCTTCTTCGATGGTATCGCGCCAGAGTTTCTCGAACTTGTCGCGCTGCGGAACATGGCGGGCGTGGGATTTTTTATCCAGCGAGCGATGCTCGAATAACAGCACCGAGGTCAGGTCGGCGTTATCTGCCAGCGCGGATAAATAGGCGCGGATCATTTGTCTCAATTTTTGGTCGGCGGGAATCGGTTGGGAGGTGATAGCGGCAATGTGTTCGGTCAGCAAGCCGAGGGCGCGGTCAAGAAGTTCCAGCAGAATCTCCTGCTTGGAATTGACATGGTGGTACAGGCTTGCCTTCTGCAAATTGACCGCGTCCGCAATGGCAGACATCGAAGCGCCATGAAACCCCTTCTGGCGGAATACCTGCGCGGCGGCATCGAGGATATCGTCTCGTGTCATCATCTCTCCTTCCCTACCGAACGGTAGGTAGACAAAGTTTACTACTGGCAGGCGGGTGCGTCAAGGAAATCGCCGCAGTTCCTTTTATCTTTTCTTGACCTTCCACAACTGTTCCTTGTCCCCTTTTTGACCGACAAACTCATACACTGGGTTCGATTGGAGGTCTACATGAATGATTTAATTTACATCGGACTCACCGCTCTTTTCTTCGCCCTCACCTATGGACTGATCGTGGTCTGTGAGCGGCTGATGGAGGACAAACCATGAATACTTTATACGTTTTAACAGGCGTTATCACGCTGATTCTATTTGTCTACCTTGTGTTGGCATTACTTAAACCAGAGTGGTTCGGATGAACATCTACAGTTGGATTCAACTCATTTTCTATATCGTGGTTTTGCTGGCACTGGCAAAGCCGCTTGGCACATTCATGGCAAAAATCTATCAGGGCGAGCGCACCTTCCTGGATCGTGTGCTGGGTCCCGTCGAACGGTTCATTTATCGCCTCTCAGGCGTCAAGCCCGAAGAGGAGATGAACTGGAAGACGTACGCCATTGGCGTGCTAGTTTTCAATGGACTTGGTTTGCTTGCAGTCTACGCTTTGCAGAGACTACAAGCATTCCTGCCGCTCAACCCGCAGGGACTCGGCGCGGTGACGGCTGACTCATCGTGGAATACCGCCGTCAGCTTCGCGTCCAATACCAATTGGCAGGGTTACGGCGGCGAAGTGACTATGAGCTACCTTTCGCAGATGCTCGGCTTGACCGTGCAGAACTTCGTTTCCGCAGCGACAGGCATGGCGGTGCTGGTTGCTTTTATCCGCGGCATCATCCGTCACACCACAAAAGAGATCGGCAACTTCTGGGTGGATATGACTCGCTCAACTCTCTACATCCTCCTGCCTCTTTCGATTGTACTGGCGTTGGCTCTGGTTTCTCAAGGCGTGGTGCAAACTTTCAGCGAGTACAAAACCGTTTCGGTGGTTCAACCGTCAACGGAGGTGACCGAGCAGGTCATCGCCGTGGGGCCAGCCGCTTCGCAAGCCGCCATCAAACAACTCGGCACAAATGGCGGCGGATTCTTCAACGTCAACTCGGCGCATCCGCTCGAAAATCCAACACCGTTCTCAAACTTTCTGGAGATGTTATCCATCCTGTTGATTCCCGCCGCGTTGGTTTACATGTTTGGAAAAATGGTCGGCGATACGCGGCAGGGCTGGGCTTTGCTGGCTGTGATGACTATCGTTTTCGCGGCGCTGTTGGGTATAGCCGTTTGGTCGGAGCAAAGTGGGAATCCCGCCTTCGCCACAATGGGTATTGACCAGTCTCAGACTGACCTCAACCCAGGCGGCAACATGGAAGGCAAGGAAGTCCGCTTTGGGATTGCGAACTCCGCGCTATGGGCGACGGCGACGACTGCCGCCTCGAACGGTTCGGTCAACTCGATGCATGACTCATTCATGCCGCTCGGCGGACTCGTCCCCATGTGGCTAATGCAGTTGGGCGAGATCATCTACGGCGGCGTCGGCTCAGGCTTGTATGGGATGCTGGCATTCGTCATCATCGCGGTCTTTGTCAGCGGCTTGATGGTCGGGCGCACACCAGAATATTTGGGCAAGAAGATCGAAGCCTTTGAAATGAAGATGGCGTCCGTCATGATTCTAATTCCTGTGGTCACGGTCTTGATCGGAACTGCTGTTGCGCTGATGAGCGAGGCGGGCAGGGCGACCATTTACAACCCGTCGATCCATGGGTTTAGCGAAGTGTTGTATGCGTTTTCATCGGCAGGGAATAATAACGGGTCTGCATTTGCAGGGCTCGGCGCGAACACGCCGTTCTATAACACGGCGCTTGGCTTCGCCATGCTCTTTGCCCGTTACTGGCTGATCGTCCCCGCGCTGGCGATTGCTGGTTCGCTGGCGCAAAAGAAGAAAGTTCCCGAAAGCGCCGGGACTCTACCCACGCACACGCCGCTTTTTATTGCATGGCTGATCGGCGTCATCATCATCGTCGGCGCGCTGAGTTTCCTGCCTGCGTTGGCGCTGGGACCAATTGTGGAACATTTGATGATCTTCGGATAGCGAAGGTGGTCGAGTAGGCGGCGTTCTTCCGCCGTATCGAGACCACCGAAGCAATTGCTGGTCTCGATAGGCCCTTCGCAAAGAGCGCTCAGGTCTACTCGACCAGCAGTCACTGAATATAAAAAAGAGAATTTTATGACTACCAAAAACAAAACCCAAGCCCGCCGTGAGATATACCAACGCGCCGTGCTGGAATCCTTTGTCAAACTCAACCCGCGCTGGATGGTACGGAATCCCGTCATGTTCGTCGTGGAAGTGGGCAGCGTGCTGACTACCGTATTATGGATTCAGGCTTTACTCGGTCAAGGCGAAGCGCCCGCTGGATTCATCGGAGCCATCGCTCTTTGGCTGTGGTTCACTGTTTTGTTCGCCAACTTTTCCGAAGCCGTTGCAGAAGGACGCGGCAAGGCGCAAGCCGAGTCGCTCCGCAAGGCGAGGCAGGATACGCCCGCCAAGAAAGTTGGCAAGTTGCAGGTTGAACAGCTTGCCCTGAGCCTGTCGAAGGGTTTGCAAGTTGAAGGAGCAAATGTTGAGCATGAAATTGTTTCATCAACCGCACTCAGAAAAGATGATTTGTATCTGGTTGTGGCTGGCGACATCCTCCCTGCCGACGGCGAGATCGTCTCTGGCATTGCCTCGGTGGACGAAAGCGCCGTGACGGGAGAATCCGCTCCCGTGGTGCGCGAAGCTGGCGGCGACCGATCCGCCGTCACGGGCGGCACGCGACTCCTTTCAGACTGGCTCATCATCCGTGTCAGCGCTGACCCTGGTCAGGGTTTCCTCGACCGCATGATCAGCATGGTCGAAGGCGCGAAACGCCAGAAGACCCCGAACGAGATCGCGCTCAATATTTTGCTTGCAGGTTTCACCATCATCTTTCTAATCGTCTGCGCCACGCTTCTGCCCTACTCGCTCTACAGTGTGGACGCGGCTGGACAGGGCA
>Ga0233425_10008042_pt1 | contig 14304 bp, 6 predicted proteins | sample Watercolumn_Towu_2_FD_181712 | JGI IMG/M metagenome (GOLD analysis project Ga0233425, IMG submission 181712) | Freshwater microbial communities from Lake Towuti, South Sulawesi, Indonesia - Watercolumn_Towuti2014_140_MG | ecosystem: Environmental > Aquatic > Freshwater > Lake | place: Indonesia...
AAGGCTGACGCCGCGCAAGGCGTGGACTTGGATCGCTCCCAAATCGTAGGTCTTCCGCATCTCTTCGAGGCGGATGATCGGATTGCTGCTCATGGCTTCGAGCCGGATGCCTTGCTGGTCGAACTTACCGCGTTGGTGGCGCGGCTGGCGGCGGCGCCGGGAGCGCCCCGCACGGCGGTTTGGTTGACGGTCGCGAGCGCCGGTTCCAACGGTTGGGCGGCGCGTCGCAGGTCGTGCAGCGGCTGCTGGAGCGTTTGCAAGGGTGTCGGAGGTTTGGGAAGGGGTGGCTTCTCTGTTGCGGCGGTGCCCTTGCCGCTGGTCTTGCGCTTCTTGCCGGCGGCGGCTTTCCGGTCGGCTTCGTATTCGTTGGCGGCCACGATGGAGCCGGACAGGTCAATCTCGTCGGACTCGGCCAGCGACGGCGCCAGCAGCAACTCGTCGCCTTCTTTCAAGCCGGTCTTGATCTCGATGAACTTGTCGTTGTAAAGGCCGACTTCCACTTGCGTTTTCTTGGGGGCGGCGCCGCGGCCGACGAAGCAGACCTGCTCGCCCTTGACGGACGTGACCGCCTGGATGGGCACCGCGAGGACGTTGGTGAGATTGGTGATGACGATCTCGGCGCGGCCGGAAACGCCGGGTTTGATCTCCGGGGGAAGCGTATCTTCGATCAACACCTCGGTGACATAGACCTTGAGCGTGGGGTTGTAGTAGCGGCTGGAGGAATCCGGCAGGACGGCGACTTTGTGGACCTTGCCCTTCAGCCGCAAGTCCGGCATCGAGTCAATCGTGACGTAACAACTCAGTCCTGCCCGGACCTTGGTCACGTGCGATTCATGCACCCGGATTTCGATGACCATCTGGTTGATGTCGGGCAGCTTGATCAGTTCCTGCCGATAGCGGACGGAGGCGCCTTCCTCGATCAAGACGCTGGAGTAGTAGCTGCCGGAGCCGGAGCTGTAGACCACCAGACCGTCGGACGGCGCGTAGATCTTGCACAACTCCATCTGCTTTTTCAGTTCCTTGAGCCGTTCCTCCTGGAGGGAGAGCGTCCTGCGTTGCGTGGTCAGGCTGGCCTCGGATTGGGCGATCTGCGAGGCGGAGCGCAGTTTGAGGCGTTCGAGCTCCTTCTGATACGAATCAACGTAAGCCTCGTAGCTGCGCCGTTGCTTCGGGTAGGTGTATTTGAGCAGCAACAACTGGGATTCCTTGGCCTGCGCCAGAGCGACCGTTCTTTGGGCCACACTCAAGTTGTCGGCTTGCAACTCAGACTTTGTTGCATAGCCTTTTTCGTGCAGCACCTTTGTCCAGTTCAACCGATCATTGGCGCGCTCCAAGTCCGCTGCCGCCAGCGTGATGGCGTTGGCCGCGTTGTTCTTCTGCTGCGGCAGGTCGCCTTCAAGGTATTTCTCCAGGTCCGACCTGGCAAACTCCAGCCTTAGTTCGGCTTCCTTGATGTTGCTTTCCACCACGCTCTTCTGGATGGACAGGGCTTGCTCGGCTTGGACGAGTGAGAACCGGCCGTTCTCGACAGTGATCTCCTGCGAATCGTAACTGTCCTTGATCTGGCTCAAGTCGAGATCCACCAGCAGGTCGCCTTTATGGACGTAGGTGCCTTCCGGGACGATGCTGAGGATCTTGGTCATCGTCTCGACGTTCGACCGGACGGCGAACTCGTTCAGCGCCCGCAACGTGCCGCCCTCGACGACCGAGATGAGGAAATCGCCGCGCTTGACGGTGTAGTAGTTCTGCTGGACGGCATTGGTGCGCGTTGCGCTGCTGCCGATCCAGACGACCAGCACCAACAACACGGCGACGATCGCCGCCGCCCAGCGCGGGTGTTGCTGGCACCACTGCCATGCCTTGCCCACGACCGGCTTGCCTTTCAGCCGTTGGTCCACTGCTGCATGTAGCTTATCGAGTCTCATGCGATGCTTTCTATTTACTGGAAAAGTTTGTCGGGCGGAATCAAATCTTCTTTCGCCGCCGGTGTTGCCGCCTTCGCCTCGACCGCCGGCGCGGCGGTGCCTGCGGGCTGCGGGATGGGCTGCTCGGCTGCCCAGAAATCCTCGATGTCCGTGCGGATCACGCCGAGGTTGCTCAGCAACCCCCAGCGCGCCACGTGGTAGTCCACCAGCACCGCGTTGAAGTTGTTCAGGGCGGTGAGCAGCGAGGATTGGGCGTCCAACATATCGCGCATCTGTGCCCGGCCCGCCTGCAGCAGCAGCGTCGCGCTCTCGACGCGGCGCTTGGCGAGGTTCACGGCGGCCATCTGGATGTCGTAATCCTTCCGCTTTTGCTCCAGCGTGCGCAAGCCCACCCGCACATCGTTGCGGATGTTGTCCAGCGCCAGCGCCAGCGTCCGCAACTGCTGCTCGAAGCTGATCAGTGACGACCGGAACGAGTTGCGCTCCTTGAGCCGGTCCAGCGGCAGGTTCACTTCCAAGCCGCCGAGGGCTTGGTATTGGCCAACGTCGAAGCGCGAGTAATCATAGCCCTGCGGTTGCACCAGCTTCACGCCGCCGAACACATTGACGTCCGGCAGCAGCGCGTTGGCGGCGACCTCGATCTTCCGTTTGCTGTCCTCGAACTTGTCTATGTCGTTCTGCACGTCGAGCCGGTGTTGGACGGCGATCTGGTGGGCGCGGTCGTCCGTCAACGACAGCATCGGCAGGCTGCCCTTGCGCAGTTCCTCCAATGGCTGGTCGGCCAGCACCAGTTCCTCGCCCACGGGCAGCCCCAGCTTGATCTTGAAGGTGTCCAGCGAGTTCCGGTAGCTCTGCGAATCCGTGATGTAGCGGCTCTTGGCCGTCAACTCGTCCTGGCGCACCTGGTCCACTTGGTAGGCCGCCATGCGATCCACGCTCATCGCCTCCGCCTGCTCGCGCGCGCGGCTCAGGTTCTGGTAGGTCCCGTAATCGTTGCGGATCACCTCGCGTTGCTGCAACAGCCGGAAGTAGCTGGTGACGATGTCCACCGCGAACGTCTGCTCGTAGCGAGCGAACGTGCGGATATCGTAGACCACGTTCCGCTCCGCCTGCGTGAGGTTTTCCGTCGCGATCTTGTAGCCCGCGCCCCGGAGCAGCGGCTGTGTGAACGTCGCAAAAAACGGCGTCGTGTAGTGGATGCCGCCGCCGCTGTAATACGAGAGCACGTCGTTGAACATGTTCACGCTGAGCTGGCCGCCGGACTTGAGCAGTTGCGTGACGCTGAAGTCCGTCTCGATGGACTGGTCGAGGATGCCGCTGCTGTTCCGCGTGAAAGCCGCCGTGCTTTGCTCCGCCCACTTGGGTTTGAAGTTGTAACGCTCCGAAGTCAGCGTCAGCGCCGTCAGGTAGACCTTTTCCTTCTGGAACTGATACTCGCGGCTCTTGGCAACGGCGGTCCTGAGCGCGTCCGCGAGCGTCATCGGCTGTTTCGATGACTTCATCCGCTGCTCGATGATCTCCGGGCCGGGAATCGCGTCCGGCTTGCGGTTGGAGTAGGGGGTGTTGATGCTGAAGTTGTTGTTGGTCTTGCCGAGGATGTCCCCCTGCCGCTTGCCGATGATGCCGTAGACCTCCTTGTCCGCCGATTTCTGGTAATGGTCGCGGCCGCAGCCCGCCCCGAGGCAGCAGGCGGCCAGCGCAACCACTAATAAAAACCAACGGCGTGTTTCCATCTTTCTCGCAGAACAGCGGCGGAAGCAACGCAGCGTGTCGTCAGTCGCTCCCAGAAACCGCGTCGTGATGATGGCACAATGCCACCGCTGCGCTAAAGCAAATTTTCAGGGATGATACCAAAGTAGTGTCTGCGTCCCGCGCGACGCCGTCAGTCCAGCAACCGATACCAGTTGTCGCGCTGACGTGATTCGTAGCCGAGTTCGGCGATGAGGCGCTTCATCTCCTCCAGTGTGACGCGGAAGGCGGTGCCGGCACTGCTGACGACGTTCTCCTCCATCATCAGGCCGCCGAAATCGTTCGCGCCGAACTTCAGCGCCACTTGGCCGATCTTCGGGCCTTGCGTCACCCACGACGCCTGCACGTTGTCGAAGTTGTCGAGGAAGATGCGGGCGAGCGCCAGCGTCCGCAGATATTCGTGGCTGCCGACTCGGTTGGCGCGGAGTTGCGTGTGCTCCGGCTGGAACGTCCAGCAGATGAACGCCGTGAAGCCGCCCGTCTGGTCCTGCAGGTCGCGCAGGCGCTGGAGGTGCTCGATGCGCTCCTCCACCGTCTCGACGTGGCCGAACATCATCGTCGCGCTGGTGCGCAGGCCCTGCTCGTGCGCGGAGCGCATCACGCCCAGCCACGCGTCGGTGCCGCACTTCTTCGGCGCGATGCGGTTGCGGACACGGTCCACGAGGATTTCCGCGCCGCCGCCGGGGATGCTTCCGAGGCCGGCGTCCTTGAACTGGCGGATGACTTCCGCCAGCGGCATCTTGAAGACCCCGGCGAAGTGGCAGAACTCCGGCGGGGAGAAGCCGTGGATGTTCACCTGCGGGAAGCGGTCTTTGATGAAGCCGAGCAGGTCGAGGTAGAACTCGATGCCGAGTTTCGGGTGATGGCCGCCTTGCAGGAGAATCTGCGTGCCGCCGACAGCGACAAGCTCCTCGATCTTCCGTGTCAGTTCGTCGCGGGGGATGATGTAAGCGTCCGCTTCGCCCTCGTCGCGGGAGAAGGCGCAGAAGGCGCAGCGCACGTCGCAGATGTTGGTGTAGTTGATGTTGCGGTCAATGATGTAGGTGACGATCTGGTTGCCGCGCCCGTCGTAGGCGGCGGCCTTCTTCCGCTGGCGTCGCGCGTCGGCGAGCAGGCCGAGGTCGCTCAACGGCAGCCCGCGATGGAGACGGAGCGCGTCGGCGGCGGTGATGCGTCCGCCGTCGAGCACGTGGCCGATTGTCTGGTCGAGTGTCGCGTCGCAGGTCATGCGGTTGGTTTTGGTGGAAACGATGCTTCAGATTTGCGGCGTGGGCAACTGTTTGTTAGCTTGCGGCCACGCCGCCGCAAATATCCGAGAGGTTCCGGCGTTGTAAGAGACAGCCGTGAGAACTCGAATCGCCCCGGTCATCATTTTATTGAGCGGCTGCCTTTTTGCCGCCGACGCGCAGCAGGTGACGCCGCGCATCGCTTACGTCTATCCCGCGGGCGGCTGCCGGGGCGCGACGTTTCGCGCGGTGGTCGCGGGCCAGTTTCTCGAAGGCACGGCTACGGTGCTGTTTTCTGGCGGTGGCGTCCGGGCGGAGGTTATCGAGCACACCCGGCCGCTTTCGGTGGAGCAAGCAATCGAGCTTCAGCCGAAGTTCGACGAGCTTCGGAAGCGAAAAGCCGCCGCTGGGAGCCGCGCAGGTGGCGCGTGGACGGCCGAGGATGAGAAAACGCTCGCGGAGTTGGCGCGAAAGTTCGAGACGTTCATCCCCAAGGCGCAGATCAACCAGTCCATCGTCGAGAACGTCGTTATTGAGGTGAGCATCGCGGCGGACGCGGAGCCAGGCGCGCGGGAGTTGCGGTTGCGCGGGCCGGCGGGGCTGACGAACCCGCTAGTGTTCCGCGTGGGCCAGTTGCCGGAGTTCAGCCGCGCGCCGGCGAAAACCTACCGCCAGCCCAAGGACGGCAAAGGCCCGAAGATTGCGCCACCGCCCTCGGAGATGCGCGTGACGATCCCCGCGACCGTCAACGGCCAGATCATGCCCGGCGCGGCGAACCAGTTCCGCTTCGCCGCGCGTCAGGGACAGCGGCTGGTGTTCGCGGTCAGCGCGCGCGAACTGATCCCGTTCCTCCCCGACGCGGTGCCAGGCTGGTTCCAAGCCACGCTGGTGTTGCGCGACGCGCAGGGGAAAGATCTGCCGTTCACCGGGGAGAACCGCATTTCGCCGGACCCGGTGGCGTTCTTCCAAGTGCCGAAGGACGGCGACTACGCGCTCGAAATCCACGACTCGCTCTACCGCGGCCGGGAGGACTTCGTGTATCGCATCACGATGGGCGAGACGCCGTTTGTGACGGGCATCTTCCCGCTCGGCGGCCTGGCGGGCGCGCAGACCGCTGTCGAGTTCACCGGCTGGAACCTGCCGCAGAGCCGGCTCACGGTTGACACGAGGGGGAGACCGCCCGGCACAGTTTCCGTGGCCACACGAAAGGGCGACCTCATCTCCAATCGCGTGCCGTTCGCCGTGGACACGTTGCCGGAGTGTTTGGAACGCGAGCCGAACGGCACGATCACCAACGCCCAGCCCGTGACGTTGCCCGTCATCATCAACGGCCGATTCGACCGGCGGGGCGACGCCGATGTGTTCCGCTTCGAGGGACGCGCTGGGGAAGAGATCGTCGCGGAGGTTGTTGCGAGACGGCTTGGTTCGCCGGCGGACTCCGTCCTCAAGCTCACCGACGCCAACGGCAGCCAGATCGCTTTCAACGACGACTTCGAGAACCGAAGTTCCGACCTCAACACTCACCACGCGGATTCGTTCCTGCGCACGACCTTGCCCGCCGCCGGCGTTTACTACGTCCACCTGCGCGACACGCAGCAGAATGGCGGTCCCGACTACGGTTATCGGTTGCGGCTGAGCCATCCGGTTCCCGATTTTGAGTTGCGTGTCGTGCCGTCCGCCATTACCGGGCGGCTGGGAGCGACCGTTCCAATCACCGTCTATGCGCTGCGCAAGGAAGGCTTCACCGGCGAGATTGCCTTGTCCTTGAAGAGTGATTCCGCTGATACGGGGATGGGTCGAAGCTTCTCTTCCAAAGGCAAAGCGCCGAAGGGACAAGGTGGGAATGTCCGTCTTGGCCCGACAAGTGGTTTCAGGCTCAGCGGCGCGCGAGTGCCAGCGGGCCACGACAACGTGCGCTTCACGATTACCCTGCCCACGGCCACGCAGCGTGGGCCGTCGGCGAGCTTGAGCTTCGAAGGCCGCGCGACAATCCACGGCCGCGAGGTTGTGTGCGCCGCAGTGCCGGCGGAGGACATCATGCAGGCGTTCAAATACCATCACCTCGTTCCGGCGCAGGATTTCAAGGTGGCTGTGTTGGGACGAGGCGAAGTCGCCGGTCCCATTGAGCTTTTGGGCGACAAGCTCGTGCGTATTCCCGTTGGCGGCACTGCACGTGTCCGTTTCTACAATCATGCCGCTGCGCTGTCGGAGAAGGTTCAGTTGGAGTTGGTTGACCCTCCGCAGGGTGTTTCCATCCGCAGTTCCGCCGCCGCGGCAACCATCACCGAGATTGTCTTTCAGAGCGACCCGGCTGTCGCGAAGGCGGGCCAGGAAGGCAATCTTATCGTGGCGGCGTTCGATCCGAGTCCGCCGGAGATGTCCAAGGAGAAGACGCGCGGCACGCCACGCCGCGTTCCGCTGGCGACCTTCCCGGCTGTGGCTTCCCAGATTGTCGCGAACGGGCCATGACGGGGCGGGGGCGGGGAAAGCCGGACCGGCGTTTTGGGGCCGAGTTTTGGGCTGGAGTTCTATGACCGTTGCTGTAGTTTTAACCCGAAAATCGAAGTTGAGCCGGCAAGATTGCCGGTGTCAGGTCAACTTCGGTTTTCGTGTTTAATGTGTTTTAGCCGAAGGCAGAAGAACAGCAGTTAATCGTGAAGAACGTTGGAAATCAAAGGGCAGGAACCTGTTCCGGAGCGGCTCTGGGGCGTCGGGTGAGCGCGCTTGCCGCGGGGCTGCTCTCGCGGCGTTGGCATTCGTGGTTCGTGTTTCTGTCGGCCACGGTGGCGTTCTTGGCGGGGAATGTGTCCGCGCCGGGCCAGTCTGCCGTTTACTCCTGGGCCAACTTTGTCGGCCAGCCGGGCGGTTATGGGAATGCCGACGGCTTGAGCGCCGGGGCGCGGTTTTACAATCCATCCGGCGTGGCGGTGGACGGCGCGGGCAACGTGTTCGTGGCGGACAGCAACAACCACACGATTCGGAAGATTACGCCGGGCGGCGTGGTGACGACGCTGGCGGGCAGCGCGGGCAACGCGGGCAGCGACGACGGCACGGGCGGCGCGGCGCGGTTCAATTACCCGGCGGGCGTGGCGGTGGACAATGGCGGCAACGTCATCGTGGCGGACGGCAACAACCACACCATCCGCCGGGTGACGCAAGGCGGCGTGGTGACGACGCTGGCGGGCAGCGCGGGAACATCCGGCAGCACCGATGGCACGGGCACGGCGGCGCTTTTCAACCTTCCCCAAAGCGTGACGGTGGACGGGTCGGGCAACATCTTCGTGGCGGATTACAACAACCACACCATCCGGAAGATCACGCCCGGCAGCATGGTGACGACGCTGGCGGGCAGCGCGGGCAGTTTCGGCAGCACTGATGGCACTGGCACGGCGGCGCGGTTCAGGAATCCTGCCGGGGTGTCGGTGGACGGCGCGGGCAACGTGTTCGTGGCAGACAGCAGGAATCACACGATCCGAAAAGTGACATCGGGCGGTGACGTGACGACATTGGCGGGCAGCGCGGGAACGTCCGGCAGCGCCAATGGCACCGGCGCGGTGGCGCGCTTCAATCTTCCGCAAGGCGTGGCTGTGGACGGGCTGGGCAACGTGTTCGTGGCAGACAGCAACAATCACACCATCCGGAAAGTGACGTCGCTGGGCGCGGTGACGACACCCGCGGGCAGCGCGGGCAACGCGGGCAGCGCCGACGGCACGGGTAGCGCGGCGCGCTTTAACTATCCCTCCAGCGTGGTGGTGAACGGCGCGGGCAACGTGATCGTTGCCGACAACAGCAACCACACAATTCGGCAAATGACGGCTTTGGGTGTGGTGACGACGCTGGCGGGCAGCGCGAGCGGCACGGGCAGCGCCGATGGCACGGGCACGGCGGCGCGCTTCGACCTTCCGCAAGGCGTGGCGGTGGATAGCGCGAACAACGTCTACGTGGCCGACTATGTGAACCACACGGTCCGCAAAGCGACGGCGGCGGGCGTGGTGACGACACTGGCGGGCAGCGCGGGCAGCGCAGGCAGTGATGACGGCACGGGCGGCGCGGCGCGGTTCAACCTTCCTCAAGGTGTGGCAGTAGACAGCGCGGGCAACGTCTACGTGGCGGACAGTAACAACCACACGATTCGCAAGGTGACATCGGGCGGTGATGTGACGACGCTGGCGGGCGACGCAGGCAATGCGGGCACGGCCGACGGCGTCGGCGCAGCGGCGCAGTTCAACTTCCCTTCCGGCGTGGCGGTGGACGGCGCGAGCAACGTCTATGTGGCGGACAGCTATAACCACGCGATCCGGAAAATCACGCCCGGTGGCGTGGTGACGACGCTGGCGGGCGACGCAGGCAATGCGGGTAACGCCGACGGCACGGGTAGCGCGGCAAAGTTTGACCTTCCCCAGGGCGTGGCGGTGGATGGCGCGGGCAACGTCTACGTGGCGGACAGCAACAACCACACGATCCGAAAGGTAACGGCGACGGGCGTGGTGACGACGCTGGCGGGCAGCGCGGGCAACACGGGCAGCGCCGACGGCACGGGCAGCGCGGCGCGGTTCAATTTCCCCAGCGGTGTGGCGGTGGATGGCGCGGGCAATGTCTTCACGGCAGACTCCGGCAATCACACGATCCGGCGCGTGTCCACAGGCGGCGTGGTGACGACCGTTGGGGGTGCTGCGGGCGTGGTGGGCGGCGGCGATGGCGCGGGCGGCGGCGCGCGCTTTGCCATCCCCGCGGGCATCGCGATGGGCGGCAACGCGAGCCTCTACGTGGCGGATTCGGACAACAACCGTGTCAGCAAGGGAACGCCGGTGGACGCGCTCTACGCGGTGGTCTACAAGGCGCAGAGCCTTGGCCAGACGAACACCGGCGCGGCCGTGTTGCTGCCGCTGGCGATGGAGCCGACGCCATTCTCCTTCGGGGCCTATCTCAAGCAAACGCCGAACGGAACCGTCAACGGTGTGACGCTGGAGTTGACGGACAGCTCGGTGCAGATACTGGGGCCAGGCAGTCCTCCGTCGAACCAACTGGACTTTGAATACAAGCAGTCCTTTGCCACGAAGACCTTGATGGACACGGCGTTCGGGAACGGCACGTATACCTTCTCCATCAACGCGGCCCATGATGGGTTGAAGTCGCTGCCGGTGGCGATGGCTGGTGACAGTTATCCTTCCGCCGCGCCGCACATCAGCAACTGGACCGACACGCAGGCCCTCTATCCCGCCACGAATTTCACGGTGACATGGGATGCCCTGCCGGGAGGCGCCACCAACGACTTCGTCCTCTTCCAGGTCCGCGAGATGGTGTCGGGGAATCCGTCGAACTACGTCTTCCAGACGGAGGTGCCGGGGGCCGTCAGCGCGCTCAATGGCACCAACACATCCGCCGTGATCCCCAGCGGGACGCTCGCGCAGGGCCGGACTTATCTGGCTACGCTGCTTTGGTGCAAGCCGGCCTCGACGGACGCGGCCACTTATCCGGGCGCCGTGGGCTTCGGGATGTATGGCATCCAGACGATGTTCCTTCTGACCACCACGACGCCGGCGCAGATGATCACTCCGACCAACGGCGTGACGCTCACTCGCGGCTCGACGACGTTCACTTGGGACAGCGGCGTGGGCGTGACGCAATACGCGCTCTGGGTGGGCAGCACGCCGGCGAGCTACGATCTCTACGCCGCGGTCGAGCCAGCCCAGTCGCGGACATTGAGCTTGCCGACGGACGGTCGGACGCTCTACGTGCGGCTTTGGTCGTTCATTGCCGGCGGCTGGCAGTTCAACGATTACGTCTATACGGCTTACCGGACCTTGGAGATTAGTTCGGGCAGCGTGTTGCCGGCGGGCATCTTCAACATCGGCTACAACCAGGCGTTGCAGGCGGTCGGCGGCACCGGTGCTTACACGTGGTCGTGGTCCGGGAGCATGCCGCCGGGCCTCGGTCTCAGCGCTGGCGGTTTGCTGAGCGGCACGCCGACGGCGATGGGCTTTTACAATTTCACCATCCAGGTGGATGACGCCTTCGGGGCGACGACGAACCAGAACGTCAGCATGATGGTCCGGGGCCAGGACGTGAGCTACGCGATGGCGATGAAGGAGCAACTCTTCCGCCAGACCAACACCGGCGCGGCCGTTCGTGTTCACGACGATGGTGAAGCAGGCACCCACGGGAACCGTTACCACCGCCACCGCCCGGTGGCCGGACACCACCGTGCGCGCGCTGTCGGCAGTGACACCGCCCTCGCCTTACAGCGACTGGAACTGGCAGACGAACTTCCCCACGAAGACCGCGATGGACGCCGCCGTCACCAACGGCAACTACACCTTCACGATCGAGGCGACGCACGACGGCACCAATGTCCTCTTCGTAAACCTGCCCCCGGACAATTATCCCACCAACGCCCCGCACATCAGCAACTGGGCCGCCGCACAGGCGGTCAACGCCGCCGCTGCGTTCACGCTGACGTGGGATTCGCTCACGGGAGGCACGAGCAACGACTTCGTCTGGGTCCAAGTCACCGACTCCAGCAACAGCAACACGCTCTTCGCGACGCCGGCATGGGGCCGCGCAGGAGCGTTGAACGGCACGAACACCTCCGTCGTCATCCCCGGCGGCACGTTCACCACCAACCAGGCCTGCCAGGCCGAAATCGGCTGGTGCAGGTTTGGCGCGTTGGACACGACCAACTATCCGGGAGCGGCCGGCGCGGGCGCCCACGCGAAGGCGACCGTCTTCCCCATGCACACCACCGCGCCGGGGCACATGCTCAGCCCGACCAACGGCACGGTCTTTGCCCAGGACAACATCACGTTCAACTGGGCCGCCGGCACTGGCGCCACACAATATGCGCTCTGGGTCGGCAGCACGGCCGCCAGCTACGATCTCTACGCGCTCGCGGTGGGCACGAACCTCACGCGCACGCTCGCCCTGTCCGCGACAGGCCGGCCCGTCTACCTGCGCCTCTGGTCGTTGATCGGGAGCGACTGGAACTACATTGACTACACCTACACCGGCGCGACACCGGTGATGGCGCAGATGCTCAGCCCCGCCGATGGTTCCACCAACAGCAGCGCCTCCATGGCGTTCGCGTGGAACAGCGGTGTGGGCGTCAGCCAGTATGCCCTCTGGGTCGGCAGCACGCCCAACAGCTACGACCTGTTCGCCGCGGCCCTGGGCACCAACCGCTCGCAAACAGTGACCGCGCCGATCACCGGCGCGCCGCTCTACGCCCGCTTGTGGTCGTTGATTAGCGGCGCGTGGCAATACAACGACTACGTCTACACCGCTGCGATTCCGGCCAAAGCCGTCATGCTCAGCCCGGCCGACGGCTCCACCAACAACAGCGCCTCCGTCACCTACACGTGGAGCGCGGGCGCGGGCGTCAGCCAGTATGCCCTCTGGGTTGGCAGCGCCACCAACAGCTCCGACCTCTACGCGCTGGCCCTGGGCACCAACCTCTCCCGCACCCTCACGCTGCCCGTGGACGGCCGCACCCTCTACACGCGGCTCTGGTCCTGCACCAACAGCGTTTGGGACTACAACGACTACACCTACCGCGCCCAGCCCACCGCCAAAGCCCGCTTCACCGGCCTGGCCAACGGCGCCACCTTCGGCGCCACCAACATCACCCTGACCTGGGACGCCGGCGTCGGCGCGACCCAATACGCCCTCTGGGTGGGCAACAGCGCCGGCACCTACGACCTCTACGCGCTGGCCCTGGGCACCAACCGTTCCCAACTGCTCAACCTGCCCGCCGACGGCCGCGCGCTCTACGTCACCCTCTGGTCCTTGATCAACGGCGAATGGAAACGCAACGACTACAAATTCACCGCCTTCACCACAGCGTCGGCGGCGCAGATGATCACGCCGACCAACGGGACGACCTTCGCCAGCAGCCCGGTGACGTTCACCTGGAGCAGCGGCACGGGCGTGAGCCAGTATGCGATGTGGATGGGCAGCGCGTGGGGCGACTACGACCTCTACGCGGCGGCGTTGGGGACGAACCTGACGCAGCAGGTCCCTGTGCCACTGGACGGCAACGGGGTTTACGTGCGGCTCTGGTCGCTGATCGGCGGGGTGTGGGACCGAGTGGACTACGAATATGGGACGGCCTACAGCAGCGGGAAGACCAAGGCGGTGATGACGACGCCTGGGGCGAACGGGTCGGTGCTGGGGGGAGCGTCGGCGGGGTTTGCGTGGAGCGCGGGCGTGGGGGCGACGCAATATGCGTTGTGGGCGGGGACGACACCGGGCAGCTACAATCTTTACGCGGCGGCGGAAGGGACGAACCTGACGCGGACCGTGACGATACCGCCGGACGGCGGGCCGGTGTATGTGCGGCTGTGGTCGCAGATAGACGGCGCGTGGAAGTTCAACGAGTATTTCTACTCGGCGTATCTCGCGCCGTGATTGAAAACCTCACGGATAGTAGTCCTCACGCTCCGCGTGAGGGTTGCGATATCGTCGCGGTGGCCTACACCCACTCTTCCTGCAGGAGTTCGCCTTTAAGACTGACGACGACGCACTTGACGGGGACTTTGCGCGTCGCCTGGGCGGCGGCGGCGCGGGCGAGGCTCAGCAGTCCCATGCAGCACGGCACTTGCATGAGCATCACGGTCAGTGTGTTGATCTTCGCGTCGTCTATCAACGCGCGGAGTTTCGCAATGTAGGTCTCTTGATTGTCGTCGAGCTTCGGACAGGCGATGGCGAGGGACTTGCCGGCGAGATGGTCTCTGTGGAAATCGCCGACGGCGAAGGCGACGCAATCGGCGGCGAGCAGCACGTCCTTGCCGCGGTATTGCGGCGCGGCGGGCGAGATGAGGCGCAACTGGATTGGCCAGTGCGTGAGCTGTGAGGCGCGCAGGCCGTTGCCGCTGTCGTTGGCCGGCGTCACGTTGGGCGCGGCGACGAAGTGCATGGAGCGCGCGCCGGGACAACCGGCGGGGGCGCGGAGAGTGACGGGTTCGTCTTGGGGTATGGGTTTATTCTCCTGCTGGAGAGGGTTTTCGAGATGGTTTTCTTCGAGCACGGCGACGGCTTGGGCGAGGTAGTGGTCCTCGCCGTGTTCGCGCAGATGGTCGAGGTGGGCGCGGATGACGTTGGGACCTTGGCGGATGATGTGGGTCATGACCTGTCGCTCGTCGTAGGAAGCCGCCTCGCGTTCCTCGATGGTGATCGCGCCTTGCGGGCAATGGCCGAGGCAAGCGCCCAACCCGTCGCAGCAGAGGTCGCTGATGAGCCGGGCCTTGTCGTCAATGAGTTGGATGGCGCCTTCCGGGCAGGCGGGGATGCAATCGCCGCAGCCGTCGCACTTGCGCTCGTTTATCTCGATGATCTTCCGTTTCACGCGGCTAATGTAGCACCGGACGCAAGCGGGGCGTTGACACACGTCAACATCTGCCGCCGGGGTG
>Ga0233425_10008043_pt1 | contig 14296 bp, 14 predicted proteins | sample Watercolumn_Towu_2_FD_181712 | JGI IMG/M metagenome (GOLD analysis project Ga0233425, IMG submission 181712) | Freshwater microbial communities from Lake Towuti, South Sulawesi, Indonesia - Watercolumn_Towuti2014_140_MG | ecosystem: Environmental > Aquatic > Freshwater > Lake | place...
TAGGGCCTTTGGTAAGGTCATCTTCAACGGAGCCATCCCTACATGGTAAACTTAAACTGCTTTTGTATCGTTTTTCATCTGATGCAACGTATATCATTTCGTATCGATTTCTCTTTGATGCAATAGGGACCGAAAAATGACCGAAAAATCTATTTGACATTTTGCAGTTACCAATGTCAAAATCAACCTGAAGTTTCAGAAGTTTTTGTACAAACAACGGGTTGCAAAGACTTTTAGCTTTGCGGCCTTTTTTTATGGTCAGCGCTTCCTGAGACTTTAGTCTATACACAAGGAGGTATTTATCATGGCTAATGGAACAGTGAAGTGGTTCAACGAGTCAAAGGGTTTCGGCTTCATCACATGTGAAGACGGCAGCGACGTATTCGTACACTATTCATCCATCTCAGGCAACGGTTTCAAGACACTTGCCGAGGGTGATTCAGTAAGCTTTGAGACCGAGAAGGGTCCAAAGGGCCTCAAGGCCGTCAATGTGACAAAGAACTAATTTCGTCAATTAAAAACCCCCTGTTTTTCAGGGGGTTTTTTTTATCTGCTGCCGATTTACTCTGTTCCGGTCTTCTGTTAATATACCTGCAGTCTTAAAAAAATCCGATCATTCCGAGGAGTTCAAATGTCTGAATTTAAAAATGTGACCGTCGTCAAAAAGGCAAATGTATATTTCGACGGAAAAGTGACAAGCAGGACCATCATCCTTCAGGATGGATCAAAAAAGACCCTGGGAATCATGCAACCCGGTCAATATGAATTTAATACAGGTGACAGTGAGATCATGGAGATCATCTCCGGAGACCTCGACGTCATGCTGCCGGGGCAGGACTCCTGGAGGACAGTAAAGGGCGGAGAGTCCTTCGATGTGCCAGCAAATTCGAAGTTCACAATGAAAGTGCATGCCCTTTCTGACTACTGCTGTTCATTCATAAAGTAGCAGAATAGCCGGAGAGAAGCTCCCATGCATCTCTGGGATGTATTACTTCCGATCAATCTTGGGCCGCTAACCTATAATTGTCCTGAAGAACTTGCATCATCTGCAGCTCCGGGGAAAAGGGTGACTGTTCCTCTCAGAAAGGGGACAGCAACAGGCATTCTGATCGGCAGATCAGAAACATCCTATGCTGACAGGACAAAGGACATCATATCGATCCTGGATGATATACCTTTATTCAGTCAGGAAATGCTCAAACTGCTCAACTGGCTTTCTGATTATTATCTCGCCCCTGAGGGGGTCCTTCTCAAGCAGGCTGTACCGTCAGAGATGCTTGACAGGGTAAAGAAAAAGGCTTCAAGGGCAAGACCCCTTGCCGCACCTGTATCTATGCCGGAGATCGCTCCGGGAGATTCGGCAGGGATAAGGGAACTGATCGATCGCAAGGGCTACAGCACCGTCCTGTTCAAGTCACCTTCTTCTGCTTACGAAAGCGCAGCTGCAGCAGCAATGCTCCATCATAAGTCCGGGGGCATTGTGCTCTTCCCCGAGATCATCTCGGCAGAGAGGTTCTATAATTCTCTCCCTTCATCATTGTCCGAAAGGGCCTGTCTTCTTCACGGCGAGATGTCTGCAGGCAGAAGGTCAGAGGCCATCGAAGGCATCATATCCTCCAGATACAATATCGTGATCGGTACAAGGACAGCGCTTTTTGCGCCTTTAAGACCTGACCTTATAATCGTGTTTCACGAGCATTCCGGTCCATACAAGCTTGAGGAAGGGGCGAGGATCAATGTGAGAGATGCGGCGGTAATGCGCGGATACTTCGAAAAGGTGCCGGTCCTGCTGATGTCCTCATCGCCGTCTCTCGAATCATGGTTCAATACAAAGAACGGGAAGTATTCATTGGTCTCGCTGGAGCAGGCCATACCCATGCCAAAGACACGCATTATCAACATGAACCTGGCAGGCAAGACAAAACCGTACCTCTCTAAGGCTGTTGCTGACGAAGCAGGAAGAAGATTCAGCAGAAATGAGAAGCTGCTGTTCCTGATCAACAGAAAGGGACATTCAACGACTCTCAACTGCTCTGAATGCGGTCAGATTTTGTCGTGTGACAGCTGCAATGTTCCGCTTGTTCTGTTTAAAGGAAAAAAGGCGATGTGCTGCAACTACTGCAACTCATCATACGAAGTCCCTGATGTATGCAGCCGCTGCGGAAGCCATGCAATAGAATTCCTCGGTGCCGGCACAGAGAAACTCGAAGAAGATATAACAGAACTCCTTGGCTCAGCCCCCTTCAGATTTGACAGGGAAAAGGCTGACAAGAGGAGCAGCATACGGAAGATGGCTGATGAGATCTATTCAGAGGATGTGAGGTCGGTCATCGGGACCAGGATGATCTCTGCGCATATCCCAAAGACGCAGATCTTCGATATGGCAGCAATACTTAATACTGACATCAGCCTGAATGTCCCTGATTTCAGGGCAAAGGAGAAGACCTACCATGAACTGACAGCTGTGAGGGACCTTGTCCGTCATAACGGCCTTTTCATGATCCAGACCAGGATGCCTGGCGAGACCCTCTTCAGGCACTTCAGGGAAAATGCTTATGAGGAATTTGCAGCCGGGGAGCTCTCTGTCAGAAAGGCCTTCGGATTTCCGCCCTACTCCCGCGTCATGAATATCTCTATATCAGGCGTTGCTGACATTACTGACAGGATCACCTCGACTGTACAGGCCGTAAGCCATTCAATTGAGCTGTTGGGGCCTACTGAGAAAACAACCAAGAACAGAACAGAATACTGCTATATGATGAAATGTCAGGACAGGAAACTGCTGCATGATGCAGCAAGGGCACTGATCAGCCTGGTAGAAAAGATAAAAGAAGCCGGGATCAGGATCGACATTGACCCTTACTAACAGACTCGTTCTTCAGGATCATATAGATACTCTTCACCTGAATGGCAGTCTCTCTTCTTGTACCGCTGTTGTCGATAGTATAATCCGCAAGCCTCTTCTTTGTTCTGATGTCCATCTGCGCCTTCATCCTTGCAGAGGCCTGCCTGTTTGGAATACCCTTATCTTTCAGTCTTGTCAATGCAACTGACCGCCTGGTCCAGATTGTAATGGTCCTGTCGAACCTGTCCTGATAATTGCCTTCGAAGAGCAGCGGGACTTCTACAATCACTACACCCTTTCTGATCTTTCTTATCTCTGAGTCGATCGACCCAAGAACAAGGGGATGAATCAGTCTTTCAAGTTTCTTCCTCAATGAACTGTCAGAAAAGACCTTCTCTGCGACTATCCTCTTGTTGATGCCGCCTCTATTGTCGATCACTTCAGGACCCAGCATACGCGCTATCTTTTTAATGACAGCTCTGTCCTGTAGAATTTCTGCAACAACAGCGTCGCTGTCTATCACTGCAGCGCCCAGTTTCCTGAACATGGAAGAAACTGAGCTCTTCCCCATTCCGTAATTGCCTGTCAGCCCGACCGTAAGCATAGGCATATTATACCTGACAGGCATCCTGTTCTCCTGGGGAATCCTTCATAACAGCAGCGTTAACATGGGGAATCAGCCTCCGTTTCGATCCATGCGCCCCTTTATCTCATAGGTCCTTCCGTAGTATTGTTTCAATCAACTTGCCCGCAGCCTGCGAGGCGGTATCCCTGTTCAGGTTTCAATCCACGCGCCCGCGCGGGGCGCGACGCATTTGATACATCTGTTGCCGGTACGGATAACCAGTTTCAATCCACGCGCCCGCGCGGGGCGCGACTTGTCTTTGTCCAGTCCCCGCCAAGACCATTTCTTGTTTCAATCCACGCGCCCGCGCGGGGCGCGACGAGGTTCTGCTGATACCGTTGCCATGTATGGGGAGTTTCAATCCACGCGCCCGCGCGGGGCGCGACTGTACGGTTCATTTGAATTGCCACATGATTATAAAGTTTCAATCCACGCGCCCGCGCGGGGCGCGACACAGGTTATGTCCGAGGTTGAATCCGTACGAGCTGTTTCAATCCACGCGCCCGCGCGGGGCGCGACTATTGCCACCATGCCACACCACATAACAAGAGAAAAGTTTCAATCCACGCGCCCGCGCGGGGCGCGACCAGGCAGGCACATAACGATGCCGAAACAGCACCGGGTTTCAATCCACGCGCCCGCGCGGGGCGCGACGTCAGGTGCAGCTACCCTGTCACAGTTGGCAACTGTTTCAATCCACGCGCCCGCGCGGGGCGCGACTGATGAGGCGGACGCTTTAGCTCTGAGTTATTATGTTTCAATCCACGCGCCCGCGCGGGGCGCGACTACCGTCAATGGAGTTAATTATCTCATGAGTAACCGTTTCAATCCACGCGCCCGCGCGGGGCGCGACTTGAGTTTCATCTTACTATGCCTCCTGCTCTTTGTTTCAATCCACGCGCCCGCGCGGGGCGCGACGCCTGACCGCAGAGATATTTCTCGATAATTCCGTGTTTCAATCCACGCGCCCGCGCGGGGCGCGACGTTTCATAGCAGTTTCTATATGTGTATTAAGATAAGTTTCAATCCACGCGCCCGCGCGGGGCGCGACTATATTGTCAGTTGTGTTATATGTTATGTAACGAGTTTCAATCCACGCGCCCGCGCGGGGCGCGACCGCAGCACTGCCGGGGTAGCTGCAACAATAATGGGTTTCAATCCACGCGCCCGCGCGGGGCGCGACGTCTTCATCTCGTCAACAGATTTGCCTTCATCAATGTTTCAATCCACGCGCCCGCGCGGGGCGCGACTTTGTCTCTGTTCGGTATTCAGGCTACCCCCCTTGTTTCAATCCACGCGCCCGCGCGGGGCGCGACGAGATGCCAGCGACCATTGATGCGCAAGAGGCTGCGGGTTTCAATCCACGCGCCCGCGCGGGGCGCGACTTCAATCTGCCGAAGCACCTGAGCATGAAGACCAGGTTTCAATCCACGCGCCCGCGCGGGGCGCGACTGTTAAGCTCTAACTATAATAAAACAAAAACAATTAATGCTGCTTTTTGCGAATATGCTCTATCTATGTAAAATAATCTTTCTGTTGTCAATGCCCATAACTCATAACTCTCTAATTCTAATGGCTTATTTCTTTTTGCGAACCTCCTTGCAAAATTATGCGAAATACAGGTTCGCGCCCCTTCAAATAAACAGCGGCCCCTCTTGATCGAAAGGTTCATTTGCTCCCATGTGCTCAATTCTATGCTTCCAGTTTGACCCAAGATAGTAGAACCTAAGACTGTCCTTCTCCATATTTATCTCAGCTTCAAGTCTTGCCTTAAGAACTGTCCATTGCGCCGGATCGACAATACACTCGAACACCGATTTCTGAACTCTCTGACCAAAATCCTCACATGCCCGCGCAACCCGCCTCAGCCTGCGCTGTCCGCCATCGTCCGAAGTAGCCACATCATAGCTCACGATTACATACATGCTTTATCCTCACTTCCAGATGAACGGTGGATAACCATCGATATCTCCACGCAGATATCGGGCCATCAGCAAAGCCTGTGCATAGGGAAGAAGACCTATAGCCATCTTCTCTTTCAAATAGGGATGCTCGATCTCTTCCTGTTTACGTTTTTGATAAGCAATAAGAAGGGTCTTTCTCGTATCATCATCCATCAGAACCGCACCCGATTCCTTTTTGTTGAATCCTTTACTCTGGACCTGACAGAGATTTATCAATGAGAGTGCAAGACGATCGGCAAGAAACGGCCTGAACTCCTCCATGATATCGAGTGCAAGGCCATAACGACCAGGTCTGTCACGATGCAGGAAGCCGACAGCCGGATCGAGTCCAACCGACTCAAGCGCAGAACGTACATCATGCATGAGTATAGTGTAGAGGAATGAGAGGAGACAGTTGACATTGTCCAGTGGTGGCCTTCGGTTCCGATCATTAAATCTGAATTCGTCCTTCTGGCAGGTTATCAGCTGATCGAATACTTCGAAATAGCGGTTGGCTGAATCGCCCTCGATCCCGCGAACTGTGTCCAGATCATGCTCTCCCTGCAATCTTCTCAAAGCATTTACAAGGGCATTCGATACCTGCTCAATTGCATCTGAATCAATCTTATCAGCATGGTCCCGCAATGATCTCTGGAGCACAGTACGGCAGTTTGCAACTTTTCCGGTCACTACAGAGCTGGCAATAGAGGCGGATTCCTTCATGTCATCAGCGCGTCTGTACTGTTCTCTTCTGAGCAGTACATTGCCGGATACCGGTCCCTGCACCTTTGCAAGAAACCTTCCGTTTTCAGTAAGAAAGCTGATGGACACTCCGTTTTCTGCGCAGAACCCCATAAGAAATGGGCTGCATGTCACCTGACCAAAACATATGATCCCTCCTAATGTATGCACAGGCACACGCAGAGCTGTTTCGCCGTCAATCCTCACAGAAACGGTCTCCCCGTCCTTTTGGAGATAGGCCCCCTGAGTCGTCACAAAGAGCGTGTTGAGAAGTTTCTTCATTCCGCCTCCACAGCGGCCAACAGATATTTTTTCGCTGACTTTGACTTGCCGCAGGTCTTGGGCATGCATATCTCAAGAAGTGAACATTTATCGCATTTCTTTAAATATTCAGCCTTCGGGGTGCGACCCGATGCAACAAGCGCATGTACCTTATGAGCAATCTCCACTGTCTCCTGGCGCAGCCTTTCGTCGAAGGAGACTTCTTCCCTGCGACGAGTCTGGCCATAGAACAGAGCTCCAGCCGGAATGTTCATATTAAGCATTTCTTCGAGACAGATCGCCTGTGCACAAAGTTGCACCCTGTCGCAGTCGTCCATTTTTGGATTACCGCGCTTGTATTCCACAGGAAACGGTTGCCAGGTTCCGTCAGCTTTCTTGTGGAATTCGACCACATCAGCCTTACCTATGAGCCCAAGATTGAGCGAGCGAAGAGGCACGCTGAAATCTATCCTGACATTGCCACGCGATTCAGATACATTGCTGTCCGCCTTTTCGTGCATGATTCGTCCCTCAGCGGTGAAGAGGTTTTCGGACCAGACCTGCTCGATGTGAATCAGGGCACACTGCCTCTCGCAATATACAAAGTGCTGCAAAGAAGACAGTTGGATCAGGTCCTCCAAAGCATAGGTCATGGGGTTTGCTCTATTTCCTCTCAATTCTTTTCTTGTTCTCAGGTTCGGTCAGGTAATTCTCCTTTGAAACAACTTTCCTGCCTGTCTTCTTCTCGAGGTCCTTTCTTGCCTTTCCTGCGACCTCGCCGCCTCTGCGCGCAGAAGTCCGGGATTGATGAAATCCCTGAGAATTATCAACCCGGTAATTTCGGTTGTTGCGGCCTCGCCCAACATCGAGAATATGAGCTCCAGGTCGGTCATGTGGTCTCTTAAGTTTTCTCTTTTCAGTCCTTTTATCTGCTTGTGTTTGCCCGGGGTTATACCGAAAGCTGCTTTCGCGATCTCAGCAGTCAGGATCTCATACTCGCGTTTCTCTTTCACTTCCCTTCTCTTCCACTCATCAGTCAGTTCTTCCCTGATCGCAATGCCGCGCATGCGCTTCTCTATCCATTCGTCCGAATAACCTTTGGCCATATACAAAGCCCTTGTTCTCTTTGTCGCAAGTTCGGGGTCTTCTATCTCCTGCACCCGCTCATACCCGACCTTTGCCAGCCACCGCTTAAATGGCTCTGCCTTAGGGGAAGGGATTGATTGGATGAGCCGAAATATGCCTTCAGTATTCCAGCAATACATCTTCTGCTTACCGCCCGAAGTAGCCATGTCGAGCATAAGGGGTGGTACAAATTGTACCCCCCCTTTATCGGTAAGTGCTGCCAGTTCTGCATCTCTCTGTTTCAATCTTTTAAAGTATTGAGCCGGGTCGCTGGAATCAGTCAGCGATTCAATCACATCGTTAATCACAAACCACCACTCGTTCCTGTGCATCAGCCGCCGTATCTGCTTTCCCTTAAAAACCGCCAAATGCGTTTCGGTCATTTAACCCTCCTGTTTCAGATGGTTGAGCAATATATCCCGCAGCTCACGGTATCCGCCATGAGGGGGATGAGTTGGGAATCAGGCATGGCTAAAGTTTCACCTCAAGCGTTACACCCTGCGGCATATCGCCTTGAATCGGAACAACAACTGAGTAATCGCTAAAGTCGCGGGCTGGCTTCTGCTTGGATTCAATCTTCACCTTGTCGAAAAGTATATGGGAAGGATGATTGCCCATAGCGGAATCGTGCTTGAAGACTATAAGTTTGCGCGTGGCCATCTGGCCGCGTGCTGCGGAATGATCATGCTCAAACATCATAAGCAAAGCATCCCAAAAAAGATTGAGGTCATCTTCGGTAAATCCGGTCTGCCCAGCTAAGGGAGCTGAGATAAAGCCATGGCAGCGATATAACCCATAAGGCACGGTAAACTTGCGGCCCATTGTGCGATTGTCACCCTGCTGCTTTTCAGCCTCAGCCTCGGTAGCAACTGCCATACGAGTAATGCTGTGTTCAAGAGGCACGACCTGATCAACGCTGCGGGCAAAAGTCAGCTGAACGGGACCGCGAACCTGGCCAGCATTCTCACCAGTCGACATGACTGCACCGAATGTCCGCACATCGTAAAACTTTCTGCACATTACCTGTCTGGCAGCTTCTGTCTTTTCACCTCTCTCTTTCGACTTAACTTCCTCCTCTTTGTGTGCATCAGCAATCAAATTATTCAGTATTGCCTTTTCTTTCACAAAAATATCGTACCCTGCCCCCTTACTTGAAAGTTGCACAAAATTCCGCACCTTACGCTTTAGGCAAACATCAGTAACAAGGCCGTTGCCGGTTTCAGGATCGATACGAGGCAGATTCCCAGCGTCAGGGTCGCCATTGGGATTGCCGTCTTTTACATCAAACAGAAGAATAAAGTCGTACCTGTTGTTAATTGCACTCATTGTTAAGCCTCCTTTGTATTGTCGTCAGATTTCTTCGTAAAGAATGATTGGCGCTGGTGGTAGTAGCCAACGGCAAAACGGCCTTGATCGTCAAGCGGCAGGTGTGGTGGAAATGCATCCGCTACACCCAACTTATCTACGATCTCGCCGATCTGCTTTTCAAGGTTTATTGCAGCGCCTTTATTATCGATTTTAGCAATATGATGGTTTTTGAGCTTCATCAGGTGCGCAAAGACTGCAACCGGTGTGCTTGAGGCAGCGCCATAGAAGCGATCCCGAATTGTCGCATTGATGCCAGGACTTGCCTGCTCCTGCGCCCTCTCCAGGACTGCGAAAAGTCTCCCCAGCAGATAGCCGGGATTGGTGTTGCTTGTGTCTAATGACATACCAACCTCCTTCAAGTGTATTTTTCGATATCTGGTTTCGCGCGTCAGTATTGCCTTAATAAGTGCGGCACGCGCATAATTAACATTCTGTTCGGCCCTGCAGCGTCTAATGGCCGATGACAAAAGCGTTTTAGGATATGGTGTCCCGGCAAGAATCGCCTTCATAAAATCTCCGGCGATATTAGGCGGAATATTCTCAGTCTTGTTCTGCATAGCAGTCGAGACAAGCAGCCGAAACAGGGAAAGATACTCAGGGTCCTTCGGGCCGTGAACAATTGAGATGTCCTCAAAATGCTGACGCATATGCCCGGCAACTTCACCAACAGACCCCTGATACCAGAAACGGATAGCAATGCGAGAAGCGTTAGGAGCAAGGCCAAGCACATAAAATCTGGTCTTGTCATCCAGAATCGGCAAAGCGCCAGTCTTGGGAGACTCTATCAATGCCTTGAATCCCGCACAATCCTGAATGCTTGTCCCTTTTGGCGGTTCACCGAAGAAGTCTGCAAACCACCCCTCCATATCATGCTCGCGTTCTGCCCAGAAAACGGTAGTTGCATCACCAACCTGCACCTTCTGGCGTGAATCTTTATCAAGAAGTACATTTAATGCCGTCACATAAGCAAATTCAGCCTTCTTGCCAACAGGAGCATTGAACCCCTGCTCTTTTCCAAATGAGGTAAAAGCTGAAAGATTAAATGAAACAATATTTGCTCCTGACGTCTGAGCCCCACGAACGCCTTTAATAGCATTGTGTAGTTGAGCAACTTCGTCCTCCTCACCGGAGACAAGACATACGCTTTGATAAATATTCTTTTTATCCGAACATGTTGAGTTGAGAGCATCAATAACAGTCTGTCTCTCGCAAACAAGCCGATCATCGTTTACCATTTTGAATGACAAATATCCGTCTGATTCGAGTATTTCAGGCCAGATAGGGTCACTTATGATTTTCGTATAATCGCCACTATTAAGAAACACTCCAACCGCCTCTATGCCTCTGTCTATTGATTTATGAGGGAATGCCAAATGAAACTGTTTCGTAAAGCTATCATGTTTACGCTTGGCATTTTCGACATCTTTAGAGGATATTCCAAGAACATATGCAGGGTTATCCCAAAGAATGTTTGCCTTCTCCCATGCCTTGCTGCCGGAGCGCTTGACCTCTCGTGGGACAAGACAATTACGGGCTCTTTTTGATTTACCTTCCCCCGAACGGGTGTCAATCAGTCCGGCAAAAAGGCCAGCGTCATCAAGCTCAATCAGGAATGGAATGGCTTTCTTCTGATAGCCTGCAGGCAGAGACAGTCGCTCAGAGTAGTATTTTGCAAGTGCCTGCAGTATCATCCCCGCACCTCCGGACTGTCCCACGAGGGAACGAATAAGCATCCATTCCTGAGTTCACCCCTGAAGAACCTGGGCTTCGTCTCTACATTTCCAAAATCCATGTCAAACAACATCCAGCCAAGATCCCGACTTTCAGAAATCGCTTCCTGCACGGATAGATCCTGAGGAATAAATTCAAATTCTGCCGCAAACTCCCGGCAGCCGAGATAAGGCCGGTGAAAACATTGACCCTTGCTCGCACGGCGGATAAAAATCTCCTGATGTTTGATAACCGAATCTTCCGGCCCGGCCCTGTCGGTCAATTCAAAACAGGCATGAATTGTGTAGGCAACATCACGCAGAAACAGGCCTGCACGCTGCTGCCTGTCATCTTCTATAAATATGCAGCTTGACCGGGGTGACATCACATTGCCAACTTCATTGCGTCTGACAGACTCCCATTTGATAGGGTTAAGCACATCAATCTGCACCACATGCCAACGCATGGCGGGCTTCCAATGAATGGCCTCAAGCACTCCGCGCGCAGCAGATGGTGTCATGACATCATAGGAAACCCTCTCAACCTTCATCTCCGGCCTGGTGAAGCATGCGTTATCTCCCCATACCTTAAGTCGAAACATGTTACTTCGTCGTTTCTTATCCGTCATACCCTCTCCTTTCCTCATGCTATCAAATCATCTGGTTCGTAAATAATAGATCTGTCAGGACAGAATCCGAGACTTTCATCATACATTGACGGGTGATCCTGTATGATTATACCCGGATAACATTGCCGTATAGCTCCTGATGCAAGTAGTTTTGTATGTAAATAGCGTGGCAAATTTATGACATAACGCTGCAGCTTACGCATCAGCCATCGTTCAGGACCCATTTTCTCCAGCAGAGATACAAGTTCATCGCCGGCCCCATATCGAACGATAACAGATGCCTGTTTAGCCTCATCAATAAGATGAAACTTTCCGGCCGCGGTTCGAAAAGCAAACATCAAACGGGAATCGCTTGTCAAATCCTGCATAATACGGTGAAGATCAAGCCTGTCACCCTGCAGCCAGTATAGTTGTCTGAAAAACTCAGTAAATGAATTCGGGTGCAGATAATCATCTTTATTCTGGGACAGAAGTTGTTTACCTATATTAGCCGTTTGACGAAGTAATCCTATTGGCGGTTCCTTGGGCGGAACAAATATATATATTTTCCCTTCCTCACGCAATCCTTCTCTGTTACATCTCCCTGCCGCCTGAGCTATGGAATCAAGTCCGGCAAGAGCGCGATAGACAACCGGAAAATCAATGTCAACACCTGCCTCGACAAGCTGGGTGCTGATGACACGAATGGGTGAGCCACTGCTTAATCTTTCTTTAATCTCACGTATTCTTTCAGAGCGATGTGCGCCACACATAAGCGCAGAGAGATGAATCGTGTCTATTGGCATCAATGACCATAGCTGCCTTGCATCATCCCTTCGATTGACAATACAGAGCACGGAATCGTGGCGTGCGAGCTGTGCGGCTATATCTTCCCATGATTGAGGCTCATTCAGGTTAGCAGGAACTGCAATTTCCACACGCTTGAGCATTCTATGTAGCCCTGCAGGATCATCCATTATTTCCGTAATGCCTTCCAGACCATCAAAACCTGTTCTCTTGCCAAGTGCAGGCTGGGTTGCGGTGCTTAATACAAGGGTGGCACCGTAGTTCCTTTGCAGTTCCTGAAGCACCATAAGAATAGGTCTCAAATATTCTGGTGGAAGTAATTGGGCCTCATCCAGAATGACTACGCTATTGACTATGTTATGGAGCTTACGACACCTGCTTGTTCGACTGGCAAACAGTGACTCGAAGAATTGAACTGAAGTTGTAACAATAATAGGGGCATCCCAGTTTTCACATGATAATCGGGTGCGTGGCGTCTCCCCCGCTTCATCTGCCACATCAATATTGCTATGATGCTCGACAACGGCATCCCCAAAGATTGCCCTGAATTGGTCTGCAGTCTGCTCGATAATGCTGGTATAAGGAATGACATAGATAATACGGCGTTTGCCATGCTTCACAGCATGTCTTAGTGCAAATGCCATGGAGGAAAGCGTCTTGCCTCCACCTGTAGGGACAGTAAGTGTGAAGATTCCTGGTGATGCAACAGCCTTGTTAACGCACTGACGTAGAATCTCTGCCCGCTGTTTGTTGACTTCAGTCTGAGGTGCGCTTTTCTGCTTGTCTGCCATAAATTGATTGAAGCGCGTCAACAGTTCATCAAGTGCCGGATATCCACCTCGTTTCGATGATTTGTCCGGATCAAAGAATGCCTCTGTATCCAGAAAGTCAGCATCAACAAGGCAAGAAAAGAGCATCCGTATCCAGAGTGCAGGATCGCTTCCCTTTCTGGGTCTATCGGTTGGAATGGCTTGATTCATTATGTCAACAGGAATCTTTCCTTTGATAGCGTCATCAAGGAGTGAATGTTGTTGTAAACGCTGAGAAAGAGCCCTTCGCCCTGTCTCATCTGCATGCCAGTCAGGAAGGCCTGCATGATGACCGGCTGCCAGATAAGCCAATATATTGCCCGGAGTTGCAAACAGTTGAACTGCACGTAGAGCACCGGCAGTGGAATGGTCCACCCTGGCCTTTGCTTCAAGATGCGCTTCCGGACCTTCTGCTGCAGCATGGATTTTCTTCTGAAATGCAGGAGCGTATTTGCCCAGATCATGCCATAACCCCGCCAGATATCCCCATCCCCCGCAGCCGAACTCAGATGCAAACTCAGCAGCAAATTTCGCCGTTCCCTCCAGATGCTCCCGCAGGGAATGCATCCGGCCATCTTCGGAAACATGGGCTATGGGTTCATCTGATTTCACTTCAAATCTTCCCTCCATGCAGAACATCATATCACATGACCTCCCCCAAAGAGTGTCCTATGTCCGTCGATCATGATGAATACAGTTACATGCTTCCGATTTCCGGGCGCATCATTGACGCACACTGAATTATTCAGCTATATTAAATAGTTACGACATCAATGGAGGTAATGGAAGATGCCGATTTATGAATACAGATGCAATAAATGCAAGAAACATCATGAGATCATGCAGAAGATCACTGAGTCGCCCCTCACCATCTGCCCGAGCTGCGGCGGCACCATAAAGAAGATCATTTCGAGCACATCTTTTGTGCTCAAGGGTTCCGGGTGGTATGCAACCGACTATGCAGACAAGACCAGAAAAGAGGCAAAGGAGAGCACCGGGAAAAAAGAATCTGCAAAAACAGATGCCTCAGCTGATACGAAGACAGACAAGGCTGCGGACAAGAAGGATTAACAGTTAAGGTCACAGCTTGATTTCGCCCCATATACATATCCCCTATAACAGGATCACAGAGCATATCAACCTCATAAGGGAAAAGCGGCTCGATCTCGAAATATATTTCAGCGGTGAGATGCTGGATACTGTCAGGCCTGAAGATATCGAAGGGCTGGCAGACCTGCTTGACCATTCTCCGTCAATCTCGTTTCATGCTCCGTTCATGGACCTTTCCCCAGGGGCAGTAGATTCGGCTGTAAGGGAGGTCACCATGCAAAGGCTGAACCAGACCATCGACATGGCAGAGATATTGAGGCCAAAGGCAATTGTATGCCACTCAGGCTACGAAAAGTGGAGATATGCGCTCAAGCCTGACTGGTGGGTTGAACAGAGCCTTAGGAC
>Ga0233425_10008044_pt1 | contig 14295 bp, 11 predicted proteins | sample Watercolumn_Towu_2_FD_181712 | JGI IMG/M metagenome (GOLD analysis project Ga0233425, IMG submission 181712) | Freshwater microbial communities from Lake Towuti, South Sulawesi, Indonesia - Watercolumn_Towuti2014_140_MG | ecosystem: Environmental > Aquatic > Freshwater > Lake | place...
CTGGGAAAAGAGAGCACGACAAAGGATCATCAAAACGAAGGCAAGCAGGAATTTGGACATCATTGTTACAAATTATTGCGTTAAGTTGACCGGACTCAAAATTAGCAAAACAGGGGAAATAAGGTATATTACTAATCTTAATAATTCAATAAAAAAAATCAACTGAATCCTGTTTCGGGTGCGGAATAAAGGTTCACAACTTACGGCGGCAAATTTTTCCGCGAGGACCGCAAAAGTCAGATTGGAGGAACTACAATATTTGTTTCACTTGGGTGCTGGTACTCCTGCCGGTGCGACTGCTCCTGTTTCACTTCCCGAAGTTTCAGAACAGGGGAACCAACTTTTCTCTTCCAGATAAAAACCACCGTTTATCGCCGGTGGCATAATCAATTTTCAATTCTCTTTTATACTATTAAACTTTCTGCTTACTCTCCCTGCATCGGTCCCACCACCTCCATCAGCTCCGGCAAATCCATTCCAAGGTTCTTCAGATGCTCGATCTTCGGTACACCGTTCTTCGTCCAGCCTCGCCTCAAGTAAACTGCATCCAGCAGTTTCTCATAGCGATCCTCACGGTATTTGCGTGTTATCGCCATTTTTTCCTCCGTTGTTTTCCCCGAAGGATCCACTCCGATGATCTCCTTCATCTGCTTGTCGTACCTTTCGGCTCTCGATTCGTATTCCTCAGCCGTAACCGGACCGGCAGCCCGGTACGGCTGTGCATCATGTTTCCTGAGCCCGTAACCCCTCCGGATGTTGAAAATTCTCTGGAAGTTATAAACCCTTTCCGACATCCGTATCAGCTCGCGCTTGTCGAAATCCTTGCCTGTAACGGCTTTATAGATCGTTACATAATTATCCACATGCTCCGGAACCTTTGCAGGTTCTTCGGTTTCAGCATTGTCAGCCGGCTCCACGTCGTTCCATGGCAGTTTGCATAATCCCATTAGTCCGAACCATGTTCGGAACATTGGGAAATAGTGCAGCGCCTCGGCTTTCTTCTCGAAGGTCGGAATCTGGTTATTCACCATATCCATGAATATCAGCCATGCCTCGTCGTGCTGAGGACCCTTGTTGGTCATTGCATATCCGCCCTGCTGCGCCAGCGATTCCTTCGAAACATACTGAGAGTATTCCAGACCCTTGTTCTCCATTCCGATATCCTGCATGAATCCGGGATCACCCCAGCCTTTTTCAGCAAATATTTTTTTCATTTTGCGAACCCCCTGCCCTGCAATCAACCCGAATCCCTCCCCTCTTGCCAGTTGGTGAAGCAATTCCATTGCGGCATCTGCATTACCGAAATTCAGCTTTAAACCGCCGGTGCGATCCGGGTTTAAAATGCCATTCTCATAACATTCCATTATAAAACCCATGATAGTACCCCAGGTGATGGTGCAAATACCGTACGTGTCGCAATAGAAATTGGTTTCTATCGTGAAATCCGGGTTAAAGATTCCCATGATCGAACCCAGCGACGAAGTCGATTCATATTCCGGTCCGTCCACAATCACTTTCGAACCCTGGTAAGGTCCGGTTCTGAGTTCGTAATTATCAACTCCTTTGGCGCACGACATGTTGCAGCCAATCCAGCAGCCGTCGGGAACTCCCTGTGTAAATCTCGATTTCCACACATTGGCATGTATCTTATCCGCATCTTTATGGCTTCCGAACTTAAAATTGTGAACCGGCAACAAGTCATAGTCGTTCATGATATTGGTGAGGTGAGCCGTTCCAATTGCCCTCATCTGGCACTGGCTGTCGTCCAGTTCGCGCATTTCCTTATTAAACCGTTTACCCCTTTCCTGGATCGATTCGAGGTCGACAACGTTATTGAGATTACCTTTGACGCCGGGAATTCTGACAACGAGCGCCTTGATTTTTTTATCCCTGAAAACCGATCCGATTCCTCCGCGACCGGCTTGCTTCAGCCTGACCAGTTTTCGCTTGGGGTCGTAAAAGCTGAAGTTCAGCATCCCGATTAATGAATGGTCGGCTGCAACTCCCGCTGAAACCACTGCAACATTCTTTTTATCCTTTTCTTCCGGAGAGTACATTTCATGCAGGTTTTCCGCAAGCAAATGACTGTTCAAAGGTTCCAGCGGAGCTTCATAAATTTCAACAACATGATCAACACCGTCGATATAAACGATTACGTCAGTATCAGCTTTGCCCTGGATTTCGATGGCATCAAATCCCGCAAACTTCAAAAAAGGACCAAAATGCCCGCCTACATTGCTGTCGATCGGGATATCGGTTTGAGGAGAAATGGAAACACAGATAGCTTTCCCCGTCCCTGAATATTGTGTAATGCCGCCCACAGGTCCCGATGAGATGTTGATCTCATTTTCAGGATCGTTCCATTGCGTATCGGGTTTTGTTGCATCCCACAAAAGTCTCAGACCATAGCCTTTGCCTCCAATGAATTTCTCCTTCATCAGCGGAGGGACGACTTTTTCACATACTTCTTTTTTACTCAGGTTGATATATAATGTCTTGTCCGTATAGCCCTTGTCCAATGGTTTCCACTGATAGTTCCAGCGTTTGATAACCGTGTGAGCATTCTTCATTTCCTGTATGTCAATCATAAAATTTTTGATTGTTATTGAACTCACAAAAATATATGGAAATGGAAAACCTCCAAAAAAAAATCCAAAAATCTCATTATGCATCTGATTGCATATCGGGTAATTACATTTTTCAAAGGATTTATTCACTTATGCAAACAATTGTATATTTTTGCATGTGCTTTGATCACAAGTATTACAGGGAGGAGATGACTTTTAAGGAAATTAAAACGATCATTAAAAACAAAACCGTCGGGATTGCCGGAGCAGGAGGTTTGGGTTCCAATTGCGCTGTGGCTCTTGCCCGTGTCGGAATAGGCAAACTAATTGTCTGCGATTTCGATGTGATCACCAGAGATAATCTGAACCGACAATATTACTTTTTCGAACAGGTTGGTCAGAAAAAAGCTTTTGCGCTCGGGGATAATATCCTTTTCATCAACCCGAATGTGACTGTCGAAGCACATACAGTAAAGCTCAATCCTGAAAAGATCATCAGGATTTTCAAGGATTGCGATGTAATCGTTGAAGCTTTCGATCAGGCTGAGATGAAGCAAATGATCATCGAAACCGTACTCGAGAATATGCCTGAAACACCTCTGGTGACGGGAATAGGTATGGCAGGCTGGGGTGATAATGCGTCGATCGTTTGGAAAAAAATCGACAACCTGTATATCTGCGGCGACGGAAAAACGGAAATTGCTGAGAACTGTCCGCCCCTGGCGCCGAGAGTAGGAATAGTGGCACACATGCAGGCAAACACGGTGCTTGAAATTTTATTAAACAAACACATGAATAATGAATATCATTCTCAATAATAATCCGGAGACAATTGAAACTGACCGGATAACACTACAGGAACTCATCGATCATAAGAATTATACTTTCAAGCTCCTGATCACCAAGATCAACGGTCAATTAGTTAAAAGGGAAGACCGCAAGACAATCCAGATAAAAGATGGAGATAATATAGCTGTCATTCACCTGATCAGCGGAGGGTAAGCATTGTGCTAAGTTCCCCGATGGGCTACCTCCGGCACAAAGTTCAAGACATCAACTGGTGTACCGGGATCAACGTGTGAACTTTTATTCACACGAAGATATTATTTAACGATTAACTTTTGGAAGGAAACCTTGTCTGCCTGATCAAGTCTTAGAATGTAAATTCCTGATTTCTTCCCGGAAAGGTCAATGATGATTTTCTGCTCCGGCATAAAGGATCTTTGATAAACCAAAGATCCGTCAGTTGCGATCACATGAGCAATAACCTGGCTGCCAGCCTGGAATTCCCTTTTTATCCGGAATATTCCATCCGATGGATTCGGAAAAATCGAAGTTGATAATGAGCCATCCCATTCCTGAACACCAAGCGTATTCTGAACGATTGGGAAAATAGCGAGCGCCACATTGATTCCCCAGGAATTGGTCGTTTCGCTAAAACTGTACCACTGACCGGTATCCCACATTTCCCATGCAATCCCGGGATCAGTATCGCCATCCATATTGGACCAGACCACGAGGGTATCACCGGTCGCGGTTGGCAATATAACGCCGGCAAAAAATGAAGAAGTAATGTTAACCGGAGGATTCAGCGGAATGTAGGTCATTGCTTCCGATTGAATGTCATTTTTAATGGCATCCATCGGAATCGTTTTACTCGCGATTTTGCTTCCCGGAGTGCCGCTGGTAATGCTCTGGTTCCAAACCGCTATTTCAATGTCTGGATTTCCGCCGGTGGCATAAGCGAATTCACAAAGCAAACCGGTAATGAACAGGTTCTGACCATTTGCAAAAAAATTGGCTTTTGCAAGATCGCCAAAAACATTATTGCCGGAAATATAACCGGTTTCCGGTAACCAGTAGACGGCATAAGTGCCTGCCAAAGGATAATTCAATGTGTCGATTTCGATGCCAGATTCCGATACCTGGATATATTCTTGTTTAACGAGAGTATCGAAAATTGTGTCGGCTCCGACAATCAGTGTTACATCGAAAATTCCGGTGTCGGGATAAGTTACCTGTGGGTTTTGAAGTGCGGAAGTTGCCGGTTCACCGCTTTCGAATATCCATGACCATGAGGTGGGATTGCCGGAAGATAAATCCTGAAACGTAATAGTCTGACCTGCCTGTGGAGTCGCATCACTAACTGAAAACTCCGCATAAAGAGGCGTTTCGGTGTTCACGATCGGGAAGATTGCCTGACCCAGGTTCAATCCCCACGACTGGTTGCTCGACATGGGAATCCAGTCTCCGGATTCCCACATTTCCCAAGCAATTCCCGGATCGGTATCGCCGTCGGTGTTCGACCAGATCGCAAGGGTGTCGCCGGTGGTTGCCGGAAGCACTACTCCTGCATAAAAAGGACCCATCACAACGACAGGCTCACCGAATTCAATATAGGTCATTTGCTGATTGGCAACATCGTTTTTGATGGTATTCAGACTCACTGTGGCTGAACCTTTAATTATACCGGGCGAATTATTAGAACCACCATTGTCCCATATTGCAACCTGGATGTCGGGATTACCGCCAACTGCATAAGCAAACTTAATCAGCATGCCTGTGATCAGGTAGTCCTGCGAAGTCTGGAATAAATCGGCTTTTGCACGATCGCCGTACTCATTATTGCCAGTCACATAGCCATTCTGGGCTGAAACATACAATGAATAGGTTCCTGTGAGAGGGTAATGCAACGTATCGATGGATTTACCGACCGGCTTTCTGACTGATAGACCGGACACTATGAAATTCCGGTTTGGATTTTCTTTAATGGATTCAGTTACCATTTTACCGGTAACATATTCTGATTGTTCAGTATTACCGGTTTTAACCTTGCCCAACCTCGAAGCCGGTTGTCCAATTACGATATTGATACCCGTATTAAGTATCAGTACCAGCGAGCAGAAAGCAGTTAGTAATGTCTTCATATTATCACGAATTGAGCAGTAAAGGTATTATTCTTCCTTTAATAACACGGCTTAATATTTTCAGTATTTTTGGAAATAAATTATCGGTTTATGCCTGTTCTGATGAATGAATCCGTGAGGATCAGCCGCCAGCATTACCAGATCCTTTTAATGTCGTGGGCAGGCTGGGTATTCGATTTTTACGATCTGATCCTCTATACTTTTCTGATGGGTTCAATAAAAACCGAACTAAACCTTACCGATGTCCAGATTTCATTTGTACTCGGTGCAAGCCTTGCCGCTACAGCCATCGGAGGCATTCTGTTCGGATATTTATCGGACAGGTTCGGACGAAAGAAAGTTCTGCAATGGACCATTCTTACTTACAGTGCGGGGACCTTTTTAAGCGGCTTTTCTGTTAACCTGTGGCTCTTACTGACGTTCAGGATCATTACGGGGCTTGGCGTCGGCGGTGAGTGGGGAACGGGGCAGACCTACATCGGTGAAACATTTCCTGCAAAAGTGAGAGGAAGATTCGGTGCATTTATGCAGACGGGAGCTCCGCTGGGAATTGCGCTTGCCTCATTGGTGGGAGGATATATTACGCCCATGATAGGATGGAGGGCGAGCTTTTTTATATCGATCATTCCGGCTTTGCTGGTGTTCCTGATCCGAAAGCACCTGAAGGAATCGGATATCTGGCTCGAAAGAAGAAACCTGATTAAACAGGGAAAACTTACCTATGAAGAAATCGGGAAGGAAACGAAAAACAAATTCTCAATTCTTTTTTCACAGGATAACCGAAAGATTTTCATTCTATGCCTGATCCTCGCTGTTTTCGATATGTCGGCGTACTGGTTTACTTATTCCTGGATGCCCGGATATCTGCATGGACAAAGAGCATTTACGCTCGCCAAATCGACAGGGTTTATGCTGGTTACCCAGCTTGGCGGATTTCTCGGATACTTTTCCTTCGGATTTGTGGCGGACTGGTTGGGCAGGCGACCTGCATATTCCATTTACTCTGTTTTAATGGCTGCCGGACTGCTCATGATCACAACCTTCTGGAGGGTGATCGAAATTCATAACTATTATATCCTTTTTTTCATGTTTAGCGTCGGATTCGGAACCGGCATGTTCGGGGGATACGGTCCGCTCTTTGCCGAATTGTTTTCGACCAAAATCAGGGGAACTGCAATGGGAGCAGCCTTTAACCTGGCGCGGGGAATCCAGTTTTTTACGCCGGTTATAATCGCCCTTGTAGCCAAAAGCTATGGGCTTGGCGGAGGAATCTCGATTGCTGCCCTCTTTGCTTTGCTGACCGGATTGTGGATTTGGACTCTCCCGGAGACACGGGGAAAGGAAATCAGGGTGCTGTGACAATTCTGTTCAGTCGGGCAAACTTAGCCTCATCCGATTCCAATTAAATTTTAACTTCGCAACCTTTAATTGGATTTCTTATAAACTGTAAAACAGATGAAGAAAGATTTCGGGACGGATAAGCTGAGTGCTGTTAATGCCAAGTTTGAGGCGCAGAAGATTGCTTTCGGACCTATCATGTTCCAGGCTGCCCGGTTACTTCGTGAACTCGGGATTCTGAATGAACTGAAGGAAGCGAAGGGCGGCGGGCTTAAAGCAGAGATCATGGCTGACCGGTTAAGCTTGAATCCCTATGCTGTCAGGGTTCTTCTGGATGCCGGATTAAGCATGGGACTGGTGAGAATGCTCAATGAGCAATACCACCTGACCAAAACGGGCTTTTTTGTGCTTTCGGATGAACTGACACAGGTAAATTTTGATTTTGTCCACGATGTTTGCTATAAAGGATTTTTTCATCTCGAAGAATCAATAAGGACCGGAAAACCTGCAGGACTCAAGGAATTTGGAAACTGGAACACAATTTATCCTTATCTGATGCAGCTTCCGGGTAACGCCAAAAAAAGCTGGTTCAATTTCGATCATTATTACTCCGACGTAATGTTTCCCGATGTCTTGCCTGTAATCTTCAGGGAAAAGGTTCGAACGCTTCTCGATATAGGCGGGAATACCGGGAAGTTTGCATTTCAATGCGTCAGGTATTCACCTGATGTGGCTGTGACGATCATGGATCTTCCCGGTCAATTGGAGAAAGCTGTCGAGAATATCCGGGTTAACAATCTTGAGGAAAGGATCCAAACTTTTTCATTGAACCTGCTCGATGATACATTGTCTTTCCCTTCAGGTTTCGACGCTATCTGGATGAGCCAGTTGCTGGATTGCTTTTCGGAGGAACAAATACTTGGCATTCTTCGCAAGGCACACCGGTCGATGGACAGGAATGCACACCTGTATATCATCGAACTTTTCTGGGACAGGCAGCAATACGAAGCATCATCATATTGCCTGAATGCCACTTCGCTGTATTTTACCTGCATGGCAAACGGAAACAGCAGGATGTATCATTCCGAAGATTTGCTTAACCTGATTGTGCAAGCAGGATTTACGGTGGTAGAAGAATTTAATAACATGGGCATCAGTCATACGATGGTTAAATGCAGGAAGAAGTAGGTGATGGGTTAATGTTCCAGGTTCCAGGTTCCAGGTTCCAGGTTCCTGGTTTCAAGTTCCTGTGACTTAAACAGGACAAGGTAGGTTGAACCCCTTCGGGGTATGAGGGTTTTTCTGTATTTCTTTTCTACAATACCTGATGCCCTACGGGCAAATTTATTATGAAGTAAAAATATACGATGAATAGATTCCAATCCATATACAAATGGAATTACCGCGTAGCGGTTAAGGTTTTGTAGAAATCCGAACATGGTGTAAACCGATTCCCCGAAGGGGATTAACTGCTTAAACTGACGGCTATGGGGGGCAGGGGGATGCTATTCAAATCTAAAGTCTAATATCTAATTACTAGTAATCTACTCATGTCTCCAAAAGTATATGTTACCGGTTGCGGAATGATCTCTTCGATCGGCAATTCATTTGCAGAGACCGAGAGATCGGTTCTGGCAAGTCAATCAGGTATCGGACCTATAACTCTGCTCGAAACCGGTTACAGAAACCGGCTGGTTGCTGGCGAGATTAAGCATCCGGACAATGAACTGGCTGAGATGGCAGGTATGACATTAAAACCTGGAATTACACGGACAACTTTACTGGGTGCGATTGCCGCTAAAGAAGCCATTTTTCAAGCCGGAATAACAGACATTAAAGATTTGACTTTCATCTCCGGCACAACCGTAGGCGGGATGGTGGCAACCGAGAAATACTACCCCGATTTTCTTTCGAACGATACGCGAAACGCGTTTATCGAATCGCACGACTGCGGCGACAGTACAGTTCGAATTGCTGAATATTCAGGCATAAAAGGATATCTTTCAACGATCAACACAGCCTGTTCAAGCTCAGCGAATGCCATTATGCTCGGAACACGGCTGATCAAAAGTGGTAAAGCGAAAAGGGTCTTAGCCGGTGGCGTGGATGCGCTTTCGAAATTCACGCTGAATGGATTCAATACCCTGATGATCGTTGATCCGAATCCGTGCAAACCTTTTGATGAAAACCGTAACGGGCTGAACCTTGGAGAAGGCGCAGGATTTCTTGTACTTGAAGCAGAGGAGGCGGTGGCAGGCAAAGAAATTCTTTGCGAGATCACCGGTTACAGCAATGCAAACGATGCTTACCATCAAACGGCTTTATCGCCGGACGGGAGAGGGGCGTTCCTGGCGATGAAAGCGGCTCTTGAAAAAGCCGGATTGAATCCGGGTGAAATCAGTTACATCAATGCCCATGGCACCGCCACACAAAACAATGATCTGTCGGAAGGAATAGCTATCGAAAGGCTTTTTGGTTCAAAAATACCCTTTGTAAGCTCTACAAAACCCATGACAGGGCATCTTTTGGGAGCCGCCGGCGCGATCGAAGCAGGAATATCCATTGTGGCGATGAAACGCAGGATCATCCCTCCAAACCTGAATTTTAAAACAAGGATGAAAGAGCTTGGATTTACTCCTGTCTCAACAATAGTACAAAATGTCGATATCCGGCACATCATGTCGAACTCATTCGGGTTCGGAGGCAACAATACCACACTTATCTTTTCGAAAGTATGACAGGATACATCATCGGCACCGGAAACATTTCGCCCCAGGAAACTTATGACAACACGGTTTTCCTCCGGGAGTCCGCTTATCATTCTTCCGGTCGGTTTATGTGCATCGAACCTGCAGACTATGAAAAATTCATCGATCCGAAACTCCTCCGAAGGATGAGCCGGCTCATCAGGATGAGTTATACGGCTGCCCGGATTTGCCTTGAGGATGCCGGGATCACGGTTCCCGATGCCATCATCACCGGTTCGGGAATGGGCTGCCTCGAAGATACGGAGAGGTTCCTCAGCGCCATTTACCAAAACGACGAAAAGCTCCTCCCTCCTACCCCATTTATCCAGTCCACCCACAACACCATCGGCGCTCAGATTGCCCTGATGCTGCAATGCACAAATTATAATATGACCTATTCGCAGCGGGGAATTTCGTTTGAAAATGCACTTACCGATGCTTTCATGCTGCTGAATGAGCCGGAGTATAAAAATGTGCTGGTCGGGGGATTTGATGAAATGACCGATAACCAGATGATCCTGTACAACCGGCTTGGTTATTACAAAAAGGAGCCGGTGAGCGGCATGAACCTCATCCGGTCGGGCACGGCAGGAACTGCGGCAGGCGAAGGAAATACGTTTTTTGTTTTGAGTTCGCAACAGAGCGAAAACTGTTATGCGATAATCAGGGATGTTATGACCATCAGCCAGGCAACAGATGAATCCTTTGTGAAGGACAGGATGCTGGAGTTCCTTCGGGAAAACCGGATACCGGCGAAAGAAATCGATTTGTGTATTGGCGGGTTCAGCGGCGATGTGAACTCCGACCTTATTTACCACAAGGTGTTCAATGATTTATTCCCTGATTCAGCTATCGCCGGGTTTAAGCATCTTTGCGGGGAGTATCACACGGCTTCGGCATTCGCCGTTTGGCTGGCGGCAAAAATCCTTAAACACAATGAAATCCCTCCGGCTGTTTTACTGAAACCGGCTCCCGTCAGGACGATAAAAAATATTCTGATCTGGAATCATTACCGGAACCAGAGCGATTCAATGATCCTGCTCTCTGCGTGCTGTTGATCACAATTCAAATCATTGTTACTTTTACTTCAAAAAACGATCGTTCATGGGATCAGAAATGAAAATGCCCTGGGTGCCTCCGGTCGGGCTGTTCAGGATGATTAACGGATTACGGGTTCTTCTGAGGAAAATTGCGGGCGCTATGGTGCCTCCAACGGTGGCGGTGTTCGAAAAAGCCCAGCAAACCTGGCTCGCTAAATCCATCGGGGTGGCATGCGAGCTGAACCTGGCGGATATCCTGAAAGCGGGTCCGAAAAGCATCAGTGAGATTGCCCGCGAAAGTCATTCGCATGAAGAATCGCTCTACAGGCTTATGCGGGCGCTGGCAGGCGAAGGAATCTTCAGGGAAATGCCGGGTAAGGTTTTCTCTAATACCCGGTTATCTGCGGCTCTGACCGATGATGAAGGTTCGATGAAATTTATGATCCGGCACCAGCTCCACGATGCCAACTGGGAGATGATCGGCTTGCTGAACCACAGCGTTACCACAGGCGAAGATGCAGCCCGGAAGGTACTGGGCGCCGGCATCTTCGACTACCTTTCGCAGCACCCTGAAAAAAACGAGCTTTACAACAAAGCCATGACCAACACTTCTGATCTATCAGCCTCCGCGATTCTGTCAGCCTGCTCCTTTCGCCGGTTTAAAACCATCGTGGACATCGGCGGCGGTGAAGGTCGCCTGCTGGCGAAAATTTTACAGAAGAACAGCAAGGCACAGGGTATCCTGTTCGATTTTCCGCACGTGGTGGCAGGCGCAGGCAAAACCTTTGATCGAACAGGCACAGGTAACAGGATACGGATTATGGGCGGGAATTTTTTCGATGATATTCCACCGGGCGGCGACTGCTACCTGATGAAAAACATCCTCCATGCCTTCGATGACGAAACATGCATTGGGCTGCTGAAAACCATCAGCCGCCGGATGGAAGGGAAAGCCCGGCTGCTGATCATCGAGGCGGTCATCAGCGAAAACAACAAGCCTGAGTTCGGCAAGCTGTTCGACCTGCAGATGCTGCTGGGAACCGATGGCGGTAAGGAACGGACACGGCGCGAGTTCGACAATCTCCTGAGCCAGGCAGGGTTCAGACTGAGAAAGGTGATCAGGACGGTGTCGCCGTTTTCGGTTGTAGAGGCGGTGAGAAGGTAGGCGTGGGGCATGGTGTAAAGGTTGCCCTTTGTTACGAAGAACATTTGCCGTCCTGCGTACAGGTTGCCCTTTGTTACGAAGAACATTTGCCATCCTGTGTACAGGTTGCCCTTTGTAACGGGGAACATTTGCCGTCCTGCGTACAGGTTGCCCTTTGTTACGAAGAACATTTGCCAACCTGCGTACAGGATTCGACATTTTTTGGTTGACAACCTGCTATTTACACTGTTACCTACATTATTCGTAAAATTTATACTTCAGGCTACTTATGCAGGTTACCCTTGTTGTAATTGCCTTTTTTATTATATTTGCCGACGACATTGTAACTTATTTGACAAATGTCAGAATACAATCATAGGCACCGCTTCCTGAACAAGACTACTAGTCCGAAAAATTTATCCTGCATGGATGCATTTTCCGTTATTCCACATATAAAAATAGTGTCAGTCACCCTGACAATCCAGTTATATTATGTTTTATCCTTAAAAAGATTTTATGAAACTATTTATCCGGACTTTCGTTATTCTCTTCATCATTTTTTCAGCCTGTAAAAAAAATGCAGATGAGCCACAAACAAGTGGTTGGTCTGAAGAGGATCAGAATTATTATCACAGCGTGATTAACTTACAGAATACTGCCGCTGAAAACTATGCTACATGGTCTCAGACAATGGATTCGATTGATGCTGTCAGCCAGCTTCAGCAGTTTTTCCAGGGCGACTCGTCGGTCACTTTAGCCACCATGAGCAGCCAGGGTATTTCGGTGCAATATTCAAATGGCATGAGAGGAGGTATCTTACTTAATCCCGAGGATCAATTTGGCGATGATACCTCTGCTTTCGTGATGTCCCCTGAGATATCACTATCAGGGTCAAATGCCAAGTCCATACCAAATAATAAAAAGGCTGTTTTTCTGAATGCACATTATTGGCAGCGAATGCAATTTGCCAATCCATTAATCGCCAAGTATGACCTTTCCTTTCCTAAAGTTGGATTTACTTTCCAAGACAAATTCAAGGATATGGAGGTAACAGTTGATCGTTTTACGCAACTTAGCGGATATGGATTCATCCATATATATTCGCATGGTTATGCATGGCCCAAGAAAACAGCTATTTCAGAAATCTACCTGATGACCGGAGAAAAGGAAAATGAAAACACAACAAAGAAATACTGGGACGAGATAAAAAATGGGGATATTCTTATCCATACAGCCAAAGCTCCTGATCAAACCATTTCCAATGTTTATTGGATTTCAAAAAAATTCATGGTTTCAAACAATGATTTCAGCAAGGACACAGTACTTTTTTACGGTGGATTTTGCTTTAGTTTCTTAGGGACATGGACTGAAATAATCAACTCATTTGCACAAGGTTCATATTTTGGTTTTTCCTGGCGTGTAAATACTGCCTGGAATTGCAGCCTGGCAGAAGAACTTTTGGGTAGTCTCAGCGATACATCGGTAAAACCTCCAATCACTACCGAGCAATGGATGACAAATCCAAATCCGGTAAAAAAGAAGTGGGACAATACCGACAATAAATATTGCGATCTATTATATACCGGTGATGCCACCCTGACTTTATGGAGGGACTCCATTGAAATTGAAACCACCCCTGTTACCGATATCACACAGACTTCTGCACGGAGTGGCGGGAACATCACATCAGACGGAGGAGACCCTGTGACAGCAAGAGGTGTATGCTGGAGTTACGAACCCAACCCCACAACCGACGATACCTGGACATACAACGGACAGGGAACGGGTGTTTTTACCAGTAACATGACCGGTCTTACCCCTGATACCCTCTATTATGTCAGGGCGTATGCCATTAACAGTACCGGAACATATTACGGAAGTCAGGTAAGCTTTATGACGGCATCAGATGATTTCTATATAGGTCAAAGCTATGGTGGCGGAATCATCTTCTATATTGATCAAACCGGAAAGCATGGGTTAATTGCCGCTAACACTGACCAGAGTACCGGAGCAACTTGGGGTTGTTTCGAAACGGTCATAGAGACTTTACCGTATATAGGAAGCGGGATGACAAATACCATTACCATTGTAAATAGTTGTGGTGAAGGTGGGATTGCTGCAAAAATCTGCTACGACCTTGAGTTAAACGGATATAGTGATTGGTTTTTACCGTCAGTGAATGAGTTTGACAAAATGTATGAGATTAAAGATATTATTGGTGGATTCGACAATAAAAACTATTGGACATCATGTGCATATGATGCATGGTTCGCTTGGATATGGGATTGGGGATTGGACGATTTCTTTCAACTTTATAAGGACCAACTTAATTGTGTGCGTGCGGTCAGGGCATTTTGACAATTTATAACTGTCTATCCCTCGTTCGGCTCAGCCTCTGTCTTTGCCGAAGCCATACCTTTTAAGGCTTGCATCGCAAAATACTTTTTCAGTAATTTTGCAGCATAAGCTATAAGCAATATGGAAACAAAAGAAATAATCAAGGAAATAAAAAAACTACCGGTCGCCAAAAGA
>Ga0233425_10008045_pt1 | contig 14294 bp, 14 predicted proteins | sample Watercolumn_Towu_2_FD_181712 | JGI IMG/M metagenome (GOLD analysis project Ga0233425, IMG submission 181712) | Freshwater microbial communities from Lake Towuti, South Sulawesi, Indonesia - Watercolumn_Towuti2014_140_MG | ecosystem: Environmental > Aquatic > Freshwater > Lake | place...
TCCGTCACCTGCTGAACATCGTTTACCTGACCACCGGCAGATTGACCCACCTGCCGGCCCCTCCCTTCGCCACCACCCATGCCTGACTGCTCCACTCGGTTTCCACACAAAAATGAACAGACCCAGAAAATGTAACGCCGCCAGGATTCGCCGGATCCGTATTGTTCGCGACGGTCAGATGGTCGACTGGGTTGGTCCAGACATTCCAGACGCCCCTCGCATCCTGTGCCGCATCTGCGTCCGCCTCCAGTCCGGTGGGAATGTCCACTGCGGTGAAGGTGTCGGTTCCGTACCAAGCATTCGCATTGCCGAACGTTGCGGTATCTGCCATCGCAGTTGGGATACCGAATGCGCCGCAGAGGATCAAACCGGCCCACACCCTCTTCAAGATTTGCTTCATGGCTTCCTCGATGAAAGAAATACCCTCAATTTGTAGGGCAAATGACTGTAACACAAATGGTGCACATCGGCCTGGGTGTTCGCACACTTACTTGCTCGACGCCGGTCTTGTTCGGGCTAGGCCGCGCAGTCGCCGGAGAGGATTTGCGGACCGCGCGGCGTGTCGATAGGCGCCTGCGGCCGGGCGCACGGCCTGGGGCGGCCGGCAGGGCCGAAACGGGGCCACGATCGATTTGGGTGAAAGCTCGGCACGAATATCGGGCCCGATAATCCAATTTTTCCTCGCCGCAGGGATTCGCCGATCGCCGGTGTTGCTATCATGGCCCCTGGCCTGCTCGCTGCCGGTGAGGCCGCCTCGGGCGTGATGTTCACATCCTCTCTCGATCAGTCCATGCATCCCTTTACGATCTCTTCGCCGCACAATCGCGCGAATGGCCATCCGTCGTTCGTCCAGACCGTGAACCGGTGGATAAGGCTGCCCCTCGTTTGGCTCGGTCTCGCGCTGGGCTCAGGCCTGACCGCCAGCGCGAGTGCGGAACCGCAGGTCGAACTGCTGCCCTCGGGGCTGGAAGCTCGCCAGCTGGCGATCGTCGTCAACGACGAAGACGATATGAGCGTCCGTATCGGCGAGTACTATCGGGAACGGCGGGGGATTCCGCCGGAAAACGTCATCCACGTTCGCTTCCCGGCGACCAGCGTCAATCTGCCGCGCGATCGGTTCCGCCCGATCCGGGAAGAGGTGGAACGGCAGACTCCTTACTACATCCAGGCTTACGCCCTCGCCTGGACCAAACCCTACCGGGTCGACTGCATGTCCATCACCTCGGCCATGACTCTGGGGTTCGACGCGGCCTATTGTTCCGCGGAGCGTTGCGGCAAGACCCGGCCCAGCGGCTATTACAACTCGGCCAGCGCGGCGCCTTTCAGCGACTACAAGCTGCGTCCATCCATGTTGCTGGCCGGCCAGACCTTCCCCGAGGTGCGCCGCATGATCGACCGCGGCGTGGCGTCGGACCGCACCTATCCGGCCGGCACCGGCTATCTGCTGAAGACCTCCGACCGTAGCCGTTCCGTCCGTGCGGTGTTCTTCAACGATACGGCGCGGGTGCTCGGCGAGGCCTTTCGTCTGGAGCGCCTCGATACCGACTACATCAAAGACAAGAAGGACGTCCTGTTCTATTTCACCGGGCTGGTGAAGGTGCCCGAGTTGCGCAGCCTGGGCTTCGTGCCGGGCGCCATCGCCGACCACCTGACTTCGGTCGGCGGCATGCTGAGCGACAGCAAGCAGATGAGCGCGTTGCGGTTCCTGGAAGCGGGGGCGACCGGCAGCTACGGCACGGTGGTGGAACCCTGCAATCTGCTGGCGAAGTTTCCCCACCCCGGTGTGGCGATGCTGCGCTACGGCGGCGGCAACACGCTGATCGAGGCTTACTGGAAGAGTGTGGAGACTCCCGGCGAAGGCGTTTTCATCGGCGAGCCGCTGGCGCGGCCATTTGCACCCAAGCTGGAGCGGGTGAACGGCCGGCAATGGGCGCTGAGGCTGTTCGCACCGGTCGCCAATGCGGTGCGGCTGGAGCAGGCCGATTCCGGCATCGGGCCTTACCGCACCGCGGCGCAGTATCCGGTGAAGCCCGGCCTCAACGACGTGAGCATCAGCCTGCCGGCCGCAGAGGGGTATTTCCGCATCGTGATTCCGGAGTAGCCAGCCTGGGGAACAGCCGGCGCACGAAAGTCTCGCGAGGTCTTGATTTCGCCGCCGGCCGGCCGGATATCGCTGGCTACCGATCACTGGAGGAACCGCCATGGCGGAACTGGTGCAAGTCGTCTGTCCCCACTGCTCGACGGTCAATCGCCTGCCGGCGCAACGGCTCGGCGACAGGGGCAGCTGCGGGCGCTGCAAGCAGCCGCTGTTCAGCGGCCACCCGGTGGAACTGGACGGGACCGGCTTCGCTGCCCAGGTCGGCCGCAGCGACATTCCGGTGCTGGTGGACTTCTGGGCGCCCTGGTGCGGGCCTTGCCGGTCGATGGCGCCCCACTTCAAGCGCGCGGCCGAACTGCTGGAGCCGCAATGCCGGTTGGCCAAGCTGAATACCGAGGAACACCCCCAGGTGGCCGCCCAATTCGTCATCCGCAGCATCCCCACCCTGATCCTGTTCCGCCACGGACGCGAGGCGGCGCGGCAGTCGGGCGCGATGGATGCCGAGTCGCTGGTGCGCTGGGTGCGGGGCGCGGCGGAATGATGCTTGCGGCCGCTAAGGATTTGGCTGTAATTAACTTCCGCGAATCTTCTGTGGGAGGGGGCTTTAGCCCGCGACCCATCGCCGAGTCGCGGGCTAAAGCCCCCTCCCACCCACAAGCGGGCGAAAATGTCGGGGCAATTGTTTCGGGCCAAATCCTAAGGCAGCGGCCCGGTCCAGAAGATGTCGCGCGGCAGGGTCTCGGCTTTGCCGGTGAGCTGGTCGCCGGCATGGGTTCGCAGCAGCGTGTAAATTCGCGCCGCTGCATCGTTATCTTCCGGCGTCCAGCGGTGGGCGATGCCGGCGCAGTATTCGCGGCGCAACGTGGCGCGCAGTGCGGGGTCGCTCTCCTGGGTCAATGGCGCGACCTTGTTCCAGGCGGCATCGGATTCGCACAGCAGGCGGCGCGCCTCCGCCGAGGCCTTGAGCAGGCCGTCCAGGGCCTTGGGATTCTTCTCGGCCCACGATTGCTTGAACACATAGCCCAGGTTGGCCAACGGGTCCTTAACCCCCAGGCCCCGCACCAGATCGCGGCCATCCAGGATGCGGCGGAACCCTTGTTTCTCCAGCTTGGCGGCGTGGTTCCAGAAGGTCAGCAAGGCATCCAGTTTGCCGTCCGCCATTTCCCGGCTGAGTAGCGGTGGCGCCCCGAATACCGTTTCCGCCGAATGTTCCAGGTCGATGCCGGCCTGGTCCCTGGCGTAGGTACGCAGCAACACCCAGTTCTTGTCGAGCGGGCCGCCGACGACCCCCAGTTTCTTGCCCTCGAGGTCGGCCAGTGTCCGGATGCCGCCGTCGCCGCGGGCGATCAGGGCGCCGGCGTGGGTGGAATAGGGGATGAAGCGGTAATCGGCCCCGGTCGATCGCTGGTTGGCGACCCAGATCCAGTCGGTGGCGATCAGGTCCAGGCTGCCGGCCTTGAGGCCGATTTTGCCGGCGTCGGGACCGGCCAGCACCTGTTCCTGCACCACCACCCCATATTTCTTGTCCAGCCCTTCGTTGCGGATGGCGGCCAGTTCCCAGCTGACGGTGCCGAAGGTGAGTGTCCCGAAACGAACGTTTTCCCCACCCTCGGAAGCCTGGGTTAACAGCGGGGAGAGTGCGAGCAGCAGCGGACCGAGGGCTTTGTTCATGGCGAGCGGCGTTGGCGGAGGCGGTGGGAAACAAAGAATCGCAGCATGCTGGTGAGGTGCCAGCGCAGATAGCGGAAGTTGCGGTGGCTTTCCCGGCGGGCGTCGTGAATCACCGAAACCGCGCCGCACACCCGCACGTCCCGCCCCATGGCCTGCAGCCGGGAGCACAGGTCGACGTCCTCATAATACAGAAAGTAGGCCTCGTCGAAGCCGCCCAGTTCGGCGAACACGGCGCGCGGGAACAGCATGAACATGCCGGCGACCCAATCGACGGCGAGGCTCTCTTCCCCGATCCGGCTGCGCAGCCAGTCCCGGTCCGGATTGTTGCCCAAGGCCTTGGCCAGGATGGAAAAAGGCGTGGGAAACGGGCGGGCGCTGTCTTCCAGTTCACCCGCCGGCGCGACCACCCGCGGGGCGATGACGCCGGGGCGGGGGCTTGCCTGCAGCCGGGCGATGAGTTCGGGGAACGGGTCGCCGGTCAGCCGGATGTCGGGATTCAGCGCGCAGAAGTATTCCCCTTGGGCCAGACGGAACGCGGCGTTGTGGTTTGCGCCGAAACCGCGCGGGGCGGCGTTCGCAATCAGCCGGAGGGGAATCGGGAAGCCGCCAAGGTCCGGCAGCGTCTCCGGCACGTTCACCGTGATGATGAGTTCCAGATCACCGCGACAGTGGCGGGCGATGGATTGCAGCAGCTGTTCGAGAATGGCTCCGTGGCCGTGGCTGACGACGGAAAGGGAAACGAGCGGGGTGGTCATGGATGGTCCGGGGTGGAGCGGAAGCCCGCGAAGATCGCGAGCAGTGCGCGCCGGCAGGTTTTCAGAATCGAAAAACCGTACAGCGGCCAGGCCAGGGCGGCGCCGATCAAACCTTCCCGCCGCAGTTCCCGGTAATTTGCCAGGTCGCCCAAGGCCATGGGGAGCATCTTCGAGCTGAGGCCGGCGGCGCCATAGGCGGGCTTGAAGGTGTAGGCCAGGGCCAGGGGCAGAATTTCGAGGTGTTTCCCCGATAGGGCGAGGCGCAACCACAGCAGGTGGTCTTCCATATAGCGCCGGCCTTCCAGAAAGCGGAAGCCGATGTCGCGGCGCAGCATCACCGACGGGGTGATGAAGCGGTTGGAGAGCATTAATGCGCCTGGACCGACACGGCGCGGCGCGACGGTCTCCGGGGCGGGCGGCAGCGGAGCTGCGTCCAGGCCCGCCTCGATGCGCCGGGATAGGTGGGCGCACAGCGCCAGTTCCGGATTTCGCGCCATGTGGGGATACTGGATTTCAAGCTTGCGCGGGTGCCAAGCATCATCGGCGTCCAGGAAGGCGATGAATGGCTGGCTGGCGCTGTCCCAGCCGCGGTTGCGGGCGGTGGCTGCTCCGCCGTTCCGGGACAGGCCGACGAGCTTGATCCAGCCCGGCGGATGGCTGGCGGCGATGGCTTCGAGCAGCGTCCGGGTTCGGTCCCCGCTGCAGTCGTCCACCAGGATCACTTCGGCCGGCCGCAGGCTCTGGCCGGCGACGGATTGGACCGCGCGGCCGATCGTGGCGGCGCATCGGAAGCAGGGGATGACGACGCTGACGGGAGCGGTCCGGTTGCCATGCGCCATGTCGGATGGAATGCCTGAATCGTTCACGTGCGGGTCCAGAACAGCGGTTTCCCCTGGAGTCTTCGTCCGGCATCCAGCAGGATGCGGGCATGATTTTCGCCCAACGCATGCCACAGAAGGAATCGCAGACAGACCCGCGCCATCGCCATGATCCAGCGCGAGCCCGGCAGCGGGAAGCCGTGGCAGATCTGGGCCCGCCGGACCTCCCGCAGCTGCAGCAGGGAAAGCTCGGGGCGGCTGCTGATACCGCCGGCCCGCATGGCGACGACGATGCCGGAATCCTCGGCGAATAACGCGGGAGCGTCCTTCAATTCCCGCAGCAGCAACTCGTAGTCTCCGGAAATGCGATAGCTCTCGTCGAAGGGCCCCAGTTGCTCGAACAGGCTGCGATGGTGCAGCAGTCCGGGATGGGGGATGCTCATGACCTGGCGGAAATGCCTGCCGGCGTGCCGCCAATCCTCGCCGACCACATACAGCTCTTCCTTGCCGGCGTTGACCACGGCGACCCGGCCGTAGACCACCCGCGCCGTGGCCGGGTCGAGCGTCTGCAACGGCTGGGCCAAAGATGCCAGCGCAGCGGGGCTCCAAAAGTAATCGTCGGCCCCCAGGAAGCAGATCCAGTCGCCGGTCGCCTGGGCGAGCCCCTTGTTCCATGCGTGATAAATGCCCCGGTCGGGCTCGGAAATCCAGTAATCGATGGTGGATTCGCGCTGCCGCAGCAGTTCCACGGTGCCGTCCGTCGAGCCGCCGTCGATCACGATCAGTTCCTTGTCGGAATAGGTCTGGGCGCGGATGCTGTCCAGGCACTCGGCCAGGGTCGAGGCGGCATTGCGTACCGCCACGACGATGCTGATGCGGGGTGGCGGCACGCGGTCGGGACCGCGTTCCACGTCGCGGCCATTCGGCAAAGGCCGGGTCATCCGATCAGGCCCCGGTACAGGTCCAGGGTGCGGTCGGCACAGCGGTCCCAGGAGAACGCCGCGGCCCTCCGGAACCCGCGCTGGATCAGTTCGCCGCGCAGCGACGCATCATTCACGAAGGTCTCCAGGGCGGCGCGCATGCTGTCGATGTGGTGGGGGTCGAAGGTCCGCGCGGCATCGCCGACCACTTCCGGCAACGACGCCACGTCGCTGCAAGCCACCGGGCAGCCGGCCGCCATGGCTTCCAACGGCGGCATGCCGAATCCTTCGTACAACGACGGATAGACGAACAGCGCGGCCGAGCGGTACAGGCGGGCCAAAGCCTCGTCGCCGCCACCCACCTGGCGGACCTTGCGGGGCGGGATTCCCAGCGATCGCAGCGTGTCGGCTTCAGCCGCAGAGAACGGGCCGCCGCCGAAGCAGACCAGGTCGAAATGGGTCGACAGCAGCGGGGAGGCGGCATACGCCCGCGCCAGCCCCTCGAAGTTCTTGTAGCCGTCGCGCTTTCCTACATAGAGGAAATACGGAGCGCCGAAATCTGAAGCCGCGGGATGGAGCCCCTCTCCCTGCGGGAGAGGGGTGAGGGCCTGGGCGCTTCGTGCTTGCGATGAACGCATTGAAACATTGGGTGCTTTGACCCTCACCCTGCCCTCTCCCGCGGGGAGAGGGTTCCTTGTTTCAACAGCATTGATGTTCTCCGGCGAGCGTCCCGCCCATTGCGACACCCCCAGCAGGATCACGCTGATCTTGGCTTCGGGGACGCCCAACAGCTCCATCAAGTCGCGCTTGGTGGATTCCGACACGCAGATGACGCGGCTGGCGCGCTCGACCGTGGCCGCCTTGTACTTGAGCGCCGGTTCGGAACTGGAAAACAGGCGGGAAAACTTTTCCGGGATCATGTCGTACACGGTCGTCACGGAGGGAATCCCGCGGGGCGCCGCGGACCGGGCGCGGTAATAGGTTTCGTGGACCAGATCGGGACGCGACCGGCTCATCATGGCCCGGGTCAGGGACCGGCTCAGGATTTCGAGGACGCGGTCGGTGCGCGGTATCCGGGGCACAGGCCGGCCGTAAACCTGGGCAGGGCCGGTCAGCTCGGCCAGGTATCGGTTGCGGTAGAGGGGAGCGTAGATGCGGAGATCGACCTCATCGCGGGAGGCGAGCCGCGCCGCCAGTTCGACGAAGTAGCGGGAGATTCCGCCGAACTCCTGGAACGCGAAAACCTGGTCGTCGAATCCGATGCGCAAGGTCATTGGGGCGGCCCGCCGGGCGGCAATGCTGTTGAATTAGGCTCCTCTCCCTTTGGAGGGTGTCGTAAAAGCGAAAATGTAGGTTGGGTTAGCGCAGCGTAACCGGACGAAATCAAAATGTTGGGCTTCATTGCATTCAGCCCAACCTACCTTTTACGACGCCCTCCTTTGGGAGAGGGGGTGGGGTGAGGGTTTTAGCGCCTGATGCTTGCGGGAAATCCGTCGAAACATCAGTCGCTTGTTCCCTCACCCTGCCCTCTCCCAAGGGGAGAGGGTTCGCTATTTCAACGGCATTGGGGGTGGGGGTCAGTCCGAGCCGGCGTTTGACCGTGCTCGACCAGCGATGGGTGCGCTCGCGCCCCAAAACGCGCACGAAGACGCCATGCACCAGATAGTGGGCATAGGTCTTCAGCCACCAGCGCGAGGGAAGCCGATACCCGTTGATCCAGCGCGCCCTTTGGGTCTCGCGCAGGGAAAGCAGGGTCAGGTCGTGGCGGGTGCTGAGGCCGCCGATCTCCATCAGGGTGATCCGTTCGTCGGCGAATCCCGGCGTGGCGTTCCGCAGCAGTTTCAGCAGCAAGGCGTAATCCGCGGCGATCCGGAACGATTCGTCGAAGCCGCAGGCCAGTGCTTCGCGCCGGAAGAAGGTGGCGGGTGTCGGCAGATTGTCGCCGCCGCGGAACCGGGCGGCGCAGGCCTCCCAAGGCTGGCCGATGCGATTCACCACGCCGCCGCCGGTATCGACGATCTCCATGCGGCCATAGACCAGGGGACACTCGGCCGGCGCCGCGGCCAGCGCCGGCGCGACGCGAGCCAGCGTTTCCGGGTGCGGAAAACGGTCGTCGGCGCCCAGGAACAGCGCCCAGTCCGACGAGAGTTGGGCCAGCGCCTTGTTCCAGGCATGGTAGACCCCGCGATCCGGTTCGGAGATCCAGTAGTCGATATGGCCGGCGTAAGCCTCGATCAACTGGCGCGAGCCGTCGGTGGAGCCGCCGTCGATGACCAGGAGATGGGTGTCCGGATGGGTCTGCTCGATGACGCTTTGGAAGCAGCGCTCCAGGGTGCCGATCCCGTTGTAGACCGCCACGATGATGGAGATGGAGGGCATCAGGCCGCCTCCGGTCGCGGTGGAGGTCCCGCCGCCATCGTCGCCATGAGCACCCTCATCGCAGCAGCTCCCCGGCGTCGCTGAAGATCGCCGGATAGCCGTAGCGGCTGCAGTAGTCGTTCAACAACCGCTTGGTGTCGGAGGAAATCCCTTCCCAGTCCTCGCGGCGGATGTCGGGTTTGTCCACCTTCCGCTTGTTATAGTGCTTGTCCTTGTTGGCAGGTGCATCGGGCAGCGGTGCGGCAGCCGCGCGCGCCAGCCCTTGCGAGCGCAGAAACTCGGCCAGGGGCTCGGAGCCGTCCTCGATGCGGAACACATGGTCGATGGTGTTGACTTCATCCGCCAGCCGGTCCCACAGGACCAGCGACAGGCTGGCTTTTTCCACCGGGTTCCGGGCCAGATCCAGATTGGTGCCGCAATGTCTCAGGATGTGCTTGCGGCGATAGGCCAAGGACAACGGCGCGTGGTCGTTTTCCCGGATGATGCTGGGGACGGCCGTATAGGGGTCGCGCACGTGCTTGATGGTCACGGAGAAATGGGCGTAGTAGCGCGACCGCGCGTATTTGTTGAGGGCCCAGGGCGCGTTCAGGTCGTACACCGTGAACATCCAGGAAACGATGCCGTCGTCTCCCATCGCCTCGTGGCCGGCATCGAGGCCCAGGGACTTCAGGGTCTCGCTGAGAAATCCTGAGCCGGTGCGCGGATGGCCGACGCCCAGGATCGGCCGCTCGATGGCGTATTGGATGTGTTCCTCGTAGCGGAGCCGCTCCTGCCGGGTGGCTGCGTTATCGAGCCAGGCGATGCGGCGCAGGCGCTTCTCCCGCGGATGGATCAGCGAACTGACCGTGCCGCTGGACCAGGACAGTTCGGTGGCGACCGCCGGCAGCACGGTGTAGTTCTTGTGCCGCATGCCGACCTGCCGGTGCAGGTAGATGTCGGCGGTGGTGGCGATTTCTCCGAAGCCGTCCAGCAGGATGGCGGCCAGGCTCGGGGTGAGGGCATAGGCGGGGTTGGACAGTCGCTCCGTATTCTGCAGAACCTCGCCGCGAAAATGGAACCAGTGATCCCGAAGCTTCTTCGCCCAGCCCAGCCGGATCAGGACCGGCTCATTCCGTTCCTGATCGAGGAACAGCCGGTTGTCGCGGTGTAGGTGGTTGAGGATGTAGCCCGCATACCAGCGGAACACCACATCGTCTTCCACCACCAGGTAGTAGCCCGGTTCCCGTTGCGCGACCTGCCGCCAGGCCGCGGCGTGGGAGAAAAAGGTGGCGACCTGGGCCGGCACCAGGACGTTGTTGGGGCAGCCGCAGCCGATTTGGCCGCAGCGGAAGCACGGCGGGTAGCGCTTCACCCGTCCGGTTTCGTAGGCCCCTTCCACTTCGAGTGAATCGGGCCGCACCCCGTCGACGTAGGCATAGCCGGTGATGCCCCGGTTGCGGAAGGTCCGCTCGATGTGCTCGCGCCGGTCCGTGGATTCGGGCATGGAGATGACGAAGATGCCGGCGAAGTGCTGGGCGATGGACATGGGCTTGCGGGTCGGGCTGGGGCGGTGGCCGGTTGGGGGATCAAGTCAGGCGTTCATAGCCGAACCGGGCCATGAGGGACTGGTCCACGGTTGCGTTGATGACGGCGACGGCTTCCGCCGGGATCTCATCGCGCCAGCGCTCGTTGAGGTAATAGTCCTGGTAATAGCGCTTGTCCTTGGCCGGGTCCTTGGTGGACGAGTCGTAATCCGTGAAGCCTTCCGCCAGCCGGGGAATCGCGAAGCTCGTGGCGATCTCGCCGATCACCCCTTCGGCATCGGCGATCAGCCTTTCGGTGGTGGTGTGCAGGGTGCGGTCGGCGGGCAGCTGCAGATAGGACGAGTTCTTGATGTTCCACAACTCGATGGGGCTTTGCAGTCGGTGCGTAATGCGGTCTCGTCCGACGGTCAGCCAGGGGCTGGTCAGGAATGTCATGAAGTCCGGTTTGGTCGCGCCGCGCTGGTGGTAAGGCCTGCGAAACAGCGACCAGAGCCAGGAATAGGGGTTCTTGGTGGTGGTCACGAACACCAGGTCGTTGTCGGTGAATGCGGTGCAGCGGGCGATCCGCTTCGCCGGCTCTGCCCACGAGTGCTTCCAGCCCAGGTTGCGGTCGTAGGTCATGGCGAAATAAAGGTCCCGCAGCCATTCCTCTCCGGGCAGGCGGCTTTGCAGCCTCATGACCGCCGGCGGCACCACGCCGCGCAATTCGCCGGCCTCAAGATTCAGCCGGATCAGCTGGCTCAGGTAATTGGTGTTGGTATTGCGCTCGCCGTAGAGCTTGATCAACGTGGCCATGGATATTCTAAGAAGCTGGCAGGAACGCTGGAAAAACTTCCTCGGAATGCAACTCCTCGGTTCATGTGATTGCCCTGGCCCATTGTTGTCTCAATTGGTCATATTGCGATGGCGTGTCTACCCGTTTGATATGCCTTACTTGGCGTTGCCGGTCGGCTTCGTCGATGCCTTTGGGGTGTATGTTCGATGGGAAGCGGGCATGTGCAGCGTTATATGACAAGTCGGTGGTCAGCCGGGGTTCCAGGCTCAGGGCCTCGACCCAGGGATCCGAAGCAATGTGGCGATGGAGCCAGATGTCGGAAGTCGTATCGATTTCATCGAACCGCTGGCTCAGCAAATCCGCCATTGCGCCATTAACGATATAGGCAGGGTTTGACATGATCTTGTCGTGGCTGCTCCGCAATCTGGACTTCACTGTTTGTTCGGTCGGCAGTCCCGATTCGGACAGTCGCAATAGCAGCGGCTTGCCGGTCGGCACGAAGCCGGAGAGGAAATCCGATAGCCGGTCAATTGCGCCGGGAAAGAACAGGACGTCGTCCTCGCATATCAGGAACAGGCGCTGTGGTTCCTTCGGCAGCACCGCCCATATCCGGGCAAACGACAGGAAATTCGCGACTTGTGACGGATTGAGGATGTTGTTCGGACAACTGCACTGTGACTTCCCGCAGCGGAAGCAAGGGGGATAGATGTTTACTTTACCCGTCGCGTACCAGGAGGCAACGAGTGGCGAATCGGCGGGGATGGCGTCCGCGAAGCGAAAATTCGTAAGGCCAATTTCGGAGAAATGCTTGCGAATATGCCGTCGTCGTGTGTCGTCAGTTTGCAGTGACAACACGATCGTTTCGGGTATGTTTGCCATCGTGCGGGTTACGTCAGTAGGTTACGCGAAGGATACGGCGGGTCGGCACTGGAATCGGTGCAGGGAAAGGAACGGCCCGCGATTGTAACCGCCGGAGCCCTGGGAAGCACAGCTTAGCTTAGGGTGGTTGGGCGAGCCGGGCGTGTTCGTAGTCGGACCGGTACTCCGCCGTGGCCAGCTGTAACGGAAGTGCCGCGGAGGCGGTTTTCCGGCCGGCGGTCGGCGATTGCTGCAAGCATCGGCAGCGTTATTGGGTAACGATAGGATCGGAGATGGACTGGGGGCGTTGGGAATCAGTCTTCGGCCAGGAAGGGGTTGATGACAGTCAGCTTGCCGTCGATCACCTGGCCGTGCTGCAGGTCTTCGCTGTAGAGTGTAGAGCAGCCAGAAAGCAGCGCCGCTGCTATGACCAGGCTGTCCCAGTGGGACAGCCCGTAGCGCCGAACCCGGCGAATCGCCTCGCGGATCGTGTTCGCTTCTACCGGCACAACGTCGCAGATTTCGAGCAGGCATTCTGCAATTTCATGGGCTTCCGAAAGTGTGAATCCATATTTCCGCGTCAGCACGGCGACGGCTTCATTCACCACCTGAACGCTAATGACCGGTCCGCTCTCGATGATGGATCTTGCCCTTGCCGATTTGCTGCCGTCGTTCGATTCTGAATAAACGATCAAGTTGGTATCAGCGAAGAGCTTGCCGGTCATAGCACTCTTCCCGGTCAAACGCCCCGGCTTTGAATCGCCCCCGATATTTCGCCAAGGTGGCCAAAGCTCTTTCCCTCTTCGCTATCGCTTCCGCCTTGCCAGCGCTCTGCAACCGATGCAAATGCTCGAGCACGGCTTCCTTGATGATTTGATCGGCATCCTTGCCTTCCAACTCCGCAATCCTGCCGAGTTGCCGCTCCGTGTCGGTATCGAATTCTATGCTGTGCACAGCTCTGGCCTCCTACAGTGCCGCCGGCGAAACAGTCGTCATGATAACTGACTGGTAAAAATCTAAATGTCTTTTTGCTACGCGATCAATTGAAAATTCTTCTTCGGCTTTCTTGCGTGCGGATAAGCGCAAACTGCGATGTCGCTCGGCATCTTGGAGTATCCATTCGATTCCGCGGGCTAAATCTACCGGATCACAGGGGCGTGCCAAATATCCGTTGCGTTGGTGGTCAATCAGATCGGTCGGGCCGCTACCGGCGAATGCGACGACAGGCAATCCGCAGGCGAGAGCTTCCAAAGTCACCAGCGAAAACGATTCCTGCGGAGACGGCGTCACGAACACGTCACAGGCGGAATAGAGTAGGCTCAACGCTGCGTCGTCGTGCAAGTGGCCGACAAACCTGATTGGCAGGGGGCTGTTTTGGTTGACCGCAGGTTCCGATGCGCCGAAGACGACCAATTCGGGAGGCTTTTCGGATCGGCTGATAAAGTTCAATGCTTGTTGCAGTACGCCGTAGCCCTTGCGCTCATCGTCGCGGGCTTTCACGGCACCGAATAATATGAACGTCCCGTCCCTCGGCAAGCCGAAAATATCACGGGCGAAGTGACGATCGACAGGTTTGTAGGCGGATGTATTCACCCCGTTTGGAATGACTTCCACCCTGCGCTGCGAGAACAGGCTGCTGGACTTCGCCTGCTCCGCCATCCAACGGGATGGCGCCACCACCGTCAGATCGAGGTTTCGCCAATAGCGATATTTGGCATGCCAGATCAGGCGACTCAAATCGTAAGGCGATTTGCTGACCAGCTGCGGGCATTGGCCGCAACGTTGTTTGAAACCCGAACAGTCACCGGTTACGTGGCATCCGCCCGTAAACGGCCACATGTCGTGCAGTGTCCATACCACGGGGCGGTTTAATCGTGCCAGCGTGGGAATCGGCAGGTGTCCACCACCGATCCAGTGCAAATGGACGATGTCCGGAGCAAAGTCTTCGATGGCCCGCAATACCACCCGATCCGGCAGCAGATTGGTGCTCCATGTGAAGAGTGGCCTTTTCGAGTAACGGGAGAGAACCCAGTCTTCGGTCATTAAGCGAATTCGGGTGCAGGCACGCTCCGGCATTGACGGTTGCGGAATGAAACAATCGTAATCGTCACCTGATTTATAGCGTACCAAGAGCGCATTCGAGCAATCTGCTTGTTTCCTCAGGCCATGTACCAGCCGGCGTGCGGCGCGGGCAGCGCCGCCAATCTGGTCAACGGTGCTTAAGTGCAGGATTTTCACGATTGTGGCCCCAAAGATGCTGTCGAGTTTTGCGCTGGGTGGGACACTAGGAGATTGAGTTTGCGTTGCTGAATTTGCTGGTTTGCTAAGGCAGTGAGGGTCGCCGGCAGGTTTATATCGCGATGCCAAGATGGGCGTAACCCGTCTCCCGCAGGCGAATGAGTCATGCTGCCCGAGCCATGGGCCATGCTTCGACCTCGTACAATGCGGTATGAGGATAAAGTCGGCGAGTTTCGCGTTGGATACGGAATTCGGTGAA
>Ga0233425_10008047_pt1 | contig 14289 bp, 11 predicted proteins | sample Watercolumn_Towu_2_FD_181712 | JGI IMG/M metagenome (GOLD analysis project Ga0233425, IMG submission 181712) | Freshwater microbial communities from Lake Towuti, South Sulawesi, Indonesia - Watercolumn_Towuti2014_140_MG | ecosystem: Environmental > Aquatic > Freshwater > Lake | place...
TGTTGGCAGTGCCATCTGGTCCAATAAAGGTGCCGTCAGAACAGTTGGATTGAGCGCAAAAGCGAACCTGATACTTTAAACTAAGGGCACCGCGTTTGTACATATCGGATATTTCGGTGGGGGTGAGAGCGCGAGAAAATATTGCCGCTTCATCAATTAATCCGTTCCAACGCTGAGTACCAACATATGCCCCAACCCCAGACAAAGCCCCTACCGTAACTACATTATTACTATTTACCGTAGTAATAGCACCAACGGTTGTGCTACCATCTTCCTTACCATCCACATAAACCTTAATAGTCGATCCATTATATACACCAGCAACAAAATGCCAATTACCATCATCTATATTGGTAGCACCTGTCGCATTTTTAAAACTACCATCATTAAGCCAAAAAGATAATTTATGAGCAGTCCAACCAATACCAAAATCAAAAGTAACATCTTTACTCATGATCATTTGTACTCCTGATCCGGCGTTCCATTTTACCCAAGCTAACACAGACAATTTTGGTGATGCAGTAATTCCGTTAATATTTTTAGTATTAATATATTGATTGCTCCCGTTAAAACTAAGAGCCCCATTAATTCTGCCAGTAATTGGTGTTGGACAAACGTTACCACAACCCCCATTATTCCCATTCCCTGAGCTATCACTAAAAGTGGTGGCGCCACTGTTTTCATCTAGGTGCATTAGTAAGACATTACCATTCATGTTAATGTTGCCAGTGGGATAACCACTTTCAGTGGCGCTATTGTTGGGTAAGGCTTTGTTGGTTGGCCGATTCGGTGTCCAAGCCAATGTGGACCAAGTAGCACTGGCGGTGGCATCTTTAATATCTGAGGTGTAGGTGCCGGAGGTTTGGTTGGATGAGAGAGTGAGTAAATTGCTGGTGGTGTTGTAAGTGGTGTTGGTATGAGTACCAGCAAAGGTAGATTGAGAATTATCGGTAAAGGAAGTAACAGTTCCACTACCACCTCCTGAGGTGCCACCACCACAGGAGACGTTACAGCCAGATGAAGAGGTGCCGAGCATGCGTAGGGTGGTGTCGAGGCCAGACGGAAATAATCCGTTATTGTCTAAGGAGTATTGATAAATAGCATTAAGAATTGTGCTAACATCACTACGACGGGCAGTATTTCTGACAGCGGCTAATTGTTTACCGGGATTGATGGCAACGATAACTACACCAGCCAATACAGCGATGGCGGCGACAACGAGGAGAATTTCAAGGAGGGTGAAAGCGGGGTGGGTTTTAGTAATCTTTGTTTGCATATTTCCAGATATTATACCATTATTGTCTACATAATATAAAAATTAAAAATCAGCCACATCTTGCCAAGAATCCACTATGACGTGCGGATCAATCTGGCTAACCACCACTTTCACTTTTCGCACCACTGATCCGACGGTGGCGCTAGATTGCACGGTGCGGCTTTGATCAGGATTGACAATAATCTCATAATTACAAGTATTACCATCAATCACTACACTCCCCTGCCCGGAAATAATCGAGCAAAGCTGGATATGGTTAAGGGCCGATTCTGCGCAGGCATTGGCTAAATTTTTAGCACGGACTGATTGTTCCAACAAAAAACTATTTTGATAAGAATAAAGGCCGGATAATACTAAATATAAAGCGACCGCCACACCAAAAGCGCCAACAATTAGCACGCCGATAAGCACCGCGAAACCGGAATTGTTTATTTTAACGAATATTGGCGGTAACATAAAAAGTCTGACTATAATTATACTGATTTAATCCTGATAAATTATTATAATTGAGGTCAAATTTAATTTTAATTGAATCATGAAGAGCTACTCCCAAATTTTTCACCTGCCAATTGGAAATCAAAATAGTAGCAGGATTGAGAGCAAAATTTTGATTATTTTTATTTAAAAATAGAGTACTGCTCACCAGACTTAATTGCTCTGTCTGATTATTAATATCTTGAAATTGTAAAGCCTCGCCACTATTACCAACTGCGGGCGCAGTAATAATTTTAGCATTATTTATTTCCTGACTAATTAAAAGAGCAATTTGCGCCCCCTGTTGCTCTACCAAACTGATAGTTTGATTTTTCACCCGCGATTGAATTAATAAAGCTACCAGAGCAACGATGGATAATAAAATCCCGCTAGCCACAAAAACATAGAGCAATAATTCTACCAATGTAAAACCTTGATTGTCAGATTGGATCTTTATCATATTATGGACAAAATTCGGTACTGGTACCCGTACTAGTGGCCGTGCGCCAATCGGTTAAAATTGTAGAAAAGGAAATATCAATGGGGGTGCCCGATTGATTCCAAGCTACTTTGGAAATCACTTGCTTGGTCTGAGAATTGATATCGCTAATGCTGATAGTGCGGGTAAAGACACCAACCACTTCACTCTGTGGGGCTAGCGCCCATTGGCCATTGGCGGTCAGACCAAAATTACCGGGTGTTAAATTGGAAAAATTTTGATCACGAATACTACGCACTGCCTCCATCCCCTCTTGCGCCAAAAAAATTGCGCGCTGTCTTTTGCCTGCCCGAATTGTGCTCTCTTGGCCGTAAGTTAAAATTCCTAAAAATATCAAGGCCAATAATGCCAAAACCCCGCTGGCCAATACAATTTCCACCAGCGAAAAACCATTTTTGTTTTTAGGAGTAAAATTTGACATAATTATTTAACAGTCACCACTCCGACATTATTGATCAAAACATTTTTGGTACGGCCATCTTGATGGGTGATAATTATTGTGCCCGATGTCGTGGTCCATCCGGATAATTTACTAAAAATCACTTCTTTTAAACCAAATAAATTTACGGTGGCTGCCAAACTATAATTTTCATCAAAATTCTGATCACGGGCGGCAAAATCATTGCCTTTAAAAATTATCATGGTGCTGCTTGCCATTTCTACGCCCCAGGCAGAATCACTATCCATACCAATAGAACGGAGCTGGCCACGACGCAAAACATCACCAATAGTAATCGCCGCAATGTTTACTTCATTCTCGGCTTGGAGTGACAGATACATCGGTGCCGCAATCCCTGCTAAGAGCGCCATTAGCCCAACCGATAACAACAATTCCAAAAGCGTAAAGCCATTTCTTTTCAAAAATGGCTTTCTATTCAACCAGAAATTTTCTCTAAAAAAAATCATACTACTGACTATTAGCACCAACCTTGACATATTGAGCACTCACCCAGCCATATTGACCTGAACCTAAAATTATCTGATACCAGCCATCTTGCTTATCGTTAATTTTAAATTGTTCCCCAACCAAAGCTTTACGAATCAATTCCGATTTAGAAGAAGAAGCGGTGCGAATATTGAGATAACCCAAGGAATTGGGAGCGACTTCAAGCATGCCTGGTGCCAGAGGAATAGGAACTATCAAAGATGAGGTGCTAATAGTGGAAGAAACACTATTAGAAAAAGTGCTACTGAGAGATTTTGGACCAATAATTATAACTGAGCTAGTAGACATAGAAGGAACAGTAATAGCGGTTGGTACTGTGGACGCAGACGGAGCGCTAACTGAAACGGGACGGGTAGTGCCAGCACCGCCATCAGCGCTGCCTGATGATTTATTGCTAAGTCCGCCGACCAAACTATAAATTGGCAAAATCACGGCCAAAGCGACTGCCACCACCCCTAGCCACACTACTACCAACAAAAGCGGTTCTAAAATAACACTTAAATTTTTGGTCGTTAACTCAGTCTTGACTTCAAAATTCTCACTAATATTTAAAAATATTTTAGACAATGAGCCAGATCTCTCTCCGGCCGCGATCAGACTCTGAATCGGCGTCGGAATATATTTTTTTAACTTTTTATTAGTAGTAAAACTTTCTTCAAAAGATTTGCCTTCCTCTACCTGATCATGCAAATAATTATAAATTTTTCCATAAGAGCGCAACGTGCCAGAATCTTTTAGCGATGATAATGCCTCTAAAACCGGCAATCCCGAAGAGAGTAACGTGCCCATAATATAGCCAAAGCGCGCTAATTCTGCCTCGCGAATTAGATTTTTAATTCCGGGGATGGAAAATAAAATCCACTGGCCAATAAATTTGGTTTTGGAAAAAATAAACAAGAAATAAATTATCAAGATTAAACCAATGATAAATGACGGTACAACCACTGTGCCATATTTAGATAAAAAGGCGCCTAGATCCATCAATAGTCTAGTAACTAGTGGCAGTTTCAAATTGAGCTGGCCAAAGACGGTGGAAAGGCGCGGTAAAATAAACCAAGCAATCCCAATCCCGACTACTAGTGCAATTGCCATCACAAATACCGGGTACATCATGGCCGCTCTAATTTTGGATTTAAATGATCTGGTTTTGGCCTGCTGGGTGACCACCACTTTTAGACTTTCATCTAAACGGCCACTCTCTTCGCCAATTCTAATTAGAGCGATAATATGAGGTGGTAAAATTCCGGTTTTGGCCAAACCAGAGGACAAGCTAAAACCCGAGCTGATGTCCTCAATTAACTGATCAATAATATTAATCAATTTGGTAGAGCGTACTTCGGATTTTATTGCTTCAAGTGACTCTATAATATCCATCCCCGAAGACAAAAGCATCGCTAAATTTTCTATAAAATATTCCTTTTCTTCACCAAAACCAAAACTAAAAGACAAAATAGATTTCTTCTTTTTTTTCGCTACTATCATTTTATTATCTGTCTTTTTTTCTTTATCCATGGCAAAAAATTAAAACTTGGGCGGCTCGGCCACGCGCAATAACTCATCTAGGGTAGTCAAACCATTTTTTACTTTGTCTATGCCATCTTCAAATAAAGTCACCGAGCCCTGACTGCGGGCAATTTTCCAAATTTGAGCGGTGGAGGGATGCTGTAAAATTAATTCTTGAATCTCAGGTGTAATTTCAATAAATTCATAAATAGCGGTCCGTCCCTTAAAACCAGTTTGGCCGCAACTCTCACAGCCTTTGCCTTGATAAAGCACGATGCGTTTGCCTTCAAAATATTTAGATACCTCAGCGGAGATATTCTTTTTAATCTCTTCTTTGGAAGAATTGAGACTATAACGACACTTGTCACAAATTTTACGCACTAAGCGCTGAGCGATAAGGACTTCGAGAGTAGAGGCCAATAAAAATGGCTCAATTTCCATATCAAGCAAGCGTGGAATCGCTGTCGCCGCATCATTGGCATGAAAGGTAGACAAAAGCAGATGTCCGGTCAAAGCCGCATTAACCGCCGTTTCAGCCGTCTCTTGATCGCGAATTTCACCCACCAAAATTATATCCGGATCCTGGCGTACAATTGAACGCAAACCCTTGGCAAAAGTCAAATTGGTCTGTGTGTTTACTTGGATTTGATTGATGCCCGGCATCTTATACTCCACCGGATCTTCAATCGTGGTAATATTGACATCGGGACTATTTAATAATTTAAGCAAAGCATAAAGCGAAGTGGTTTTACCCGAGCCGGTGGGACCGGTGACCAAAATCATTCCAAACGGCTTGTTGGCCGCTTTAAGCAATAATTTTTCGTTGCGCTCTGATAAGCCTAAATCATTGAATGAAAAACTGCGTACATATTGCGACAAAAGACGAATGACTACTTTTTCTCCATTTAAGGTAGGCAAAATGGAGACGCGCATATCAATAGAGTGGTCGTCTCTTACTTGTCTGATGGCACCATCTTGCGCGGAAAAATGTTCATCAATTGGCAACAGGGCTTGCACTTTGATGCGATTAAGAATGTTGCCATAATATTCTTTGGGAATACGCCCGGCTTCTTGCATCACTCCATCAATACGAAAACGGACGATCACCTCTTTATCTTGTGGTTCCAAATGAATATCGGAAGCGCGATAAGCGACCGCATCATCCACAATTTCTTCAATAATCTCGGGCGCAATGCGGGTTTGTTGTTTGATAATTTCACCAAAACGCGTGGCCAAAGTTTTGAGATAATGGACAAAAGTAGATTCTATATCTTCGGTAAAAGCAAAAGCCAAGGAAATTTTCTTCCCTTTAAAAATAATTTTTAATTTTTTCAATAGATCCGGATTAGTTGGCTTATCCGTGGCGACAATTAACTCATCAAGAGTTTGTTCAAAAACTACGGCAACGAATTCTTTGGCTACATCTTCAGGCAATAATTTTATCTGCGCTTCACCAGGCTCGTTGGCGCTCAGATTGGCGTAACTCACTTTTTCTGATTCGGCAATCGCTTGGCCTAACAAATCTTTGTTGATAATTTCTGACGACAAAAGATAATCCAAAAACTTACCCCCCTCTCCTTTGGTGGCGGCTTCGGCTTTTTTGACATCCTCATCGGTAATATAATTACCTTCCAATAAAACTTGTTTTATTTTTTTATCATCAAATTGCATATGCCTCCTAAGAAATTAGGGTGCCGACAATATAATCTACAATTTTATTAATAGGGGTATCGGATTTTACAAAATACCATTTTGCTCCCAACGATTTGGCTTTTTGAGCGTCGTCTTCCTGACCTAAATTTGAGGCCACAATCACCGGGGTATTATCTTTTTTGTCTTTGAGTGATTTTAAAACTCCAAATCCGTCCATCTTAGGAATCATCAGATCAAGTAAAATCAGATCGAATTTTTCTTTTTTTATAGCTTCCCAAGCGGCCAGTCCGTCATTGACTACCTTGGTCTCAAAGCCGCTATGATTGAGTTTTAATTCCAAAGCGCGTGCCATAGGCTTCTCATCCTCCACAATCAAAATTTTCTTTGGTTTTTTCTCTGCCGTCATATTTTTTAGTAGTTTATATTATATCACAATTTTAATTATTTGACCAAAAAACGTCAGGGGGTCATTTTAAAATTTCATAAGCGACAAATAACTTCCTCAGCAACAATGGCCCAAGATCACGATTATTAACCATCACCCGACGCCAGGCATAAGGATCATCCCTATTTGGCTTATCGCCAAAATAGATGCTAGCGGCGCCGATAAAACCGATATCTTTGGCCTGCTTTTTTACATTATTATTATAATCGCCAAAAGGATAAATGATAGTTTCTATTTTGGTTCCTAAAGCGCTTTCCAATAATTCCTTACTCTTAGCCATTTGATAGTAAGCTTTTTCTGGTCTAAGCCTGCTCAGCGGAAGGTGATTAATCGTGTGCGCCCCTACCTCTATCAATCCCTCATTATGGATAGTCTTAATCATCTCCCAAGTAACATTGCCTGGTCGGCCAATATCCTGATTGATCACATAGAGACTAGCTGGTACATTATATTTTTTTAAAATCGGATAAGCATTGAGATAAAAATCGCGATAACCATCGTCAAAAGTCAACACCAAAGTTTTATCATAAATAACAGTACCAGTGGTATTGGCAAAGGTTTTAAAAGCCTCGCTTAATTTTACAAATTTGTAACCATTATCCAATAAATATTTAATCTGATTGTCTAAAATTTCGGGGCGGACAGCCAATTTGTGGTTTTTATAATTGATATGGTGGTACATCAAGATGCCAAAATGGATGTGGTATAAATTCGCCGACAAATTATTTGGATCGTTGCTATTGATGGCCGGAGATAAGGTGGAAGAAGCTATTTGAGAAAATTTTTTGGCCTGATCTTCACTCGCTTTGTATTGATACAACTCTGCCGTCGCTCGATTATAATCCTCTTTAAATTTTCTAGCGCTCTGATCATAATAAAAAACAGCGCTAATGATAAAACCAATGGTCAGTAAACTCAGTATGGAAATTGTCTTTTTAAAATAATTTTTCATAGATACGATTATACAAACTAATAACCAAAAAAGCAAATATCATCTGATATTTGCTTGGCAATTTAAAAAAATTAGCCAATTATTTTTTTGACCTCTTTGATAATATCATCTAGTGAATAATGCGCTTTGATAAAATACCCACTAATACCCAGCGCCATACAGCGGCTGATTGATTCGGTATCGGATTTTACTGTGGATACTAACACGGGGATATCTTTATATCCTGCACTTTTTTTAATTTCCGCCAAAAATTCTTCCCCGGATTTTTTGGGCATAATGAGATCCAGCAAAATCAGATCCGGTAAAAATTTTTTTAACTTTTCCAGACCATCTTCCCCATCCATCGCCCGCACCACCTCATACCCCTCACCCGACAGAACTGTGCTAATGGCTTTGGCCAAAATATTATCATCTTCCACCATTAAAATTTTAGACATATAAAAAATAAAAATTATTTAATTGGCAAAGAAAAATAAAAAGTGGACCCTTTATCAGACTTAGATTCAAACCAAATCTTCCCCTGATGATTTTCTATAATAAATTTAGCTATATAGAGACCCAAGCCTGTACCGGATTCGGTTGAAATCACATTATCAGCTCTAAAAAATTTCTCAAAAACCCTATTTTGCTGGTGCAAAGGGATACCGACACCAGTATCTTTAATTGCGAAAATAATGGCTTTTTCTTCTTTTTTGCAATTAATTTTTATCACTCCGCCACGCTTGGAATATTTGATGGCGTTGCTCAAAAGATTTTGGATTACTTGCCTAATTTTTTCTTTATCCATTTTTATAATTTGCCGAGACTTGCAACTGAGATTCAAATTAATTTTTAGATTTTTATTATTGGCAATATTGAGTTGGTCGGCAACGCACTTTTTAATAATTTCTGAGATATCGCCTGATTGAAAATCAAATAGATACTTTCCAGTGGTTTCAATATGCGAAACATCTAAAAGATCGTCCACCAATTTTATCATCCGATTGTTGCTTTCAGCAATCTGGGAAACATAATCTTTTTGATTAGCCGTCAGTACACCAGCGCGATTTTTCAATAATAGCTCGGAAAACCACTTAATACCAGTTAGGGGTGTCCTGAGCTGATGAGAAGTAATTGACACAAATTCTGATTTCATTTTGTCAATCTGCTTGATTTTGGTGATATCTACTTCTACACCCACAAAATATTGAATGCCACTATTGGCATCTAAAATCGGATAGATCTTGGCATTGACAACATACTCTTCTCCTGATTTTCTGTGATTTTTAATTTCCCCCTCAAAAAATTCTTTCTTATTTTTAATCGTATCCCATAATTTCTCATAATATTTTTTATCCATTTTACCGCCCCAAAGCTGGCTGATCTTCTTTTTATACATCTCTTTACGGCTAAATCCACTAATCCTCTCCGAAGCTTGATTGGCATACAAAATATAACCATCAGCATCAGTAAAGACGATGCTATCAGAAGCATTTTCAATAGTTAATTTAAATTTCTCTAATTCTAGCATCTGGTCTTTTATTTTTAATTCCATTAATTTCTGCTTGGTAATATCTCGTCCCACTGTAGAGATACCTATTATTTCTCCCGACTCGTTCTTAATTAAAGATGTGGTCAAAGAAACAACGATCAACTGGCCGTCTTTGCGCATTCTTTTAGTTTCAAATTGTTTTACTTGTTTACCTGCTAAAACCGACGAAATTAGATCCTTATACTCTTGGGTTTTATCTTTGGGGATAATTGAAAAAATACTTTTGCCAATTATTTCATTGGCCTTATATCCATAGATCTTTTCCGCCCCAGAATTCCAACTGAAAATCTTCTCGTCCATATCTCTGGATATTATCGCATCATCTGAGGAAGCAACTTCTAAGGCAAAAAAAGACGAGGCTAAATTTCTTTTAACAATTTGAATAATTAAAGTAGATGCCAAGGTAATAAAGCAAACAATTAAAGTTAGGATCATGCCAAACAAACGATAAAGATAAATCAAATCTACTGGATGTAAAAAGGCAATCTTCCACCCGCTAACCGCTACCGGCTTAGACGTAAACAAATATTTCAGATGGTCAATCTCAACAATATCACCATCAGTTGGTTGACTCTTTAAAAGTGTAACTAGGTCACTATCGCCAAATTCGCGGGATAGCCTGATTTTTTCTTTTTGCTCGGCACTGAGTGGATATAGTGTTCGCAAATTATATTGCGGTAGTCCAGAAAAAAGTACTACCCCGTCGGGACTGATAAGAAATGATGGATTGTAGCGACTAAGTTCATCTTGCAGGTAAGCCATATCCATCTTGACTACCGCCACTGCAACGATCTGATTATTTTTATTTTTAATGGGTGTGCTGGCATAAAAACCTGATTTTTTGGTAGTTACACCCAAAGCAAACATCGTATGATTTCTACCAGAAATAGCCTCAGTAAAGTATGGTCTAAAAGAATAATAGTTATTGAGCAAACTGTCTGTACCATTACGATTAGAAGTGACAATCACTTTGCCATTTCTATCCATCACATAAAAAATACTAGATCCGCTAGTTTGCTTATAGCGATCTACAATTTCATTGGCTACAATCAAATTTTCCGGCGTTGGCTGATCCACAAAATTTATAATTCCAGGTGATTGAGCCGTAATTTTTGACATGTCTGATCCCTTAACTATTATATTATTCACGTAGGCAATTAGGCTGGTGGTGATTTCTCCACTCTCACTTTGTAAATCTATTTTAGCGATCTTACCTAAAAAATTGGTCGCCAACCAGCCAACCGATAAAATCAATAACACTGCCAGAGCCAACATCTGCCATCTGATTTTTTGATAAAAAATTATCTGTTTATTTATGGTTTTAGAGACTAAAAATTGATAATAATACCAGATTGACAAAGAAATCAGACTGGCTTCTAGTGCCCTCACTAACTGAATCGGAAATTTAAAATAATTGAAGAATGAAACGGGATCTAAAATATAATTAAAGCCCAACAAATGGAATGGGGTTATTAGTTGACTAAGGCCGTACAAAATAAAACTAGCCGGGGCAAGAAATAAAATTGTAGAATTATATCTTAATTTTTTAAAAGATAAACAAATACCAAACCCGGCGCCAATTGCGCCAAAAAAAGCTAAATAATATCGGATAAAAAATTGCATCCCCATTAGACCGTCTATATACCACCCCAAAAATAATAATAAAATAAAAATAGTATATAAGACCAAGGCAGAAGATCTTTTTCTAGTAAACGAAAAACAACGACGGGCAAATTCGAATAAAAATACAAAGGAAGAGGTCAACAAAAATATTCTAAATAAATCTACCCAATAATTATAACCGACTATTAAGATTAATAATTCCAGCCATTCATGCAGTCCGTGTAATAAGCCAAACCAGCCTAATAGACTCCAAGATAGACCTTTTTTTTCTTCTTTGTTCATTAAATAGCAAATAAAAGCCAAAAAGATGAACATCAAGCCATAAAAGAAATAGATATAATCAAATTGTGATTGAAAGAATTCTTGCATATTTATGGATTGCTCTTTGGCTGTCTAAGGTGATAAAGCCACCACATCACTACCGCTAATACTAGTAAACTAATAATAGTGGTCTGTAAATTTAATAATTTAAACATCATCACCCAAAAATTACGACTCACGGTAAAACTAGACACGATGCTAGGTCGACTCTTCACCCGCGCGGTGGCATCCACACCCACGGCATAAACCGTGTGTTCCCCGGGTGAGAGCTCAACATCTGATTGCGCATGGGCCACTGCCCAAAGTCCTTGACTGTTGGCTCTGGTGCGATAGACCAAAGCTTGATCGCTGTGGATATAGACCAACACATCTTGATTAGGCAAAGCTCTACCAGAGAAATTAAAACTATCACCCTCCGCAGTGGTAATACTACCCACTGCCTGAGTAATCTGCGGTACCGGAATGCCTGGTAATTCCACCGCCTGAGTATTTAAACCAATCAAGGAAGCGGGTTGGGCAGGACTAATAACTGAAATAGGCGCGCTAACCGTCGGGAATAAAACGGCCGCTGATGGAACAGCTGTCGGAGCACTGACTGGCAGGGCGATAACAGAAATGATTTTTCTCAAAGATAGTGGGGTATGATTGCTTTCGTTGCCAGCAGAGTCAGTCACTGAAAAATCAAAATCATGCAAACCTTCTTTTAAAGCGGCGGTGCTTGGCAAATTAAATGACCAACTACCAAGAGTATCAGCTGATGCTGTGAATCTAGCGGCGCCATCCAAAATTATATTCACTCTGGAAAGCGGAGCGGCTGTACCGACGATGGTAGGAGTATCAAGAGTAGTAGCGGAATTATTCAAGGGTGACAATATGATTGGAGCACTGGGCGCCTCAGTGATAATTAAAATATTGACCGGAAGAGAAAAATCACTGATATTCTTTTCAAAATCAATAGACCTAACCGTAAAACTATGCTTCCCAGGAATGAAATTAAAATCTTGCTTAAAAATTCCACTGGCATCAGAAACTGATAATAACCTGCCTACTAAATTACCATTATCATAAAGATCTGTAATTGAACGCGGCTCCGCTATGCCGGAGATAGTAATTTTTGTCTGATTGGTAGGAGTAGTGATTGAATCCAAGATTGGGCGCGGCAATTGTCTAGGTACAGTGGCAATAAAGGCCGATCCGCCCGTGATTGGAGTAGGAGTAATCGGGGTGACGATTGGAGATGGCAAAGATGGGCTAAATGCTTGAATACTATTTATTGTAGATTCATACCCATATTTATCTATAGCATAGATTTTTACATAATAATTGATATCAGTGGTCACACCCGTAATAATGGTAGAATTGGTGGAAATATTATTAAGATTAGCATCATTGGTCTGATCCCATTTCAAAGCCGAACCGCTACGATTATCCACTTGCGTTTGATTGGTTCCGTGCCAAAGTTCATAATGAGAGAAATTACTATCTGACACCGGCCCACTCCAAACCAGGGTCACTGTAGACGTAGTAGCCGCAAATTTACTAATTGAAATTAGGCCAAGCGGCGCTCTGGTATCCAACGCAAAATCACCGGAGCTAAAATAACTGCTAATATTATTAAAGGCATCGGTCGCCCTCAAACGCACCCGCATATTGATTTTATCTTGCGAGATAAAATCAATACCGGCATACCAATAAATCACTTTGCCACTGCCAGTGCTCTGATTGGCACCAATTGTACCAGTCACGGTGACCACAGGCACACTCCAGGTGGTGCCGCCATCATCAGACATCTGCATTTCAATATTTAAGCCACTAGCAGTATCGTCGGCTAGGTTATAATTCACTGCTATAATAGTTGAAGTGCCACTTTGGGTAGCTGAGACATTAGATACTACTGGTGACTTTACATCCACTCCAAACGCCGCCGACTCAGAGTAAAGACCTTGATTGCCAAAGTAATCATTAGCTTTAACTTTCACTTTCAAATTAGAACTGGATTGAGCAACAAAATCAACTCCTGCATTCCAGGTGATCGTCTTATTAGTGCCAATCGTCACGCCACTACCCACATCACCGCTGGCGCTAGAAGTGGCTACATTCCAAGTAGTGCCACCATCAGAGGAAACTAACAAACTGACTAAATTATTACTGCCGGAATTATCCGCCAAATCATAATGCACGGTGATATTGGCCGAACCTGGATTTTGAGAAACGGTAATATTACTAATCACTGGACCGCGAGTATCTACTGCCAAAGCCGAAGACATGGCTAAATTACTAAGAGTCAAGCCGTCAGTTGATTGCAAGCGCACATAGACTACGGAATTTTCATAATCAGGCAGATCTATCCCCACATTCCAAGCAAACACATAATTGGTACCACTACTAGAAAACACCAAACTGCTAGTACCACTACCACCCACACCGGATTTCATAGTCATGGTCTGCCAATTGATAGTGTTGGTTGAAAATTGATAAGTGATTAAATTATTGGTATCATTTTGCAGATCACTGCCTGAATAATTGACCAAAACATAATCAGTATTATCTACCTGGCTAGCTGAGGTGATAGTAATACTAGGCGCGCTATTTACAATGCTAGCAACATTAGAAAAATTACTTTCACCACTAAGAGCGTGAACGCTGTCAGAAGGATTGCGCGATTTCACCTTAAAACTATAATTAGCTACTGGTGACGACAATCCTATTGCGGTAATTTTTCCACTCACACTGCTAATATTCCCCCACTGCCCAGACATGGTCCCAATAGTCTGATAAACTGCGCTACTACCTAAGGTGCCATTGGCTTAGACGTATTTATTGGTATAAATTTCATAAATCGCATAAGGCACACTGGCAGACTCTAAACCATGAGGATTGACGGTGATGTCCATCGAGGAATTCTGCGGATTATTTACCGTGGGCGCTAGCGGTGTATATGGCTTAACATATTTGTAGACAGTATTGGGAGCAACATTCTCATTGATTGTCTGATGTCCATAAGTATCGGACTCGGTTATCTTTACTTTGGATATAAAATTACTACCGTTTAAAATCGACCCAACC
>Ga0233425_10008048_pt1 | contig 14289 bp, 14 predicted proteins | sample Watercolumn_Towu_2_FD_181712 | JGI IMG/M metagenome (GOLD analysis project Ga0233425, IMG submission 181712) | Freshwater microbial communities from Lake Towuti, South Sulawesi, Indonesia - Watercolumn_Towuti2014_140_MG | ecosystem: Environmental > Aquatic > Freshwater > Lake | place...
CTCGCTCGCGCGCTGGTATGGCGAGGCGCTCGCGACCGGGCTCACGATCGAAGACGTCGTCGCCTGGCCCGATCGCATGGAGAAGGTGACCGCCGCGGACGTGCAAAACGCCGCGCGCAAATGGCTTGATAAGCGCAGGGCCGTCACGGGCTTTCTGCTTCCGGCCTTAGACGGCGATCGGCTTTAGGCGGTCGGCGAACGGCCGACGCCTGATCCGACTGCCTAGCGCGCTTTCCGATCAGACGGAATCGTCTGATCGATAAGAAATCGCGCTAAATTAATAAGCTGGAGCAAATTCTGATCGAAAAAGCCTGTCAACTTTTTCGGAACTTGCTCTAAGACCGACTGCCGACTGTAGTTAGGAATCGATATGACCGCCCATGCGCCCACCGTCACCATCGCTTCTCGCGCTGAACATGTGCAGCGGATCACGACGCCGGGCGGCCTCGAGGCATGGCTCGTCGAGAGCCACGCCGTGCCGCTCGTCGCGCTCGAATTCGCAATCCGCGGCGGCGCCGCGCAGGACCCTGCGGAGAAGCCCGGTCTCGCGACGCTGCTTGCCGCGACTCTCGACGAAGGCGCCGGCCCCTATGACGCGCGCGGCTTCCATCGCGCCATAGACGATCTCGCGATCCATCTCGGTTTCGGCGCCGATCGCGATGCGATCTCGGGCCACATGCAGACTCTCTCGCGCAACGTCGACAAGGCCTTCGGCCTGTTGAAGCTCGCGCTCAACGACGCGCGGCTCGAGGCCGGCGACGTCGCGCGGGTGCGCAGCCAGCTTGCCGCCGAGTTGAAACGCGACGCCAATGAGCCCGACTCCGTGGCCGCGAAGACCTTCCGCGAAACGGCGTTCCCGAACCATCCTTACGGCCGCCCGGTGCGCGGCGATCTTGCGTCGATCGATACGCTCTCGCGCGAAGACCTCATCGCCCTGCGCGAACGGCTTTTCGCCCGGCGCGATCTCAAGATCGGCGTCGTCGGCGCGATCGACGCGGCGACGCTCTCCGAATTGCTCGACGCGACGTTCGGCGGCCTCGCGCTGCAAAACGATCTCGCGACCGTTCCGAAGATTGAAGTCTCCAACGTCGGCATGCGCAAAATCGTCGATCTCGACGTGCCGCAATCGACGATCCGCTTCGGACGCCCGTCGATCAGCAAGCACGATCCCGATTATTACGCCGTCGTGGTCGCCAATCACATTCTCGGCGGCGGCACCTTCACCTCGCGGCTCTTCCGCGAGGTGCGCGAGAAGCGCGGCATGGCCTATTCGGTCTATTCGCATCTCAACGAATATGACCATTGCCCGATGCTGATCGGCGCCGCCGCGACGAAGAACGAGCGCGCCGGCGAAGCGATCGGCGTGATCGAGGAAGAGTTCAGGCTTTTCGCCGAGAGGGGCCCGACCGAGGAGGAGCTGGAGAAGGCGAAGAAATTCCTCATCGGCTCCTATGCGCTGCGCTTCGACACCTCGACGAAGATCGCGAGCCAGCTCGTCAATCTGCAGCTCGACGGATTTGAGCCAAGCTTCCTCGACGAAAGGAACGGCCGGATCGCCGCGGTGACGATGGAGGATTGCTTGCGCGGCGCGAAGCGCTTGCTCGGCGACGGCGATCTGCTGGTGACGGTGGTGGGAAAGCCTGAGGGGGTGGCGTGACGCTCTCCTGCCCCAAGCGTCAGTGCTCCGGCGTGAGAGGCGGCTTGGAGCATTTCCTTCCTAGGCCTTCGGGGACACTGGGCGGCGGGCGCTGTGGCGTACGCCGTGAATGATAACCTCGGTTTCTGTGGTGCGATAGAAAATCAGATAAGGGTAAGGGTAGACGACCATGCGGCGAAGGCCGCTTTTGCTCGTCAGGTGGCCGGCTTGCGGATGCTGCAAGAGGAGAGCCTCCATCGCCTGAATTCTGGCTTTGACGCCGCGCGCTCCCTGTGGCGAACGTTCGTCAATGAAAGAAAGAATTTCGTCGAGTTCAGCGGCGGCGCGGAGCGTGTAGCGAAGCTTCACAGGCCATGCTTCGTCCAAATGGCCCGCACCTGATCGTCTGTCGCAAACTCGCCGCGCTCGGCCTGCGCCAGAGATTGCTCAAATGAAGCTTCTTCCTCGGGGGTGAGCTGCACCACCGGTAGCTCTTCGCCCGTCATCGCCATGATGACGCGCGCCATCTCATCTTGCATGGCGGGCGGGAGGCTGCGGGCCGCCTCGAAGGCCTGTTCAAGCAGTTTCGTCACAGACCGAACTCTAACGATTTGGCGGAAACGTTGGAAGGGCTTTCCCGCATGCGCTAGCGGGTTCTTGTTCGCCGCGATCGCATTATAGCGCCCTCTGCGGACGTCCAGCCTTGCGGCGATCCGTCCTCACTTCTCCTGCGGCGGCAGCGCCAAGAGGTCGGCCACTTTCGGCGCGGCTGACGGATTCATCATGCCCACGCCGTGAAGTGAGGTTTACCTGCGATCGCCCCGGCTTCCGACCGAGCTGGAAGCGGCGCGGGAGAGGCGGGGTCGCGGTTGGCTCAACCATCCGCCCAGCTGGGGCGCAGCGTTCTCGCAGAAGGGGCGCGTATCCAAGTTTTGAAGAAGCGTTCTGATCGCGTTTCTTCTTCGCTCAAATCTTCTCGTGGTCATTTAGGGATCTCCTTTTTTTAGAGACGGACCACTGAACAACCGATCTCAAGCGTCATCCTAACAACACATGAAATCAAGCTCCGTTCCGATCTTTTCGCGCCTTTCGGCGACGAATTTCGCAAAGCGTTGCAAATTTGTCGCGCCCGCTGATGGAGAGCCATCGAAGTTCGCCGGCGGCGTCCCACGAAATAGACCTATGCGCGTCCTGTCGGCATCATCCGAATAGGGCTTGCGCGCGGTTTTGCGAACGAGGCGCTGCGCTTGCGGGGCGCGAGCGAATGCTTGGATGTCCGGACGCGTCGATCAAGTCCGCGAATCTCCGCGCGCCCGCCGTTTGCTTCATAGTCCTCGCAGCTTCATAGTCCTCGCAGAAGTGATGGAGGTTCGCCATCACGGTATGGTCGATGCAAGAGGACTCGGAGAGATCGACGATGATCGTCTTCGCCATTTGGGAGTTTCGTTGGATCGCTTTTGATCGCCCGATAATTGGCGAAGAAGGCGGCGCCGCCGATCTTGCGTGATCGGCGCTGGGCTCACTCTTCGCCGACGAAGGCGTAGCTTGAGCCGCCAACTTGGGCGTTGCTCCGTTCTGTCGCAGCGAAAATTTGTTTCTGCTTCATTTCCAAATTGGGACGCGATTAAGGAAACAGCTCCAACAAGCGCAAAACTCTGCGCAGCGAAAGCATTTCTGGGTGGAAACACTCCAGAAACACTGCATTATTAGCCTTCGGCAACCGGAAACGAACGCGATCGCGCACACATTGGCTACGTCCATTTCGATCCTTCTTGTCGAAGACGACGCCGAGATTGGCGAGTACATATCGCGCTATCTTGCGGGCCACGACATCAAAACAAGGGTGGCCTCAGACGCACAGGAGATGGACGCCGCTTTCAACACGGGCGCCTATGACTTGCTCATACTTGATCTCAATTTGCCCGGCGAGGATGGTTTGTCGATTTGCCGGCGCGTGCGATCTGAGCGAAAAATCCCGATCATCATCGTGACCGCGCAGTCCGAGGATATCGACAAGATTTTGGGGCTGGAGCTCGGCGCCGACGACTACGTTGTCAAGCCTTTCAATTCGCGCGAGCTGCTGGCGCGCATTCGCGCGGTTCTCAGGCGAACCGAGGCGCCGAACGCCGTCAATGGACGCGCGGCGCGGCAAGCGTATCTTTTCTCCGGCTGGCGTGTTGACGTCCTCGCGCGGGAAGTCATCGCGCCTTGCGGAATAAAGGTCGCCATGACGGGCGCCGAATTCGATCTGTTGCATGCGCTGTGCGAAAATCCCAATCGGGTGTTGACCCGCGAGCAACTGATCAACATGACGCATGGCCCGACAGTCGGGCCCTTCGAGCGGAGCATTGACGTGCTGATCAGCCGGCTTCGACAGAAAATAGAAGCGGACCCGAAGAAGCCCGCGTTCATTCAGACGGTCCGGTCCGAGGGCTATATTTTTTCGACGCAGGTCGTGCGCGCATGAACTCTGCTCGCACTCCGTGGCGTTTCGGGCTCAATAAGCTGGCCGTGCAGATTACGCTGCTCATGCTTGTGTCGATCATCGTGTTTCAAATCATCGTCATCGGCATGTTTCACGTGTTCGGCAGGCGACACATTGTCGACCAAGGCGATTTCATCGCGAGCGTCATCGTCGCTTTGGACGTCGCGCCGCTTTCCGAGAGAGCCAATATCATCTCAGCGCTTTCTCACGCCGTTCCCTACGCCAATATCGAAATCCAGGAGTCGCGCCCTCCGGCGGCGACGTCCTCGACAGGCGGCGGCGACATCGCCTTCGATAATGAGATTCGCCGCATCGATTCGCTGTTGTGGGACGGCGCAGACGTGTTCAAGGTCGAAGGTTCGGCGCCTGGAAATTACGGCGTCCTCGCCGTCGAATTGCATAAAGGCGGCTATGCGACGATTTCGATTGCCCAGCATCAAAAATCTCCGCGCTCGATATGGCGATGGCTTTGGCAGCATGCGGAGGACGAACCCTTCATCCTGACTCAGGGCGCACGGACGGCGCTATCGTTCATCATCTTCACGGCAATCTTCGTTTTCTGGGCGTTGCACGCGATCATGGCTCCGCTGCGACGACTTGCAAAATACGCCGAGCAGATTCCAAACGACGTAGATGTGAAAACGCAGCTTCCCGAACAGGGCCCGCATGAAGTTCGCGAATTGACTCGCTCGCTTAATCGCATGCAGGCGCGGATCAGCAAGATGATCGCCGCGAGAGCCCATGTGCTCGCGTCCGTCAGCCACGACTTGCGAACCGTCATCACCCGGCTGAAGCTGAAGACGGAATTCGTTTCCGATGACGCCCTTCAGCAGCGCATGATGCGCGACATCGATCTCATGGACGCGATGCTTTTCAAAAATCTTCAGTATTTGCGTGCTGAAGGAAACGACAAATCCGACTGTTCTCTGGTTGACCTTGACAGCGTTCTGCAAACTGTCGCCGACGAGTTCTCTGACCTCGGACATCACGTGACCTACCACGGCGGCGGGCGCCAAATGATTTTCGGGTCGCTTAGCGACGTGCAGCGCATTTTCACCAATCTCGTCGAAAACGCGACGCGCCACGCGAAGTCCGTGGATATCTTCTTATCGGAACGTCCCGAAGGGCTCCTTCAGGTCGATGTCATCGACGATGGTCCGGGGATTTCTGCGGAGAGCAAAGAGACTGCGTTTGAACCCTTCGTTCGTGGTCAGCCAGGGCGAACGCTCGACCAGCACAGCGGCTTTGGACTTGGGCTATCGATTGTGCGCTCGCTCGTCGAAAACCACGGCGGGTCCGTGTCGTTGCGTGATCGAGAACCGCACGGACTGATCGCTCGCGTTTTGTTGCCGCGCGCCAAAGAACGGGATGAACGGCTCGCTCAAGCCGACTCCAACGCGGCGGCGCCGGCGCATTTCTGACATTCAGGCGGGAGCGAGGAGCAGGCTCGTCTCACTTCTGGCGATCCCCTCAATCATGCGCACGCTGGAAAGCACGCGATCGAATTCCTCGAGATTGGCGCATTCGATTTCCGCGATCAGGTCGAAGGGTCCGTTGGTGCTGTAAAGCGCGTGGATCTGCGGCAGCCCGCGCAACGCATGCGCCACGCGACGCGAACTCTTGCCGGAGACTTCGACCATCATGATCGCGCGAATGCGATCGGGCGTGGCGGTATTCTTCAGCCGAACCGTAAAGCCCAGGATCACGTCGGCAGCGATCAGCTTGTCGAGCCGGTTCTGAACCGTTCCGCGCGAGACGCCGAGCGCCTTGGCGAGCTGAGACAGAGGGGCGCGCGCGTCGCTTCGCAGCAAGGCGATCAATCGATGGTCGAGGTCGTCCATGGCTCAACGTCTCTGTCGAAATGATCAGTATGTATGACAGATTTCACAAAATTAAGGTCATTTTGATAGGTTATGGCGATTTTGATTAGCGGCGCCGCGTCTTAGGTCTTCTCCGACTCTCGAAAACGCTGGACAGGCTGCGTGATGGACAATCGTTCAGTGCAAGGGAATTCGCCGGCGGACTTCGACGCCGACGTCGCTGTGGCGGACGACACGCGGAGAGCGACTGCGCGAGATCACGCCGGGCTGCGGTCGCCTCGGAGGCGGGGCGCGATTCTGATGTGCGCGCCGGACTACTTCGGCGTCGATTACATCATCAATCCATGGATGGAGAATCAGGTCGGGCAAGCGGCGCTTCCGCGCGCTCAGGCGCAATGGGAGAACTTGCGCCGCAATCTGGCTGCGCATAGCGATATCGCGTTTGTCGCGCCGACTCCGGGCTTGCCGGACATGGTCTTCACCGCCAATGCGGGGCTTGCGATCGACGACAAGGCCGTCGTGAGCCGATTCCACGCCAAGGAGCGGCGGCCCGAGGAGCGTCTGTTTTGCGAATGGTTTGAAACGCAGCGCTATTCGATCGCGCCTTGGCCGGCGAACGTTCCCTTTGAAGGCGCCGGCGACGCGCTGCTCGACCATGCGCGAGGGCTCGTTTGGTGCGGCTATGGCTGGCGCTCCGGCGAAGAAGCGTCGCAATATCTGGAAAAGATCTTCGGCCGGCGAGCGATCGCGCTGAAGCTCGTCGACGCGCGCTTCTATCATCTCGATACTTGCTTCTGCCCGCTGACCGGCGGATGGCTGATGTATTACCCGGCGGCTTTCGATATCGCGTCACAGGAAACGATCCGGGCGATCGTTCCAGCCGAGAGGCGAATCGAGGTCGGCGAGAAAGACGCGCTCTCCTTCGCCTGCAACGCGGTGGAAGTCTCGGGCCGAATATTCCTCAACGCCTGTTCCGACGATCTTCGCGTGCGCCTGATCGACGCTGGCTTCATGCCCGTCGTTACGCCGCTTTCCGAATTCATGAAGGCGGGAGGCGCCGCTAAATGTCTGACGTTGCAGTTGCCAGGCGGGACATCCGTGGTCAGGCCGCGGGGTTGAGCCGGCCGGCGGCCGCAAGGGGCGCCGGGACGGTTCGCCGCCCCGGCTTTTGTCGGGCGTTAATTCGGCCAGCAGCGGCGGCCGTAAGGACCGAGATGGAAGCCGGGCGGGCAGGGCCGGCCCCAGCGATAGCCGCCCCACTGTCCGCCCCAGCGACAGCCGCCATACGGGCCGCGATGGCCGTAAGGGCCGCAGCCGCCATAGACCTGCACGATCGGCGCGCCCGCGCTCTCGTTGGGCGCGACCGGCATCGCCGCATAAGCCGGCGCGGCCAAAGCCGCCGCAAAAATCAGCGCGAGACCTGATCTCAATCTCATCCCGGATCTCCTTCTTCCCTGGCGCGACCCGCTTATCTATCAGCGGATTCGCGCCACCAACTATTTGGGCTCAACCGTGGCCATGACAATTGGCAATTTGAAAATGAGGTTAGTTGCGGACGTAAATGTTCACACATTGTTCTTGCGCGTCGAGCCGGCGCCAGCTAAGCTTGAAGCTACTTGCTGAAAAGAATTGCTCTGGGGGCCGTGAGATGGCGGTGAGGGTGGCGACGGTCGCTTTCGAAGGCGTCGAGGCCCGTCCCGTCGACGTTCAAGTGCAGATCTCGAGCGGCGCGGTCGTGTTCAACGTCGTCGGCCTCGCCGACAAGGCCGTCGCCGAGTCGCGCGAGCGGGTGCGCGCCGCCTTGATCGCTTCTGGCCTGGCGCTGCCCGCCAAGCGCATTACGGTCAATCTCGCTCCCGCCGACATGCCGAAAGAGGGGAGCCATTACGACGTGCCGATCGCGCTCGGCGTCATGGCGGCGATCGGCGCCATTCCTTCTGACGCGCTCGAAGGATACGTCGTGCTCGGGGAACTCGCGCTTGACGGAACGCTGACGCCGACAGCGGGCGTTCTGCCGGCGGCGGTCGCCGCCAACGCGCGCGGGTTAGGGTTGATCTGTCCGAGCGAATGCGGGCCGGAAGCGGCTTGGGCGTCGAGCGACATGGAGGTGATCGCGCCGCGCTCGCTCATCCAACTGGTCAATCACGTCAAAGGCGTGCAAGTTGTGGGGCGGCCTCAGCCGGCCGTGCGCAGGCTCGCCGTCGACCTGCCCGATCTCTCGGACATCAAGGGTCAGGAGAGCGCCAAGCGCGCGCTCGAAATCGCCGCCGCCGGCGGCCACAATCTTCTCATGAGCGGCCCTCCAGGCGCGGGAAAATCCATGCTCGCCGCACGCCTGCCGTCGATCCTGCCGCCGCTGACGCCGAGGGAACTGCTCGAAGTCTCGATGATCCATTCGGTGGCCGGGCAGATTGCCGGGGGCGAACTCACCGACCGGCGGCCCTTCCGCGCCCCCCACCATTCCGCCTCAATGCCGGCGCTGGTCGGCGGCGGCGTCCATGCGCGCCCGGGCGAGATTTCGCTCGCCCATCATGGCGTGCTCTTTCTCGACGAATTGCCCGAGTTTCAGCCTCAAGTCCTCGACAGCCTGAGACAGCCGCTCGAGACCGGCGAGGTGGCGGTGTCGCGCGCCAATCATCGCGCCGTCTACCCGGCGCGCTTCCAGCTTGTCGCGGCGATGAATCCCTGCCGTTGCGGCCATGCGATGGACCCCGGCTACGCCTGCAAGCGCCAGCCCAATGAGCGCTGCGTGGCGCAATATCAGGCGCGTCTCTCCGGGCCGCTGCTTGACCGTTTTGATTTGCAGATCGAAGTGCCGGCGGTGACCGCCGCCGATCTCGTGCTTCCGCCGCCAAGCGAAGGTTCGCGGCAGATCGCCGCCCGCGTCGCGCGCGCCCGCGACATTCAGCGCGCCCGCTACGACGCCCTTTCCCTGCCGGCCGTCGCCGCCAACGCCGCCGCGCCGGCGGCGGTGATCGAGCGCATTGCAAGCCTCGACGCCCCCGGGATGGCGCTGATCCGAGACGCCTCCGAGCGCTTCGGCCTCACTGCGCGCGGCTTCCATCGCGTCTTGAAGCTCGCGCGCACGATCGCTGATCTCGACGGCGCCGACTCCGTCGGCAGACCGCACCTTGCCGAAGCGCTTTCCTATCGCGCGGGGCTTGCATTGGGGCGTCTTGCGGCCTGATTATGGGCGCATGTCCTTAAACGACATTGCGATTTTGGCCGCGGCGCAGCTTGCCTTGCTGCTGCTGGCCGCATCGATTTTTGTTGCTTTGCGCAGGCGCGGCCGCGAGCAGGTCGAAGCCGACCTCGAATCTCTGCACGACGAAATCTGGGAGCTGCGCGCCGCCGCCGCCGCTCGCGACAGGGCAGAGGCCGCAAGCCTTGCGAAATCGCGCTTCCTCGCCGCGGTCAGCCATGAGTTCCGCACGCCGCTCAATGGCGTTATGGGGTTGGCGCAACTTCTCGCCATGACCAAGCTCACCGCTGAACAGGCGAGCTATGCCGAAGCGATCGGAGATTCGAGCCGTTCGCTCTCGCAGCTTATCGACGACATTCTCGATTTCTCCAAAATCGAAGCTGGCAAGTTCGAGCTGCGCTCCGAGACCTTCGCGCTCGCGTCTTTCATTGAAAGCGTCGTCGAATTGCTGGCGCCGCGCGCCATGGCGAAAGGGCTGGAGCTCGCGAGCGTCATCTCGACCGACGCGCCGCGCGAAATCGTGGGCGATTCGGCGCGGCTTCGACAGGTGCTCGTCAATCTCGTCGGCAACGCCATGAAATTCACCGAGCGGGGCGGAGTCGGCGTGCGCGTGACGCACGAAGGCGCTCGGCTGCGCTTTGCCGTGCGCGACACCGGTCCTGGCGTGCCAGACGCCGCGCGCGAAGCGATCTTCGAGGAGTTTGAACAGGCTGATCCGTCCGAAAACCACCCGCAGGCTGGCGCCGGCCTTGGCCTCGCCATTTCCCGCCGTCTCGTCGCCAAGATGGGCGGCGCGCTGGCGTTGGTCGAATCGTCCGACAAGGGTTCCGTTTTCGCCTTCACGCTCCCTGCGCCGCCAGTCAGCGAAGAGCCCGTTGCTGCGCCGCTTTCTGGACTTAAAGCGCTGATCGTCGCGCAAAGCGTTTTCGAAGCGCCTTATCTTGCGGAAAGCTTGCGGTTCGCCGGCGCGGAGGCGGAGATCGTAGCGGCGGAAGACGCGCCCGCCGCGCTGCAAAGTCGCGAGAAACCATTCGACGCCGTCATCGTCGACTGTGCGCTCGGACCGCATATGACTGCGCAACTTGCGAAAACCGCGCGCGCGGCGCAGGCGCGGCGGCTGTTCCTTCTCTTCTCGCCGCTCGAGCGGCGGGCTTTCGGCGAAGACGCTTTGTGCGACTTCGACGGCTGGCTGGTGAAGCCAGTGCGGATCGCCTCGCTTATCGCCCGACTGTCGCAAGAGAGCGCCAAGGCGCCGGCGTTTGAGGAAGGCGCGCCGTCGCAGGCGCTCGCGGGGGTGAACGCGCTTGTCGCCGAAGACAATGAAATCAACGCGCTCATTCTCACACGTCACCTCGCCAAGCTTGGCGCGAAGGTGACTCGGGCGGAAAGCGGCGCTCTGGCGCTTGCGCGCGCCCGCGAGGCGATCGAGGGCGCAGACGCGCCCTACGACGTGATCGTCATGGATCTCTTCATGCCGGATTTCGACGGGCGCGAGGCAAGCCTTCGCATTCGTGAGGCTGAAGCGCGCGCAGGCGCGCCGCGCACGCCGATATTGGTGCTGACGGCGAGCGCGCGCGAGGAGGACGAACGCGCCGCCCGCGCCGCCGGAGTCGACGCCTTTCTCACCAAGCCGGTGGAGTTCTCTTCTCTCGCGGCGACGATCAAAGAGCTGAGATTGGCGACGCGACGAGCATAGTGGAGCGACGCTGCTATGCCTCCTGCGGCGCGATGGCGCCGAAGCGTCCCGACTGGTAGTCGACGAAGGCCTGGCGCAATTCGTCCTGCGGGTTCATCACGAACGGCCCTTGCTGCGCCACGGGCTCGTGAATCGGTTCGCCGCTCATGATGATGAGCTTTGCGTCGCTATTCGCTTCGAAGCCGATCTCGCCGCCTTCTTCGTCGAACACGACGACGTCCGTCGCGCGCGCGATCTTCTCGCCATTGACTTCGACCGTTCCTTCAAGAACCGCTGCAAGCGCCGTGTGGCCCTCGGGTAGCGTGAAGCGGGCGCTCTTTCCCGCGTCAATGCGCAGGTCCCAAAGATCGATCGGCGTCGCCGTCTGCGCTGGCCCGCGATGGCCGTCGAATTCGCCGGCGATGACGCGCACGATGCCGGCGTCGTCGGGCAGATCGACGCGCGGAATATCCTTGTCGAGCAGGGTCTGGTAGCGCGGCGGGCTCATCTTCTCGCGCGCCGGCAGATTGACCCAGAGCTGCACGACTTCGAAGCGTCCGCCCGACTTGGCGAAGCTTTCGGAATGATATTCCTCGTGTACGACTCCCGAGGCGGCGCGCATCCACTGCACGTCGCCTGGACCGATCAGTCCGCCGGCGCCGGTCGAGTCGCGATGCGCGACTTCGCCGTCCAAAACGATCGTCACCGTCTCGAAGCCGCGATGCGGATGGACGCCGACGCCGCGGCGCTTGGCGGTTGGAGGAAAGTCAAAAGGTTCGGCGTAGTCGAAGAGCAAAAAGGGGCTGACCTTCTCGCCATGTTCGTGATGCGAAAACAGCGAGCGTACGGGAAAGCCGTCGCCGACCCAGTGCATCGAGTCGGGGGCCGGGTAAACGCCGATAATTTTTCTCATGACGAAGGCTCCTTGCGGCCTATGTGGGCGGCATCGAGCGGAATGCAAATTGTCGCCTGGAAGGCGGTCCTTGACGGACGGGGCTGCAAAACCCACAAGTCGCCGGGCGCCGCAAATGGCGACGACGTCGGCAGGCAAGGATTGTTAGATGGACTGGATCATCCTTTTTATCGGGAGCATCTGCGAGGTCGGCTGGCTCGTGGGGATGAAATATGCGGAGGGATTCACGCGGCTCTGGCCTTCGCTCGTCATGTTGTTTTTCATGGCGGCGAGCGTCGGATGCCTGGGCATTGCGGTAAAAACCATTCCCGCCGGCACGGCTTACGCCGCATGGACTGGCACAAGCATCGCCGCGGCGACTCTTGTCGGCGTCTATCTCTTTAACGAACCGACGACCGTGCTGCGGCTGGGATCGATCGGTCTGATCATTTTGGGCATCGTCGGCCTGCGGCTCGGCGGCGCCGGTCCTTAAAAAGCCCAAGCCGCTTTGTCATTCCCGATCAGGCCGCAGGCCTGACCGGGAATCCAGAGTCGCAACAAGAAACTTGGATGTTGCTCCGGATTCCCGATCGCGCGCAAAGCGCGCGTCAGCAAGGACAAACGTTATCGCGGCCGCGCGAATCAGAAATAGCTCTCGAGCGTTCCGCGCCGACGCACGTCGAGCGTCGCGCAATGGAACGCGCCGCCGAACGCCGCATAGTGCAGGAAAGAACAGGGGATCGGCTCGTAGCCCCATTTCTCCATCTGGCGCATCATATTGGCGTGATGCGGGTCGACGATGACGCGCTTCTCGTCGACCATCAGAATATTCATGCTGAGCCATTTGCCGCACATCGAGGTGATCGCAAGGATCCGGTCGTTGATCGGATCGGGCTCGGGCGCGACAAGAATGTCCCACTTCTTCAGAATGTCGGGCAATTCGTCCGGATTGATATATTCCGGATTGATGAGCAGCCGGCCCGGCCCCAGCGGCAGGATCGTCGTGTCGATATGCATCGGGTTGGGGCAGCGGCTCTTGATTTCGTGAATGCGATAGCCCTCGCCAAGATGGCGGCGCAGCCAGTCGATTCCCATCGCATTGGTGACGTTGGAGCGGGTCACGAAAATATCGCGGCCGCAGCGGAAGAAGTCGGCGGCGTCGAACACCGGCTCGAATTCAGTGAGGATGTAACGAATTTCCTCGCCCTTCTCCGGCAATTTGAAATCCGGGTCGAAGAGTTCGTCGGTGAGTTGCGGCTTTGGCGCGGACGTCCAGCGCGCGCCGCGGCGAAAATAGTCCTTGAGAATCTCGCGATAGGAATGCGTCTCGAAATAGCGGCATGGCCAGGCCATCGGCGTTTCAAGAATTTCGTCGCCGAACACCAGCATCGAGTCGCGCGGACAGGAATTGCAGAAGCCGCGCGACGACCAGTTTGGCGTTGAGAACTTCGCCTTGTGATTGACTGCGTCCGGCCGCGTCACCGTGACGCCAAGCGATTCGAGCAAAGCGATAAAGCCGTCGAGCTCCTGCTGCGCCGGCTCGATCATGAATTTCGGAAAGCGGAACCCGGCGGCGAGCGACTGGGCGCGCGCGGCCATTCCGGGAATATTGCAGGTGACGACCGGATGGTCGGACGGAATCGTCGAGCCTTCCAGGCGCCCGACGATGATCTCCTCCAAGGGATCCCATTCATTATGAGAATTGACCGGACATTCCGCGGCAATCGCGGTCCCCATAGATGCGTGAATATTCATAATGCGCCCCGGATCGTTTCCAGCGGGAAACTTCTAACGCTTTTCGACTGCTCTTCAAGTCGTGGGCAAAACGGCTCTCTTTCTTGAGTTCTAACCTTGCGCTGCTTCGGTCTTACGCGCTTTGCTCTGAATTGACGCCTCTCTGGCGCGCCAACTATGTCGCCATGAGGCTACGCAGTCCAGCCCCCTAAGCCTGCGCTGACTTGCCTTTTTCTCCGCATTGGGCAATAAACCGCCCTCTACAGAACCGCCCGGCCAGTGATGGGCTGCCGTGGCGGTTCTTTCGCTCGCGCGAATAACGCGCCGTCCAGTGCGGCGCAAACAACAAAGGGCCACGAGCCCAGGAGAGCAAAATGCCCAAGCTGAAGACGAAATCGGGCGCGAAAAAGCGCTTCAAGATCACCGGAACCGGCAAAGTGGTCTACGCCCAGCAGGGCAAGCGCCACGGCATGATCAAGCGGACGAACAAGCAGATCAGAAATCTGCGCGGCACGAACGTCTTGTTCAAGTCTGACGGCGACAACGTCAAGAAATACTTCCTGCCGAACGGCTGATCCGCAGCACTTTTTCGCAAAGGAGTTTCGTCATGGCTCGCGTCAAGCGCGGCGTCGCCGCTCACGCCAAACACAAGAAGACCCTCAAGGCCGCCAAAGGATTCTACGGCCGCCGCAAGAACACGATTCGCGCCGCCAAGGCCGCCGTCGATCGCTCGATGCAATATGCGACGCGCGATCGCAAGGCGAAGAAGCGCGTGTTCCGCGCGCTGTGGATTCAGCGGCTCAACGCCGCCGTGCGCGAGCACGGGCTGACCTATTCGCGCTTCA